>Ga0265798_10008785_pt1 | contig 12792 bp, 15 predicted proteins | sample P3T30metagenome_FD_192430 | JGI IMG/M metagenome (GOLD analysis project Ga0265798, IMG submission 192430) | Plant litter microbial communities from East Loma Ridge, Irvine, California - P3 T30 | ecosystem: Environmental > Terrestrial > Plant litter > Unclassified | place: USA: California...
CACGCTCGTGGGTACTCATGGCGCTCACGTCGCCACCGGCCTGATCTGGATGGCGGTATTGATGGTGCAGGTTCGCAGCAGCGGCATCACTGACAGCACATCGACGCGGCTAAGTTGTTTGAGCCTCTTCTGGCATTTCCTGGACGTGGTGTGGATATGCGTGTTCACCGTTGTTTATCTGTTGGGAGTGGTCTGACATGTATCACCAAAGCCCCGTACACAGCAGCGCCGGAACCAGCCATGGGAGCAATCGCTCCTACCTGATCGGCTTCATTCTTTCCGTGGTGCTAACGATCATCCCGTTCGCGCTGGTGATGTACCCCTCCCTGCCGCGCAACATCACGGCATGGCTGGTGGTGGTCATCGGCGCCATTCAGATCTTCGCCCACCTTAAGTACTTCCTGCATCTGGACACGGCGGCGGAACAACGCTGGAACCTGATCGCACTGATTTTTTCCGCCGTTATCATTCTTTTGCTGGTTGGACTTTCGCTATGGATCATGGACAGCATTCACCACAATATGCTGGCGCACTGAAGCATCGCGTTGCGCCGCTGAACATCATTGTTCAATTGACGAAGCCGGGCATTATTTTCGGTAATCTCGCTTCGTTGCTGGGCGGATACTTCCTGGCGAGCGATGCAAGCCTCAAGTCGTCCTCCAATCTGCTGGCGGTCCTTTTCGGCACCGCGCTGGTGATCGGTTGCGGATGTGTGCTGAACAACTGCATCGACCGAGACATCGATCGTCGCATGGTCCGCACGTGTCATAGGGCACTGGCCATTCGGGCGATCTCGGTGAAGACGGCGGTGTGCTACGCGATTGTGCTGGGCATCGCCGGATTCGCTCTGTTATGGACCGCCAGTAACCTGCTTGCCTTCGCGTTGGCGCTCACCGGGCTGACGATATATGCCGGGCTTTACAGTTGTTGGCTGAAGCGCAGTTCCCACTGGGGAACATTGGTCGGCAGCGTGTCGGGCGCCATGCCCCCGGTGATCGGGTACTGCGCCGTCAGCGGAAAGTTCGATCTCACGGCCACGTTGCTCGTCGTGGTTTTCTGCTTCTGGCAAATGCCGCATTCGCATGCCATTTCTGTCATGCGCCGGGATGATTTTCGCGCAGCGGGTCTGCCGCTGCTCACCCCCGGCGCTGCCCGACGGCAGATCATCGGATACATGCTGATGTTCATGCTCAGTGCAGCGATGCTCGGGGTTTCCGCCCATTTGAACGTTCTTTATTTCGGGGTCGTTGTCGGTCTTGGCGGCTACTGGTGTGCGCTTGCGTTCAGGATTCCGTCCACGACCGATCGGCGTCAGTGGGCTCGCAATATTTTTACGTTTTCGATCGTCCTCATTCTAGCGCTGAACCTGACGATGTCGCTGGGCTCGGAGATTCTTCGTCCTTTAGACCGGCAGAGCCACCAACAGCCTGCGCTTGGCCAGGCACCGACCTGGCTGTCGCCACCCCGAAAGTGACTCCCCGCTGCGCAACGCTGAGACCGGCTCAGGCATCACACGCCGGCTCGATTCAACACATCAGAGGACAACACCATGACTGAGCTCCATAAAGGTCTGAGCCGCCGCCGCTTTCTCGCGTCGTCGATGTTGGCAGGCGTCGCCGTAGCCAGTGAGGCCGCCACGCTCACGGGTCCGCAGCAGTGGATTCCGTTCGACCATAACGGCCCGTTGCACTACGTCACACCGGGCTGGAAATTCTTCTCGGATGCCGAAGCCAGAGCTGTCGAGGCCATCGTCGAACAATTGATCCCTGCGGATGAGTTGAGTGTCAGCGGCAAGGATGCTGGGTGCGCGGTGTTCATCGATCGTCAATTGAGCGGCAGCTACGGCCAATCGTCACGGCTGTATATGCAAGGCCCGTTTGCCAACGGCACGCCCGAGCAAGGTGATCAAAACAACCTTACGCCGTGCGAACGGTATCGCTTGGGCCTTGCTGAACTGGCCAGCCATTGCAATGCGCAGTTTCAGAAGACGTTCGACGCGCTGGATCCGCAACAGCGCGATCAGGTGTTAACCGCGCTGGAACAGGGGCACGTGGACTTCAAAAAGATCGACGCCCGCGTGTTTTTCCAACAGGTATTGGGAAACACGATGGAAGGCTTTTTCGCCGATCCGGTCTATGGCGGCAACCGGGACATGGTTGCCTGGAAAATGATCGGGTTCCCGGGGGCTCGCTACGACTACCGAGATTATGTGTCCAGGCACAACGAGAAGCTTGACCTCGAACCTCTTTCCATCATTGGCAGTTCTGCCTGGACACAAGGGAGCTGAGCCATGGCCAAGAAATTACCTGCCACCCAAGTAGTCATCGTCGGGCTCGGCTGGGCGGGCTCCATTCTGGCCCACGAACTGGCGGAGGAAGGCCTGAATGTCATCGCCTTCGAGCGTGGCCCCTGGCGCGACACCGCAGTGGACTTCAACATCGCCTCAGCGCCGGACGAATTGAGGTACAGCCGGCGCCAGGAACTGATGCTGCGCAATGCGCAAAACACCTGCACAGTGCGCAATACACCCAGTGAAACGGCACTTCCCATGCGTACCTGGGGTTCGTTTCATCCCGGGAACGGGACAGGCGGTGCGGGCAATCACTGGGCCGGGATCACCTTCCGCTTCCAACCTCACGAGTTTCGCCTCCACAGTTACCTGACCGAGCGCTACGGCAAGGAGCTGTCCAAGGAATTGACGCTGCAGGATTGGGGCACCGATTGGTCAGAAATGGAGCCGCATTACGCCGCGTTCGAGAAGCTGGCGGGTATTTCAGGGAAAGCCGGCAACTTGAACGGCACCCTCGTCGAAGGGGGCAATCCTTTCGAAGGGCCCAGATCCATCGAATACCCCAACCCGCCCACGGCTCAAACCTATGCACCCATGCTCTTCGCCGAAGCGGCGACGAACATGGGCTACAAACCTTTTCCTGTCCCATCCGCCCTGCTCTCCCAGGCCTATACCAACCCGCTGGGCGTGAAGATGGGACCGTGCACGTTTTGCGGGTTCTGCACTAACTATGGCTGCGCCAATTACTCCAAGGCCAGCCCTATCATATCGGTGATCCCGGCGCTGGTGCGCAAACGCAACTTCACCGCCAAGACCGATTGTGAAGTGCTGCGAGTGGTACTGGACAGCACCGGAAAAAAAGCCACGGGCATCATCTTTGCCGACTCCTCCGGTGATGAATGGGAACAGCCGGCGGACCTTGTGATAGTGACGGCATTCACCTTTGAAAACGTGCGCCTGATGCTGCTTTCCGGCATCGGCAAGCCGTACGATCCAGCGACGAATACCGGCACCACGGGCCGCAATTATGCCTACCAGACTGCCAACAGCGTGCGCATGTTTTTTGACGATAAAAACTTCAACCCTTTTATCGGCGGCGGCGCTATAGGCATGGGCATCGACGAGCTTAACAACGATAACTTCGATCATTCGGGGCTGGGTTTCGTCGGTGGCGGCAGCACTCGGGTCACGCCTATCGGCGCGCCGCCCATCGACTCTCGCCCTGTACCGCCCGGCACCCCGGCCTGGGGCTCGAAGTGGAAGGCTGCAACCGTTAAAAACTACTTGAGCTTCATGTCGATTGGTTGTGAAGCCAGCAGCTATTCAATGCGCACCAACTACTTGTCCCTGGATCCGACGTATCGCGATCCGCGTGGTCGCCCGTTGCTGCGCATCACCTTTGACTTTCCCGAGAACGACCGGCGCATGTCGGCCTATGTCACGGGCAAGGTCATGGACATTGCCAGAACCATGGGGGCGCGTGAGTTCTATCCTTCCTCGCAGACAGGCCACTGGAATACCAAGCCGTATCAATCCTCCCACGTAGTGGGCGGCTTCGTTATGGGGGCCGATCCATCCACCAGTTCGGTGAACAAGCATCTTCAGGTCTGGGATGTGCCGAATCTGTTCGTCGTAGGCGCGTCTGCCTTCCCACAGAACCCAGGTTACAACCCAACCGGAACGGTGGGCGCCCTGGCATTCAAGGCGGCCCATGCCATTCGCAACTACTACCTCAAACGGCCTGGGGAGATGATCAGCGTATGAAAACCTCAACCGTTTTGATGTTCACCGCAATCTGTGCTGCCTGCAGCGCAGCCTATGGGCGCGAAGGAGCGGACTCCTGGGATATCGTCGAACGAGGTCGCTACCTTGCGGTATTGGGCGACTGCACGGCGTGCCACACCGCCACGGACGGCAAGCCGTTTGCAGGCGGGGTCGTCATCGATACCCCGTTCGGCAAACTCGTTGGCGCCAATATCACCCCCGACAGTGAAACCGGCCTCGGCCGCTGGAACTTCGAGAACTTTCAGGACGTCATGTCCCGCGGCCACGGCATTGGCGGAAAACGCCTGTACGGAGCCATGCCCTATACGGCCTATACCAAGGTCAGCCGTCAGGACAACCAAGCCATCTGGGCGTATTTGCAGACACTGGAACCCGTCAAAAATGAGGTCGAGACCAACCAGCTGCCCTTCCCTTTCAACCAACGGCTGAGCCTGATCGGATGGAACTGGTTGAACTTCAGCGAAGGCGAATTCCAGCCTAATCCGGAGAAATCCGTGGAGTGGAACAGGGGAGCCTACCTGGTGCAGGGTCTGGGCCATTGCGGCACCTGCCATTCCCCGAAAGGCTTAACCGGCGGCGACAAGTCGGACCGGTTCCTACAGGGCGCAAACTTGCAGGGCTGGGTCGCTCCGAATATTACCGGTGATCCTCATCGTGGCATTGGTGCCTGGAGTCAGGAAGACTTGGTTCAGTACTTGAAAACCGGGGCAAATCGATTCGATATTGCCTCCGGCCCCATGGGTGAAGCGGTCGAACATTCGACGCAGCACTGGCGCGAAGAAGACCTGCGGGCGGTGTCCGTTTACCTCAAGGACATGGGGCAAGCATACCCGCCGCCCCCTGAACCAGTAGCCATGGATTCGGCAGCAATGCGCAACGGCAAGGCCATCTACGCAGACCGTTGCTCTGCCTGCCATACACCATCGGGCGAAGGCATCGCCGGGTTGTTTCCGAAACTGGCCGGGGCGCCCTTGATCAACGATGACGATCCGAGCCCCATTATCAGGGCAGTACTGGGCGGCAGTCGCGCGATCTCAACGGATGCTGCACCTACTGGCCCATCGATGCCGGCGTTTGCGTGGAATCTCAGCGATCAGAATGTGGCGGACGTGGCGACCTATGTTCGTAACAGCTGGAACAATGCCGCGTCGGCGGTCAGTGCCAGTGATGTCAAGCAGCTTCGAGAGGACTTGGGGCCGCATCCATGAGCGGCTTGGGAATATTCGGGTGCAGTGTCGCACCAAGCCAGTCATGAAAGGAGAATGCGGAGATGTCCTATGCCTATGATGGCCTGGCGTCCGTGACGTTATTTAGCCTGAACGATGGGGCGACCTCTGCGTCAATCGTTAACGAGCGGGTGCTGATCAAGCTGCGCGAGGACGAATCACTTGCGCTCGCAACGGTGCATCTGGTGGGCCGAATCGACGCTTCACGCCACAGCAGCCGGGTCATTATCAGCCTGCCGCAGGGCCTGTGCTTCGAAGGCCCCCTGGTAGATGGTTTCCCTTTTCTCGACGTGAACTGGTTCTGTTTTCAGATGGAGACCCCTGGTAACTGGAAGTCAACGACGCGACGAAGCGTCGTCTAAGCGCGTCAGATCGCTGCCACCCATTCTGGCGCTCACGGGAGGTAGGAAGAGATGGCTTCATCCGTAATGGAGCGACGTTTGCTCTGCCAGCGACGGATACTCGCAGAGTTCGGAGAACTCGCTGTGATCGGCGAGGATCTGGACGCTATTCTTGAGTCTGCTTGCAAGGGTGCGAGTGAAGCACTGGGCACCCACTTGGCAAAATTTATCCAGATCGACACCGCCAGTCGGCAAATGTGGGTACGCAGCGGTGTGGGCTGGAAATCCGGGGTGGTCGGCAACACGAGGCTTGAACTCGAACATGGAACGCCTGAGTGGTATTCCCTGAGTGTCGACCACCCGGTTATAGCACCAAGCATCGCACTCGAACGTCGGTTCGTGATTCACCCCTTTCAGGAGGAGAACGGCGTCTGTGCCTTCGTTAATGTCATCGTCTATGCGCCACACGATCATAAGCCAATCGGCATTTTTGAAGTCGACAGCAGAACGCCTCGCGCCTTCAGCGACAGCGATGTGGACTTTCTGCGCAGCTATGCCAGCCTCATCGCCGCCTGCTTCGAACGGTTCCGGATCACCAATGCACTGAAGGAGGCTGAAGCCAGGCTGCGCGAAAGCGAGCGTCGCCTGCGGATAGCGGTCGAGTTGAACCCTCAGATTCCCTGGACCGCCGACCCCAGCGGCGCGGTCACTTCAATCGACAATCGTTGGACCGAATTCTCAGGGTTGCAGCGCGAAGACACCCTTGGTCAGGGATGGCGGGTGTTCACCCATCCCGACGATCTGCCGACGGTCGCCGAGCGTTGGGGTGAGGCACTGGTCAGCTTGGCGCCTTTCGATGTGCAAGTGCGGCTGCGCAAAAAAGACGGTCACTACGATTGGTATCAAGTACGTGCCTTTCCCGAGCTGGATGAGTCAGGCCGCTGCCAGCACTGGTACGGTACCGTGGAGGACATCACTGAGCGTATTCGTCTCGAAACTGCGTTGAGAGACTGGAATGACAATCTTGAATCACGTATTTCAGAACGCACCCACCAGTTACAGGAAGAACAACGCGAACGGGAGGCGGCTGAAGCGAAGCTTCGTCAAAGTCAGAAAATGGAAGCAGTCGGCCAATTGACCGGGGGTATCGCTCATGACTTCAACAACCTGTTGGGCAGCATTTCAGCAAGTCTCGAGCTGATGCATTTACGCATCGAAGCTGGCCGTTTTGCGGACCTTTCCAAATATCAGGGACTGGCGTTGACGTCAGTCAGGAGAGCGGCCGCATTGACAGCCCGATTGCTCGCTTTTTCTCGGCAGCAGCCTCTGGATGCCAAGGTTATCGATCCGAACGAAGTCGTTGCAGGGCTCGAAGACCTGATCCGCCGAACAATGGGCCCGACCGTGCAAGTACGGTGTGACTTGTCTTCAGTGGGGAGTATCAATTGCGACCTCAACCAGTTGGAGAATGCGCTGCTCAATCTTTCCATCAATGCCCGGGACGCCATGCCTTCAGGTGGCACGCTGTCCATACGCACCCGGCTGCTGGATGTCGACGCCCGGATGGGGCACGAAAAGGACATTCAGCCCGGGCCCTACGTACTCATCTCAGTCACCGATGATGGTTGCGGTATGAGCGAAGACGTGCTGAGGCGAGCGTTCGACCCGTTTTTCACCACCAAGAAGCTGGGCCAGGGAACCGGCCTGGGTCTCTCGATGATCTACGGGTTCACTCAGCAGTCGGGTGGGCAGATCCGTATTCACAGCACGCCGGAAGTGGGCACAACGGTTTCGATGTATTTCCCGCTGGATCAACGCACCGCCGACGCATTACCCGGTGCATCGACGGAACCTCCCGTGCTCTCTGATAACAAGGGTCATGGCGAAGTCATATTGCTGGTGGATGACGAGACCGGCATTCGGGAGGTTGCGGTCGAGCTGCTGAATGATCAGGGCTACACCTTGTTCGAAGCCATCGACAGCGCGTCGGCGTTAAGGCAGTTCGAGAAGCTGGATCGTCTGGACTTGTTGCTCACTGATATCGGCTTGCCCGGTGCGATGAATGGACTTGCTTTGGCCAAGACGCTGAAAGCGCGATGCCCTGAGCTGAAGGTCCTCTTCATAACGGGATATGCCAAGGCCGAAGGCATCAGCGAAGGGGCCTCGTTGGGTAAAGTGCTTACCAAGCCCTTCAAAGTCGGTGAACTTTTGGATTGCGTGAAAGCCGTACTCGACTGAAACAGATCACAGGAGAAAACCATGACGGTTCATGTCATCAATTTCACCGCTCCAATCAACTCTACTACGTGCGGTCAACTCATTGAAAAGTCGTCAGTTGCGATAGAGCGCGGCGCCTCCACATTGGTGGTCAATATCGCAACCATGGGCGGTGAATGCAGCTACGGGTTCACGATGTACAACTTCTTGCTTTCACTGCCCATCCCCGTCCATACCCACAACCTGGGCACCGTCGAATCGATGGGCAATGTCGTGTTCCTGGCGGGAGAGCGACGCACGGCATGCATGCACAGCAAATTCCTGTTCCACCCTTTCCACTGGCACCTCAACGGCTCTGTCGACCATTCACGCATGTCCGAATACGCGATGAGCCTGGATTACGATTTGCAGTTGTACGCACGCATCGTCGCGGAACGAACGCTCGATGCCCACGAAGGGCTGGAAATCGAAAAATACCTCACCGCGGCGCCGCGCATCCTTGATCCTCAGCAGGCGCTGGCGAGCGGGATGATCCATGCGGTCGAATTGCCACGCATAAACGGCTCGTGTGTCAGCTACTGTATTCACTCGTAATGCGCCGCGCCGGCGGCGTGACGCTCGATCCACTAGACGCCGTCAGGGGCATGTCAGCCAGACGCGAGCGGGAAACTACCCGCCGCCAGGCTTTGATGGTGTGATGGTGACGCTCGCTGGCTGCCGCCCATTCGGGACCGAAGGCCGCGCTCCGCCGAACCAGACGCATGACCTCCTCAGTAGCGGCCAGCAGTTCCAGTTTTGCGCTCAAGACTTCCATTTCGTATGAGTCAGGCATTGCATTCGCTCTTAGGAGTAACGGTCCGGAAAGGAAAAATGACCGAGAGACAATTTGTAGCGGTCTGAATGGACGAAATCAATCGCACGACACCGCTCTCTGACGAACGTCAATGTTTGAATGGTTCTGAGTGCCTGCCTCAACGTCCTATACGGCCAGATGCTCAAGGATGGTAAGCGGGCGGCGTCCTCATCCGCCCAAGCTCGTTCTATGGCGGCCTGATAGCGCTGCTGCCGATAGAGACGGTCTTCATTAAGCCGGGTCGCCGTAAGTGCTTTCTGGAATTAGCAGGGCAGACATGAAAAGCCATGCCTGCTCCGCTGAAGGGTAAACCTGCGCACTGAAGAGTGGCCAGGCTGGAGCGCCCGGCCCTACCCTGCTGCCCCCAAGTTCAGGTGTCATTCCGCTCGTTGAAATGCAGCGTGCAGCTGCTCGCGAGCTTGATGCCAATACTCATCCTCAGAGCCGTCTACCCGACCGTCCGACTCCCACAATTCATAGGCGCGTTGGCGAATATCCTCTTCGCTGACAATGGGCGAAGGGTTCTGCTCATCAGGGGATTCACGATCAGTGTCGACCTCTCCTTCCGTCGCGGACTGGGTGGGTGAGCCAGGTGTGTCGGGCAGCGCTGATGTCAGCGCTTGCGGGTCGTCGGCAGCACTGCTTTTTGCGGAGTTAGCTTTAGGATTGGCCATGGTCATTACCTCTCATCGATGAATGCAACGCCCTCAAGGGTTGTATCCAGTTCGATAAAGCTCAACGGGCCGAGTTTTATGAGGCTGCCTGTATCGCGACAGATGGCTTGCAAATGAAGCAGGGCGATGTATTACGCCTTTGAAGGCGGCGTGCCGCGAAACGCATCGATTCCCTTGATATGCGACAGACGCACCGGCTTTCCTACCCGTGCCGACTCGTAGAATGCCTCCATGATTCGCTGGTCATGCAAACTCTCTTCTCCAGGAGTCCACGGCTGCTTTGCGCCGACGACGCACTCAGCAAAATGGTCCATTTCCAGTGCGAACTGGTTTCTAGGTTTGGTGGATATCTGTTCGATCCCCGGAGCGATGAATTCGTAGGTGTCCGTGGCGATACGGCTGCGTTTTAGCTGTAACCCGTCGTAGGCGAAAGCAGGGTCCTCGTCAGTGTGGATCGAGGCTCGACTCCGGTTCTCAATGCGGAACTCAATGAGGCGGTTTCAAATTCAGGTAACGGGGCTGAACGACAAATGCCTATCCTCGCGTCGAATCGACCTTGTTGGTTATCAGTTCCTGGAGCGTCATCGCGTGGGCGGTTAAGGACTGGCTGGCCAAGTCATATTCCCGTGCCGAGTCCTCGTCCCCTAATTTCCTGGCAGTCACGGCTTGTCGCTGCAGGAGGAGCTGTTTTTCGTGAAGGGATCTCACCGCGATCCATATGGCCTCTTCGAACTTATCGTCCTGACGCTGCAACAGCGTTGCGACCGTAAAGCTGTGTCCCGTGTGGCACCGAAATCGAACAGGGGCGTAGCCCATTTCCAACAGGCTGCCTCCGCAGTCTGGACAGGTAAGGCTGGACAGATCGCCGTGTTTTTGGAGCGTAGACACCTGAGCAGCTCCGCCTTGAGCGCATATCTCATGCTCGGTTGAAAATGGTTCAACGCGCATGGGCGCCGGTTGATCCATCGCATCAGGGCTCTGGCATTCGTGCATCCGGGCGAGGAATTTACCGATATCACACAGCGAAAGGCGGTAATCCGTGTGGGTAAAACGTAGCGCGCTTAAAGGCATGCTCGACGATTGCGCTTCAGCCGGATCTTGCACAATTGCAATACCCCCACAGGCCTTCACCGCCTGGAGCCCTACAGTACCGTCATCCAGTTCACCGGTCAGGATTACGCCTGTCACGTTTCGTCCATGATTGATCGCAGCAGAGCGAAACAGCGGGTCGATCGCTGGTCGGGAATGGTTTTCCTTGGCCCCACGCACCAGTCGAATCGATTGGCGCTCCAGCAGCAAATGCCTGTCGGGCGGGGCGATGTAAGCATGCCCATTGAGTGGGACATCACCGTCTTGTGCAAACTTCACACGCAACGCAGTGCTATCTGACAGTAGATCCGGCAGCGAGCTTTCCAGACGGCCTATATGCATCGTGATCAAGACCGCCGCTCTCAGATCAGCCGGTAATTCGGCGAGAACGGTTCGCAGCGCTGCCAAACCGCCGGTGGATGTGCCTATCACTACAAACCGCTCAGCGGGTCTACGTTTAATTTCCGACATCGGTTCCGCTCACTTGGGGCTATTTACTAAAGAGGCAGCGGCATCGCAAAAATTCCATTGTTTGCCCTTCGCTTTTCGATAACTAAACGGCCTTAAGGGGTGGTGCGGTGCTCTGGCGCATCGAAGCGTCAGCACAATGTTATAAAAACTTGGCTTGCGGTTTGATGTCTTAGGCGGTGTAAGCGCTAAACGGAGTCGTCGTTATGATTACCCAAGAAACAGTGGAGTATCTGCACAATAACGGTTTGCTGTTGGCAACAGCGGAGTCGTGCACAGCAGGCAGGATTATCACGCTGCTTGCAGAGGTTCCGGGAAGTGGATCGTCAGTGGAATGCGGGTACGTGGTGTACTCGCCCGAGGCCAAACAACGGCTTTTGGGCGTCAGTCCAGATACGATTAAACAGTTCAATCTGACCAGCGTCGAGGTGGCTCGAGAAATGGTGGAAGGCGCGCTAGATGACAGCCCGGCCACGGTAGCCGTTGCAACCACCGGCCTTTGCGGTAACGAAGACGTCGATGGCATTCCGGCCGGCACCGTCTGTTTCGCTTGGGGTTTCGTCGCCAATGGGAGACGAAGCGTCTTTACGCAGCAACTGCGATTTTTTGGTGACCGGGGGACGATGCAGCACGATGCAGCACTGCACGCTTTGCACATGCTGCCGCATTTCCATCAACGGATGCTGGCCGGCGAAGCGAGCTGATGCCCGGACCTCTATCGCGCCGAGACTGCGGGCTGGGCCGGTATCTTATTCGCAGTGGGAACATTGACGTTGTGTGAAAGACCCTATTGCAAGAAGACGCTTTGCACCGGTCCCGATTACCCATACGAAGCGGCGGGCAAGTCTGCGCCCTAGGCTGTGGCAGCGAACGCCGTTCATCGCCAGCGTAATCAAATGCTGGAGATATTTGTTTTCCCTGTCCCTCAAAACTGATGCAAGCACTGCTGCTGTTAAAGGCATAGCGCATCACCTGAGCCAGAGGACAGCCTAATGTTTTTACGCAGCTAGCGCCTTCAACAGGATCGGGTCTGTCCCAAAGCAAGACCCAAACAAGGTTTGGGGTTGCCTGGTCAGGCATCCCTTTCCATTTCCAGAAAGGAGCGGGACATGAAAGTTCTGAATAATATGCCGCAGTCGAAAACGTTTACCCGCCTCGTCTTCCGACCTGCATCGGTCTTAGGCTTGTTCATCTTCATCGCAGGCAGCTTAGTGTGGCTCGCCGAAGGATTGGATGTGCTGATTAGTTAAGGAGACTGCGATGCGTCGGGTCGATTTATTTCCATTGCGTTTTGTCCGCTTTCTTATTGCGCGCCTTTTAGAGTACCTACGCCCAACCGGACCTCGTGATCGACTTCTGCGCAGATGCCGACGGGAAAATGAAGTGGACCCATCACGGCAACAGCGCTTTGATCTGTACAGGAATGAAAAGGCATCAATGCGAAAGGGACGCCCGTAAGACAGGCGTCGCTCGCGGCCTTGTGAACGAGCATCAGCAGGAACCGGAAAGCTGGTGTGGCACTGACGCTGGGGTGCCGTCGACCGGACGAATGTGAAGTTGAAGCGGCTTTAGACGGCAGCGGCGGTGATCGAACAATCACCGCCCCCTCGGCCTTTCAACGATTGCCTGCCCACACGCTCGGATGACGATCAGCCCACGGAAGTGCACGCTCCAGTTGGCCAGCGAGCGCCAGGAGCATGCCTTCATCGCCGAACCTGGCCATGAATTGCATGCCAATCGGTAATCCGGTCTGAGGATCGTGCGATAGCGGTACTGACATCGCTGGGGCGCCAATGACGTTCGCCAGTGCTGTGAACGGTGACTGGCTGAACACCTGATTCATCCAGCC
>Ga0265798_10008787_pt1 | contig 12787 bp, 14 predicted proteins | sample P3T30metagenome_FD_192430 | JGI IMG/M metagenome (GOLD analysis project Ga0265798, IMG submission 192430) | Plant litter microbial communities from East Loma Ridge, Irvine, California - P3 T30 | ecosystem: Environmental > Terrestrial > Plant litter > Unclassified | place: USA: California...
TCCCACCCCCCTAACGTACATGGCGAAATACTAATGATGGCTAGTATTTCTTCCTCTATGAGATCTTCTACTGTACCTCTGTGATATTCGTCAAGCTAAGCATTGCATTTATGCTGAATCGGATAGCTGGCCGAAGAGCAGTTTTCATCTACATCAACTACGCTATCATGGGTCTTTGCGCAAGCACCAACCTGGGCGCAGCGCTATATGTCATCTTCCAGTGTGATCCCGTTAGGTAAAATTCTCTGTTTCAGAAGTTCCCAAGCATAGAACCAACCATCTCGCAGCGCGGCTTGGAAGTCTGGTCTCAGGGGAAAAGGGTATTGTCATACTCCGTTACATTTGCAAAACGTGTACTTCTTCTGCACGTCAGTCAACATTTTCACAGACTGGGCTACGGCACTCATGCCAATCCCATTACTGTGGAATGTGCAAATGAGTATCACGACCAAAGTCTCCGTCGCTGGCATCCTCGGTCTTGGCATTCTGTACACTAGCCCCTTCCAACCACACCCTTTCGACCATTGGTCGCTAACAAACTCATCAGTACATCCATCTCAGGTTTAGTTCGTCTAAAGTATACTCCAAGCCTAACCAGCAAACACGACTTTTTATGTAAGCCCGCTTCCTATACTTGCACCACTCTTGTTTAATCTGACTTTTCAAAGACAGTCTCGCAAATATACTCATTTGGGGCTATGCCGAACCAGCGCTTGGTATGCTCGTTGGGAACGTGGCAACGCTACGCCCACTGTTTCATCGTGTCTTGCGTCTTGGGGCGAATGGCTCGGAACAAGCGAACACGAGAGGGGAAACGCCTGGACTCGCCAGTAGTAAAAGACAATCTCATACCTACAGGCCCTTTTATATGGACTTGGAATTGGGCACAACCACGGACAACATATTCGAAAGTCAATTGTCGAACCAAATCCATGGTGGCCGGACCAGCCTGGGGAGCGACAGTGAAAGCCAGAAGCAATCTAGGGATAAGAGTGGGATCATTGTGAGCCACCAAGTAGAAGTCAGCCGCGAGTGACAGAACAAGCATTAAGGGGTCAGTTAGATTAGATATAATACATGTGGCCCAGGGCAATCACACTCTACTGCTTCTGCTCACCACCCACACTGTTGGTTCCAGCCTTTGTCGTGTCACCAACAGCATTCCCAGCCGCTAGGGTTTCATTAGCCACTCTCTTTGATTGCTCATTTCTGTCAAATAACATACCCTTTGTAGTGTTCCCAAGTCCGCTAGTGATGCCCGTCACGGCATCTCCAAGGCCTTTCCCACCAGCCGTGACAACATTGCCCGTGGTGTCAGTCACGCCTTGGACGCCCTTGCCCACTGTATTTGTTGCCGCGCCTAGCGTGTTACCTGCATGGTCAGAAACATGCTTTCAACAGGAATCTCGACAGGGGAGATGGGATGGGACGCGAAAAGCTACATACCGAGTCCACTTGCCGCGGTGCTGAAGAAGCCTAACGAACGTATTAGTCTAACAATCGCTTTGCCTCTGTTGTAAATGAAAGGGGGGTCCAAGCCAGAGCAAGCATGCACATACCCTTCTGCTGCTGCTCGTTCTGATCAGACATGTTACTTAATATATCGAGGTAGGTATGTGTGTGTTATGTATTGTGACGTTTGCTTTACAAACTGAGAAGATGCGACTGTGAGGGTTGCAGTGATGTGTAACTGGTTAAGTTGAGTTTGCCCTGATATAAGGAGCTCCCTGTTGTACTTATGACGTAACTGCCTACCCCTGCGAGGCCCCCTCATCTGAGCCACGCAACGCTCCTGCCGCCTGCCGTCCCACGGTAAGATCAACCTTTGCATCACATCACTGGCAAAGGAAGGTGCGCCACGTCGAAGTGAAAACAAAAAAAAACGTGAATAAGCAGCCGCAATCCGTTTCAAACATCAGGGCACAAGTCTTCAGGTTTCCAGTGTATTCTAACTAGATGGAACTACAAACACAAAGAGGTGCATCATCAAAGTATCGCTTTCATGAATCTTGCTCTTGTGCCGCAAAATCTCCGTTGCAAGCGCAAGCCTAAGCATACTTGCTATCGTCGGCGGCGCTGCATCACCAAACCACCGCTCAGTGTAAGCGCAGCAAGAGAAGAAGAAGAGGGATAGCATGAACAAAGGTGGGGAGATTATGTAAATCTCGACAGAGAACACGGTACTCCTTTTACCTCTCTGTCCTACCCAACCCTGGTACATGTCATAGCGTAGAAAAGATAAAAAGGAAGACAGAGAAAAAAGACAAAAGGCCCCAAGGTACCACCCATAACGCTCGTGAATGCGTGTGGTATGGCCGTCTCTCTCTTCATATCCGGAACGCCGTCATGATTTGTACATTTCCGTAAGAAACATGCGCATGAAAACAGTCGAGGGTCGGGCATGCCACCATGAAGGCTCGGACGCCCATCCATGAAAACCCACCACTCGACAACAAGGAAACTTTTGAAACCCACCAGTCTTGAAGTCACAGGAAAGAAACCCCGTGAAATGCAAAACAATGCGCGCTGAGATGCCCCCGTCTATGCAACGAAACAAGCGATTAGATTACCGCGTGCGGCGTGGTCTATGGGTATAACCGTCACGCGCTCGAACGAAGAAAGGTCATCACTCCGAAGGCTTTGCCTCCGGGTCGGCGGCAGACTCTTCTGCAGCGTTTGATGTCGCGGCTTCACCAGCGTCTTCGTTGCCAAGGGCTGCTAACGCACTAGTGAAATGTCAGTGTCATTCTCGAGTAACGTCACCATGTAGCTTACCTGAAAGCATTTGCGTGGGCCGTTGTCTCCTTCTCCTTCTGCACAGGTGGAGTGCCAGTGCGCGAGGAAGCACCAGAGTCCTCACCACGACCGCCCATCATGCCAGGGCCGAGACCACGGCGACCACTGCCGCTACGGCTGCCAAGCATGGACGGGCCGAGTGCTCCAGCATTGTTGAGGTTGCGTCCAGACGCACCCTTGGAGAGCTTACGGAGGTCGTCCATCTGTACACGGCTACCAGTGTCTGGAGGAGGCTGCATGCCACCTCCAGAGAATGAGCGAGCATCGCCACGACCCATGGGTAGACGGCCACCACCACCGCGCTGGTTTGAACGCGTACGCTCCATCTCGGCATTTTGTTGAGCCTGGAGAGCCTCTTGATGAATCTCGGCGATGGTCTTGGGACCCTTGAGGATATCCTTCGACTTCCAGCCAGCCTTGCGCATGTCCACAGTGTCGAGTAACATGAAGCGCATACGCGACGGAAGTCCGTCCATGTTCATGACCTTCTCGATGCGCTCAAAGTACATGTTGATCATCTTGGGACCAGCCTCGGCACCCTCCATGGTCTGGCCAACTGTGCGCAACAACTTGACCAAGCTCTCAATAGCAGCCTCGTCAGGAAGACCCTCGAAATCCAGAAGCTTGAGCACACACTCGTGCATGATGCGTAGTGTCAACATGCCAAGCTTGTAAAGCTCACCAATGAACTGAATCAGACCAAGACCCTTTCGCTTGGCGGCGGCAGCAATATAGTACTCGTCTGACAACAGCTTGGCTTCCTTGCCGTCCTCCGGAGCATCCGGCAGGTTGACTTCCCAACCACGCTCAAACTCCTCCTGACAGCGGTTGAGGAGATACTTTCGGAAAAGGGCACCACCAACGACCGGCTGGCCGTGCTTATCGCGGACATTCTCATCCTTGATCTCGGTGCTCATGGTTTGCAGCATGCGGCTACAGAACTTGGCGTACATGGAAGACCAATGACTCTCGTCGCAAGCTTTCTCAAACGTGAGCTGAATGACCTGGCGAAGGGTGCGACCGTCAGTCTCGTCCTTGGACTGAGCAGCAATCTCGAGGATCTGGTCAGAGATCTTGTCGAATTTCTCGGGCGTCATCTTGTTGAGAGCAGCCTTGACCTTACGCTGCACTAGGTCGGGAGCCATGTGACCAGCGCCCATCTGTGCTTGAACGGCGGCGGGCTGTGTGAGTGATGTAGGTTGCCAACCAGTCTTCGAGCGGGACAACGCTGCGACCTCCTGGCCAGCAGTCAAAGGCATCTGTTTGGCTTCCTGCGCGTTGTTGTTACCTCCGCGACGGCTACCACCTCCTCCCTTACCACGCGAACTACCAACACGAGGCGAGTTGGGTCCACCGTGAGGCATGCTCTGATACGAGCTGGTACGTGCCATGGGGGGAGCCATAGGGAAAGCACCACCGCGATTTCCACCTAGAACGACATGAGCAAGAGGGTTTGTCATAGAGCCACCACGTCCGCTTTGGGATTGCTGGAAACGCTGTTCGGATGTCGTACCTGCCGGGAGAGTGCGACCTCCCGAGAATCCACCGCCTTGGAACTGACCCATGACATTGCCAGCCCCAGGTCCGGAGCGAGAGGGTTGTCGGCCGCCCATCATGGAGCCGGGACGAGCGGATGGAGGTCCACGAGCTGAAGCAGGCTCGTCGCCGACTGTCTCCTTCAGCTTCATGTCCCAGTCAACAGAAGGCTTCTCCTTGAAGACATCCTGGAACTGCAACAAGAAGTCTTTGTCGTATTGACGCCCCTTACTCCTGTTGCTGTTGTTCAGGGCTGGGTTAGGGCTGGCCACTCCCTGGGGGTACATGACCTCAGCACGAACTTCGAGGAAACGTGCAGTCTTGAGCGCCTGCATACCAGCGGTCGGTTGTGCAGGCTCAACAGACTTGTTCGTCTCGAGCTTGAGCGCAGCTGGCTTCGGCTTTGATCCACCGGTAGGAGTCTTTGATGGCGGAGGGGCAACAACGGCAGGCTCGGCTGGTGCCGATTCCTCACTAGTTTCAGTCTGAGAAGCACCCGGGCCGAACATGGTGTTCTTCTTCAGACCGGCAAAGAGAGCCTTGTCCTTGGCCTCACGTTCAGCCTTTTGCTCGGGGGTCTCTGCTGCACGAGCTGCCTCGGCCTCTTCGGCCTCACGCTCGAGTTTCCGAAGACGCTCTTCTTCTTGTTTGACCTTCTCAGCAGCGTTGGCCTTCTCAGCTTCGGCCTTCTTCTTCCTCTCTTCAGCGTAGCGCGCCTCGTCTTCCTCGCGCTTACGTTCCTCCTCCTCCATCTCAGCAATCATACGCTCCATCTCTTCGTCCTCAAGGCGCTTCTTCTCAGCAGCGTCTGTCTCAGCCTTCTTAGCTGCTTCAGCCTCTTCCTTCTCCTTGGCTTCAAGAGCAGCCTTGGCCTCCTCTTCCTCCTTAGCAGCAAGCTTAGCATTGGCTTCAGCCTTAGCCTCCTCCTCGGTAGCCTCCTTAGCCTTCTTCTCCGCTTCTTCTTGGAGACGCAGCTTCTCTTGGAATTGCTTAACGAAGTCTGCCTTCTTAGCGGCGGTATCTTCAGCGCGGGTGGAATCAGAAGCGCTAGGTGCGCGCAACGGCGGGGTAGGCGTGGCAGCAATAGCTGGCGATCGAGGGGCAGCAGGTGGCGCGGAGACCACAGCAGGTGGCGCGGGGGAAGCACCCTTCTTGCCAAAATCGACGACTTCACCATCAGCTACAAGTTGTTAGTATGGGGAGGGGGTCTTTTTTTCTCTCGATGTAGTGGTTTGTGTGGAAACTTACCGTTCTTGATCACAATAGCCTTACTCTTCGTCTTCGGGCGCTCGAAGCTTGAGTTGGGCACTGGACTCGCAGCAGTGATACTAGGAGTATGCGTGTGCGAGATGTGGTTCACATTGGTCATCGCGGGGGTAGAGGGCTGCGGAACAGCAGATGGCGGGCGCTCCGACATGTTGGAAGGAGTGCGAGACATGGTCTGAGCCTGTGGCTGGTGGCCGTATGGGGCAACTCCGTAGGGAGTGGGTTGCATCTGCGGGGGATAACCACGTCCAGGGCTGGCGGGAACACCTGGGTAATGAATTGACTGTTGCAACCCATAGCCTTGCTGGTAGAAGTTGTTGTATGGATCTAGCGCAGGCTGAGGCATGCCGTACATGTTCTGCGTTGGCATCAAGGTTAGGTGTGGTTCAACAGGTTTGCGTAAAAATAAGTGGGCAATCGCTGGGTTGAGGGAATTGTTGAGTTCACAGAACCAGGGTAGGTGAATTGAAGACAAAAAACAAAAAAACGGTCAAGCTAATAGAGCGATTACGAACCTGCTGTGGATACTGCTGTCCTGGGTAGTATGGCATACCCTGAGGATTGGCTAGCTGCTGCTGATGATGCATTGTAGCTGGCGTAATAGCCGGGCTACGGTTCTGAGTGTACGGAGAGCGCTGCTGCATCGGGCCCGGGGGCTGGAATGGTGGGGCATGACCCCGCCCCATACCATGAGGCAGAGTGCGGTATGGCTGTGGCGACTGGTTCGCCATTTGTGGGTTGTAATGGCCTTGGGGGTATCCGCCGCGGCCGCCTCGATTGGGGGCATAGCCTCGACCCATGTTGGCGTTGCTCATATCGCTATGTGCAGACTGCGAGGATTCACGGCGCAAATGTTGAGCTTGGGGGAGCGCGTGCGAGTTGGGCTGTGGGGGCATAGAAGGACGAGTCTGTGGCTGAGTCAGAATGTGAGGCTGAGAGGTAGGACGCGGACTCACGTTAGGCTCAGTGCTTTCACCGCCCTGACCGCCAAAGACCAAATTTGGTCGGGTGGGCAACCCGTCGGGCTTGGGGCCGCCAGAAACGGGCGTGGGAATAGGCGAGGGTGAATGCGCAGGTGAGGCGACGCGCGGGTTCTGCGCCTGTGGGTTCAAATTTCCCTGTACCACGGGCGAGGCGTGCGCGGGGGCTGGTGAGCCGGCAAGCGATCCGAACTTGATACCAGAGGGCGGGCCGCCTGCAGTGGCAACAGGAGGTGTCTGTTTGATCTGAACCGAAGATTTGCGGCTGTGTTCGTGGCTGCTGTTGCCGTTGGGGCCGCCACTGACAATGGTAGGCATGGCCGGAATAGCAGGCTTGATGGCGCTGTTGCCATTCACCGGGGATACAGACGAGCTCTTGCCATGCTGAGCGTTCTGCGGTCCTCCCACTGCCACGGGGGGCGCTGCGCTGGACACGATCGTGGGTTTGGTCGCGTTGGCGTAAGAGCTCCTGGCAGTGGGTTGAGCCGATCCAGCGGCCACGGTGGCGGACGATCCTGTAGAGGAGCTGTTCGCGGTCGTAGACGAGGAAGCGGCAATCGGCGGGGTTTGCGAGTTCGAGATGGAATTACTCATGGACTCGGTGGTGGGTGAGGTGGATATGAGAGTGCGGTCTGTGGCTTGCGCAATCGCTACCTAGGTGCGGTGGGATGACGTTGTCGCTGGAATCCCAGATTCGAGCGAGAGGATTCTGCAGTATTAATGAGTTACCGGGAAGGCAAACTCGAGGATGCAGAAAAGAGCGTCGTCGGCTACGAAGAGAAGAGGTCAACTCCTTTTGGGAAGGGCGTTGGAGGGCTGTCCGAGCGCTTCAATGAAGGAGTCTCGGCAGGTTTCCTTGTCCGGAGAATGGATTTCGACGAATGAATTCGTGAAATCAGCGAGCGGGTCTTGTGAATATCACGGAGACCGCTGCGAGTGTAGGTGATGAATGTTCTCGCGATGGAGAGACGGGTGTGTGGAGGGGAGATGGTTGGGCTCTTTCGAAAATTGTTTGAGTGCCAGGCTAAGCCACAACGAGGATGCTGGCCTAGCCGAGCCGTAGGAAGCCCAACATTTGACAGTGGTATGCCCACACCAATTGAGACTTTTTTTCTTTCTTCTTCCATCGTGTTATCGACGGTAGATTCACGGCACGTTTATTGCAGTATAGAATTTTACATTGTCGTTGGCTTTGGGATCGTGCGTGATCGTTGTCCTCCGGTTATACAAGGCAAGAGCAAAGCACCACCAAAAAAGCACCCACAAAGACTGCATCACCAAAGCAAGGTGCATCACATAAGCAGAATCCAGTTTTGAGACCCGATGGTATATGCACCCTCTTGACTCATCAGAGCCCAGCATCTCTACGTATAGTCCGGCAAAAAAAACCCCATTTCGAATGACTGCCGGGAGGGGTACGGATGCCTAGACTATATCGACTATTGTGCGCTGTGTGGCGACAGCAAAGAGGCTGTGCTTCTGACAAACACCATTCTGGAGAGCACCACGCATCATACCTATTGTCTGCAATTGGTGTACTGTGCCAGCTCAGCATATTTCAAGGCAAACACAGTCTAGGGCATGTGTCCTCTACTGCTTTCGCTGACGTGCCCGGAAACCCCTTGGCCATATTTCAAAGACACATGTGCAGGCTGCGGCTTTGGACTCGTAAGAAGAGAGAAATACAAAGCGTTTGTCGTCAGAACCATTGCATCATGAAGAGAAAAAGTGTAAACCGATTGACGTCGTCCTGCATAATGACGCCGTGGTCTCCGGGCGGACCATTCACATGCCAGACATCTCCGCCTTAACTCCACTGTCATGTGAGAACCCCTCTCTTGTATCTTCGCCACCGTCAACAAGGCTGGTCACGTCATGTCAGATCAGGTCGCTTTTGCTACGTCCTCTCCAAACATTATTCTGTGGCAGTATGCCCATTCTGCATTGGCCATGATATCTTTGATTTTGGTTGCAACTGACAGGCTCGGCCAAAGCTATTGACAGGTGCCACGGTCTCGATGTCCGTTGGCGTGAGCCATGTACGCGACTTTGTGTGAAACTACATTCTGAATCCTAACCTACATATCATAGAACTACTAGCACTGCAAAGCTACTGAGATGGACTGTCACTGCTCGGGTTGCTCGACTGTGCATCGAAACTCAGGTGTCAACATAATACCGACCGCTCGCCAATACCCAATGCAGTCACGGTCATCTTGCAGTCATGGTGACACTTGGTCATTGTTCAAATCCCATCGTAACTCCACACATTCAGGTGATACGGGAAGGACGGCTAAGTGAGCTCTGGAGGCGTCGCATTCATTCCGCTCAAAGCGCAGGTTTTGTATGCGCCGGCAACACAGCAGAAGAAATGTCGTGGTATCAGACAGTTCCGAACACAACTTATCTGAAACCCTGTTGCGGGTACGACGCAGCGAGCCTTAATGTCAGGTACGGAAGCATGCTAGAAGGCGTTGTAGGCAACGTTGGTGCGACCTTTGTACCTGGGGCTGGCCTCAGACTTGAGCTCCGCACTGGCGTGATGCTTTACTGTGACAAATGAGGACAGTCGTGGCTCTGGCTTCGCGCATGGCAGTTCCATGGGGGGGAGAATATTTTTTTTCTGTGCAGATGGCGTATGCCCAGATTTCCCTTCGCTTAGACTGGAGTGTGCGAGTCGTCGATTCTGAGGGTGTGGGGGGGAAAAGGGTAGAGGAGGAAGAGAACGTCACTGGCTTGGTGGTCGAATTTCCGAGGACAGTGTTGACGCTCAGCGGGTTCAGAAAGTTCCACCTCTCATGGGTCCAGTCACACCCTGACGTACCTCGGCGAAGTGCTCGTCGTATGCAAGAGCCGCCGGAAGTGTGTGGCAGCCTCTCCCCTTTGAACGCAAGCCTGCATCTTGGGGCAGACCCCAGCGTTTACGACGTGCACCTCCTTCCACATGCCGTATCATGCGGTTGAGGCGAGTCATAAGGTTTGTCGATGGCGCAAGGCTGCCGTGGCCCGATCGTTGGCTGGGCTGGCGCTGGACTCTCGTATCATCTCGATGATCGTCCTGCACCGTGTCAACGCATGTCAACGGGCGAGGAACGATGTCCGGGCACTAAGGGCGCCTCTCAATCCTCTGGCGCTCGAGGTATGCTGTAGAATCGGTGGCGGTGTTTTGCTTGTTTGCTTGTTTGCTCCATGTACAGTTACAGTACAAGTACCGGCCGTGGCGGGTGCTGAGAAAGTGGGTGTGGGTGTGGGTGGAGAAGGCAATGCAGGTGGAAGATGAGATGTGGAAGGTTGTGCTTCCGGTGCTTGCTGGACACGCAGCTTGCGTTATCCCGTCCCGCTGTTTTGCTGGTTCTGGCGGCCATGGTCATGCTCGAGGCGCGAGAATCCGCCCGACATCATCAACACCAAACTTGCCCATACCAGCAGCTATGGCGAAGCATGGGTGTCTAGCGGTGCACGTTGGTGATGCATGAGGGCGAGGCGTCTTTCCAAGGCCGCATTCCTGCTCGCTTCACGGCGCCGACGACTTCGTACCGGTACGTACTTACTCTTGCACCATCATGGGCAGCACAGCGCTACCACAAGCCACCGCCTCTCCCCTGCTCGCCGGCGTCAGCCATGTTGGCAATGTGCAATGCAGGCCAGCAGCCTGCACGTGATGCCGCCCGCTTCCACCAATCGCTAGTAGCACGAGCCTCGAGTCCGCGCTCAAACCAGAATCTAGCAACGGCACCTGCGGCGGAGCTCTCGGACCGCTGCAGCAACCTCGTTGTGCAAGGCTGATGGTCTAGCAGAGGCTACCCACCTCTCATCTCGCTCCCTCCTTGTCCTCGGCTCTTTACAAATCCTGTGGGGTATTGGGTGTGTGTGCGTGTGCGGTGGTGGAAGTTGGGCGAAAATGTTCCTGTCGAACCAGCCGGTATTCAGCCGGGATGACTGGCAGTTGCATGCCACCTGCAGGCCCCTTACTCATCTTCAGGCACGTCGTTCCGGACTCCTTGGAAGGCCTTTGGTACCATGACGGCGTCTCTGCTGTACCCCGTCCATGTCGCGGACATTAAAACTGGTAGCGCCTCTTCCCCAGCCCATGCAAGCTCAGCGGTTAGCCTACACCGACGACCACAGATGGGTGAAGAGAGCGGACGAGTCAGACAACGGGCGAGGGCGGTCGCAAAAGCAGCGACAGGACGCGCTAGCCTGCTCGCGCGCTGCACCTGATGCGCTCCACATGTAGGTAGTGAACGGTAGCCCTGGCGCGTTCTGTCGGAATGGCGTACCGTATCGCGATGGTCGTCTTGCGCCATGGGTGGAACCTCCCCCCCCCTCCCCTCCCCTCCCCTCCCCTCCCCCGAGTGACTTCAATGTCGCTCTGCTTCGGTCATCCATGGCCATGGGGCCTGAGTCGGGCCCACGCTCGACCACTGTTTTCCATGGCTCGGCCCTTGTAGATACGACGTGAGCCCGGAGCTAAGATGCTCAACACATAGGCACCATACAAGCTACCTGGAAACGCAGTCCCAAGATAGCAGGACTTGATCACACCGCCACCGAAAAACCCCCCCATGCACGACGAGCCTCACTGCACACATTCAGCCGATCAAAGCCAGATGACACGCCCACAATGCCCGTAGCCCGACGCTGCAGCTGGAATATTTGCCCATTCGCACCGTCGCATCCGCCGAACCATGTACCATGCTTTTCACCACTTCCGGACTCGACCTCGGGAGCTTCTCGAAGCACCACCGCTTGGAAGAAGGCGCAATGGCATTACCCAATTCGCCCGCCTGCCAGCCCACCCCGGCCATGCCCAGCCATGATTGAGCCTAAGCTCTCGTCGTGTCGTCTTCGGCTGGGCGCGCGCGCGCACCCAAGAGCGCCTGCGGCTACTAATCAATCTAACAAGTGCCAGCAACAGCCGTTGATTAACTCTAATAAAGACAAGATCCACATCCAGCATCCCGTTCCTTGCCAAATGCCGACCCCACAGCCCCAGCCAGACGCCTACCGACGTAAGGTGTAGGTATGATATCGGCGTGACACGCAGCCGCCATCCTGCGTGCTGCCACACCCCTGTCTGCTGGCACGAACCGTGAGTACCCATGTCCTTAACGGACGTCGAACATTAGTGATGTGTTCATCCTGTTCAATGCACCTGTTCGAAGCGAGAGCGCCACCACCATCCATGACTTGTTTCCCCGCAAAACGGCTAAAAATCTCATCTTGTCAGAATGCGGAAATCTGCACACATTGCCAAAATTCGAGATTGACTAATACGAGATGCAGAGACGGACAAGGTGAGGGTGCATGGGTCACATGGCGTGAGCATCAGCAGCAATGACAACAACATCATCATCATCAACAACGACAACAACAACAACAACAATAAAGGCCGAAGAGGATTCACGGTACGCATCAATCACAATGCCGGTCTTCTCCACGTTGTCGTATGTTCTCGTACTCGCAAACGCGCACTGTCCCCCAGAATCCCGAGGTACACAAGTCATCGACCGATCCCACTAGACAACCGCATGTACAGGGCATCGTGGAAGAGTAACGAGTAAGAGTCAGAAGAATGACCACAAACTACGGCCAGAAATCAACTTTTCTCACCACCAATTTAGCCACCTGTACCAAAAGATTACCCCCCATGTCACGTTCATCGGATTTTCCCTGTCCTAGCCGTCCCTTCCCTGTTCCTGTACCTTCCTTTCCCCTCTCGGCGGCCCACCCAGCCAGCCCACCCCGCCAGCTCAGCAGAGCAAGCCATGCCATAACCGCACTAGCCACGACGATGCATCTCGTCGCAAGCTGGCAGCCGCGTTCCTGAGCCTCATGAAAAGAAGCCGAAGTACGGGCTGTGTGTGGCGCCAAGCAACGTTTATAACCCATGTCTAGTATTCGACTTACCAGACAAAACGCCACTCTCTCCACACTGGCACTGTAGCCGTATGCACACTTGACCTGCACGTTCCTCTTCCTACCACCCAAACTAGCCATCTCAGGCTCAGTAGTCTGGGGTAAAAGGCGAGGGAAAAGAAAAAGTGTGGAGATGCTCATGGTCCCGGGCCTTGCCCTGCCCTCCCCCCCCCCTCTTCTGTTCCCCTCCCCCTCCCTTCTTCCCCCCATCTGTACCACAGCATCCACCACCCGGCTCATCAAGTCGAACCACGCTTGGACATGGATGCGTAAAATCATGACAGGGGGGG
>Ga0265798_10008790_pt1 | contig 12784 bp, 12 predicted proteins | sample P3T30metagenome_FD_192430 | JGI IMG/M metagenome (GOLD analysis project Ga0265798, IMG submission 192430) | Plant litter microbial communities from East Loma Ridge, Irvine, California - P3 T30 | ecosystem: Environmental > Terrestrial > Plant litter > Unclassified | place: USA: California...
CCCATGTCGTAGATCTCGAAATGGTATGCAGACATTGCGGGTAGATTAACCTTATATTAAAGCTTGTCCTTCCATCGTGGCTCGAGACCCTGGGGTAATATACGTTAGCGAACACGGTGTCCTGCAAGGGCAGGTGCAGGCTATGAGAAGCAAAGACAAAAATAAATGTTCGAGATGCAATTGAAATGTGCTCGCCAGGCCTGGTGATTGGGGAGACTTCATGAAAGAAATCATCGTGGTGAAGTCCAGACTCGCACTTTGCCGGCTTGTGCACGCAAGAGTACAGCCGAAGCCGATGATGGGGAGCGGGATAAATTGGGATTGATTACATGCTTCGTGTAACTGGGGAGCCACACGAAAGTTGCGCGAGCTTCGACTTGGCGACGATGAACCATGAGACGTGACGGTCGCGCAACTTCCACCCTGAGATCGCGTTGTCGTGAGCTGTACGAAGACGATAGCTTCTCCACGACGACGGAGCTGAAAGCTGAAAATTAGGTAAAGCTTGTGGTAAGTCGCGGATACTGACGAGCATACGCAGATCCTTGCCGTTCGTTATCGTCGCCACAGATGTACTATGGGTGTTCGCGAAGCCATGGCGCGTTGATCTTTCTCGCAGCCGCACCGATCTCTCGAAGGAACGCATGTCGAACGCAACACCGTCAGCTCTCACCAAATGAGATTCCACAGGTCTAGAGAACTATTCTCGCGCTGTTGCGCCAGTCTGCTGCAGGTGAGCAGCCATGAGAGAACGAAATGCGGTGGCATCGCGGCTCTCAGGCGCCTGCTCTTTGAGTGCTTATCCCTGGAGCTGGGGCGATCGACCCGGGTAAAGGCTTCTAAGATTGTGTGTGATTGCAGAAACTGCGGTCTGCACAATAATGTTTCAATGAGATCAATTGGATTGGAATCCGATGGCAAACACGATGGAAGTCACTGGCGTCGATGTGTGACGAGATGGTTGAAGCAGCAGCATGGCAGGATTTAGGGAGGTAATTCTTACGTAATTAGCGCGAGTACTTTTCTGACTAGTCTCAACTTTGCAAGCACGATTGTACGACTACCATCTTCTAGCTACAGCAACTCAGTTCATACCAGTACCATCCGCCTTTGCTCTGCCTTACTGAATGCCAAAGTCGGATTGTCACCGAAAAGTTTTCCCACGCCAATCCGCTCGTGCTTCCCCTCACTCGATGCGTCCCTGACGTACAACACAGTGTACACCTCAATTTTCCTGAAGAAGTGACCAAGAGCATGCGGCGGAGCCCTGCTGAGCTCGGAAGAAAGCACCAGTGCATGGGTGGCTGGGCTTTGCACGAAAACTGCGTCTTGCTGATGGTCAGGGTGTTCTATCGAAGCCCAGCCATTGAACCCTTCTGTTCCGACTGCTTTCTGACTCTCTATCAAGCGCGAGATGATCCCAATTTCTTCCTCGCTCTCGAAATGTCGCTTGACCAGTACGTCTAGCAGGTATGCGTCTACGGTCAAAGCAACGGGCAAGCGATCATGCATGTTCGCACTCTGATCTTCCGACATTACGCTGTTGCCGTTGCAGTCCAGCAATGAAGCGCTCTTCAAAATAACTTTCGCGTTGCTTGTTAAACCTTCCCAGGAAACTGGTGCTGCTGTTGATGCTCAAGACCAGCTCGGTATTTGAGGATTCGATTTGACGTTACTCCAGTATTAACGTTGAGCTGCCACGCAAGCCCCGCGTGTAAGTTGAATCTCCACAACCCACTCTACTCCCAGATCAACGCTTCTTCGCTCTCTAGGCGTGGTTCAAGCACGGCATTCTCAACTCTCTTAGAGCGCAAAGGCCGAAGAAACACGTCTTGCCAGTTCCGTGGAGACGGCTGAGATGTAGCCAGCGATGCGAGATATTCGGTCATGACTCCGTTCAGAGCGCGAAGGCGGTCTTCATTTGGTATCGTTAAGTGCAAGCAAGAATATTGCGCCAGTTAAGATTCGTACCAAGCATCTGTAAAAGACGCAGACTTATCAGGAGCCCTGTCGTACCTCTCGTTCACCGAGCCAGAAGTCTTACATGTGAAGAACATGCCATGTGGGGTGAAGGAAACCGCTCGCCGACTGAGATGGTACTCCTGGAAGGCCCAGCCACGACTCAGAAGGTTACTGGATAGAAACTCGGGCTCAAATAGATCGGCCCCTGTGAGAGCATTGCGGTAGACGAAGAAATGCCCTCGGACCCGACCTTCACGATCGCGATATGGAAGCCGGACGAGTTCCCAAGCTGTTGGTCTGTGCATCTGCTCCGGGTAGAGGCCGTGTTCACTTGTGGCCGACGTTGCCATGATGGTGATCAGTGATCCCTGGTAGTAAGGCGCCATGTTCTTTGATTCCACCTCCCAGTCTTGCCCACCGTCGCCAGCTTGTGTAATACAGATACTATCGATCCAGACATAATGGACACCTAGTCGCTTTGACAACTTCAGGATATCAATGTACAATTTGGGAAGTGTGCAGTCCCAGTGCCCGGCGAGTCGTTCCTGACAGTTCGCAGTGACCGTACGGGTGTGAAAGGTTTCGTCCATCCAGCGGTGGCTGAGCGTCACGTACTTACCAACAAGACCTCTCGTTTCCACCAAGAAGACCCGTCCATCGCGTAGCTCCACACACCTTGAAGGCAAATACCACTGCCTTAGACGGGAAGCAATTTGCCCGACATCTGCAGGCAGCATTTTTTGTGCTCGAGACACTTTTTGATATGCCCGTCCAAGACATTGACGTGGTGATCTAGAGACTGATAGCTGATCGGAAGATTGCCAGTCACGTCTTGCGTCTGAGAAGCAGGACTCTCTGGGACGAAATTGTCAGCATGAACAACATTCCTTCGTATACACGACATACGCACCTGGATCAGCAACCACATATAGGAGCATTCTTTGCGTACGGTCCAACCGCTCCTGCTTCGTGTGGATCAATCCATGTCCAAGCGTCAGAATGATGTGTCTCACTCCCAGCGCGGTAGATTCGCGGTTCTTGAAGCGGCCAAGGCTGAGCCTGATTATAGGCTGTTTGATGTGCGATGCTCGGAAGCCTTCGTAGAGCATCCCGCAAAAACGGCAGCCAGCCATCTTGCCCTCCTCCGCTTTATCGACGGTGTATCCGTGGAACTGCTCGACATCTCGCTGGAAGCTGTACAGGTCGAACAATTGACATGTGCTGCATAGATCCAAGTTATTTGCCATGACTGTGTTTAGGTTTTCGAGTACTGAGACGTGAAGCGACGTAGGATTTCGCAAGATCTCGTGAATTCAATTGCTCGAGCTAGGCTGACATCCGCGTGACTCGATTTGCAGCTTTGTGATCGGTGGGAGACGTTGCTCGATGTGGTCAATAATGAACAGTGTACGTTTCTACAATAGACTTCGAGCTTCGTTGAATAGATCTGACTATGCTTGGTAACTAGTCGCCGCAACTTGTGCTGGTTTCTTTCGTACCTGTTGACGTCGTGAAGTAGGAGGCTGGTTTTTGGCCCCCAATTTCTGCAGATACCTGCAAGCATCCGATTCCATCTCGCTTCAGCCTGGTGGGACACCTATACACCACTCGCGCTGTCTTCAGCCTCGATCGTGAAACCACCGTTTCTTCAACGCCTGGTCGCAATCACCTTCATAGTTGCCACGAAGACAATTCTCACTTTTCGAAAGCTAGGGTACCCGCCTCGCTGATACAATGAGCAACACAAACCCTCATCAGCCACTCAGCCTCGCCAACCCTCCCGCGCCCATATTCCTTCCATCCCATACTCCTCTCACCACAAACCACTCATCCCAAGCCAAACCCCCACAATGCCATCCGGCGCCCACCTTCCCAACGCCTCACCCAAACCCCCCTCACGCAACACTTTCCGCACCTGGTTCCACCAACACTCCAAACCCCTCGTAATCCTCAGCCTAACTACAATATTGCTCCTAAAAGCCACTTTCGCCAGCCTAGCAGTCCACTACCTGCACCTCACCCTCGGCCACTCAAACTGGCGCATGTCCTTCCCCCTCCTCTCGCTCTACCCCTTAATCCTCGGACCCATGTACTTCACCTACAGGCTCCGCTTCCACCCCAAGCGACTCATAAATCTCAACACGCTGTTACTACAAGTATTCCTGAGCTTGGCGGCAATGGCGGCAAATGCGCTGTCCACTGTGCTGCCGCCGCCACCGGATCCAGGGAGCCACTTTTTCGCGCGGCTGTTTGTGCCGTTTCAGGGCTTGCTTGTTTTGACGGGCGTGGAGATGGTGGTGGTGGGGTGGTGGAGCGTGGGGGGGATGAGGAGGTGGTTGTGGTGGGAGAGGGGGAGTTTGCGAGGTTGTATGCGGTTTTTAAGGAAGGGGAACAGCGGCGTACTATTGTGCGGGGAGCAAGTGGTCCTATGGGGGTTGGAAGGTTGGGGGTGCGGGTACGAGATGTAAGTTGGTCGAAACGTGATTTCCAGACTATAATGATGTGCTAATAACTATCCTTTGACCAGAGCCATTCCACGCTAGAATCCCCATCTTTGCCGAAGAACGCAGCGTTCTGGCTCGCGAGGGAGTACCTCGGTCCCAAGAGTAAATCGCGCTTGATGGGCAGGGAGAATCCAAACTACAGATTACTCGCCGTCAATCTGTCCATCCTCACGATAGTACACGTAACATACCAGATGTTCCAGCACGCTTACGATCAACGGCGTAAAGTGTGCAACTGGTCTGTTTGTCATGACCAGATTTTTCGCGACACGTGCACTAATATACAAGCAGGCGGTGCACTTTCGGCATGGTTTACATTTGGCTTTTCATCCTATGGATGCTGCTAATGGTGCTTGTCATTAAGAAACAGATACCTCTATCTCGCCGCGTGCTTCCACATCTTAGCCTCGGTCACTTGCTGGCTGTATACTACGATCTCGTCGTTGTGCTGTGACTGATAGCATACTTTTCTTGACCGACGCAGGCCGGTAGCTTGTTGAGGGCCTGCATAGACCGCAAGTATTTGAAGGTGATTACGCTCGTGTGGTTGCTGTACAACGTCTACGCCCTGGCGATGGCTGTGTTTAAGGGCACCCGCTTTACGAGAAAAGTGCTACTTTGATGTCCATGTCCATGTCAAAGTCGAGTTAATGTGTGTATTTGAATTCTGTACTATCACAACGATCTTGTGTCAGAGACTAGCATCAGAACCAATATGAAGTCGTGACGATGAATATTCCTACTCGAGAAAGCGATACAAATACACAAGGACACCCATGACACGACAAGACAAGAAAAACGCAGCCATCCATGCGCAACGCCAGCGGCCAGATAAAGCCCGACCTGTACCCAAGAACAAAAAAAGACAGCCGTTACATGCTATGCTTCATGGTTTTCCCGCGATGATGCTTGCATTCAGTACCCCTAAACACCGAAAGCCCAACCGTTACATGCGCCGCTTAGACCCTTCAACACGATCATCAGCACAAGTCAAATCACACCTCATCGCCAAACACTCTTACTCCCCGGCGCCAAACTCCCTCTGCTCGCACTTCCGTTCGACCCGTTCGAACCAACACTACTGATCCTCACAGGCGCGCGATTGAGCTGCACCGGTTCCGCTCCAGCATTCGCCATGGTCGTTCTCCTCGCAGGGCCCTTCATGATCGGCGTCGTCCTTGGACTCAGCACATTGCTCTTCCACTCCTCGGTGTTGTTTTTCACCATGCGCCTTGCTGCGCTGGCGGAAAACATGGAGTTTTCACTTGGAGGGCTGTACGCCGTGGCTGTTGGACTGCGCCGACGATGTGCATGTGCGGATGTGGAGGTCGAGGAACGGCGCTTGAGTGCTGAGCCTATCTTGCGGGCGTCGAAGCCGGTCCACTGGTCTTCTTCGCTGGAGCTCGAGTTGCCGTTGCCATTCATTGTGGACTTCGGCTTGGACCTGTTGGCCGAGATCGTTTCGACTGTGCTGAGTGATGTAGAGGTCTTGCGCATGGCGTTCGCGCCGATCTCTCGCAGCGGCGATGTATTGTCCGAGTCTGAGCCGTAGGAGCGCATGCCTGGAGGTGCGGGCGAGCCGTCTGATTTCTTCGACAGTGCTCCTAACGCGAATCGTCCGGATCGCTTGAGGTCGACTGATGCTTTGGGCGGAGAAGGTACGGGCGATGATCCGACTTGCTCGACTGATGCGGCTATCGGTGCTGAGAACGTCGAAGGTGGTATGTCTATCGATGAGTTTGTGGGCGTGTCGACATGCTCTGGTGTCTTCTGGAATTCGGCGAGAGTTCCATTTTCGGTGTCGTCGCGCCACCTTACGCCGCGCTTTGACTTTGACGGAGACTTCTTCCTCATGGGCGAGAATGCCACGCCCTTCTTCACTGTGACCATCTTCCTTCGCCGCGGAGACTGCTTCATTGGTGATGGCGCGAGATACGGCGCCTCTGCCAGATCTTGTGGTGGTGCCAATGTTGGTGCTAGAGTTGGAGCCAGTGTCAGTGGCCGCATTGGAGATGGCTCCATTATGTGGACTGGCTTTCGCCTCTTGGGCGTCCCTCGGTTGGTTGGTGCGAAGAACTCCGTGACTGGCAGACCACCGTCTGGGCGTATTGCTTGAGAGGTAGCGTTGGTACACGAGTTCATGATTTTCGTCAGTAGCTTCCTTGCAGTCTCGACTGCCTCCGTCTCGCTCAGCTGAGTGATCTGGTTGAGTATGGTCACTGTCTCGATGTGTGCCTGAATCAGGATCTGCACGATCGCAGCATCTCCTCCTTTGTCTTGATCAAGTAAAGCATTGAGCGCTTCCCGGTCTGCGTTTGACTTGAGCAGCTCGTATTCCCTGGTTAGATTCGCAGCGTCTTGTGTGTCGTTGTTGCCATCGAGTTCCGCCAGGCCTTTCAATCCCACATTCAAGGCGGTGTCCATCTTGCTTGTCCAGTTGGTCCTTTCGATTCGGCGATGGCAATGCTGCCTTGTTTGCTCAAGCTCGGCAGATATCCCAACCGCTGTGTCTCTCATTGCTGTGATTTGCGAAGGCATCTCCTCCAGCTCGCGAATGTCACTGACGTTGTCGAAAGAGGCTATCCAGGATGAGATGAGAGAAATGCGCTTCTCGGCCTGCTTCAACGTCTTCATCATGTTTAGGCGGTCTTTGCGCTCCGGTTCCGAGTCTGCGTAAGATTGGCGCAGGCGAATCATAGCATCCCGTATGATGCTGTCCTTCTTCTCGGTCTGCTTCTGGTACTTGAGGAACGCGCCGCCTTCGAAGTCTGTCTGTTTCTTCATCAGCTCGTCAATCAGCGCGCGCTGTTCGTCGATCTTCTTCAAATAATCTTTCACGTGCCGATTCACGTTGAAGACGTTCTTCGTGACCTTCGTCTGGATATTCTTCGCGCGATTCGCGTACCGCAGTGTGTTTTGTGTCTCGTCAAAGTGTGCGCTGGACGGGCTGACACAGACAATCATGACGGTTTTGCAGTTTCCTCCGAGCGAGAACTTTAGCAACCGTGTGAGCTTCGAATTTCGGTATGGCACGTGGTTGCGCTTCCGCTGGTCGCACAGGGCGTTGATGCAGCTCCCAAGGGCGAGCAATGACTTGTTGATGTTCGCGCCTTCGGTCAAGCGTACGCCTCGATTTTTTGTGGCACTGGCACGCTCGCTTCCCGCCAGATCGATAATGCTGAGGGTGGCCATTGTGTGAGGTTCATTGACCGCGGCGTTGCGGTCTTTGGACGATACGTTGATCTGGAGTACGGCGTGTGATCGTGAGGACGTCGCGTTTGCTTCGGTGGGTGACATAGTGCGGTATTCGTTGCCACGAACTATAATATCCATGACTTCTTGGACCTGGAAGTTTGTTAGAATAGCCTAGTGTTGGGCTTACGCTGTCACTCACATTCTGAGGCCGGTGGCTGGAGAGGCCTGCCACCGACACGGCCTGGTTCGCATCCTCGCGCAGCATGAGCGTCGTAGTGCTGCCCCCCTCCACCAGCAGATCGCGAATAGTCTCGTTGTAGATCTCGAGGTAAGAGAGGGTGATCTCGGTGACCCTGGTTTCCTGCACTTCGGATATCTTCTCGAACAGTTCCTGCATGGTCATGAAGATGATTCCCGGCTGTTGTGATGTTCCGCTACATCTGTGTTAGCGCATGTGCATATTGCTACATACACGCTGACGTACGTGATGGTATGCGTCTTTCCACAGCCCGTCGCGCCATAGGCAAAGACTGTCGCATTGTATCCGTCCAGCACGCTGTCCAGCAGAGGCTTGGTGGTCGATTCGTAGACATCGCCCTGTGTAGTCGTCTCGTCGAAGACACGATCGAAGCCAAACGTCTGGTCCTTCACTCGCTTGCCCGTCGGCCCTTGCTGCCGGCCCATGCGCTGGACCTGGCTGTCTTCTGGAGGGTCGAATACTCTGTATTATGTCAGCTACTATATTGGGGTAGTGGTAAGAGTGCGCGTACAAGCACTTCTCGTCCAGGACCTTGATCACAGGCCGGATGCCCGTTGACTTCACTTTTGGTGTAGGCACGCCAGCTAAGGAGCCGTCGCCGAGGAACAAGGCCTGATCGTCGCATCGTGACAGTTGCGCAGCCTCTCGGATCGTGAAGGGACGCACTCGCACAGTGACGGAGATGGAGGATGCGCCATCGGAGGCCATGGTGGTGCGCTCTGGATATGGCGACAGAGCGGTGAGGGTTCAATGCTGAATCGTTAGTACCAAAGCCGGACGACTCAATTTCCACTTGACGGTCCAAAACGCAGCAACGTGAAATGAGTGTATGCCGTTGCGCTGAAGTTGCAGTTGCGGGTGTCGTTGCGGCTCGAGGGGTGCAAGATGACGCTTCCCAATGTTTGTCAACAGACAGGGATTAGCTCAGGGCTCAGACCAGCGGTAGCAACCGAGCGCTAAGCACGTGACGACCCCACCACGAAACCATAATGGCGACATCTGCCTCTGCTGCAAGTCTTTCATCGCGGCTAGCACAACAGACTACACCACTGCATGGCCATGGTAGTTGTCAGTGTAGCAAAGTTGTAGACGGTGCAAATTCGGCCAAATTCGGCTAAACGACTCCGACAGACCAACGTCGTCGACCATCACGACTCGAGTACCCCACATTCGTCATTGTAAATCCAGCAGATGGCGTAATGCTTAAGCCATGTCTAGACAACACAGCTTAGGAATAGGCGGCTCGGTGCAATGTATAAAAAACCTACCAGACCCCGCTGCGAGACTAACGAGACGTTATTGTCTTTACCATTGACAGCTAAACATTCCAATTTTTATCAACAGGAAGAAGTATAGGAAAAGAGAAGAACATCCGAGCAATCATGAAGGAAGCCATCGTCACCAATGGCCCCAAAGTCACCATCCAGGATGCACCCATTCCAGAGCCGAAAGATGACCAAGTTGTCATCAAGGTTATCGTGAGCGGAAGTAACCCCAAAGACTGGTAAGCCAATCTCGAGACAATATTCAAGTGTTCCAGCCAAACTAACTCACAACACAGGAAGATCCCAGACTGGGTCCCCGACTACTCCGGCAACTCCGGCGACGACATTGCCGGCATCGTACACAGCGTCGGCAAAGACGTCTACGAGTTCAAGCCAGGTGACCGCGTCGCTTCGTTCCACGAAATGATGACGCCAGGCGGTTCTTTCGCTGAATACGCAGTCGGCTGGGCCCACACGACGTTCCACATCCCCAAGAACATCTCGTTCGAACAAGCATCTACCATCCCACTCGCGGCCATGACCTCCGCACTGGGCATGTTCTTGCGCCTCGGACTGCCAGATCCATGGAGTCCCGCCAAGGAACCCACACCATTAGTCGTATACGGTGGCGCAGCAGCCGTTGGCGCATACGCCATCAAATTCGCTCAACTAGCCAACATCCATCCCATCATCGCCGTCGCCGGGCGCGGCGAGAAATTCGTGGAAGGACTAATCGATCGCTCGAAAGGCGACACGATCGTCGACTACCGCAAAGGCGACGAGTCCGTCATCCAAGGCATCAAATCTGCACTCAAAGGCGCGCAACTCAACTACGCCTTCGACGCAACGTCCGAGCACAATTCGTACACCAACATCGTGCAAGCGCTCTCGCCTACCGGACACATCACGCTTGTCCTGCCTGGGAGGAAATACGAGGGTATTCCAGAGTCGGTGAATATGTCGATTACGAGCGTGGGCGAGAGTCATAAGGGTGACAAGGAGTTTGCGCATGTGTACTTTAGGTATGTGGCTAAAGGGCTGAAGGAGGGGTGGTTTACGCCGCATCCGCATGAGGTTGTTGAGGGGGGGTTGGAGGGGGTTGAGACGGGGTTGAGGAATTTGAAGGAGGGGAAGGCGAGTGGGGTTAAGTATGTGTTTAGGATTGGGGAGGAGGGTGGGAGTAAGCTGTGAGTGATGGAGTGGTGAATAGATGTGTCGTTGAGGGCAGACGTGTACTTTGATAAATACAATCACAACACGTCCCTTGGCCTGAGTATAATTGATAGAATCAAGCTTGACGAACAGTGCATGCGGCATCGGGGTAGATTTCAACACACCAAACGCCATATCTTTCCACAACTTACAACCTTGAATATCCTCACTATCACGGACCCTCCGCAAACATATGTTACCTCGCGGACTCGTCCAACATCTCAACCACCACATTCTCACGAGCCTTGAATACATCGCTTCACACCCTACATCTCTCACCACCTAGCAAATCCAACGTGCGGCTTCGCGTGAAGACATCGAACGCAGGCCTGCCATTCACGATAGTGTGGCATTTAAGCACCACGATGCGAGCTCTTTGGTAGGCTTCTTCAGAACGCAATACATCCACATCCACAGCATTAGAACACGGCGCCAATACTCATCCTTCAATACATAACATCAACAAGTGCAGGTCACTTCTCTAATTTTCACATTCATCAATTCGATCTACGAATACTAGTCAACAATCTTCACAGTCACCAACTCAATCCAGTACTACCAGTCAACCTCGCCCGAATAATCAGTGAGTTCCCAGCTTCGCACTTCGAAGCAAGTAATAACCAAAACAGAACCATGTGTGTCTGGAGCCAAATGCCGTACGCGCACCCATGTTGTCGCAGGCCAATGACCTTCAAAACCACCCGGGCCTGCCAATGTAGGGGAAGATGCGTTCTCACGCCCACCATCTTACGCCCGTCGCCCAATGATGCAGGCCGCTGTTGCATTCAAGCTTGCGCCAGGACGTACAACGCTGCGATGGGCCTTGTGCAGCTCAGGCAGAGGTAGGAAATAGATAGGGGGCGGAGATTGAGGTCAGATGGGAGGAATCTATGGGAGGGGTTTAGTCTTTTGAGTGGGTCTCGTAGCAATATGCCCTTGATATATTCTACATCGCAAAGCTGATATTCTGGTGCGTGCATGCTACTATTCGTGTCAGGATTGATTGACTATCGACGAACGAGTCGATACTCCTCTATCCTCTATCCTCTATCCTCTATCCTCTATTCTCTTTGCACAGCCGAACAAACACCACTGAAGCCAGTCAACCTGCTCTTCCGCTCAAAGCTCGACCAGCTCAACGCAGCGTAACATCACCCACAACAGCCCTATGATCACTAATATACACCCCACCCACAACATTACTCACAACCTCATACCTCTTCACCGCCCACGTCGAACTCGCATTCGGGCCCAGCCACACAAAGTCAATTCGCGTATTCGGCTCCGCATTGGGGTTGAATCCACTGAACGTTCCGTACGGTCCAAAGCGTTGATTCACAGCCGCGAGATTGTACAGTTCGTCGACCAAGCCATCCGCGTCAGTCGTGCCGTACGCATCGCCAGTGCCGGGCTCGGAATTGAAGTCGCCGGTCAAGATAATGCCCAGATCGTTTCCGTACGTGGTTCGTACGTCTTTTATGGTTTTGAGCGCGACTTTGATGCCCTCGACGCGAGCGGTCTGGCTCGCATTGTCGAGATGCGTGTTCGCGACGATGATTCGCTTGCCGTTCTTGATTACTTCGAATACAGCGACGATGACATAGCGTCTGCTTCCTGCGCCGGGCCAGAACGATGGTACATCAGGCGTGGGTGAGAGCCATTTCTGCGTTGAGTTCACGAGGTTCAGTACGCCAGGCTGGTAGAGCAGCGGGACGAATTCGCCAGCTTGCTTGCCGTCGTCGCGGCCGGTACCGAGGTGCGTCCACGACGATCCAAGTCCGGATTTGATGTCTTGGAGTTGCTGGTAGAGGACTTCTTGCAGACCGATGATGGGGATGGAGCTAGAGCTTGTGGCGGTGGAAGCGGCGTTCTTGAGTTGGGAGATCACGAGCGGGCCACGGGTGGACCAAGGGCGCTCGTAAGTTGATGCGCTGGCGGCGTAGCGAATGTTGAAGGATATGCTGCGGAAGTCTTGGGTTGCTGCTCGAGCCTCTGGCTGGGGGATCATGGCTGAGGTCGCGGTAGACGCGGCGAGCGTGAGGGTGGTGAAGATGTTGAGATGCATCTTGACGGGATGAAGTCGTCTGCTCCTACCGTTTGTATAGACAAGAGAGGCATACTCGTTGGTCTTTAATGGCGTTCGATGCGTGCTCGAACTTGTCCATGTCGATCGTAGCATTTAACTATCCGCCAATCACACAACAGTTTTGCAACATGCAATTGCGTCAATGCTGGGCGTCTTAGGTTTTATGTCACCACTTGGGTAGTCTAGGAAGGTAAGTCTGGTTAACCATGCTTCGTATACAGTTCCGCCTATCAGGTCGGGGCGGAAAGACACGTGGGATTGGTGCCGGGAGTGTTCCGATCCCATTTTTGAGAAACGTGGG
>Ga0265798_10008791_pt1 | contig 12784 bp, 9 predicted proteins | sample P3T30metagenome_FD_192430 | JGI IMG/M metagenome (GOLD analysis project Ga0265798, IMG submission 192430) | Plant litter microbial communities from East Loma Ridge, Irvine, California - P3 T30 | ecosystem: Environmental > Terrestrial > Plant litter > Unclassified | place: USA: California...
GTCTCGAAAACATGTGTGGGGGTTAACTCCACCGTGGGTTCAAATCCCACCGGTACCGCCAAAGGCTAGTTCAGCCCCAAAGGCGCCTCGGGTTCAGTGTTCTGGGCCCGAGGCGCCTTTGTTTATCTGCACTCGGGATGAGCGTATTCGAGGGGCGGCTGCGAAAAAAGCTGTGACGCTTTTAGTCTCAGTTAAGTGCAATAGGCGTCTGATCAGGCTTTTCGGGCTGTGCTAGATATTCGGGCGGTATGCGGGAGGACATGCCTGCGGTCGGCTTGATGTGCCGCGAGATGCCACGTCAGCCCAGTCCGTGACGGATTGACGTGCTGTGTAGCTAGTTGTGTTCGGCGTGAGTCCAGGCGTGGCATCAGCGCAGGCAATGGAAGACGCGGTGCATGCGGGGCGCTGGCGCCTATCGATGCAAAGGAGAGGGGGAGAGCATGACCATGTTCTCGGAGGAGCGGCTCGAGGAGATCCTCGATGCCTTGATTGCGTTGAAGGCGGAGACCGAGGTCGTCGAGTTCAAGTCGAACCACCTGTCACCGGACGACCTCGGCGAGTACATCTCGGCCCTGGCCAACGCCGCAGCGCTCCAAGAGAAGCCGCACGCGTTCCTGGTCTTCGGCATCCGAGACGGCGACCACGAGGTTGTCGGAACCACTTTCGACATAGACATCAAGGGCAAGGGGTCGGAGGATCTTCTGCCCTGGCTAAATCGGCAGGTTCATCCCAGGGTTTACTTCGACTTCAACGAGATGGTCTTTCGGGACAAGCGTGTCGTCGTTCTTACGATTCAGGCTGCCAACTCGACACCGGTCGCTTTCGCGGGCAAGAGACTTATTCGGGTGGGATCTCATCGCAAGAGACTTTCGGAGCATCCGGAGTTGGAGCGACGCCTCTGGCTGTCGTTCCAGGCGTTACCGTTCGAGCTACGCCCTGCGTCTGACGTCTTGTCAGACGAGGCTGCACTCCGTCTTCTTTCGTGGGAGACCTACTTCGAGCTGACCGATATAGCCGTCCCGACCACCATCGACGAACGCCTGGACTACCTGCTGTCGGCCGGTTTCGTGACGCCAGCCGATGTGACGGGGTGGCACATCACGAACATGGGAGCTTTGCTCCTCGCCAAGGACTTGGATGACTTCCCCTCCGTTGAGAGGAAGGCTCCTCGCGTCATCCAGTACGACGGCAAGAGCCGGGCAGACGACGCGACGGAGCAGAAGGGTGTGCGTGGCTACGCCGCAGCGTTCCCCGGACTTCTCAACTACACAGTTCGCCGGATGCCGGAAGTCGAGGAGTTCCCGGACGGCATTCGGCGGTCCGTGCCGGCGCTGCCGCAGAAGGTCCTTCGAGAGTTAATCGCGAACGCGTTGATCCATCAAGACCTAACGGTTACGGGCAGTGGCCCGATGGTTGAGCTGTTCTCCAATCGCATTGAAGTCACCAACCCTGGTGAGTCGTTAGTGGATGCCATCCACCTGATCGATGGTCAGCCTCGATCGAGGAACGAGAAGCTCGCCAAGCAGATGTCCGCCATGGGTATCTGTGATGAGCGGGGCAGCGGCTGGGACCAGATTGCGAACTTCATCGAGGAGTCCGGTCTCCCGGCGCCAGAGATCGAGAACGCGGACGGGTACATGCGCGTCATCGTCCACTGGGACAAGCCGCTCTCGTCCCTGTCGAAGGATGAGCAGCTCAACATGATCTTCTTCCACAGCCTTGTCATGAAGTCGCGCCGCGACCGCGTGACCAATGCTTCGTTGCGTAAACGCTTCGGCATTCCGGAGAAGGACAACGCCAAGGTCTCTCGCCTCATCCGCATGGGAATCAACGAGGGCGTCATCAAGATCTACGACACCTCGGTCGGAGCAAAGGCTCGTTCCTACGTTCCGGACTCGGCGCCGAAGCGCTGATTTGCTTGCGCGTTGGCCGACTTTCAAGGATCGTCGCGGTAAAAGTGCTGGTCAAAGCTATCTCCCTATCCCAAATTTGCTTGCACCTTTGTTGCAAATGGCTGCTTGCAGAAACTGGGAATGTTGCCCGCAGTGCGTTCCCGACCGAGCCGTGGTCAAGCGTCCTTGACGGATTCCCAGAATTTGGCGCGGACTCCGAAGCGCATCGAGTCGCTCAACTCGAACTCGCCTAGAACCCCCGACAGGTCGACCAGGAGTGCCCGGTCGAGATCGCGGGGAATGGCCGGTCGTCCCGCTCTAAGTTCGTTGAGCTGCTCGGCTGAGGCCGTTGCCGCCCAAGCTGAGTAGGTCTTGTTCGCGACAGAGGTCATGCTCTCCGCAAGCTCCATCGGGCTGCGACTCACTGACTGCACCTGGATTGCGCCCTCATGCGGGACGGCCGTTTTGGTAGTCAATGGCGGCACCAGCCGGGCCACCCCGGCAGGGCTCGGACGCGAGGGGGCGACCTCGTCGATCGGGGCTGAGTCCATTGACGGTTCGTCGGTCGTGGTCTTGCCGGGTGGGGCGGTGACTGTGGCCAGGGTCGACGTCACGGTCCTGTCCAGAACTGCGGGATCGATGAGATCGAGGCCATCTGCGGAGTACAGAAGGTGTCGGCTCACGCCGTGCGGCCTCATGGAGGAGGAGGGGACGGCTAGAACGGTGACCTGCACGCCTTGCGCCTGCGCCTCCTCGACGGCCTCGGTCAGGTCGTCGTCCCCTGAAAGCAGGTACATCACGTCGATCCTGCCCGCGCGGGAATGCCCGACCAGGTCCAGGCCGATGCGGAGGTCGACGCCTTTCTGCTCCCCGTCGACACCGATACGGCCGAGGCGGAGCTTGACGTTTGGCAGCAACGCGATCCCCTCCTGCGCAGGGTTCGCTTTGCCGTCGCGGGCAGCGTCGTACCAGTAGACCCGGAGCAACGGAAGTCCGGAGTCTCGCTGGACGACCTCGGTCAGGGCGGAGATCAAGGCCGCGTAGTTCACCTCGATACCTCGACGGAGGGATGAGCCAGTGAGGCGGGTCGCCGCGCTTGACAGCAGATACCCCGCATCCACGTAGAGGGCTGAGTGAGATCTCATGGCTGACCTTGGCTCCTGGACTCGTGGGTGTGGGGTTGCTGGGTGCCGGTACCCCTGCGGCAAACATGTCACGACCTATTGCGGAGGTCGAGTACGGGATCGCCCCCCCGTCGGGGCGGCACCGACGTTCCCCACTGATGGAAGGCCGATTCTGCCAACGCACGCGCGGCGGCCTGTCACTGGGAAGGCGGTAGCCCCGACTGCGTCTGTGACGATTTTTATCCCTTTATCATCAACAGATGGTCATGCGGTCCGTCGCTCGAGACCGGTCTAAAAGGCCGGTCGACCGAGTCGACCCCGGAGCCTTTCCAATCGACCCCATGGGCGCAGACCTCGACGACTACGACTTCGAGTTCCTGGCAGTGAATCTCGTGGCCTGGTTCGCCGCCCATGACGCCGCTCGACTCATGCGAGAGGCACGCCGCCGGGGCCTCAGCCCCCTCGCCTACATCCCTCACCATCAGGTCGCCGACATCCTTGGGGTGCCTCCAGCAGACCTGAATGCCTACAGGAGCGGTCGCCGCTATCTGCGCACCGAACACCTGCTGAAGTTCATGGGGCAACACCGCTTCGGGGAGCAGCTGTTCGAATACGCAGCGAGTCGCAACTTGCTATACAAATCGGCCGCTTTTTCGTGGGGCGACGATTTCGGGGCTTTCGAGGAGATAGAGCAGTCACGGAAGGTGTTCTTCAGGGAGGTGAAAACCATGAAGATCGAACACCAGGAAGAACAACTCCGACGCTTGTCCTCGTCCATCCGCGACCTCGTCCGACTCGCAGTCGATGTCGAGGGTGAAGTCGTGAGGGCAGGCGGCAGGGCGACCCCGTTCCACTTCACCGAGATCGAGCGTGCTCTGTCCCGCCAAGCCGGCGAACGCCCGGTGCAGAGCCTCCGAGACGACAGGCCATTCTGGAAGAAGGTGCTCAGCCTGGTGACCGAGGAACCCATACGAACCACCGACATCCACAAGGCACTCCGCGAAGCGAACGTCGCCTACGACAAAGCCCACGTGAGCAAAGTCCTACACAAGCTCTCGACCGGACCAACACCCCAGATCGGCAAGCTCTCGCGAGCCGTCTACTACCTGATCCCGAACGACAACACCTAGAAAGGCAACTCTCATGCAGCGTCACTTCCTGAGTGACGACGCAAAAAAGGCCCCGACCGAACCGCGTCCTACCGCGACCAGCCGAAGCCCATATGCAACCCAAGAAGATTGCTATGAGGCTACACGCTGCACCATCGGAACGCAAGGGCTCCTTTGCCGCGCCGTCATGCCCTCCCTCCCGCCCGTCCGATCCTGCGTCCCGAAGCGACGTAGCCTCCGGTTCCGAAGCCGATGCACGGCCCCGCGTAGGCGGCCACCAGGGCAGCCGTCGCCCCGCGTCGCTACCCCTCCCAGTGGGCCGAAGTCCTGGCCTATGACGGTGAGCTGCTAATGGCGAAAGGACGCCTCGCGGCCGCCGTCCGCGACAATGACATCCCCGCGGTCCTGGAGTTGTACCGGCCCATGCACTACCGCGAGCCGTGGTTTGCCGCCCACGTCGATGAGATGCGAGCGCTCATCGTGAAGAGCAAGCCGAAGTCAGCCGCGGCCGTTCAGCTTCAGTTCTCGTGCCTGTGTCGGCTGTACCAGTTCGGCGCCGCAAACAACTGCGACATGAACTCCAAATCGCTGCTCTCGCCCGAGATCCTCGAATGGTTCATCACGTCCCGTTACGTCTCGTCTCATCCGCAGACCCGTGCGACGATGCGATCGGCTCTACGCCGCATCGGCATAGCGAACGACGCTCACGTGTACTACGGGAACCAGCCGGAACACCAGAGCCGACGCGAACTCGCCGCCCCGTACGAGTCGCACCACGTGTCCGGCTACCTGGAGATCCTAGGCAAGCAGAGGACTGAGAAGCGTTCCCGCTTCCTTGACAGCATCCTTCATCTCGGACTTGGTGCCGGGCTGCGGAGCACGGAGATGCGTCACGCGCGACCGGACCACGTCACCGAGCACGCCGGGCTGGTGCATCTGCACGTGCCAGGGAAGGAGCCTCGTTCAGTCCCCGTCCGTCGCTCCTACGCGGACGGTGTGCTCCGGCTTGCCGAGACGAGCACGAGGGAGTTCCTCATGGGCATCAGCGCCGAACGCAGCCAAAGCGCCATGTCCACCCTGAAGGACCGGGTGGAGGTGCCCGACTGGCTGCCGCGCCTATCGGTGAGCCGGCTCCGAACGACGTGGATGGTCGACACGCTCAGTGAGCGGGTCGAAGTCAAGGCGTTCCTCGAGGCCGCGGGTGTGCGGAACGGCTACCTGGGGTTCCTGGGCCCCTACCTCAGGGATGTCGAGGACAGAATCATTACCGACCGCGCCCTCGCCGGAGAACACGCATGAGCGTGCTGACGGCGCCCGATGAGACTCGCGAGATGCGTTCTGCGGGTCGGCCTCACCTGAGCCGGACCGCGGAGGCGAAACCACGTCGGCTGCCGCCCCACCTGCCAGAGGGAGCGATCATGTCAACTTCGAAGAGCTTGACCGCGGCCATCACCATCCTCCGACGAGCCGAACCGGTGCAACGAGTCCTTTACCTCGACGCGGTGAGACCCGGGAAATCTCGACTCGTGTCCCTAGAAACCTTTCTCGTCGTCTCGATCGCGTTCAAAATCCAGGGCCCGAAGAGGGACTTTGTCCTCACCGACCTCACACGGTGGGTGGACACCTTCACGCCCGCTCAACAGCTGCGGGCGGACCTTCCCTGGAACTGGAGCTACGACAACCTCCAGACCGCTCTCCAAGCCCTCATCGGGCACCTGGAACCGGACGGCGCCCTGGGCCGGCGCACGCCGCGCAACCCCCGCATGCCCACCGTGGACGAGTTCGTGAACGCTCTCATCGACGCCTCCATCCCCGCAGGCTGCCCCCAAACCGAGGTCCTCGCCTTGGACAGCACCGATGTGCGCACCCACGCGAAGAGGCGCAGCTGGCTTGCCAAGCCGGACACATCCGACCCCTACACGCCCGATGATGCCCGCACCGACAAGCCCTGGGCTTCACCCGGATGGCCCAAACTCCAACCAGATGGTCGATACGCCGTCAGCGCGGACCTCGACGCGCGCATCGGCTGGTGCACCGTCAAGAACCAGGAGGGCAGCAGCACGTTCAACGGATACGACGCCCACCTTCTGGTGGATGCCGGTAGCCCCGGGCAGCCGTTTTGGGTGCCCTACATCCGTGGCGCCGTCCTCCGGCCCGCTGGCGAGTACAAAGCGGATGCAGGCCTTGCCCTCCTAGACTCGCTTCCACACGGGCTGCATGCCCGGTACCTCGCCTCCGACCGGGGCTACAGCTACGCCAAGGCGTCCGCCTGGCACCTCGAACTGCGCAAACGCAATGTCATTGGTGTCCACGACCTGCACACCAACCAACGCCGACCCCACCCATCCGATACCTCCAAAGGGGTGACCTGGATCGATGGGACCCTGTTCCCGGACTCCTTACCTCAACGCCTTCGCCAGCTTCCCAACTACCCCATCGGCATGAAAGCTGCCGACAGGGCCGAGCTGACCGCCCTATACGAGGAGCGCGCACGATGGGCGTTCCGCGTAAACCAGCGGTTCGACAACGGCGACGTTCAACTCAAGGGCCCCGCCTATACGTCCCGCATTCGATGCCGCAACGCGCCCAAATCAATGCGGGCTAAAAGCACCACGCCCCTGACTAACTGCAAGCCGGGATGCCAGTGCGGGTCAACGAGAGTGATCCCGTTGGCCGAGGCGGCATGGGAACGCCAAGAGCTGACCTTCGGCACGAAGAAGTGGCTGGATCACTACGGGCTGCGGTCCTTCGTCGAAGGCGCCAACGCGCAGTTGAAGGAGTGGCGCGGGAGCATGCGTCGCCACAGCACCAAGGTGTTCGGCACGACCGCCAACGCGGTGGTCCTCGCAATCCACTGCGCTGCGGTCAACGTGAGCATGACCGAAGATGCCTGGGACGGCGCGGTGACCCTCAACACACGCCACCGCCATGACGTCCCCCGTATGCAGCGCCGTCGACCCACCGCCGCGTCATCTCCGACTGCTCGCCCACAGCGCGCTTCGCAGAGGCCACCAGCGCGAAAGGACTAGAGCGCAGTGCCATCGACCAGCACGAACCCTCTCGCCACCGGGCGTAGAACCGAAGCGGTTCCATGGCGAGGCTCACTGCGGATGAGCTGTGTTCGTAGCGCGAAGCCTCCGGACAAGACCTGCAGCACCGACGCCATACGCAAGCGACCCGGCAGGGTCTGGGACCGTTTCGGGAGGTGGGGACCCGGAAGGGGAAGCGGGGTTAAGGACCGCTTCCCCTCCGTGAGCCTAGGTCCGGCCAGGCAAGAAAGAGACCAAAGTTGTCGGCGGCGGCAGTCTCGGCGACAGAACAGCCACGGCCGTCGGACCTCCGCGCTGTTTCCGTGCAGGCAGAGACGATCAGGCAGAGCGCCACCTCGCAGTGCCGGTCCCGCGCCCCACGCACCCACGACGCTCACTCACCGAACATGCGGGCGGCCCGGCATTGCAAACCGCGCCGGTTGGCCTATGGGCAGGCGGTTCATACAGCTCTCGTCTCAGCCTCACCTGTCGAATCCGAGTTGTCCCCTCCCCCTGCGGACCAGGCTTATCAGGGCGCCGAGGCCTCCCAGGATGGGTGGCAGCGACGAGACAAAGGCCACCCCCGGTGAGAGAAGTTTCCAAGGTAGTGACGTCACCCGCACCCCGGCGCTCCACGCTGCCAGGGCCAGGAGCGACACGAAGGCGAGCCCGAGGAACACCATCAAAATGGTGCCAGCGCTATCGGCTGAGTACCTCAAGCGCCTCGTCGACACGGCCCGAGGAAAGGTCGTTGCCGGGGACAAAGCGGGCTGGCGTTCAACAACGCTGCCGGTGATGCGGTTGATGTAGGCGCGCAGCCAGGTCCACACTTCGTCGCTCGTGGGTTGAGGCTGGCTCTGGAAGACCGCAGCCGCGGTGCTGTGGGACGCTACGCACTGTGCCCACTGGGCCCGAGCCAGTCGCTCTGCTGACCCCGACCCAGAGCCCCGGTAACGCTCCATCAGGGTGTACTCCATGTCGCCGACGTCCGACAGGACCTCGGCACGCTCAAGCTCACCAGAAAAAGACCGGTTCTCGTGCCGAGCAAGCACGACCATGGATTCGTGCAACCAGAGCAGCTCGAAGGGTGCCCGCCGACGCCACCGGTATCGCGCCGCCATGATCGTGATGACGACCGGGAAGCAGGCGTAAACGATGCTGGCAGCTCCCAGCCAGGCGGCTGTTCCCGAACCCATGAACACCGCACAGACAAAGCACCACACCGCGAAGCTGCTGGCCGTGGCGGCTGCAACAACTGCCAGAACTCGGGCCACACAAAACAGGGCCACGTGGACGTTGCGGTGATCGGAGTAAGCGATGGACAGCGAGCCGCGCAGGTGGCCCCAGTGGCCGCCTTCCGCCGCGACGCTGAGCGGCGATCGGTGCAGAAACCATCCCACTCCTTGAGGCAGGCGCAGCATGCCCTTCTCCGGACCAAAGAATCCGAAAGCTCCCCTCTGGGCCGGCATGACACTCAGCGGCAGCAGCAGCGCATACGACCACACCAAGGACACCGCCAACACTGCCGTCAACGCCGCCGCCCACACGTGCCCCACAAGGGGACCGGTGAAGAGGTCTTCTAGAACTGGGGCGGAGGGGCTAGACATCGCCCAGCACTATCGGCGTCGCCGGTGCCGCAGTAAGGCTCACGCCTGGACCTTGTCGACAGGCCGCACCTCAGACCAAGAAGTCGCACTGACAAAGATGCGGAACAGGCACGCTCCGTCCCGGGCCGCTCACTCGCTAGATTCGGCCTCTGGCCATGCCTCCCCAGTTCGCAGGTCCACGAACTCCAACGGGGAATGAAGTGAGCGAAATGCCCGGCTGATGTCTAGCTCCAGAGCTGTCGCCATCGTGACGATGGTGAACAGGCCCGGTTCAGTCACCATGCCTGTCTCGATGGCCTGGATGTTCGACGCGCTGACTCCAGACATCTCCGAAAGCTCACGGCGGCTGAGGCGAGGTGGCTCGACCCGGCGGCGCAGCAGCAGCGTGCCCAGCGCTTGACCGCGCGAAAAGGTGTCCCGTTTCGCCTTGGTCGGTCGTCCTGCCATGTCGTCACCTTACTAAATCATTAGTAAATGTGGGCCGCACCCGCTATGCTCTGAGTCATGGCCGCCCGTCACCTTCGAGACCTCATCGCCGCCTACGGCGAGCAGGACGATTTGAAGTTCCGGCGCGCAGCTCAGGCGATCATTCACGAGGAAGAGTCCAAGCGGCACACGGTCGTAGCCAAGGAGCTGCGGCAGCTGCTGGCGGGTGCCGGCTCTATCGCGGTCAACGACACCCCGGCCCTGCCGCAACCTCCTGTAGACCGAGACAGCTCGCTGCCGCTTGCCCAGGTGTCCTACCCCAGCTCGTACCTGTCTGACCTTGTTCTCGCGGACCGTCCACGTAGCGCGCTGACGGGCCTCGTGCACGAGGTGCGTCACTGGCCACAACTTGACACTGCAGGACTACCTCGACGCAACCGGGTCATGCTCTACGGCCCCCCGGGGTGCGGCAAGACATCCGCAGTCAGTTCTCTGTCGAAAGAGCTGGGGTGGCCGCTGGTCACGGCACGAGTCGAAGGTCTCATCTCCAGTTACCTCGGCGAGACGGCATCGAATCTTCGCAACCTGTTCGACTTCGTCGCAAGCGGGCCGTTCGTCTTGTTCCTTGACGAGTTCGACAGTCTCGGCAAGATGCGTGATGACCCCAGCGATCACGGCGAACTACGCCGGGTCGTCAACGCCGTCCTGCAGCAGATCGACGCCTACGCAGGCCCCTCGATCATCGTGGCTGCCACCAACCATCCGCAGGTACTCGACACGGCCCTGTGGCGCCGCTTCGACCTCATCGTCGAGATGCCGCTGCCCTCCGCTGATGAGCTGGGCGATGTGCTTCGGCGCAGCCTGCTGTGGGGGCCTAAGCAGCCCGTCGCCGACGCCGCGGAGGCCCTTGCGGGTCTTCCCCACGCCGCAGCGGAGTACGCCGCCAACGCGGCCAGGCGTACCGCGGTCCTCGACGGTCGAGCCCAGGCATCCGAGGGCGACCTTGTCGCTGCGGTGCAGGACGCCCAGTCGCGCCCCTGGGCCTGACCCCCCTTTAGGGTGCAACACTCATTAACTGACCGATTTGAGCAGTCCTCGCTCTTAGCATCAAGGAATGGCCAACCACCTTCCGCTGCCCGACTTCGTCGTGCTCAACAGCCGCCGATCGACTTTCCCCCCGATTCGCCAGCCAGACCTCCAGGATCAAGCGCGCGGACTCGAGCGAGCCCTCGGCAACATCACTCGGAAGCAACCCCACCTCTTCGCAGCACGTCCCGACGGGGCACCTGATAGCGCCGAGCCCGAAGGGCCCACGGACTTGGGCCGGGTCGTGCTGAAGTTCACGGGACGCGGGGTCTTCGACCAAGGCCCCTTCGGCAAACGCAGCCTCGGCTTGACCTCTCTCGCAGAGAACGACTCCCGGCAGTTCTTCGCCATCTCCGATGATGACTCCCGGGCCCTGTTCCTGCGCGCGGCGACCGCTGTCGCCGGCGACCCTACCGATGCCGAGATCACCAAGGCCTGGCGCAAGGCCCTGCTGAACATCACCGACATCGACATATACGGTTCCGAGGACCGGAGAGCCCCCGATCTGCCCGACGTGCCCCGTGTGGGCGAGCGAGTGGCCATCGAGGTCATCTTGTGGCCCACGTCGTTGCTCACGGACCGGTTCGCGCGCCTTCGGGGGCGAGAACGACTGGCCGAAATCATCCAGGACATCAACAACGCCGACCCCGAAGCCACAATTCTGGCCCGAGATGACAGGCCCGACACCCTCCGGGTGCGAGTACTCGCTGGAGCCGAAGTCCTGCAACTGGTCCTTGATCACGCTCTCGTTGAACGCGTGCACGGGTCCTTCAGCATCCCGGTCACGCAACGCACCCTGGAGCAGTCCGCACCGCCGGACGCCTCGATCGCCCTGCGGAGCGTGGCGATCGGTGTCATCGACGACCTTGTCGTCACCAGCAATCCGTGGCTGAACACGGTCGTCGTCGGACAAGCCCAGTTCCCCGCCGAGTACTCGTTCGCAGCCACCAGCGGGCATGGCACCCAAGTCGCCGGCGTCGCCGCGTACGGAGACTTGCGGCCCCTCCTAGGAGGTGCCGTACCCGAGACCGTGTTTCCCATCTACTCGGCACGGATCGCCGAAGCGAACACCGCCGGTCAAGCCGTCGTCGTCGGAGATGCCAGCGACCAGATCGAGGCGGCCATGCGGTGGTTGCGCGGTCACGACGTCAAGGTGGTCGTATGCGCGTTTTCCCGAAGCTACGCCCACGACGGAGCGTTGCCTTCCTCGATTTCGGCGCGTATCGATGAGCTGGCCCGAGAGCTGGACCTGGTCGTCGTCACGGCCGCAGGCAACCTCACCGACACCGGAAACTTGCAGTGGCACGAGCACTACCCCCAATACCTGGAGGAGGCCGCCGCCCGCGTCGCGGTCCCCGGCACGGCCTCATTGGCCCTGACTGCCGGATCGATCACTCACAGCGACACCGTTGACGTTCAACGAAGCCCGCATGGTCGTGCCATCGCCCGGGAACGCCTGCCCTCACCATTCACGAGGACCGGATTTGCCCCGGGAGGAGGCAGGCGCGGGCACCAGAAACCAGAACTGGTCCACTTCGGTGGAAACTGGGCTACCGACGAAGAAACCGGGGCCTTGATCACTGACGACCCGAACCTTGCCGTGACGACCCTGATTCCTCCGGACCGAGGGCGCCTGTTTGGTGTGTCCGCGGGAACGAGCCTTTCGGCCCCTTTGGTCGCGCATCAAGTTGCCCGGATAGCAGAGCGCTACCCCCATGCCAGCGCCAACCTCCTTCGAGCCCTCACCGGGTTGTCGAGCATTCCCACAGACCCACCTGCGTTCCAGGGGGGCACCACTGTGGCCAGCGCCTACGGTATGCCCGTAGCTGAGCGAGTCCTCGAAAGCGGCGGCAGCCGAGCCATCCTGGTCCACGAGGGCATCATCCCCACCGACACCAGCGTCGTCATCGACATACCTGTGCCGGCGGAGTTCCTCGACAGCTCCGCCCAGCGTCGGCGCCGGTTCCGCGTGGCCTTGGCCTTCGACCCGCCGGTTCGTCGAAGCAGAAAGGACTACGTCGCAGGGCGCATCGAGTTCGACTTCGTCGCTGGAGCCGATTTCGCCACGATCAAGCAGGCCTACGAGAAACAGCCCGCTAAGCAGGTTGACGACGACGGGCACGAAATCGACACCGGTCGCGTAGGCCTACCCGACCGGGTGGACCTCCGACCCGGCGTGCGCGCCCTGGCCGGCAACACCCTCATCGTGCGCACCTTCCCGAAGGTGCACCATTGGAACCCCTTTGACACGGACGGCTTCCACCTCATCCTTACCCATTTCAGCAGCCCCGCCACTGGTCCGCAACGCGCAGCCTATGCCTCGCAGTCCTATGCTCTCGCGGTCGAAATGATCGAGGAGGGTGCGGCCGATGTCGACCTGCACGGCGCTGTACAGGCAGTCCTCGATGCTCGCGCCGCAGCCACCGCGCGTGTTCGTGGGCGGGCTGGCGCCCCGCGGGGCAGAGGAGGGCAGCAGTGAAGCGGCACCGTGACAAGCTTGCCTGGAGCAGA
>Ga0265798_10008792_pt1 | contig 12784 bp, 21 predicted proteins | sample P3T30metagenome_FD_192430 | JGI IMG/M metagenome (GOLD analysis project Ga0265798, IMG submission 192430) | Plant litter microbial communities from East Loma Ridge, Irvine, California - P3 T30 | ecosystem: Environmental > Terrestrial > Plant litter > Unclassified | place: USA: California...
CAGTCGAGCAGGGCCCGATGAATAAGTCTGCCTTTTCTACCTCTGATTGAATGACTTCGTCACTGTCATTGCTACCCAACACACACTTCACATCTGGATATTTAGACTGTACTTTATCCGCATTCTCTTGCGTTCGGACGAGACATGTTATGGCGTATTCAGGATGTGTCTTGGCGAGAAGGTACAGCAGATCGCCAGCTATGAATCCTGTAGCTCCTAAACTAGCTGTCAGCATCTACCGATGAAGGATGACTAAAATGAACACTTTCATTGTATCAATTGTGTAAATACAGCTGCTAGGGTATGAGAGTAGACCACCGACAATAACCGCTTTTTATGATGCAGACAACAGTAGTGTTTGCGTCGCTTGATCCTCAAGACCGTATTGGTGATCCTGTAGATTGAAGGCCGACGGGCATGACACATTACACAGATCTCAGGGTGTTCACTGGAATCGTCTCTCGTCGGAGCCGATGACATTCGTGGAATCCTTGGCGTACCCTAAGGACGGAATTTGGGATGACTACTGGAGTCATCACGGACCACTGCTGAGCTACGCCGTCGTCTAGGACGGGCACTGGGATCTGATCCAGAAAGTCGGCGGAATCCGATGACATCAGCAAGTGATGATACCACTAAGGTACGTTCGCTCAGTCCTCGCAGATGGATTCAGCACACGTATACCACCATGACTGCTCGTACGTCACGAGAAGGTGACACGACGAGGATATCAAGCAGGATAGACTGGGTTGAGCTCCCATTCTCATAGGGAAATCGGACGAAGAGTCCGGAGTCCTCCATCTAGTCAGTCAAGCATTCCGTGTCTATCGATTGTGACCCTTGCAACAGAAGCGAGAGGATCCACTAAACGGAAGGAGCAATTGAATGGGCATGCGGAGGAAATAGTTTGAAAGGTGGTTCCCGGTCATCCGGCGAGGTGCGCCGGACTTGAGCGGGCCGGTCATCTTTGACTTACCCTTTTCTGACTCGACTTCGATTTGATACTTGTATCATACATCATCAAGCCGTGAAATGAATCCAGATGGAGACATCAATATCAAAGTCGACTTCCGACGAGCCCAGTGGCACAGAGAGGGCACTGCCTGAGCTGCAAACAGCAGGGAACCATGTCAATACCCCCTACGATGAGTCCAAGCGAATTTTTCCAGGATCTGGATCCGGTGGGAAGGTCCGCCTGAGCACATTGGGAGATGGTCCATGCGCACCTGAGGCCGCTGCAGAAGCAGCTGAAGAAGCTGTCGATGAAGGAGACCTGGAGGTCAGTCCTGGATACAAAGGATGGATCAATCTAGTCGGGGTGAGTCGCATTTATACCCTAAATCCTCGGCTCACAAATCAGGCTGTAGCAGTAAATATGCTTTGTTGTGGGTTTACAATAACTGTGTCGTGAATGACTAATGAATAGATGGCATGACGAACTCGTATGGGGTCTTCCAAGAGTATTATTCCACCCATCAACTGGCTGGACAATCGGCAACAGCAATATCCTGGATTGGCTCAATTCAACTCTGTTTCTGTCCTCTTTTGGGGTGCATATCCGGTCCACTTTTTGATGCAGGGTATCTCAAGCACCTCATCGTGGTCGGTGGATCGATATACGTGTTTTGTATGATGATGACCTCAATCGCGACCGAATACTGGCAGATCCTTCTCGCTCATGGTATCGGGGTCGGGCTTGGTATGGGATTGATCTTTTCGCCTAGTGTCGGCACTCTTAGTCACCACTTCGCCAAGAGCCGGTATCGAACTCTGGCTTATGGCTGTCAAGCGAGTGGCAGCGCCGTCGCTGGAGTCATTGTTCCGATCATGCTGCGGTTTCTCTTTCCAGCTGTAGGATTTGGATGGGGCATGAGGATCCGTAAGTACAGGGGCGAATAAGCGAGACTGATTGTCAAGTCGGCTTCTTTGTCTTGGCACTGGTCGTGACTGCCTTCTTCACCTTATCACGGACGCATCCACCTCGCAAGAAAATCGCTGTTCTCAGTCCTGCAGTTTGTGAGAATTCAGCACTTTCTTCTGTCGTATGCTGACGATCAGTTCGCAACCCAGCGTACACCCTATATGTTTGCGGCGCAGGCTGTATCTCTCTTGCGATCTACTGTCCACTTACGTTCGGGGTAACTTATGCTACTGCAAATGGCTTTGATCCGTCTTTGGCCAACTATGCGTAAGCTCTTCCTTGGTGTGGACATCGAGGCTCCCTGACAATGTAGTCTTGCCATATGCAACGGATGCTCGATTCTAGGTCGGATCTTCCCCCTCATCGCCGCACAAAAGGTCGGACCCATCAATACCTTGATCCTTTTCGCCTTCACTTCCGCCGTCATGCTCTTTGTCTGGACTCGAGCGACGGATGTTCCTGGTATTCTGACATATGATGCCTTCTATGGTATATCAAGCGGTAAAGTGACTTCTCTATTAACGAAGCAGACTCCTGACAGTAAAGGAGCTTATGCAGCATCCCTCAATCCTGGTGCTGCGAGTTTCGCGCCTGACGCCAATCAATCTGGGCAAGTCACCTTTTCTGATCCAAGAACTTTGCTGACGCTTGTCAGTCTGTATCTTGGGATGTGTTTCTTCGTAACCGCTTTCTTTTGGCTTGCCGGTACTCCTGCCACCGCGGCATTGATCAGAGGCAACAACTATCTCGGTGCATCGATGTTCAGTGCGTCAGTCGTTCTCGGAGGATCGGCGCTGGTCTGTGCTGCCAGGCTGCTGTGGGTGCGCCGGATCGGTACCAAGTGGGTATGATCACCTTTGTGTCTCAACGTTTGTCATGTAGACCTTTGCGAGCTCTGTGTAAATCCAGTATTCACGCGCAGTATCCTATGCATCGCGTCAGGCATAGATAGCTCTGCTGAGTGGGGAGTAGAAAGTGTGTATGACGTATCGTCTTAGAGTCCCTCTTGAGTGCTTATGGTAAGCGGTCATCCCAATGCTCCGACTCTACCACTTCCCAGTGTATGCTCCGAAGTCTCTCTGTCCGCCAATTATTCACCATGACACGCTCGACCGATCAAATCGTTCAAGCTTTATTCGCTCGAGAGGAGCTGCCTCCTCTGGAACCGGGTACAAAGGTTTACGACCAGTCTCTAACCAAGGATATCAAGGGCTTGAAAGAGGACAAGTTTGTCATAGCTGGTGAGCTCTCGGTGGACTCTTGGATGTTCATACAAGGAGTTGAGCTCATCATCCAGCTCTACATCTAGCCAACGATGACATCGAGAGCTGTCATCTGATCGCGCAGGAGCACGAGGGGGTGAGTCTAAACGTCACTTGTGTTCAAGTGTCTATGAGATCGATATCAGAGCCTGCAACCCAGAGCGATACTTATACTGCACAGAGGCTGATGGACTAGAATGCGACCGGAAACATGCTTCATGCCACGCTGCACCGTAGAGAAGGTGAGTCAGCTTTTCAAATGGACTTCACGGTCTATCGTGATAGCCTGCTTAATACTCCTACTGACCCACAGGCGACTACTGGAACTCCAAATAGTGAGTGCCCTTCATCGTCCTATCATCGGAATCATCGCTGATAATTAGCTGGTGGTCTAGGACAAAACACCCCTTATTCCCCTCAACGCAAGCCAAGGCGTTCGTGGATCAGTGTGAGAAGCATGCAGGCAAAGGGAGCTCGGACGAGCAGAAGCTACGTGAGCAGCAGTGGGATGATCTGAGGAGGATAGTAGATTGGACGATGGAGAATAGTAAATAGGGCCAAACAGAGAGGAATGAACTATACCGTTGTACTTTAGATTGTCAAGCAAGGGCTCTATCCTTCCTCAATCAACCACCTCACGGTCGGTATCGGACTGTGACCTATGCATCCCATGAGCCAGCCCTTCACCCATGTCACCTATTGATGCTTTGTCATCGGACGGAGCAAGCGGAGTGCCGGCGCGTCGTGAAATTTCAACAACCTCCTGTCATCTTGTCATTCATCTTCTACATCACACGACTCGCGACCTCGACACTTGGAGCCGGCTAGGCCGGATGTGTACTTAAGAGGCTCTGATACTGAACGGTGCAAGGAAAGTAAACTCGGGAGCACGTATAGGAATGTCGCAACCAGTTGATGCGATACCGACGCTTTTTGGCGATCCCTCTATCGTACGTCTCATACCTGATATTCCATCGCCTTAGCTTATCACCAGGATCATGCTGTCGCGGGATTGGGAGCAGGGACGGTTGCGACGCTCGTGATGCATCCTCTGGATCTAGTCAAAGTACGATTTCAGCTAGCAGAAACACCTCGAAGACTATCGTCCATACAATCCACCTCCTCCTTCTCGACATCCCCAACATCCACCAGTCCTGGTGCGGCAGGAAGTAGCTTTACGAGCAAGAGACCCGGATTTGGGACTGCTGTATATGGAGCGTTGTCTGATGCTGTCAAGACGGATGGATGGAAAGGATTATATCGGGGATTGGTACCAAATCTGGTCGGAGGTGCAGGAAGTTGGGGATTGTATTTCTTATTGTGAGTATCGCCCTGTCCACCTTCTCTTTTACGCAGATAGAGGTGACCGGAATATCTACTGACATTTAGCTACAATATGATAAAGAAGCAGATGCAAGGAGGAGATCCTAGCTATAGAACAACGAGTGGACAGCATCTACTAGCTGCTGCCGAAGCTAGTGAGTCTGATGCTCTGAGACAGTATTATAGAGCTGACACCCAGGTGCCATTACGGCGATGTTAACGAACCCTATATGGGTCGTCAAGACTAGGGTGTTTGCTACCGGCAAAAACGACCCAGCAGCTTTCCGCGGATTGTGGGGTATGTTGATGAGCACTCTGGCATGGATCTCCCTGACGACATAGACGGTCTGAGAACGATATATCGTGCAGAAGGGACTCGGGGGCTATACAAGGGATCCCTACTAGCGCTCGTAGGAGTATCTAATGGATCCATCCAATTCGCGACATATGAGGAGATCAAGCGGAGAAGGACGGACATCAAGAGGAAGCTGTTTGCAAAGCAGGGGAGGGAGTGGAAGATAGAGGATGAGAAGCTTGTGAGTCATCATTGTGAGGTCGAACTCAGCATATGGGGAGACGGAGATGGTCGTAAGAAGATGATTGGGGTGGGAACGGCATTTGGGCTGGCGTCAGGACTGCTTCTCGCTCGAATTCACCACCGTCCCCCGGTATTCTACTACCATCGACAATACCTCCGAACAGAGCTAACACGCAGACCAACACCGAATACATACTCGCATCCGGCAGCTCCAAATTTGTCGCCATTGCCCTCACATATCCCTACCAAGTCGTCCGAGCCAGGATCCAAAACGCCCCGGCTCCAACAGCAACAATACCTCGACTCACCATACCCGCCGTTATCCGCTCAGTATGGCGCAACGAAAGCTTCCTCGGATTCTACAAAGGTTTAGGTACCAATGCTCTACGGATATTACCAGGGACGTGTACGACGTTTGTGGTCTACGAAAATTTGGTATGGGCATTTCGGAATCTGGCGACGAAGAACGAGGGAGGAGTACCTGCATGACCATCTGTATTACTTAATAACTGCATAGCCCATTCTCATTCTCGTATTATAGATAGCATATGCACTTCGGCTACTGGGAATGATGAGTCATACAGATCTCGGTCGGGACCTTCTCGAAGCGAGGTCGTTGGAATATGTTCACACCGCTTCTTGCTAATTACATTATTCATCGTTCATCATTGTACATATCAACATGTCAGACAACACCATCAGAGCATCTATTCTCGGTACAGGCTTATCCCTTACCGCCTTCCACCACCCCCTTCTCAAGGCATTACCTGAGCACTTTACCGTACATTCTGTCCTCGAGCGATCAGGCAAGGAGACCTGTCGTTCAATTGTTGGTGACGATGTAAAGATCGTCACGACATACGAAGAAGTTATTGAGGATAGCCAAGTCGACTTGGTAGTAGTGTCGACTCCCAATAGAACCCATTTCGACTACGTGAAGCGGGCCTTGGAGGCTGGTAAACATGGCAAGTCTCCCCCTTTTACGAAACATTTACCTCGTAAGCAATTGCTGATCTCGTAGTCATGTGTGAGAAGCCTCTCACTCCTACTTCCAAAGAAGCAGAGGAGCTATACAGGATCGCCAAGGCAAATAACCGGATTCTTGGAGTCTACCAGAACAGGAGATGGGATGGAGATTTCTTGACTATCCAGAAATTGATCAAAGATGGTACCGTGAGTGGATCTGCATAGCGTGGATGAGCTCTACTAACCAGTAGCTTGGACCCATCATGGATCTCACATCTTGCTTCGACCGATACAAGCCAACAGAACCTTCCGCAGATCTGTGGAAAGAGAGAGGTGGAGAATACAATGATGCGCTATACAACCTCGGATCCCATATGATTGACCAAGCTATCGTTCTCTTCGGAAAACCAACCAGGATCTTCTGCCGAAGCTGGCCCCAGCGTGGAGTTGAGGGTCTGGATGAGGCTGTATGTACCATCATGGAAACAGAGTCACTTCAGCTGACGATACAGTACACCATGGACCTCGAGTACCCCCCTCAACCCGGATCACATTCACCTTTGATCGTCACAACTCGAGCTTCCCTCTTCTCTTCTATTTCGCCCGCTTTACGATTCCAGGTTCGGGGAATGCACGGTGCATACGTCAAGCATGGCTTGGATCCCCAGGAAGCGTTCTTGCGAGCAGGTGGAAAAGCGAGGACAGCAGGATCGACCGACGAGCCCGCTGAGCTCGCTGGAAGTGTCTGGAAGGCGAAGGAGGTTGGAAAGGCCATCGTCGACAAGTCAACGTATGTCCGTTCCTCCTCGAGCAGGATTATGAGCTGATCTGTCTTAGGCTACAAACCGTCCCAGGAGACTATCCTGCCATCTATGAAAACCTGGCCGAGGCCATCAAGAAAGGAGATCAATCAGTCATCAAGGTCTCCCCCGAGCAGGCGGCCTTGAACATCCGGATCATTGAGGCGGGCTTCCAGTCTTCCAAGGAGGGACGGTACATCGATATCTAGGTCTCGAAGCGCAATGATCAGAGTAGTACATACATAGAAAGGACTTGATCCATGCATCGAAGCCGCGGTAGCTCATGAGATACCACCTACTGCAACTTACCGAAAGCCGTTGCCTCTACAGCGTTCGGCTTGGGTGCTTCAGACGGACGGAAACCGGAGTTACCAACGTCCACATCTCTCCGTCAATCATCCGATCTTCGCTATATCACTCTACTCCACTATACTTCATCCTGTTTTCCCACTTGACCTATTGAGAAGCTAGACGACATGACTATACCGGAAACAATGAAGGCGGTGATTCTCAAGGAATCGTATGCGGTCGCTGTGGAAGACGTACCCACCCCGAAAATCAAGGAGGATGGTGACGTCCTCGTTAAAGTCCATCTTGCTGGATTATGCGGTACGTTTCCTCTACTTCACGAGTCATCGTCTCTGATCTACTAGGCTCTGACTTACATTTCTATAGAGGGACAGAAGGGCCCGCGACTGGTTTCACCCTTGGACATGAACTGCTAGGGGAGATTGTTGAAGTTGGAAAAGGGATTAAGCGGTTCAAACAGGGTGATTTGGTCATCGCTCCATTCTCCCTCAGCTGCGGTATGTTTCTCTCATTTCCTGCTAGTAGATGATTGCTGATAGATCAGGTGAATGCTACTACTGCGAGATGGGATTCACATCCCGATGCGACAAGTCAATCTCACTTGGATGTCCCGGTACCGAAGGAGCTCAAGCCGAATACATTAGGATCCCACTCGCCGACTCATCCCTATTCCACGTCGAGGAGGATAGCACCATACCTCAGGATCTGATGTTGATCATGACAGATATCCTGCCTACGGGATACAGTGCTGCGCATAATGCCCGAAAGCTGCTTGGAGATGAATGGGGAGCTGCCGGGGCCGATGTTAGCGGGAAGAAGGGTGTTTGTATAGTCATGGGATGTGGTCCGGTACGTTGAGACTATGGTTCGAGTGGTACGAGCGGCTACTGATATACAGGTCGGACTATGCGCAATCACCTCGGAGACTACGATGTTCTCGAAAGTCTTTGCGACAGATCTCCAGCCATCAAGGCTCGCCCTCGCTGAGCGCCATGGGGCCACCGCTCTTCCTCTACCCGAGCTCCGAAAAGCAATAGCAGAAGCCACGGGAGGTAAAGGGGCGGATGCGGTACTAGAGGTAGTAGGAGTAGAAGGAGCAGTGAGGACTGGGATGGAGCTAGTGAGGCCATATGGAGTGCTCAGCAGTGTAGGAGTGCATGGGGCCGAGAGGAAATTTGATGGGGATCTACTATATGGCAAGAAGTACGTCCCACTACAACGCTACCAGGATGGAAGGGCTAACATTATAGTATCCGAATGCAATTTGGGCGGTGTTCGGTACGGACGTTCTACCCACCGGCACTCGAAATCCTTCGTGACCATCTTGACATCTTTAGCTCTTTTGTCGAGCATAAAGTCGGTATAGATGAGGCGCCAGAGGTACGTCTGTATGGACGACCAGAGCTGATGGGTAGTATTACAAGCAATTTGAAAAGAATCTGATTTCCAAAACCGTATTCGTCATGAATCAGTAGATTGATTGATCGACGACTCCGCATGCCTTCTTGCTTGTCGCACCTAGCCCTAAGTCAGTCCACATAGAGTAGCATGCATGGGAACGTGACTCCATGCATAGCCTATATACGTTCTCCCTTTAACCGGCTCGGCATATCCCCCACTTTTGCCCCGCGAACCCCATAGCCGATCACTCCGGGAATCCGGCAACTCCCCCTGCTGTCATCACTCTCACTAGCAGTCTTACTGCTTCGCGACCACTGTATACGACATCATGCTGGGCTCAGTGGGTGTCAGCATACGTGCTGTACCAACGGTGTGCTTGAAAGGTAAGTAGCATGTGTCTCTGGATGGGACGTGAACTAATAATGTAGGAGTCGTTGTTCGGCCCTGGCAATGTCGTTCACGTAAGTTAAGCACCGTACATCGCGGCCTGCCCATAACCGTATGCTTACATACCAGTAGCTAGGACATTCTCGACCTCTCGTGCTGCAAATGAAGAAGCCCCGGTCACTTCCCCAGGCCGACCCTATTCTGAGATGACTGTCGGTGTGCCCAAGGAGATCTATCCCCACGAGAGCCGAGTCTCGGTATCTCCCGCAGGTGTCGCCACGCTATTGAAGAAAGGATTTAGCAAAGTCATCGTTGCTCCAGGCGCTGGTGCCGCCGCCTCCTTTCCGGATACCGAGTACACCAAAGCCGGTGCCGATTTGTCGTCCGATCCATATAAAGCGGATGTAATCCTCAAGGTCCGACCACCCATACTCGATTCGACCGAGAACGAGACGTCAATGATCAATCCTCATTCTACTCTCATCAGCTTCTTATACCCAGCACAGAACAAGGGACTCGTCACGGAACTTCAGAGCAAGAATATCACTTCATTCGGCATGGACGCTATACCTAGAATCTCTAGAGCACAAGTTTTCGACGCATTATCGAGCATGGCAAATACAGCAGGGTACCGAGCGGTTCTAGAAGCATCAAATAGTTTCGGACGATTCATGACTGGTCAAGTGACAGCAGCGGGAAAGATCCCGCCTGGGAAGGTTTTGGTCATTGGGGGAGGAGTCGCCGGATTGAGTGCTATCACCACGGCCAAAAGGATGGGAGCTGTGGTGAGGGGGTTCGACACACGACCGGTTGTCAAGGAACAAGTAGAGAGTCTAGGTGCAGAGTTCTTGACCGTCGAGCTGGAAGAAGACGGTTCAGGACAAGGTGGATACGCCAAGGAAATGAGCAAGGTAAGGTTGCTGATTCAGGCGTATGTGGTGTGCTGACAAACAGGAATTCATCGACGCTGAGATGGCTCTTTTTCTAGCGCAAGCTAAAGAAGTCGACATCATCATCACTACTGCTCTGATCCGTATGTCCTGATATTCTGATTGAATGCTGACCTTCAGCTGGACGACCTGCACCCCGCTTGATCTTGAAAGAACACGTTGAAGCTATGAAACGTGAGTTTGCCTCTTATCTGGATGCTGACGATCAGCTGGATCTGTGATCGTCGACTTGGCGGCAGAGACAGGTGGAAACTGCGAGCTTACCCAACCCGGCGAAAAGATAATTTACAATGGTGTCACTATCATCGGATACACAGTCAGCCACCTAAGATGCTACCAGGCTTGCTGGCAGAAGCTGACGTGACAGGATCTCCCGTCTCGACTACCCACACAATCTAGTACACTGTACTCCAACAACATCACCAAGTTTTTGCTATCCATCGGAGATGCGGGCCGATTCAATATCAATTTGGAGGATGAGGTTGTCAGACGATCGATCGTAACTCACCAGGGTGAGGTGTTGTGGCCTGCACCCAACGCTCCACCTCCACCGACCCCGGTCTCGGCACCCAAGCCGGTGCGTTTCATGGCTTCGTTTCGCGATTTGAAGCTCATCTATAGGCAATCCCGGAGGAGAAGAAGATCGTCGAGGCAAATCCATGGCAGAAAGCTATCAGTTCCACCGCCATCACGTCTGGAGGCATGGCAACCGCTCTCACTCTTGGTAAATTCACTGGACCGGCGTTTATGAATCTCACTACGACTCTCGGACTCGCTGGGATCATCGGTTTCAGGGCGGTATGGAATGTTGCTCCTGCTCTACATTCGCCTTTGATGTGTGAGTTCAGACCGAGACATGGGTCTGTAGCTGATGATCAGCCGTCACTAATGCATTGTCTGGCCTGGTCGGTGTTGGTGGTCTATTTGTGATGGGCGGAGGACTTCTTCCGCACACGTTCCCGCAACTACTTGGTGCCGCGTCCGTCTTCCTCGCCAATCTCAGTGAGTGCAGACTCTCAATATTCTTGTTCCCGCTAATTCTTGCAGACATCTTTGGAGGATTCCTGATCACAAAGCGAATGCTCGACCTCTTCAGACGGGCTACCGATCCGCCTGAGTACGGGTGGCTATACGCCATCCCAGCCACCATCTTTGCTGGAGGTTTCGCTTGGGCTGCCAGCACCGGTCTAGGTGGACTGGTTGCCGGTGGGTACTTCGTCAGCACAATGCTCAGTATTGCGGCTCTCTCCGGTCTATCATCGCAGGTAAGCTGGATGGGCGGACGAATATCGGAGTCAAGCTAAGTGTCAGTCTACCGCTCGGGCAGGAAACGCTCTCGGTATGCTCGGAGTATTTGCTGGTATAATTGCGACGCTTGCCGCCGTCGGCTTTACCGAAGAACAGATGGGCCAATTCGGAATGTTGGTCGTCGCTGGTGGAGGTCTAGGTTTGGCGATTGGTCGACGAGTATCACCAATGCAGCTGCCCCAGACGGTGGCCGCTCTTCACAGCGTGGTCGGTCTAGCTGCTGTCATGACTTCGGCCGGAAGTGTTCTAGGATCCGATCCCGAGCACCTCACTACTCTCCATCTCACTACCGCCTACCTCGGGGTCCTGATTGGAGGTGTTACATTCACTGGTACGTCAATCCAGAATGATGTAAATAATGTTCAGGATCCATCCTGGCCTTCCTCAAGCTTGGTGGTCGAATGTCGTCGAAACCTCGGATCCTCCCAGGAAGACATCTCATCAATTCATCGTTGCTTGGCGCCAACATGTTATCGATGACAGCTTTCCTGACCATGGCGCCGACCGCTCCGCTGATAGGAGCTACATGTCTGGCTGCGAATGCCGCTCTATCCTTCGCTAAAGGCTGGACGACTTCCGCCGCGATCGGTGGTGCCGATATGCCCGTCCTCGTCACAGTATTGAATGCCTATTCCGGTTTCGCTCTCGTTGCTGAGGGATTCATGCTGGACAACATGCTCCTGACCAGTGTTGGAAGTCTGATTGGTGCGAGTGGAAGTATCCTTTCATACATCATGGTGAGCCCACTCTTTCACTTCCCACATACATGCTGATTTATAGTGCCGAGCTATGAACCGATCGTTGACCAATGTCATCTTTGGAGGTATCGCACCTACGCAGGTGACTGAGGGTAAGAGACATCATCTGACCTTAGCTAATGGTAGATTCTACAAAAGGAATGTCTGTCACTCGCACAAACATCGACGAAGTGGTCGAAATGCTTGGCAATGCTGAATCCGTCATCGTTGTCCCAGGTTATGGTATGTTCCATCCGCTTATTCCAGCTGACATCAGGGATGGCCGTCGCCAAAGCACAATATGCCATCTCCGAGATGGTCCAGTCTCTCAAGGCAAGGGGAATAAATTGTCGATTCGGAATCCACCCTGTTGCCGGACGGATGCCAGGACAGGTAAGGTCACCTGATGATACCCGCCTTCAAGCTGATGTCTTAGTGCAATGTCCTTTTGGCGGAAGCTGGTGTGCCATACGATGGTAGGTTCTGATTCAAGTGTCAACGCTCACATCGCAGTGGTCCTTGAAATGGACGAGATTAATGACGACTTCTCCAAGACGGATGTTGTCCTGGTCATCGGAGCGAATGATACTGTGAACCCTATTGCGCTAGAGCCAGGTTCGTCAATCGCAGGCATGCCAGTCCTGAATGTCTGGAAAAGCAAGAATGTCGTGATTATGAAGCGGGGGATGAGCTCAGGTGAGTGTTCCAACTTTCAGCGGTCATCGCTGATATGATCAGGATATGCAGAAGTACCTAATCCGCTATTCTACTACCCGAACGCCAAGATGTTGTTTGGCGATGCCAAGCAGACTTGTGATGCTCTAAGTAAGGGTTTACATGACGTCAAATCAGAGTAGTTGTAATAATGTGCCAAAGGTGGAA
>Ga0265798_10008793_pt1 | contig 12781 bp, 13 predicted proteins | sample P3T30metagenome_FD_192430 | JGI IMG/M metagenome (GOLD analysis project Ga0265798, IMG submission 192430) | Plant litter microbial communities from East Loma Ridge, Irvine, California - P3 T30 | ecosystem: Environmental > Terrestrial > Plant litter > Unclassified | place: USA: California...
CCGGGCGAACGTGTTCACCTGCCGGCCGACGCGCGGCTCCATCCGCGCCGCGACTATGTCGCCAGGCACCGTGCCCGCTTTGCAGGCCTCGACGCTTGAGCAGCTACTTGGACGTCATCGCCGCGTAAAACGGGCAGGCCATGATGCTTGCCGAGCGATATGAAGCAGTATCTTCTGAGCGAATGCTGGCGGACGTGTTGTCGGTTATTCCGGGCGGCGGAGCTAGCAAACTAGCCCTCGACGTCGGCGCCGGCACAGGTCGTGACGCGGCTTGGCTGACCTCTCTAGGATACGAGGTCGTGGCGGCTGAGCCGGCTGCAGGTATGCGCCGGATCGCAGTCGATAGGCACAGGAACAGCGGCATTCGGTGGCTGAGCGATGCGCTGCCCTCGCTCGATCATGTCCATGGGCTCGGCCTGTCCTATGATCTCGTGTTGCTGTCGGCCGTCTGGCAACACGTCTCACCTGCCGATCGGGCCCGCTCCTTTCGCAAGCTGGCCACGCTGATGAAGCCAGGCGGCGTGTTGGTGATGACGCTCCGTCACGGTCCCGCCACGCCCGAAATGCAGATGTACGCGACCTCGAGCACGGAGATTGAGGGTCTGGCCCGAACACACGGGCTGGAGGTGCTGCGGGTCGCAGCCTCAAGCGATCAGGGCGGACGCGCCGGTGTGACCTGGGATGTCATGGCGTTGCGAATGCCGGACGATGGCACCGGCGCGCTGCCGCTGGTACGCGGCATTGTCCTATCCGATGAGAAATCATCGACCTATAAGCTGGCGCTGCTTCGCGCTGTGGCGCGCATCGCTGAGTATGCGCCGGCTGCCGCTACGCCGGCGCCCGACGGCCGAGACGCAGTCGAGGTGCCTCTCGGGCTGGTCGCTCTCAATTGGCTGAGAATGTACCTGCCGCTGGTTCGAGCCAAGCTGCCGCAGATGCCGGGTAATATCGGCACTGGGCGGCTGGGCTTTGCCAAGGACGGCTTCGAGACGCTGCTGGCCCTCAACACTGCTCCGATCGAGTTGCGGGTCGGTGCGTCGTTCGCCGGCGAACAGGCCTTGGCTATCGCTTCGGCCCTCTCCGAGGCCACCCACACGATCGCCAAGATGCCCGCGACCTTTTTACCCGTTACCCGAACAGCGACGCACAGGTGTTCGGAGTGACCCGCCGGCGTCGGGGCGGCGCATCCACTACCGTGCTCGACCTCGAGATGCTGCGCGGCTGGGGGCTGCTTGAGGTGCCGGGCCATTTGTGGCGGGCCATGTCGCGGTTCGGCCCCTGGATCGAACCGATGCTGGTGGCTGAATGGTCTCGGCTCACGCGCGCCTATGCTGAGCGCATGGGGCTGGCGATTGCTCCAGGTGCTACGGAAGCTGCACTGGCATGGATTGAGCCAGCCCGCTCCACCTCGCTAGGGCGCGATGTCGCCCGGCGATTGCTCGATCGCGGGCGGCCGATGGAATGCGTCTGGACGGGCCGCTCGCTGAAGGCGAACACGTTCAACATTGATCACTGCCTCCCATGGTCGGTCTGGCCATGCGGCGACCTCTGGAACCTGATGCCGGCGCACACGCGGGTCAATCAGCACGAGAAGCGCGATCGATTACCTTCGGCCACAGCGATGGCGAACGCCCGTGATCGCATCATCAGTTGGTGGGATGCGGCCTACCTGGATGATGAAGCCTTGCGATCCCGGTTCCTGCGTGAGGCGGCCGCTGCACTGCCCCTGAGCGACAATGAGAATGGCACGGCGGTGTACGACGCGCTGGACTGGCGACGCCTGCGGCTATGGCAGGACCAACAAGTGCCGCTATGGACGCCCTCAGGAGCCTAGCGTTGAGCTGAGACCCAAATCCGGACGTCCAAGCCGGACGAGGGATGCCCCGGGACCGGTCATTCGTTAATCGGGCCATCACGCGTCGCCGGAAGCAATTCCAGATACCGCCGCTCTCTTCAGCAAACGCGCGGATTAACGCGACTGAGGCATATTGCTGGCCGGGAAGCAGTACAGCGAGCTAGGGTCAGGACCGATTGATGGGAGGCGCTTTATCTGATTTAGGCTCTGTAACGAGACTGAGATGAGCGACCTGTACTGGCTGACGGACGGGCAGATGGACTTGCGGCCGTTCTTTCCCAAAAGCCACGGCAAGCCACGCGTGTATGATCGCCGGGTTTTGAGCGGCATTGTGTTCGTCAACCGCAACGGCCTGCGGTGGTGAGATGCACCGAAGGACTACGGCCCGCACAAGACGTGGTATAATCGTCGGAAACGCTGAGGTGAGGCGGCGTCTTCACGCGAATGATGGAGGGCTTGGCTGCGGCAGATGCCGAGCCGAAGACCGTCATGATCGACGCGACCTATCTGAAGGTGCACCGCACGGCATCCAGCCTGCGCGTTAAAAAGGGGATCTCGGCCGCCTGATCGGTCGCACCAAGGGCGGCATGAACACGAAGTTTCATGCTCTTGCCGATGCGAACGGACGCCCTTTGAGCTTCTTCATGACCGCCGGTCAGGTGAGCGACTACACCGGCGCAGCACTGCTAGACGATCTGCCGAAAGCGCAGTGGCTGCTCGGCGACCGCGGCTGTGATGCCGGCTGGTTCAGAAACGCCCTGCAGGCCTAGAGCATTCAGACCTGCATTCCGGGCAGAAAATCTCGCAATGAAACAGTCAGATACGACAAACGCCGCTTTCGGCGCCGCAGCCGTACCGAAATGATGTTCGGCCGCTTGAAGGACTGGCGACGCATCGCAACCCGCTATGACCGATGCCCTACCGCCTTCTTCTCGGCCGTTGCCCTCACAGCAACCGTCATCTTCTGGCTGTGATCAACGAGTCCTGACCTTACCGAGTAATTTATAACGACTTGACCAATCGCTCGTTTCTTAAGACCCTTCGTTCAGGGGGGCTAGGAGCAATGACGGCTGATCCGGCGGGAAACGTGACTGGAAGTGGTGCCGGCGCGCTCTGGGACCCCGACCTGTGGGAACCGCTAATCGCTTCGCTGAAGACGAAGCGCGTTGTTCCGATCATCGGACCGGAACTCGCCCTCGGTCTGCTAGACGGAGCGAAGGTCACCATCGGCGACTATGTCGCAAACGCCCTTGCAAGCGAGTTGCACATCGACATCGGCAATCTTCGGCAACCGTCCGTAAATGATGTCGTTCGCTTCGCCAAACTGCGTAGCGGAGGCAACGACGACGTTATCTACGCGAAGATCAGCCGTATTCTAGCGACCGCGCCGATCGAACCATCGCCGGTCCTCAGGACGATCGCACGTATCACCGATATCAAACTTTACGTAACTCTGTCCTACGATACGCTTCTGGAACGGGCGGTCGAAGCGGAGCGTGGGGTGAGGTGTGATCGCACGCTCAATAGCTACTATCCGCCTGACGCCCCCGACTGCGATCTTAACTGGGCTTCCGATCCGGTGGTGTATTACTTGCTCGGACGTCACAGCCCAATGCCGGATTTCGCTGTTTCCGACGGCGATCTTATCGAAACCATGCTAGGCTTGCACTCAGCGAACGCGCCAATGCGCCTGCTCGATTATCTGAAAGGCTCCTACCTCCTCTTTCTCGGTGGAGCGTTTCCCGACTGGCTGTTAAGATTTTTGCTGCGTTCGATCCGGCAAAAGCCGCTTGGCCGATCCGCGAGCTTCGATCGAACCATGGACATCCTCGCCGACAGCCTGTCGCATCAGGACTCGAATCTCGTCGGCTTCCTGAGCGCATTCAGCACCAAGACGCGGGTCTTTGACGCCGATGCGGAAACCTTTGTTGACGAGCTTTGGAAGCGGTGGTCGGTCGGATCTTCGAACCAAGTGGCCACGCTGCGACCGTCCCCGGCCGATGCTCTTCTCGATCCGGACGTCTTCATCAGCTTCGCAAGCGAGGATCTGGCCGCAGCGTCGCGTGTCGCCGATCTTCTCACCGGTGCCGGTCTGCGGGTGTGGCTCGACCGTGGCAATCTCTTTGGTGGTTCCCACATCGACGACACGATCACTAGCGCGATCGCGCGTTCCAGGCTGTTCGTTCCGCTTGTCTCTCGCACGACAGAGCGGCGCACCACCAACGCATACTTCAATCTCGAGTGGCGCCGTGCGGCGCGAAGAGCCGAGCTCAATGCGCCGAGCTCCACCTTCATCTTCCCCGTAATCATCGACGACTTGGCCGCGGCCGATATTCGCGCGACCCACCTGCCCTTCGATAGAATACTGGTCCGCAAGGCGCGAGATGGCGAACTTTCTCCTGATCTCGTTAGGGAGATCAGTAGTTACTGCCGGGGTTTGGTCAAGTCATGACAGTCCCTGCAAGCATCGTCGACGCGGACCGCCCTTGGCCGGGTCCAATTCCATTCGAAGAGAGCGCAAGAGACTATTTCTACGGTCGCGATGCCGCCGTCGACGAGCTGATACGGCTGATCACGCGCGATGTCGGCGTTACCCTGTTCGGACGTTCAGGCCTCGGCAAAACCAGCCTCCTACAGGCCGGTGTCTTTCCGAGGCTCCGCGAAGCTACCTTTCTGCCCGTCTATATCAGACTGCGATTCATTCACGACGACGCAGCCGGCGGGGCACTCCCCCCACAGGGCGCCGATCTTCGCACTCAGATCAGCGAGACGGTTCCAGATCTGACCGTCCAGGTTGCACAACGGCTATTCAGGACGATGGAAGAGGCGCGGATCCCCTTTCCGCAGCTTTCCCGGGGAGACAACCTCTGGACCTATCTTCACCGCTCGGATTTCGTGGAAGCGGCGCTTTCGCAGGGTGCGATTCCTGTCTTCGTGTTCGACCAGTTCGAAGAGCTGTTCACCCGTGGAATGGCCGATCCGACTCGCCAGCAGGAAGGTGTCGAACTGCTCGATCTGCTCGCCGACCTGATCCAGGGGCGCGTTCCCGGCACACTGCGCCAACGCTTCGAAGAAAATCCCGATCAGATGGCGCATCTTCTGCTCGATCAGCCCTCCTACCGGATCGTCATCGCGCTTCGGGAGGACTATCTTCCGTTCCTCGAAGAACTGAGCGTGCGAGCGCCGATGTTCAACCGCAGCCGGTTACGTCTGCTCCCGATGAACCGTGCGGAGGCTCTCCTGGCGGTCGAACAGCCCGGCAAGGCGGTGCTAGACGCGGACGTCGCGCGGCTGATCGTGTCGGTGCTCGCGGGCGACGATCGAGATGCCACCGCGGCAGGAGAGATCGATCCATCGATCCTAAGCCTGTTTTGTCATGAACTTAACGTGCGACGGATCGCGCTCGGCATGCCCAAGATCAATCGATCCCTGGTATCCGACGAGCGCGACGAGATACTGGCGAGGTTCTACGAGCGCTGTTTCGAAGGCATTCCAGAGCGGGTCCGCGATCTTGTCGAGAGCGAGCTCATCACCGACGGTGGCGTTCGGGTCGAGATCAGTCTCGAGAACGCCGTTAAGAACAGCGGAGGCGACCGGCGGCCGTTCGAGACGCTTGCCGCGCGTCGGCTTGTCCGGTTCGAGAACCGCCGGGGCTCGACACGGCTGGAACTCGTGCACGATGTCCTGATCGATCCCTTGCGCAAGAGCGCCGAGCAGCGCGCACAGCGCCGCGCGCTCGCCGCCGCCGAGGCGGCACGTCAAGACGAGGCTCGCCGCCGTGTGGTGCGGTTGCGAAGCGCGCTGTTCGTGTCTCTCGGTGGCCTCGTGCTCGCCGGCACGCTCCTCCTGCTTCTCGCTTGGTCAATGTCGAGCCAGCAACGCGCACGAGCCCAGTCGCAGCTCGTGAGCTGCGTGATGCCGATGTTCGTTTCGGGATACCGAACGGGCCCCGATGCGTCGAAGGAGGGCCTGCGCGGTCGCGATGCCCTGCTCGACGTCACATCTAGGATCCAGACCGAGGTCGATTGCGGTGCCGGCTTGCCGCTCCTAATGCAGCGCACCGGATCCCGGCGGCGGGACACCATCCTGTGGGCGATCGGCCTGTCGACGTTGCCGGGAAGCGCTAGCAACGCGGGTTCCAACGTCGGTCGTATCGAAGCGGCGCTGAACCTCAACCGTACCCCGGACGACGAGGACAACAGCAATGCGGGCGACGCCGACGCGAGGCTGGCTCAGGCGGAAATCTGGGAGCGGGCGGGCAATCTCGACGCAGCCGCCGGAGCGGTCGCGAGGGCCATCCGCCTGTTCGACGGAAGCCGGTCCGATGGCGACACCGCCAGTCAGCTCCGTCTTGCCGATCTGCTCAACCGCGAGGGGGAACTGAGGACAGAGGCCCGTCAGTTTCGTCGCGCCGAACCACTCTTGCGGCAATCCCTGGCGATCCGGAAGCGCATCATCCCGGCGGCGGCGAGCCGGGGCCTCGCGGACGCGCGACAGGGTCGCTTTCTCCTGGCGCAATCCTACGCCGCGCTGGGCCGCCTTTCGCTACAGGAAAACGCCGCGGCCCATCCCGCCGCATTCGCCATGATCGACGCGCCGTCCGCACCCACCGCCGCGCTAACCCGTGCCGGCTATCACGCCTACGAACTCTGCCTTTCAAGAGGGAACCTCGACGGCGCAGGCAGGGGCCTGAGGCGGGACGACGAGACGTGGAAGGCGCTCGCTTCGTTTTGCCTCAATCACCGGATAAAGAGTCTGCTTTCGATCAACAACATGTTGACGAAGAGCTCGGTTTCGAAGTTGCTTTCGGTAGCGAGCGTCGACCTGAACACGATTCCGGAAACCGAGAAACAGAAGTATTATGACGTTCTACAGTTCATGGCGGATTACTATCGTCGGGAATATCTGGCGAATCCGTCGAACGATGCCGCAAGGAGACTGACCGGGACGTATAGCCGTTGGCTCCTGAAGGCCAAGCGAGACGTATTTTCCCAGGGGCCTACGCCCGACCGACTCCGTTCGCTCGTCGTATCCCTCAACGACCTCAGTCGCTATTATCAGATGACCGGGCAGCTCAAACTCGCGACCTCGACGAGCGCGCGTGCCTGTCTGATCGCGAGCGAGGATCCCGCCGTCTATAGCGTATGGGGCACGGCCCTGGCGCTCGCGGGCAGGGAAGCAGACGCTCAGACTCTCTACAATCGGGCAAGCCGGCTGTTTGCATCGACGTCGAGCACGCGAAAGTCCATCGCGGGCCAGCTTGCGAACCTCAGACGTGCAGGCACTCCGTCGGTTGATCGCGTGGTTGGAGCCATGAACCGGCTCGAACAAACTGAAGGCGACCGATCCCTCGGTCGTTGCGACGACGGCTTTCAGGGTGAACTCTGACGATACAGCCCTGCAAATGTGTCGAACCGGTGAGACTGCGTCGTGAAGAAGTGGTCGTAAGCGTGTACCCCACCCCGCGACCATGACGTGCAAGTAGCAGTTGAAGCATCGCAACCTACAAACCAGGCACAATGCTGAGCGATATAGTCGCGGCGGATGGCCTTTTAGTCTATGCTTGACGTTGATGAAGGCGTGCCCAGTCCGCGGGCATACCGACCCGACCATGCCCCAGCCCCATGGCCCAGTCGATGACGGCCTCCGCCAGGCCGTCCTCGAAGTGCCGCCGGTAGCCCCGTCCGCTACAGACGTCATCCCCCCTCCAGTTTCGAAAGTCCGCGGGGATCTCTGGTCCTTGGCCGCCGAAGTAGACGAACTCGTGCCCGACGAGGACCTTGCGCGAGTGGGTGTCGTGATCGCGGTTGTAGGGGTTCGGGGTTCCGTCGGGAAAAGTGTGAAGCGAATTCGCCTGCTGCCAGGCCCCGTCCTCGTCCCGGTGGTAGATGTTGTCCCCGAATGCGTGAGCCACCCCCCGCCCGAGGACCGGACGCTTCCGGGTGAACCGCTCATCGGCCCAGTAGGCGTCGTAGTCGGTGACCCCGTCCACCCGCATCATGTACACCAGACGGCCGGACCTCCCCCGCTTAGCGCAACCGGTGCCCATCACATGATCGCCAACCGCCGCACGCTCCCGAATCTGTGGCTTGCAGGTCGCGAGCGTGCAGACGCCGAAGAAGGGATTGGGCGCGAACCCAAAGTCGTGATCGAGGACGTAGCTGTAAAGCGCCATGCTCAGCAGCGGTACCGGGGGATGGACCTCGGCTCCATGGGTTGCCCCTGCGGATCGCGCCACCCATCCAGACGGTCGAATATCGCGTCCACGATCTGTTCGCCGTCCCAGGGGACCATGTGGTCCGCCAACTGCTGGAGCGCCTCGGGAATCTCGCAACCCGTCTCCCCGTCATCCCACACGCCGACGATGTTCTTGCCCTGCTCATGGGCGTATTCGATCTCCTTGGTGACCCAGTCGCTGTCCTTCGTGTCAGGCGACACCAGGACGACCATGGTCCCCGCCCAATCGATAGCCGGCTTGAGAATGCCGTTCATGATGTAGTCCGGATCCTTCGCATTGTTCGGCTTCTCCGAAGTGATCGAACTATCACGCGCCTCGCAACCCTTGGTCTTAAGCAAGTCCTTGAGCGGCTGCAGCCTGTGGTCGTCCTCATGGATGTGGCTGATGAATACGTTGCAGATCTTGTCCGACATCTGGCCCTCTGGTTCAACGACTGTCGATAAGCTACACCGTCCAGAACCGGGGTGCTACGGTCCGGAGCGCAATATAAAAATTTTGAGCCCGCGCTTCGGCAGGACGCTCGCGGACGGACGATTGCATGGATGCCGCAAGCGCCTAGAACGGCGTTCATGCCGCCACTCAGACCTACCAAAGTTTTCGATAGCTACTGGCGGTTCGCCGCCGAGCGTCAGGACATGTACCTTCGGCGGCTCCGGGGCGAACATGGCCCATGGACGATCGATCCCGTGCTGAATCACTACCGCTTCACCAACGCCTACCGGGCCGCGGACCGGGTGAGTCAGTATCTCATCGCCGATGTGCAGCACGGCCCGCTGCGATCCCAGGCGCCGGACGAGCTGGTCTTCCGCACGATTCTCTTCAAGTTCTTCAACCGCATCGAGACTTGGCAGTTGATCGAGCGCGCAGTCGGCACCGTGTCCTGGCAGTCATCGTCACTCGGTCAGATCAACGAAGTACTCGACCAAGCCTTCGCGATGGGACGTAAGTTGTATTCGGCCGCGTACATCATGCCGGCACCCCACTTCGGCGCCGTCCGCAAGCATGCCAATCATCTCGCCCTGCTGGGACGGATGATGGCCGATCAGCTCCCCGCTCGGGTCGCCTCCTCCGAATCCCTCGAGGCGGTCTACCGCCTCCTCCTCGACTACCCCGGCCTCGGTCGCTTCCTGGCCTTCCAGTTCGCGATCGACCTCAACTACTCATCGATCGTCGCTCACGGCGAGGACGGCTTCGTCGTCGCAGGTCCAGGTGCCTTGGATGGCATCTCGAAATGCTTCGAGACTGTCGGCGGAAGGTCGGCGGAAGACGTCATCCACTGGACCTGCGAAAATCAGGAGCGTGAGTTCGAGCGGCGGGGTCTCGATTTTCCCGGCCTCTTCGGTCGACGCCTCATGCCGATCGACTGTCAGAACCTGTTCTGCGAGATCTCCAAGTACGCACGCGTCGCCCACCCTGAAATACCGGGGATCTCAGGACGCACGCGCATCAAACAGTCCTACAAGGCCCGACAGATCGCGCTTCCGAGGCCTTGCTTTCCAAAACGGTGGAGACTCGACGTGCCCGATTTCCCCTCCTCCCCAGACCTTTTCGGCATCCCCCCTTCCGGCGAGTCGTCCATGGTGCCGGCATGACGGCGCTGACTCGGATACGGCACGAACTAGGGTCCGACGCAGACGGCCCGCTGTCCCTGAACGAGTACCAGCGATACGCGCTGCGAACCTACAAGGGCGACCTCGTGGGGGCAGATCTCTTCCGCTTCCTCCTGCTCGGCCTACACGGAGAAGTCGGCAGTCTGCTCAGCGAACTCAAGAAGAAGCAGCGCGACCGGGGTGCCTATGTCGCCTACGCCAGCGCGGCGATCGAAGAGACGGGCGACGTCCTGTGGTATCTTGCGAACGTGGCGACGGCGGCCGGCATTTCCCTGTCGAACCTGGCGCGCGGGATCGAACCTGCGCCCGGGCGGGCCGAAGAGACAAGCTTCTCCGATCTCGAGCCGCAGGCGGCGCTCTTTGAGGAGCCCGCCTCGAACGGCGCCGTGCAGACGGCGCTGCTTGCGCTCGCCGCGCGCGCGGGAGACGTCGTGAGCAAGTCCTCGCGGTCAGACGTCGAGAGCGAACTGGGCCGCGATCTGGCTCTCGTGTTCAGGGCGCTGGTGGAAGCGGCCGCGATGGCCCATGTCAGCCTCGAAGTCGCCGCGACAGGCAATCTCGTCAAGCTGCTCGACCGTTGGCCCGTGCATAAGGACTGGGGCGCGCTCTACGACGACTCGTTCCATCCCGACGAGCAGCTGCCCAGATACGTGCAGATGGTCTTTCGCGAGCGTGAGGTGAATGGCACGACGTACGCCTTTCAGTCGATAAACGGCGTCAACGTGGGCGACCGACTTACCGACAACAGTGCCGGCAACGACGACTACCGCTTCCACGACGTCTTCCATCTGGCATTCGCGGCGATTCTCGGCTGGTCGCCCGTTCTGCGGGCATTGCTGAAGGTGAAGCGGAAGAGCGACGGCCGTGTCGACGAACAGCAGGACGGCGCGCGGGCGATAATCACCGAGGAGGGCATCTCGAACTGGGTCTTCGCCCATGGACTGCGCCACAACGCCTTCGAGCAGGTCGACAGCCTCGACTTCGCGCTGCTGAAGACCGTGCACGAGATGGTTCGCGACTACGAAGTGCGAAGCCGACCGCTGTGGATGTGGGAGGAAGCGATCCTGAGGGGATTCGCACTGTTTCGGGAACTCAGACGGCATCGCGGCGGAACGATTATCGCCGACCTCAACAATCGCACGATCACGTTTCGCAAGGCCGCAGGAACGGCGAAGTAGAGTCTGCCGTTACGATCGGCTGAGCCAAGCGGATCTGCTCAGCCCACCACATGGGGGGGACCTCCTCGCGGTTGCAGTTCACGTCCGCCGTTCGAGGAGGCCTTTCAAGGTCGCCTGAAATTCTTGTCTCGACCGGCCGGGATGCGCGATGATGTCGCGTGCTCCACGAGGCACGATCCGCGTGTCATCGAGCTGGATCAGCCAGATGTCGATCGTTCCAAGGTCACGAAGCTTTAGCGCTAACTCCATCTCGTCGTGACACCACGGACTGCATGCGTAGCTGCTCGACCAGAGCGCCACGAACACGTCCGAGTTGCGTATAGCGCGTACTATCTCCGCCTTGAGCTCGCCGCCCGGATCGAACGTGAGGTCGTCCCGCAGAAGCGTAAGACCCCGGCGGCTGAATATCGTCTCTGCAAGGTCGGCTTCCGCCTGCCGGTCGCGCGGATAGCTGAGAAAGAAACGCGCACTTCGGTCTCCTCTCACGGACCGGGTTTGGCCCATGTCCACCAGCCGCTCTAAAATTAACCCGACTTGATCCATTGGTTCAGGGTGATGAAGCCAAGGCTCGAGCTCCCCGAGCCCGTCGCGGAATGCATAACGTTGCCGCTCAAGAAACCTCGCAGCCGTGCCGCCGAGATGCCCAAACGAGAGTACCGGCTTCCCTCGCGCCTCCGCGAGATGTAGCAACATGTTAGCGGAACCCGACAGATTTCCCCCGGCCGTGACTACGACGTGAGCCGCGTCTAGGGCGAACAGCTGGGACAGCAACCAAGAGTACGTGGTGCCCCCTTGGCTATCAGCGGTGCTCGCCACATGCCTAAACTGCTTCAGCTCTAAGGAGAATTCGTCTCCGAGATCGCGGACAGCCCGTCCGACCTCCTCGGTATCGGGATAATGGATCTCGATGGTCGGCTTTCGTCGGGACGACGCGGCCCCACGGACGATCTCACGGTCAATGGATCCAGGGTATGGGCTGCAGATCACTACGTCGTGTCCGAGGTCGACGACGATCTCGCCAAGTCTCCCCATCGTAGAGGCCAGCAGTCCGCTGGCGCTCTCATCGTGACCTTCGGGCAAACCGCCAAGGAACAGTAGCTTCATAGCCGCATATCTAACGGAGTTCGCGTGGCGGTCCACCTTTGTGGACGGGGATACTCTCTTCAGACGTCCGTCGATAACTTGGGCCGTCCCGCCTGATGGATCTTTCGGCAGGGGCGTTCGAGCACAGGCCTACGAGTTCTTACTGGCCTCGATCTTCGCGATCCTGCGCCTCACGGCCGGAATGAGTTCATCGATAGTGTCCACGCGCTCCATTCCGTACCTCTCGGCCGTTATGTCGACATTCCCCTTCCGCCAGTAACCCTCGGCGCAGTGGACGATCAGCTTGCCCGAGCCTGCATGCAGACCGAGTTCCAGCAAGCTGATCGGACTCTTCGTATCCGCCGCCAGATGAAGGAGGATGACGTCCGCCGCTTCGAGCGCGGCGAGCTCCCATTCGACCTGCTGACGGAAGTTCGGCTCGGAGGCCTCTGGCGCCCAGTCCGTGTTCCAGTCAGGCCGTCGCGGATTGAGAACGATCACGTCGTCGCCCTCCAGCGCGGCGATGACGTCGGCCTGCCAGTCCGGGGCGCCACCCATGTCAATGCTGCCGCCGAGGTATACCTTGGGTCGCGACAGCTCCTCCGGCAGTGGCGCTGGCGCTGTAACAATCGATAGGGTCATAGCCAAAGTCGTACTCCTCTAAGGCTACGGCGCTCCCGACCGTGCCAAGCTAGTGGTGGGAATCTAACACTTGGTGCCCGCGCCTGACGGCGGCGATAATCTCATCGGGATCGGCGGTCCAGACGAATGGCTTTGAGCTTTCGTTGTGCTCGGCAAGGAAGCGATTGATGGCGGC
>Ga0265798_10008794_pt1 | contig 12781 bp, 11 predicted proteins | sample P3T30metagenome_FD_192430 | JGI IMG/M metagenome (GOLD analysis project Ga0265798, IMG submission 192430) | Plant litter microbial communities from East Loma Ridge, Irvine, California - P3 T30 | ecosystem: Environmental > Terrestrial > Plant litter > Unclassified | place: USA: California...
CGTTCGCTATCGCGCTCCCGCTCGATCGCGCGCGCGATAGCGGGTTCCTCCTGTACGACGTGCCTAACCGCGGCAACGGTGACGTCACCGCGGATGCCGGAGGCGCCATACGCGTGGTCAGCGGATGGCAAGGCCACATCGCGGAGCAGCCGGGCATCCAAACGCTGGACGTACCCATGGCGCCGGGTCTGACCGGCTGGGTGCTGGAGCGCTTCACCGACGTTCCCGGGGGGAGCCGCGACGTTGCGATCACCGGCAGCATCGGCCGTCCCACGCCCCGGCCGCTGCCAGTCACGCTCGAGTCGGCGGGCGCGCGACTGTTCTACCAGACTGGAGACACGGCGCCGCGCGTGATGGTGGCACCGCGCGACTGGCGCTTCGCCGATTGCCGACGCGTGCCGTTCCCGGGTACGCCAGACCCGCGCCGGCTCTGCCTGCGCGACGGATTCGAGGCTTCCCGTGCCTATACGCTGGTATACCGGGGCAAGGACCCGAAGGTGCTCGGCTTGGGCTTCGCCGCCGTGCGAGACCTCAACGCCTTCCTTCGCTACGCCACCACTGACGACGCCGGTTCGCGCAACCCGGTTCAAGGCCGAGTCCGCTGGTCGATCATCACCGGCACCTCACAGTCGGGCAATTTCGTCCGCAGTCTGATTGCACTTGGCTTCAACGCGAGCGACGACGGACGCCGCGTGTTCGACGGTGCCAACCCCAACATCGCCGCGCGCCAAGTGCCGCTGAACATTCGCTTCGGCGTGCCAGGCGGCGCAGCGCGGGCATACGAACCTGGCAGCGAGGGATCGCTGTGGTGGAGCCGCTACGACGACCGCACGCGCGGTCGCGGCGTGTCGAGCCTGCTCGATCGCTGCACCGCCGATCGCACTTGCCCGAAGATCGTCGAGACCTTCGGCTCGGCCGAGTTCTGGGGACTGCGCATGTCGCCGGGATTGATCGGCACCGACGCGCGGACCGACGTGCCGTTGCCCGCGAATGTCCGCCGCTACTATTTCCCGGGCGTGACGCACGGCGGTTCCTACGTGGGTGGCTTCCCGCCGGCGGGCGAACGGCCCTACCCCGGAGGGCCCGCCTGCACGATGGCGTCCAACCCCAATCCCTCCAGCGACACGCGACGTGCGCTGCTCGCCGCGCTCGCCGGCTGGGTCAAGACCGACACGCCACCGCCACCCAGCCGATACCCGACACTCGCCCGCGGCGAGCTGGTGACGGCGGACGCAAGAGCGATGGGATGGCCGGCGATCCCGCACGCGCCGACGCCGACCGGCAAGCTCAACGCCATGCCCGATTATGACTTCGGCGCTTCGTTCGACTATGTCGACCTCAGTGGAGTGCTCGAACAACAGCCGCCGACGACTCGCGGCATCATCCCACAGCGCGTCCCCCGCGTCGACGGCGACGGCAACGAGACTGTGGGCGTGCCCTCGGTGCAGCTTCTCGTGCCCCTTGGTACATACACCGGGTGGAACGAGCTTGCCGTCGGCTACGGCAAGGGCGGCGGGTGTGGCTTCGTTGGCGGCTTCATCCCGTTCGCGCGCACGGAGGCGGAGCGACGCGCCGCCGGGGATCCGCGTCCGTCGCTTCAAAAGCGCTACGGCGATCACGCGGGCTTCGTCGCACGCATCCGTGCGGTAGTGGCTGAGCAGGTGGCCCGGCGATGGCTGCTGCCACCAGACGGAGAGCGCCTGATCCGCGAGGCCGAGGCCAGTGATGTCCTGCGTTAAGGCAGCGATCCTGCTGGGCTTAGCACTTACGGCAGCGCCGGCGATCGCGCGAGGACCGGCAGCCCCAGAGCGATGCGCGGCGTTGACAGGCGGCGATGCGCAGGCCGAATGGATGCTCGAGAAGGGGACCGTGCCGGCACACTGCCGTGTTCAGCGGACACTGCGGCCTGCTGCCGGATCGCGGGTCGGCGTGACTGTTCTACTCCCCGCACCAAGTCGCTGGACAGGTAGGCTGCAGATGCTTGGCAACGGCGGCTATTCGTCCACGCTGCCGGAGCGGGCGATGGAGGCGGCGCTGGCGCGGGGTAGCACCGTGGTGGCGACCAACACCGGGCACGAGGGGGACGAGCCGGCCTTCGCCCAGGGCAGGCCTCAGGCGATCGTCGATTGGGGCTGGCGCGCGGTGCACGTCTCCGTCGTCGCGGCCAAGATGACCGTCGTGCGCTACTACGGGCGCGAGGCTAGTCACTCCTATTTTGCGGGCTGCTCGACCGGCGGCCATCAGGCGATGTCCGAGGCGCAGCGATTTCCCGCAGACTTCGACGGCATCGTCGCGGGTGCGCCGGGTAGCAACAGGGTACGGCTGAATGCTGCCTTCCTGTGGCAGTTCATCAGCAATCACCGCCGAACGGCGCCGTTCACTCCGATCCTTGATAGCCGCGACCTAGCGCTGTTGCACCAGAACGCGCTCGCCCGATGCGCTGCGACAGGGACGGGAGCCGGGCGCTGGCTGGAGGACCCACTCTCCTGTCGCCCCAAGCCCGAGGCGCTGCTCTGCCAGCCGGGTGTGACTGTCTCGTGTCTTACGCCCGAGAAGGTCGAAGCGGCCCGCGCGATGTACAACGGCGCCCGCGACCCGCTTAACGGCTCGCGTGTTACGTTCCCGTGGCTGCCTGGGAGCGAGCTCGGCTGGGACGCCTACTGGGCGGACCCGCGTCAGCCGACGCAACCTGCGCGGGCCGACTTCTGGCGGCTATGGGCGGCTCGAGGCCAGACGTGGGACTGGCGACACTTCGCTTTTCCGCGGGACCTGACGAGCGCGCAGCGGCGTCTCTCCCGCACTGTCGACGCGACGGATCCCAACCTCATCGCCTTTCGACGACGCGGCGGCAAGCTCATCCAATATCACGGGCTCGCCGATCCGGTCGTCTCGCCGCTCGACACGCTTTCATACCGATCGACTATGCTGCGCCGGACGGGGTATGCCGCATCGTGGTACCGGCTGTTTCTTGCGCCCGGCATGGGCCACTGTGTCGGTGGGCCAGGTCTCGCCCGCTTCGATCCGCAGCCTGCCATCGAGGCCTGGGTGGAGCGCGACAAAGCTCCAATGAGCCTCATCGCGACCGACAGCACCGGCGCGCAGCGCCCTTTGTGCGACGTTCCGGCGCGCTCGGTGTTTGTTGCGGGCGACCCACGCTCAGCGGCGAGTTACAAGTGCGAAGCTATCGCTAAAACGTCTACGCTGCAGGCCGCTCGCGCCCAGACCCAACATGAACGAGTGTCCGGAGTTCGGACGCTGGCAGAGCGCGCTGAGTGACCGCAAATGGGTCTCAGCTCAGGTCTGGCCCGATTCAGCTGATGCGCGAGCGGTGAAGCGCTTCATCGCGGCCAAGGTCCGATCGCTGACGTGATGCTCCATTCCCTCCGAGTCGATCGCAACAGTGTCTGCATCGATCCCCAACGCTGACAGGAAATCGGCCACCGCTTGGTGCCGTTCGCGCGATCGGGCGGCGAGCGATCGCCCTTCATCGGTCAGGAAGAGGGCCCGGTAGGGTCGGTTCTCAACCAAACCCAAGGTCTTCAAGCGCTGCACGATCTTGGCGGCGGTTGGTTGGGACACGCCCATGTGCGCCGCCAGATCAATCAGCCGCGCTTCGCCATAGGATTGCTGAAGGTCGCCGATAAGTTCGACATAGTCTTCGGCCATCTCGGTCGCATGTGCCTCTCTGGTGGCGCGGAACGCGGCGGCTCGGCGGTGGGCATCCTCATTCATCGCGCCCTCATGCCTCACCAAGCGAACCTCCACCAGCTTGCATCTAAATTAGCCCAGGCTAATAGATAGGAGTGTAGCTGATCTTGGCGATGGGTGAGCCGGTGGGATCGTGGATGATGGTGCTCGCGCTTTGCGGCGCCGGCAGGGAGGCGGGACCAGAGCAGCGCGCGCCTGAGGCAGCGCAGACGGATCATCGAGGTGACATCGTCGTCACCGCCCGAGCCGAGCACCAGGTTGGTCGCGACACCGCTGCGAGCGCCGGCGCGGTCTCCGGCGACGACCTGCGCCGACGTCCGCTGTTGCGTACCAATGAGTTGGCGGAAGCAGTGCCGGGGCTGCTCGCCGTGCAGCACTCTGGCGGCGGCAAGGCTGCGCAATACTATATACGCGGCTTCAATCTCGACCATGGAACCGACTTCAGCGTCTCGGTCGATGGCGTACCGATGAACCTGGCGACCCAGGCGCACGCGCAGGGCTACCTCGATCTGAACGGCCTGATCCCGGAGACGGTCGCCCGGCTGGAGTACCGGAAGGGCCCGTACGAGGTGCGCGACGGTGACTTCTCGCTGGTCGCGGCGGCGGACATGACGACGCTGGATCATGCGGCGCCCTCGGTGTCCGTAGAGGCGGGAAGCTTCGGCTATGGGCGGGTCGCGGCGATCGCATCTAGCCGGGCCGGCGCGGGCGAGCTGCTGCTGGCGGGCGAGCTCAAGGCCAATAACGGTCGGTGGGCGCTGGCGGAACGGCTCCGCCACGCCGGCGCGTTGGCGAAGTACACCGTGCCAACATCGCTCGGCACCCTTCGTCTAACGGCGTCAGACTACAATGCGACGTGGCGACCGACCGAGCAGGTACCGGTACGCACGATCGGCACGTTATTGCCCGACCGCTTCGGCACGCTTGATCGGTTCCTCCGCGGGCGCACCTCTAGGCAGATCGTCTCGGCTGCGCTGAGCTCATCTCGAACCGATCTTGTCCTCTACGCGCAGCGCTATCGCTTTGACCTGCTGTCGAACTTTACCTTCTTCCTCGACGATCCCTTTCGGGGCGACGAGCTCGAGCAGACGGAACGACGATCGACGTGGGGCATGCGTGGACGCCATGCCATACCGTTTGGAGATGGACTGACAATGACAGTCGGCGGAGACGCTCGGATCGACCATATCGACGATCTCGGCTTCTACCAGACCGAACGTGGTCGGCGAATTGCGACGCGTAGCCTTGCCGACGTGCGCGAGACCTCGATCGCCGGATATGCTGAGCTACGCTGGCGACCATGGTCGTCACTCACTGCTAGAGGGGGCGCGCGCGTCGACCATTACCGCTTCCACTCGCGGGCGAGGGGCGGCTCGGCGATCGATGCCGAGACGATTGCGACCGTCGTGACCCCTAAGGCGAGTGTCGCCCTGACCGTCTTCCCCGGCGTCGCCTTGTACGCGAACTACGGCCAAGGCTTTCGCTCGAACGACGCGCGCGGTGTGCTAGCAGCGACGGATCCAGTACCGGCGTTGGTGCGCGGCACCGGATACGAGCTCGGTATACGGGTCGAGCGCGGACCGGTGGTGCTGACGCTCGATCGCTGGTGGCTGCACTCGGGGAGCGAGCTCATCTATCTGGGCGACAGTGGCACGGTAGAGCCGCGGGGTCCTAGCAAGCGGCGCGGTTGGGAGCTGACGCTCTATGCGCGCGCCGCGTCCTGGCTGACGGTGGATGCGGCCGTCGCCACCAATCATGCCCGCTTCGTCAACGCACCCGGTGCCGACCGCATCCCCAACGCGCTTGAGGACGCAGGCTCGCTCGGCGTGACCGTAACCGCCGCTCCCTGGACCGCGGCCTTACGAATACGCCGGATCGGCCCGCGTCCGCTCATCGAGGATGACAGCGTGCGTGGAGCGGCGACCATGGTCGTGAACGCCCGCGTTGGTCGAAGCCTCGGGAGGGTGGAAGCTTCTCTCGACCTCCTCAACGTCCTCGACAGCCGCCGCGCGGACGCTGACTATTTCTACGCTTCGCGTCTTCCCGGCGAGCCTCTGAACGGTGTCGAGGGCGTGCATGCCCGCGCCGTCGAGCCGCGGCAAGCCAGGATCGCGCTTCGCCTTGAGCTCTGACCAGAGGGAGCGGATTGACCGCAAAGCAGTGAGGTGGGAGACGCTGCGAGCTTGAGGAATGCGTCATTCGCAATCGGACGCGCCGCTCCCCTGCTGCAGGGGAGCGGTCAGCCGATGATCAGAGCGTGGTAAGCACCACACCAACCACCAGCGCTTGCGCCGCGATCGCCAGCGCGGTGCTGGCGGCGGTCTCAAACATACGCATGGGGTAGTCTCCATTTGCCGATGTACCGGCAATCACCAGTTGGAGAATATTGCGCTGAGGCGCAACATTATAACTCTGCATTCATGGTTGCATGATTTGCATTCTACCAACTGCTGGGATGGACATCGACTTAGCAGAGCCTTCCGGTCATCTGAGATGCCAGCCCTGGGGCCTTGTGTCCGCCTCTCCGCCTCAGGCCGCTGCCGAGGACTGCATAAGGTTCTTAGCGAACCGTCGAGCCTCAAGCTCTTGGTTAAAGAGGAGATCTAACCAGCGGTCCTCATCGGGCAGGTAGAGGCCCCACGTCATCTTCGGGTGAGCGGACCGGAGCTTGGCGATGATGGTTGGGCCGTTGGGCATGTGACCTGCGTACCGGTGAGGTGTTGAGAATAGGCGAACACCCGCTCGTCGCACCTCAGAGCGCGGAGGCCGCGACGATTGCGTATCGTCAACGCGAACTCACCGCCGGCTAGAGCACGTCGACTCGGTGGACCCGATCAGCCTTGAGGGCCAGCCGGGTCTCGGGACAGCCTCTCGCTTCAAGGGGTCGAGGCCGCTTGCAGGTGTAGCGCACAGCCCGCACCGCCTAACGGGTGCAGAAGAATAGGCAACACACTACTAGCGAGCGACCTCAATAGGGGTGCCTGCTGGCCGAACAGCCGCCTGCGTCAGGTAAGCGGAAGAGCAGCTAACCTCCCAGTGTGAGGCTAGCCGGACAGTTGCGCGGACCGATTAGGAAGCGTCGGACACCGAGATGAATGAGCGACCGGAGGTAGGAAGCGGTCAGGGCGCTTGGAACGACCGCTACTGGGTAGGTAAACTGTACATAGAACAGCGTGTCGATACTCAAGCGTTCTTCTGTAGTTGATGCTGGCCCTCGGTTACCTGGGCTGCTCAGGATTTTGCGACCCATCCTCGCCATGTGAACGCGGCATAGAAGCGCTCGATCTTGCCGAAGCCCGCTTCGTGCAGGCACGCTTCGTCATCCTCCGGCGTCAGCAGCGTCAGGCTTTTCCCCACCGCCGTATGCGCCTGTTCGACCTCCGTCGGATCGGCGCCGGATGCCAGCGCATAGGCGGCGTAACGGGCGAGCCACCTGCTGCGTGCCGGTTCGTTCTGCGGAAAGCTGGCGTGCGCCACGACTAAGGGAGCGCCCGGACGCAGCCGACGCCGCATCTCGACAAGCGTGCGCACACGCTCAGTCCTTGCCAGGAAGTGGAGAGTCAGCAGGCAGGTGGCGGCATCGAACGGCCCGGCGGGAGCGGCGTCGATCGTTCCTTCCACTAGCTCGACCCGCTCGGCATCGGTTCCAAGGGTCGCCCGCGCGAGATCGAGCATCGCTCCGGCGGGATCGATGCCGGTGAACCGCCACGCCGGTTGCATCTCCGCCAAGGCCTTCAGCTCGAGCCCGCCGCCCGCTCCCAGCACCAGCACGTGCGCGTTCGCGGGCGCCTGCTCGGCCAGGAGCACGCCGGCCATGCGCTGAACCGCTTCGTAGCCCGGCATGTAGCGCGGCGGACCCTTGGCATAAGCGGCGATGCGCGCCGGATCGGCAAACATGTCGAGGAAGATCTGGTTTGCGTCAGCCACTGGGGACGTCCTCATATCGGGGGGCTCGCGCGAAATCGGCCTTGGCGAAGGAGCGGTCGCGGAAGAGGTAGCCGTAGTAGAAGGCGCGGAGCCGCCGGTGAAACGCGCGGATGCGGTCCTGATAGGCCAGCTGTGCGGCAAGGTCGGTCCGAGCGAGGCGGGTGAGCAGCGCCTGCACGCCGACTGAGGGCAAGACCCAGCCGAGCGCGCGGCCGGCGGCGTCGCGATCCTCCAGCCCCGCGCGGTAGGCGCGTACGCGGGGCGCGACGCTCTCGTCGCCGTTCTGATGGAAGGCGAGATACCATTTGTAGTGGAAGGCGAAGCCGAGCGGCGCCGAGTCCGCCCATTCGGGATGACGCGCGTAGAAGCGGCGCATCGTCTGCTCGCGTGGGATGTCCCAGGCCCGGTTCACCGCCTCGCGCTGCGCCATCGCGATCTCCGCGCCCTGATGCACCGGCAGCGCGGCGTTGACGGCGACGTTCGCGAGCGTCGGCACGATCAGCACCAGCACCAGCCAGGTCGCCGCGAGCGTCGCGGCATTGGCGACCGAGCTCCAGCGCAGACGCCCGACCAGTGCGGCGACTGCGACCCAGAAAAGCAGGTACGCGACGATGACGACCAGCACGGCGAGGATCGTGCCGAGCCCCACGCCCTCCATCGCCGCGGCCGCGGTGAACGGCACCGCCAGGGCGGCGCAGAGCAGCGCGAGCCTGAGCCCGGCCCGTCGGCGCCACAGCCCGCGTCCGCCTGGTAGCGCATCGAGCATCCGCTCGCGCCCCGCCTCCCGCTCGCCCGAGCGGAGGTCGTGGAACAGCGCGATGACGAACAGCGGCGCCAGAAAAACCAACACGAAGGCGAAGTCGAAGCGGCCCGGCAGGGCGAGTTCGGGATTGAAAGTGTCGCCGTCCCAGATCTGCGCCTCCAGCCCCAGCGCGCGGATTCGCAGGATGTAGGGGGATACGTCGCGCATACCCAGCGCCGCGAAGGCGAGCGGCGCCGGCGCGTCCCAGGTCGGATAGAAGCTATAATAGGCGGCGCTGCCCGCGTCCTTCTTCGCGTCAATCCAGGCGGCGACGGCACCGATGTCTTCCGCCTGTGCGGCGGGGATGGCGGCGATGGCGGCACGCTGGCGTGCGACTTCCGCCATGCCGGCGGCGAGCGCCGCGACGGTGAGGCAGGTCAGCAGCGCCAGCGCGACCATCGTCAGCCGCTGGCGGACGAGGAGGCGAAGCTCGTGGCCGAGCAGGCTCATCGGCGTGCTCCCAGGCGGCGGGTGGCCAGCGCCAGCAGCAGCGTCGCGGCGGTCAGCCAGCCGAGGACGATGGCGAGGCCCGGCAGCGCGCCGCGCGCGAGATCGCTGCCGCTCGCGCGCGCGAACGAGAAGTCGGGCATGGCGGACCAGTTCGTCGCCGACACGCGCTTGCGGCGATCGGCCCCCGCGTCTTCGGCGGCGTCGTCGGCGTAGCTGACGTGCACCGCCTGCATCCGGTTCAATCGCTGCACCAGCGCGTAACGGTAGGCTTCCGCCTGGTCCAGGAAGCGGCGGTGGCCGGCGAAATCGGTCCCTGCGGCGGCCATCGACAGCGCGCGTACCGCGATCGTGGGGCTGAGGATGCCGGCTGCATCGACCAGCGCGATCTGGCCTTCCTGCGCTGCGTAACTCTCGCTCGTATAGCGCGCGAACAGCGAGGACGTCAGCCGCTCGCCTTCCAGCCCGACCACGCCCTTGTAATTGACGGGCAGGTCCTCGACGCGGTCCACGCCATAGCGGTCGAGCACGGACTGCCTGAAAGCGGCGAAGTGCGGATCGGCGGGATTATGGCTGTCGCCCATTTGCCGCAGGTCCCGCGCGATGGCGACGTCGGTCTGAAGCCGGTTGCGCAAGGGCACTGCCGCACTCGCCACGCCCGGCACGACGCGGGGAAGCAGCACCGTGGTGACCGCCCACAGCGCCACCAGCGCGAGCAGCGCGAGCAGCGCGTCGCGGCTGCGGCGGACCGTTGCGGAGACAAGCAGTATGGCGACCGTCCACCAAGCTAGATAAGCGAAATAGCCGACCGCGGTGATGAGCATCGGCAGTGCCAGCGCACCGGGTTGCCTGGCTATCGCCACGAAGCCGATCATCGCGGGCAGCCCCGCGACGAGCGCCACGGTGCCGAGCGCGAGGAGCTTGCCGCCGACGAGCGAACGGCGCGAGACTCCTTGCAGCATCAGCAGCCGCAGCGTGCCGCGCTCCCGCTCGCGCGCCAGTGCGCCATAGCCCAGGAAGATCAGCAGCAACGGTGCGACGATCTGCAGCACGAAGGCGGGCGTGAGCTGGCCGAAGCGCACGAGCAGCGAGCTCTGCCTCACGTCGCCGAAATTGGCGCTGTTCTGGCGATGGCCCTCGAGGAACATCGAACTGCCGGTATAGGCGTCCACGCCGGGATCGAAAGCGGCGAGCGGGCCGAGCGGCCGGAAGATGAAGGTGCCGTAGTGAACGACGCGGTGCGGATGGCGATTGGGCTGCGCCTTGAACGCGGTTTCCGCACCGTGCTGTTGACGGTCGCGCAGGTCGGCGATGCCGCGCTGGTGCGCCCAGCTGGTCGCCACCGCCACCAGGGTGAGCAGCACCAGCAGCATCGTGGCGATGACCGCGACGCGGTTGCGGCGCAGGAGCCGCAGCTCGTCGCGCGCGATCAGCGTCGCCGCGCTCACGCAGCCAGCCTGTCACTGCCGACCTGAAAGCGGGCGTGAAGGGCACGCAGGTCGAAACGGTCAGGACAGCTCGCCGCGATCTCGTCGGCGAGGCGGCCGGCTTCAAGGAAGCCGATCCGATCGGCGACATCGGCGGCCGACAGTAGATCGTGGGTGACCATCAGCACCGCGGTACCGCGCTCGCGCACCTGGGCGAGCAGTGCGTTGAAGTCGGCGGTGGCACGCGGATCGAGGCCTGAGGTCGGCTCGTCTAAAAGCAGCACCGGCACTTCGCGCAGCAGCGCCACCGCAATCGCCACCTTCTGCCGCATCCCCTTGGAGAAGCTGACGAGCCGCTGGTCCCACGCGCGCTCCTGAAGCCCCGCCGCCGCGAAGGCAGCGGTGATCTCGGCGCGGTCTTGACGCTGTCTGGACAGGGCGAGGAGATACTCGGCATTCTCTCGCGCGGTCAGATGCTCGTAGAGCGCGACATTCTCCGGTAGGTACGCGATCCTGCGACGCGCGCCATCGGGGTCGATGGCAGGATTGATCCCGCGCACCGCGACCTCGCCGCCCTCCGCCCTGGCGAAGCCGAGCAGCACCGACAGCGTCGTCGACTTGCCCGCGCCGTTGCCGCCGAGCAGCGCGGTGACGCTGCCGGGCGCGATCGAGAGCGAGAGACCGTTGAGGACGCGGTGGTCGCCATAGGCGAGCGTCACGTCACGAAGGTGGATAGGTGCGTGCTGTCCAGTCATGCGGCTCCTCTTGCCAACGTTAATGATACGATGCAACATCACATGGCGTGCGATCGTGATGGTTCGCGATCGATCTGCCGCATCGACAGAGGATTGAAAGTGACACGGACGGATCGGCGGCTCGCCGCGACCGCGATGCTCGCGGTGCTCGCCGCATCGCCGTTTGACGCGCGGGCGGCGTCGATCGAGACGAACACGGTCGAGCCGATCGAGACCGAGCAGGGTGAGATCATCGTCACCGGAAACCGCTTCGGCGGGCGTACCGCGACCGAGTCTCCGACGCCGGTCGACGCAATTACGCGCGACCAGTTGCAGCAGAGCGGCCGGGTCGACCTGATCCAGCAGCTGAAGGTCGAGGTACCCAGCTTCAACACGCCGCGCCCGCTCGGATCAGGCGTCGGCGATTATCTCCAGCCACCGTCGCTGCGCGGGCTCGGACCGGGCGAGGTGCTGGTGCTGGTAAACGGCAAGCGGCGCCACACGTCGTCCGACCTCAACGCCTCCAACGGCGTCGGACGCGGCGACGTGTCGGTCGACTTCAACGCCATTCCCTCCCTCGCGCTCGAACGGGCGGAGGTGCTGCGCGACGGCGCCTCGGCGCAATATGGGTCGGATGCCATCTCGGGCGTTATCAATCTCCTTCTCGACCGCTCGGTCGGCACACGCGCGCAGATGACCGGCGCCATCACCACGGCAGGGGACGGCGCCTATGGAGAGGCCAGCATCTCGTCGGGCGTGCGCGTCGGCGCAGACGGCGCGTTCCGCCTGACCGCATCGCTGCAGAAAGGGGAGGGCACCAACCGCTCGCAGCCTGACACGCGGCAGCAGTACTTCGGCACCAACGCCGCCGGGCGTCCCGTCGCGGTCTCGGGCAATTACGGCTCGGGCACCGGACTGACGCCCGCGATGCCGGAACGCAGCCCTACAATGCCATCTCGCCCTTCGGCTTCAACGGACGAACCGTGTTCATCCGCGCCGGGGTGAGCCTCTAGATTTTCACGGCGTCGAAGATGGCTTCAAGAAGCCGCTGCAACAGGCGGCCTAGTCTGCGGACGAAGCCTCAAGGGCCAGGGCGATCTTGGCTGCTTATCGCAAACTGACCTGAACGAGCGTCCGGTTTGGAGAAGCGCGGAAGAGGGTCTGAGTGACTGCTAATGGGTCTCAGGCGATCAGCTGATGCTGCCGAAAAGGCCGTTCACCGTTCGACCGGCTAAGCGCCGGGAAGAGGGTCACGATGCCCGTCCTCTGGCCCGATACACGTGGCCGTGTGCTTGCCCTCTGCATCGCTACGGATGGGGTCACGCTCGACCTCACGGTCGTTGGCGTCGGCTCCCGCCTGACGATTGGCTGCATCCAGCCGGGCCTTGAGCAAAGGCATCTCGGACTTCTTCATGAATGGGCCTCTCGTGGTTGGGTGCCTCTCCTCGCCGAGTGCCCAGCTCGAGCTGGCGTGCGAGCTCCTCGTAGTTGATCGACAGGTTGCCGGCGGGTGCCGGCGAGCACTTCGCGTCGTAGTTGGCGGTAGCAATCGGGCTGTGTCGGCGAGGTTGCGTCGGGTCGTTGAACGTCTGGAACATCGCTGTCCGTCTACACGATCAGCCGGGCAGGCGCCACCACATCACCTATCCAGGAGCGCTGTCCGGTCTAGTTTCTGTGTGCTGAACCGTCGGGCTGAAGCCAAGCGAGCGCGCGATCTAGGCTCTTGTCCTCATCAA
>Ga0265798_10008795_pt1 | contig 12781 bp, 10 predicted proteins | sample P3T30metagenome_FD_192430 | JGI IMG/M metagenome (GOLD analysis project Ga0265798, IMG submission 192430) | Plant litter microbial communities from East Loma Ridge, Irvine, California - P3 T30 | ecosystem: Environmental > Terrestrial > Plant litter > Unclassified | place: USA: California...
CACGGGCCGGTCCACTCGCCCGTGTTCGCCGAACCCGCCCGTGAAGCAGGGTCAGGCGAGCGCGGCGGGGTCGAGCCCGTGCTGCTCGACCTGGATCGCCTGGCGGATCGTCAGCGGGTAGATGCGCGACAGCTCGGGGTTGGTCGGGTCGCTCGAGATGTAGGCGACGCTCTCGACGTGCTGCTCGAACGCGTTCACCTTGTCGCGGGGCGCGCCCACGACGAGCTGGAACCCCAGCGACGTCAGCGCCGCCAGAGACCGCCCGGTGTACTCGGCGTCGGCCTTGACGAAGCCCTCGTCGAGCACGATCGGGGCGTAGGTCGGCACCCGGTCGGTGCCGTCGCCCAGCCGGAAGCGCAGGGCGGCGCCGAGCACGAACGCGATGAGCTCCTGCCCCTCGCCGCCCGACTTGCCCGCGACGCCCTCGTGCACGATCTGCGTGCCGTCCACCCGGGTCTCGATCGCCCGGAACTGGTAGTGCTCCCGGGCGTCGAGCACCCGTCGGCGCCACGCGTCACCGACCTTCGAACGCTCCTCGAGGTGGGCGAGGTCGCGGCGCAGCCTCAGGAACCGGCGCTCGACCTCGACCGGGTCCCGCGCCTCCTGGCTCTGGGTGACCTGGGCACCCTGGGTGTGCTCGCGCAGCGTCCGCTTGAACTCGAGCAGGTCGCCGTTCGACACCGGGCGCGGCTCGATGTCGAGCGTCGACCCCTGCCGGAACTCGATCGACCGCAGCGCCTGCGAGATCGGCCGGACGCCCCGGCGGATGACGTGGCCGTCCTCCTCGATCTGCACGAGCAGCGCCCGCAGGCTGTCGCCCACGTCGGTGCCGGCCTTCTCGAGCCAGCGCTGCTTCGCGTGCGGCAGGTCGTCGTCGAGCAGCTGACGGTGGATCGCCTTCACGGCGGGCAGGCTGTCGATCGTCGCGTCGATGCCGGCCGTGCGGTCGAGCTCGAGGTAGCGCTCGAACACGACCACGAGCGTGGCCTCGGCGTTCGCCCGGTCGCGGTCGTGCGCGTCGACCTGGGTGCGCAGCTGCACGGTGGCGTCCTTCGAGAGACGGGCGACGTCGGCGGCCTCGCGCGGGGCGGCGAACGGCAGCGGAGCGAGCAGCGCCCGCTCGTCGTCGGTCAGCGGCTCGGCGTCGGCGGCGTCGGCGAACTCGTCCTCGATGTCGACCAGCGTCGCGTGCTTCTCCTCGAGCCGGGCCAGCACCTGGTCGATCTCGGCGAGCCGTCGCGTGGCGGCCGACCGGTCGTCGTCGTGCTGCGTGGCCTCGGCCTGCAGCGTCGCGAGTTCGGGACGGTCGACGGCGATGCGTTCGAGCTGGCTGCGGAGGTCGTCGAGGCGTGCCTGCGCGTGGGCGGTGTCGAGCTCGTCCCAGGTGAACTCCTTCGCCCGGGCCATGCCGTCGGCCACCCGTCGGCGCTCGGCCGCGTCGGCCTCGATCGCGTCGTACTCGCCGCGGACGCGGGCCAGCTCGGCCTCGAGGTCGACGATCTCGTCGCCGAGCTCTGCGATGCGGGCCGAGTTGTCGAGGCCGATCCACGAGCGGGTCGACCGGTCGTCCTTGATCACGCGATCGCGCGAGCCGGTGCGCAGGCCCCGCCGGGTGACGGCCCCGCGGGTGCCGGTCGGGCGCGGGTCGTCGAGGTCGTCGGGGCCCTCGACGCACAACACGCTGCGGTCGGTGACCAGCTCGTCGTGAAGCCAGCCGTGGAACGGGCTGGCCTCGTCGAGCCGCACCATGGCGGGCACGGTGTGCGCGACGGGCGTGAGCGTCGGCTCGGCGCCGGCGGTCGCCGGCACGAGCGTGACGCGCCCGCGCACGTCGTTCTCGTTCACCCAGCGGCGGACGGCGTCGAAGTGCGCACGGTCCACCAGGAGGTGCGTGGCGAGGTCGCCGAGCACCCTCTCGATCGCGACGCCCCAGCCGGTGTGCTCGGGCGCGACCTCGAACAGCTCGCCGGCGTAGGGCAGGCTCGACATCGGCACGCCCGCCCCCTCGGCGATGCGCCGACGTCGCTCGACGGCGTCGTCGGGCACGTTGCTGCGACGCTGCTCGAACGACCGCTTCTGCTTCTCGAGGGCGGCCAGGGCGCGCTTCGTCTCACCGATGCGGGCGGCGAGGTCGCTGCGGGCCTCGGCGGTCGCGGCCCGGGCGGCCGCGTCGTCGGCTGAGAGGCGGTCGGCACGTCGGCCCAGTTCGGAGAGTTGCTCGTCGTCGCGGGGGAGGGACTCGCCGGTGCCGTCCAGGGCGGCGGCGAGGCGACCCCGGGTGCGCTCGATCGCGGCGAGCTCGGCCTCGGCGGCGGCCACGTGCTCGCGGAGCGACTGCGTGGGATCGCCCCCGAGCTCGCCGATGCGGGCCAGGGCCTGTTCACGGGATCGGAACGCACGCTGCTCGTCCGCCTGAGCGCGCCTCCCGAGCTCGACCTGCTCGCGCTTGTCGGTGGTCACCCGGTCGACCTCGCCACTGACCCAGCTGCCGACCTTCTCGGCGAGCCAGACGCGCAGACGGCTGGGGCCGGCGTCGTCGACGAGCAGGCGGCGCTTGGCCGACGCGTCGTGACCGGCGAGCTCGTACTGGTCGGCGAGAGCCGGAACGGGTTCGAGCACGCCGAGCTTCTTGCGGGTCGTCTCGAACACGTCGTAGAGGGCCGACGCCTCGCGGTAGGTGCTGAGCGTGGTCTCCCAGCGGCTGAGCGCCTGCGGCTGCACGAGCACGAACTGCTTGAACAGGTCGTCGATCGAGAACACGCCCTTCGACGCCTGGGCCCGACGCAGCAGGGTCAGCGCCTTGAGCTGCGACTCGTCGCTGCCGCCGATGCCGAGCTGCCCGCAGAGCTGCACCCGCAGCTCGGGCTGCGACGAGGTGGCGAGGTCACGGGCCGGGTCGAGCAGCCGGGCGAGCGAACCCCGCGTCAGCGGGTTGGCGCTCGTGCCCTCCCGCGTCACCTCGGTCAGCCGGCTGAGGTCGAAGCGACCCTGCACGAGCAGGTAGACGCTCGCCTGCGTGACCTCGTCCTGGCTCGCGGTGTCCTCGCCGATCCAGGCGACGCGCACGGCCGTGACGGTCTGGCCGAGCTCGGTCGACCAGGTGATGGCGGCACCGCTGGGGAACGCCTGGCCGAGCGGCCGCAGGAACCGCGTCGTCGTGCGGTCGGAGGCCGCGTCGCGCACCTCGTCGGTCTTGCCTCGGGCGTAGCTGTAGACCGTGCGCTCGGAGCGCTGGCGGCTGTCGTCCCGGGCGGCCCGGTTGAACTCTTGCGGGTTGGGCATGATGACCGCGGCCATCGCGTCGAGGACGGTCGACTTGCCGCGCCCGGTCGGCCCGAGGATCGCGATGCCGCCGCGCCCGACGGGCATGCGGTGCAGGCCGGCGTAGCTGCCCCAGTTGAGCAGCTGCACCTGCTCGATGCGGTATTGGCCCGAGTGGAACATGCCGAGGTCGGGCTGCGCGGGGGCGTCGTCGTGGGACGGGCCGGCGTCGGTGCCGACCTCGGTGGCGGCGGGCTCGGTGGTCTCGGAGTTCGCGGTGGGGGCGGTCTCGGCGGTGGTCATGCCTGGGGTGCTTCCGGTTCGGTGTCGGTGTCCGCGTCGGGGACCGCGTTCGCGTTCGCTTTCGCGTCGGAGGCGAGGTCGAGGTCGAGGTCGAGGTCGAGGTCGAGCGGGACGGCGGTCGGGTCGGGCTCGGGCTCCGACTCGGGTGCGGCCGAGTCGCCGAGCTCGGCGTCACCGTCCGCTTCGATCTCGACGGGGTCGACCACGTCGGCGTCGGGGTCGGCCGCGGCATCGCCTCCGCCCGTCGCCGTGACCCCCGCCGCGTCGAGGTACACGCGCTCGAGATGAACGAGTTGCTCGACGGTGATCAGCGGCACGATGGCGGGCGACACCACGAACAAGTCGGGGTCGTCGGGCTCGGCCGTCAGCAGGTCGCGGGCGACGAGGGCGGCGATCGCGGCGTCGACCCGGCGTCGGGCTCGCACCTCGTCGGTGCCGGAGTCGTCGTGGTACCGCCCGAGGAACTCGGCGACGGCGTCGCGCGACAGGACGACCGCCTCGTCGTGCCCGTCGGTGAACGCGTGTTCGCGTCGCGCGAGGACCATCAGCAGCGAGGCGTCGCGCGACAGCGGCTTCTCACGGCGCAGCAGCACGGGCACGTCGTCCTCTCCGCTCTGTCGCTTGAAGGCGACCTCGTGTTCGAGGTCGACCACGAGCACGAGGAACATCTCGTCGAGCCGCTCCCGGATCTCGGGTTCGTGCGCGAGCAGTCCGGCCCAGGCCTCGCTCTGCCGCGCCCGCGACACGAACCGGTGCGTCAGCAGCGTCACGAGGGCCTTGCGACCGGCGAGCGGCAACCGGTCCGAGCCCGAGCCCGTCGTCGCCTCGTCGGCATCGCCGTCGTCGAACGCCTCGCGGGCGGCGCGAGCAGCCTCGTCGACGGCGTCGGGCCCGGTCGAGGAGGCGCGGGTCGCCTCGTCCACGCCGGTCTCGTCCGAGGGGGCTGCGGGGCTCATGCGGGGTCCTTCGTGGTGGTCGTGCCGGTGGTGAGGGCAGGGGCGGCGGGCTCGAGGTCGGGCGGGCCCGCGGGGTCGCGCCGGAAGACCAGGCGAGGCAGCGTGACCTGCCGACCCGCGCCTCCTGCGCTCGGGGTTGGCGCGGGGTCGTCGACGGTCAGTTCGACCGTCTCGGTGTCGTCGCCGACGACGCCGCGGTCGAGGGCCAGGTCGAGCATGCTGAGCACGAGCCCCAGGCGACGGAACTCGGGTTCGGTGGCGCGGTAGACGTCGGCGCTCGTCACCTCGTCACGCTCCGCGAGCAGGCGGTCGACGGTCGCCGAGACGGCCGCCGTGCTCGTGCCCGCGGTGAGGCGCAGGGCCGCCCGGTCGGCCTCGGGCAGGGCGGCGTCGCCGATCGTGACGGGCACGTCGACCGTGGGCCGCGGCCGGTCGGTGTGCAGCTGCACCTGGCTGACGTCGCGGACGTCGAGGGCGCCGAGACCGAGACCGTCGCCGTGCTCGGCCGGCAGCATCGCGTGACCCGGGTGGCGCTCGGCCCAGACGCCACCGGCGTGCAGCACCCGGTCGGCCACGGTGAGCAGGCGCTGCTGCTGGTCGGAGCCGGTGCGGCTGAGGAACCGACGCAGCGACGACGTCCACCGCCCGTAGGTCTCCTGCACGGTCTGTTCTTCGGCGAGCAACGACGAGATGAGCGATTCGAGCTGGCTGCGCTGCCGCTCGGTCAGGTGCTCGGCCGCGTCGGGCTGCTCGAGCACCTTCTCGATGTCGGCCCGCATGACGTCGATCTCGCGCGACGAGAGCATCTGCGCGAAGCCGCGGTAGGCGCGGCCCTCGGGGGTCTGCTCGAGCAGGTCGTTGTCGCGGAGGTACTGGTCGACCAGCGCACCCTTGCCGACGTGCTCGGACGACGCCCGACGGGCGACCTCGCGGTGCCGCTGCTCGACCATGGCGCCCAGCTGCCGGAAGTCCTCGGGCAGCGACGCGGTGAGGCGCACCACCTCGCGCACCTGCCGGCGCAGCACGTCGGGGGCGGTGGGCTCGGTGCCGTGGCGCTCGATGTCGGCCTTGCGTCGCTCGAGCTCGGCGATCTGCTCGTCCAGCCGGGTGAGCTGCGACTCGCGGCTGGGGTCGGCGAGACCGGCGAGCTGCCCGACGGCGTGGGCGATGCTGCCGAGCCGGGCCTCACTGACGGCGTTGTCGCGCTCGACGAGCTCGCGCACGAGGCGCAGCGCCTTCAGGGCGTGCGGCGACAGGCGGTACTCGGCGCGGGCGTCCGGTCCGGAGGCGCGGGTGCGGACGAGCCAGCGGCTCTCGACCCAGCTCCGGCAGTACTCGGCCGGGGTGGTCTTCTGCTCGGCGGGTGCGGGGGAGGCGACGGGCGTCGGGGACGCGGCCCGCGCCTCCTCGGGGTCGGCGGCATGCTCGGGCGCGGCCTGTTCGGAGGCGGCCTGTTCGGCGGTGTTCTGCTCGAGGGCGTCGGCGACCTGGCGGTGGAACCAGTCGGCCGACACCGGCCCCTCGGCGTGCTCGAGGTGGCGGGAGAAGAGCGGCAGCATCCACCGGGCGTTGTAGCCGCGGAGCAACGCCCACGTGGGGTCGTCTTCGTACGCCGCGCGCACGTCGTCACGGCTCAGGGCGTCGTCGTGCCCCGACGGGTGGTTCACCAAGCAAGACCTCCGGCAGTCGTCGGACGACGATACCAACTCGACGCCCTCCGCCCGCTCGCCGGCTGCGGGACGTCGAGTCGCCTGACGAGACGCCTCTCGCGTCGCGACGAAGGGTCGTGCGCGACCACCCGACTGCCACGGGGCGTCACGTGGAGGAGCGACGGAGGCGCGTGGTGCAGTCTCGGGGGATGAGTCCTGCACCCGACACCGCATTCGCCGACGACATCGAGTCGACACCCGTCGTGCACGTGCTGCACGACAACGCGGAGTGGCTGCCGCCGCTCGTCGCTGCGCTCGACGCCGCGGGGGTGCCCCACCGCGAGCACCTGCTCGACGGGGCGTCGTTCGATCTCGCGGCCGCGCCTCCTGAGGGGGTGTTCTGGTCGCGGTTGAGCGGGTCGGCCCACACGCGCGGCCGGGGGACCGCCAAGGAGGTCGCCCGCGCGACCCTACGCTGGGCCGAGCGGCACGGGCGCCGCACGATCAACGGCAGCGGCGTCGTCGAGCTCGAGGTGAGCAAGGTCGCGCAGTACCTGGCGCTGGCGTCCGCCGGGTTCGACGTGCCCGCGACGACCGCCGTGTTCGGCACCGCCGACCTCAAGGCCCGCGCCCGCGAGCAGACGTTGCCGTTCATCACGAAGCACAACCAGGGCGGCAAGGGCCTCGGCGTGCGTCGCTTCGACGACCTCGACTCGTTCGACGCGTACGTCGACGGCCCGGACTTCGAGGTGCCGGTCGACGGGATCACGTTGCTGCAGGAGTTCTTGCAGGCCGAGGAGCCGTTCAACACGCGCGTCGAGTTCGTCGGCGGCCGGTTCGTCTACGCGGTGCGGGTCGACACGTCGGCCGGCAGCTTCGAGCTGTGCCCGGCGGATGCGTGCGTCGTGCCCGACGGGGCCGACCCGGCGACCTTCGCGCCCTTCGCGGTGCGTCCGTCGGTCACCGCCGAGCACCCTCTCGTCCGGCAGCTCGAGGCCTTCGTCGCCGAGCAGGGCGTCGAAGTCGCCGGCATCGAGTTCATCGAGACCGTCGACGGCCGCTTCGTGCCCTACGACGTCAACACGAACACCAACTACAACCCCGACGTCGAGCGCGATTCGGCGGTGTCGGCCGCGGCCACGCTCGCCGGGTGGCTGGGCGACGTGCTCGCCGCGGAGTACGCCGTGACGCCCGCCTGACGCCGTTCGCTTGACGCTGCCTGCCCGACGCCGCCCGCCACCGGGTCAGGGGTGATCGGGTCACGGGCCGCCGATCACCACGAGCAGGGCCCAGGCCGCGGGCAACAGTGCCACGGCCACGATCACGTTGGCCACCAGCAGGGCGGTCACGCGGGCATCCCGTCCGGCAGCGACGCGGGACCCGTCCGGCACGGCATCGCCACGAGACGCCGACGGGCGGAGAGCCCGCAAGCAGATCACCGCACCGACGGCCCCGGCCACTGGCACGATCGCGACGGGAACCCAGCGGACGGCGTCGTCGACGCTCCAAGGAACGACCACGGCGACCGCTGCCGCGATCACCCCGACGACCAGTGCGACGACGGCCGTGCGGGTGACCCGGTCAGACCGGTCGACCGCGCGCTCAGAACGGATTGCACACCCCCGTGCTGAAGACGAGCTTGATCGCCGCGGCGACGGCGCGCTCGTTCGACTCCATCTGCCCGGCGTACCGGTCGATCTCGGCCTTGAGCTGTGCGTCGCACGCACAGTCGAAGTAGCCACGCTCGCCGTAGCATTTGTCGTGCCGCTCACAGAGGCGGTCGAGGGTGTCCACCGCGGTTCCGCCGCCGTGCAGCGGCCCGCACCAGTTGCCCCACACGGGGAAGCCGGCGGCGACCCGGGCGCCGTCGGAGGCCGGAGGATCGGCGCGAAGGGCGACCATGTCGTTGAACGCCTCACCGGCGAGCAGCGTCTCATCCGAGGCGCCGGCTTCGGTGGCCGCAGCCGCGTCGAAGCGCGACACACCGGTCTCGTCGGTGGAGACGAAGGCCTCGGTGGACTGCACGACGACGTCCACGGCGTTGGGCGCGGCCGTTTCCGCCGCCGACGCCGAGGTCGCTCCGCCGATCAAGGGCGTGAGCAAGCCGATCGAGGCGGCGATGACCACGGCGGTACCCCCCAGTCGTCGGATGGGGGATCGGACACGGGACCTCGTCGTCGATGTCATGTTCCGACCGTACAGACCTGTCCGGTCATGTGCCACCCTTTCGGGGGGTTCTCCTCCTCGCGGGGGAGGCATATCCGCGGCGCCGACTGCGCCCCGTCATCGACGGGCAGGAGGCGCGGGTGGCGCCGGCGACGTCGCGAAAGCCACGGCCGCGAGGCCGGTCAGCACGACCGCACCGATCGTCGCGGGTGCGAGTGGCCCGGCGAACGCCGCGGCGAGGCCGACGGGTGTGCCCAGGCCCACGACGAGCTGCCCGATCAGCAACAGCACGAGACCGAAGCCGGAGCCCAGCAGGCTCACGCGCGCCAGGTCGTGCAGTCGTCGGGCGTCGTCGGCCAGACGGCGGGCTCCCGTCGGCTCGGCCGAGAGCCGACGCCGCATCCTCACGAAAAGCACGAGCGCGACGAGCGACAGCACCAGCGGGATGGCACTGCCGATCGTGAGCGCGGTCTGCACGACGCCGAACAGGGCGTCGGTGCCACCGGGAGAGGGTGGGGTGCTCATCGGACTCCGTTCGACGGGGGTGGTGGGTTCGTGGGAGGCGGGCGACTTCGATGGCCCGGGGACCACGAACTCGCCCCGTCCGCGGCCGTGACGCCGACGCCGACGCCGACGCCGACCAGACACGACGACGCCGACCAGGCGGGAGGCGAGGTCGGCGTCGGTGGCCGTGCGGCCGGGTGGCTAGTAGCGGGGCTTGCGGGCGGGCCGGTCGCCACCCTGCGAACGGTCGGGGCGGTCGTCGCGGCGGGGCGCGCCTCCTCGGCGGTCGGGCTTGATCTCGATCAGCTTGCCGCTGATGCGGGTGTCGCTGAGACGGTCGAGCATGTCGCTCGACACGTCGCTGGCCAGCTCGACGACCGAGAAGTCGGGACGGATCTGGATCGCGCCGAAGTCGTCGCGGCTGAGACCACCCTCGTTCGCGAGCGCACCCACGATCTGACGGGGCTCGACGCGGTGACGACGACCCACCTCGATGCGGTAGGCGGTCATCGGCTTCGACGTGCGCGGGCCCCGCTCGCGGCGCTCGCCCCGGTCGTCGTCGCGGCCGGCCCGCGGGGCACGGTCGTCGCGCTCACGCAGCGGGCGCTCGTCGCGCTGGGGACGCTCGTCTTTGGGGTCGAGCAGCAGCGGCGTCTCGCCCTGGGCGACGACCGCGAGGGCGGCGGCGACGTCGGCCTCGGGCACGTCGTGGTGCTCGACGTAGTGGCTGATGATGTCGCGGAACGCCGAGATGCGGCTGTCTTGCGACAGCGCCTCGGTGATGGCGTCGTCGAACCGCGTGAGGCGCGTGCTGTTGACGTCTTCGACGGTCGGCAGCTGCATCTGCGTGAGCGGCTGACGCGTGGCCTTCTCGATCGCACCCAGCAGGCGACGCTCGCGGGGCGTGACGAAGCTGATCGCCGCGCCGCTGCGACCGGCACGACCGGTGCGGCCGATGCGGTGCACGTACGACTCGGTGTCGATCGGGATGTCGTAGTTGACGACGTGGCTGATGCGGTCGACGTCGAGGCCACGGGCCGCCACGTCGGTCGCCACGAGGATGTCGAGCTTGCCGCTCTTGAGCTGGTTGACCGTGCGCTCGCGCTGGGCCTGTGCGACGTCGCCGCTGATCGCGGCGGCCGAGTAACCGCGGGCTCGCAGCTTCTCGGCGAGGGTCTCGGTCTCGCTCTTGGTGCGGACGAAGATGATCATGCCCTCGAAGTTCTCGACCTCGAGGATGCGCGTCAGGGCGTCGACCTTCTGGGGGTACGACACCATCAGGTAGCGCTGCGTCGTGTTGACCGAGGTCGTGGTCTTCGCCTTGACCGTGATCTCTTCGGCATCGTTGAGGTACTGCTTCGAGATGCGACGGATCTGCGGCGGCATCGTGGCCGAGAAGAGCGCGACCTGCTTGTCGTCGGGGGTGTCGGCGAGGATCGTCTCGACGTCTTCGGCGAAGCCCATCTTGAGCATCTCGTCGGCTTCGTCGAGCACCAGGTACTTGAGGTCGCTCAGGTCGAGCGTGCCCTTCGCGAGGTGATCCATGATGCGACCGGGGGTGCCGACGACGACGTGGACGCCACGGCGCAGCGCGCTCAGCTGCACGCCGTAGGCCTGGCCGCCGTAGACGGGCAGCACGTGCACGCCACGCATGCCCGAGGCGAACTGCTCGAACGCCTCGCAGACCTGCAGGGCGAGCTCGCGGGTCGGCGACAGCACGAGGGCCTGGGGCTTCTTCGCGGCCACGTCGAGGCGCGAAAGGATCGGCAACGCGAAGGCGGCCGTCTTGCCGGTGCCGGTCTGGGCGAGGCCGACGACGTCGCGACCGGCGAGGAGGGTGGGGATCGTGGCGGCCTGGATGGCCGAAGGGGTCTCGTAGCCGATCTCGCGGATCGCCTTGAGCACCTGGTCGCTCAAGCCCAGGTCGGCGAACGTCGGCGTCGTGTCAGCTTGCTCTGTGGCGTCGCTCTGGGCTTGCTCGGTGGTGTCACTCATCCTCTAACGGTAGCTTGTCCCGGGCAGCTGCCGCGCTCCCGCGCGCGTCGCATCGCTCACGGCACGCCGATCGCGACCGTGGCGAGGGTCGAGACGACGACGAGCGTCACCGTCGCCGAGCACGCGATCGTCACCCGACGCAGGGTGCGCGAGCGCCCGGGGCGGCGCCCGACCGTGGCCGAGATCAGGGCCGCCACCGAGAAGAGCGCCGAGGCCGCCCCCAGGACGGGCGCGGTCGCCCGCCCACCGCGGGCCACTCCGAGGGGCAACGCCAGCGGTGTCTCGTGAGCCTCGACGGCCGCCCACAGGGCGTAGGTCGCCGCGGCGACGGCCGAGAGCGCCAGACCCAGGGCGGCCTGGTGCGGCAGGGGTTCGCGATGCACGTAGCGGGTCGGTGATCGACGTGCCCGCCGCCGACGGGGCCGCAGGATCGGATCGGCCGGGTCGAGCGTGTCGTCGAGCGGGAGGCGTCCCTGGCGGTGCAGCACGATCACCTCGTCGACGGGACGACGGCGCCTCGGCTCGAGCGCCTGCTTCTTCGCAGGGGACAACACGGCCGTCAGCATAGCGACCGTGAGTGTCATGAGCGGGCCTCGGGGGGCTTCGGTGTCGGTGGCCCGAAGTAGTCTTCTCGACGACCGATCCGCCATCCGCACCCCGAAGGACGACGTGCAACCGACGTACAGCACCGCCAGCGGGCGGCTCTTCCAGGCCGATTGCCTCGACGTGCTCGCCCAGCTCGACGACGCGTCGGTCGACCTCGTCTTCGCCGACCCGCCGTTCAACCTCGGCAAGGTCTACGGCGCCGGCATCGACGACTCGCTCGACGACGACGCCTACCTCGCCTGGTGCCGCCGGTGGATCGCCGAGTGCGTCCGCGTGCTGCGACCGGGCGGCTCGTTCTACCTGTTCAACCTGCCGCGGTGGAACATCGAACTCGGTCACGTGCTCAACGGCGAGGGCATGACCTTCCGTCACTGGGTCGCGGTCGACATCAAGTACGGTCTGCCGATCCCCAACAAGCTCTACCCCTCGCACTACTCGCTGCTGTACTACAGCAAGGGCAAGCCGTCGCGGTTCGTCCGCCCCCGCCTGCCGATCCAGGTCTGCCGCCACTGCGGACGCGACATCAAGGACTACGGCGGTCATCGCGGCAAGCTGCACCCCGACGGCATCAACCTCACCGACGTCTGGCTCGACATCCCGCCCGTGCGACACCGGGCGACCAAGACCCGCGGGGCCAACGAGCTCAGCGAGAAGCTGCTCGAGCGCGTGCTCACCATCAGCTCCGAGCCCGGCGACCTCGTCCTCGACCCGTTCGGCGGGTCGGGCACCACCTACGCCGTCGCCGAGAAGATGCACCGGCACTGGGTCGGGTCCGAGATCGGCGACGTCCAGCCCATCATCCGACGGCTGCAGGGCGAAGACGCCCAGGTCGATCTGCCCGGCCGCGGCGACACCGGGCGCGGGCCGGCCCCCGCTCCCGCCACCGGGACGACCGGTCTCTGAATCCGTCCCCGCACGTGACGCCCGTCGGCCGACGGCCGTCAGCTGACGACCGCCTGCTGACGGTTCGACGTCAAGCCGAGGGTGGCGCCAGCGGGCTCGTGGGCGGTGAGCCGGGTGCGACGTTCGGCACCGGTGTCGACAGGGCCACACCGGGCAGGCGCGCTCCACCGTCGTCGGCTCGGCGCGGACGCTCCACGGGCGGCGTGCCCACGGGGAGGGGAGCCGTCGACGTCGACGGCTCCCGCGCGTCGCTCACCGTCGCCGTGCGGTCCCGCGGAGCCGCCGCCGCTCGGGCGGCAGCGGCAGCGGCAGCAGAGGCGGCAGCGGAGGCGGAAGCAGCAGCGCCCGCAGCAGCAGAGCCAGCGGGAACGGCCGCAGCCGACGGTTCGACGGTCGGCACGATCACGCTGATCGGCGTGGTGTCGGTGTGCACCGACT
>Ga0265798_10008796_pt1 | contig 12780 bp, 7 predicted proteins | sample P3T30metagenome_FD_192430 | JGI IMG/M metagenome (GOLD analysis project Ga0265798, IMG submission 192430) | Plant litter microbial communities from East Loma Ridge, Irvine, California - P3 T30 | ecosystem: Environmental > Terrestrial > Plant litter > Unclassified | place: USA: California...
CTACGGCATCCGCCCCTCCACAGGCCGCCTCCCCTACGAAGGCATGGCAAACTCCATGGACGGCCAAAACACCGTCCTCTCCGTCGTCGGACCCCTCGCCACAAACGCAGCCTCCCTGCGCCTCGCCACCCAAGCGCTGCTCGAACAAAACCCATGGCTCCACGACCCCCTCGTCCACGAAATCCCATGGCGCCCGGGCCAAGAAGCCGAGATTACGTCCGCAAAGAAACTCTCCTTCGGTCTGTTAATAACAGATGGTGTTGTGAACCCCACGCCCCCCGTCCGCCGCGCTATTGAAACTGTTGTGGAAGCCTTGCGTTCTGCTGGTCATGAAGTCATAGACTGGCAACCACCTTCCCACCGTACTATCAACGACGTCGGCTTCCGCCCCTGGATCTACGACGCGGGTAAAGACGTTAAATCCGCGTTTGCGCTCTCAGGCGAACCCATGGCGCCGCAGGTTACGTTTTACCAAGGTGTCGAGAGAGAGTTTTCGGCTACTGACATCGCGGCTACGAATGTGGAGTTGAGGGCACTGAAGAAGGAGTACATGGAGTATTGGAATAGGTAAGTCCCGACTGTACGAAGTGCAAGTGAGACATATACTGACTTCGTACTTCTACGTCTGCAGCACTGTCGACAAGACTAGTACGGGTAGGCCCGTCGACGCGGTTATCTGTCCGCTTGCGCCTTTTCCGGCGGCGAGGAGAGAGAGGTTCGCGTATTATGGGTATTCGACTTGGGTGAATGCGCTGGATTATACGAGTGTAGTTGTGCCGGTCACGACTGTGGATAAGAAGGTTGATCTGAAGGAGCAGGGGTTCAAGGCGCTTGATGAGCAGGATAAGAGTATTCAGGATGATTGTAAGTGCGCGCGGAGATCAGGGGGGTCGTGCTTGAAGGGAGAGTGGTGTGCTAACACGAGTGCAGATGATCCTGAGATCTACGACGGTGCGCATGTTAGTGTGCAGCTCGTTGGACGGAGATTGCAAGAGGAAAAGATGATTGCGGTTGCGGAGTTGGTAGGTAATATTATCGGGAAGTAGAGATCAAGGCACATGGTACGATGCTTTATCGCGCGTATTTGGTTCCTCTCGCGAGAGGATCTCTTGGAACATTTCTCATCCGACAGGTTTAGTCGCATAAGCATGTCATGCAGCATACAACGAGCGGTCTTCAGATGTTTCACGACCACGCTTTCTATGGACACTAATAGGCGGCGAAGACCAGCTTCGACTTTTTCATCGAACCAATTTAGCTTCCGAATTTACACTTCATTGGCTGGCACGGAGGCCGGGGTTTGTGAGCGACTGATCGACGACGAGTTGTCGCAGTAGCTGATACTACTGGAGCAAAGACTTTTGCTTCTGCACGAAAGAGATGGACCCCGCAGACCCGCCGAGGAGCATATCAAAAGGAGGTTTATCCAACACTAGCAGACGTTGCGCCACGCTCTCGCTACTGCCTGGCAACGGAAAAGAGAGATCCACGAAATCACCGTTGGAAGTATGTCGCTTGGAGTCCCAGATAACTGAGCTTACTGTTCCAGCATCGAAGCGTGTTCCGAAACCAAATCGACGGATTACATTGCGAGAGATAAAGTTGTCGTGTACCTCCCGAGAAGATATCACGTAGATAGTGTCTGGCTTTTCGGTGATCTTGGAGACGATTGTGACTTTTCGTTTCGCTTTCAGCAACGATGGAATCTCCACTCGATTAATCTTGCGCGTTGTTAGCAAAGATACACGTGGGATTTGTTTGTTGACTTGCGATGTTGGGACTGCCACGGCCCACTGATCCCTGAAGACGAGGCTGTGCAGGCGCCATGCTTGCCACGGCTTTCGCGCCATCGCAATGGCATAAGAAGAATGCATTCTTTCTGGCATCGCGTCAGCGAGCTCCAGATGTGAGGGACCTGGAGCATTGACATGACATAGCTGCTGACCTGATCCGCGACGGGTCCGTTGATTTGCAGCGTATTGTCGTAGGCCCTGTTCCCAGTGACGGCTGTCAGCTGTGTCGCTCGCTTTGCGCCTGCAGGATGCCCCCTTCCAGATATGGCTGAGCTAGTTGATTCTCTGGAGTCGCGAGTCGAATGACTGACGTCGCTTCTGTAGAAGCTGCTCATGATTCGATGCAAGTGGGTGCAGAGCGGAAAGGAAGTCTGAACGGGGGATCGAGAAAGACTGCGAGAAGGCTCCAGCTGGGGACAGCGCTGCCTGCCATTCTAACCCGCGCGCTCGGCGCATGGCCGCATTGAACGCGGGTCGAGTGACTTCGAGTGGTCCTACAGGTCGCCTGGCACGCATGCGCGTAATCGCGGGGATACGCTGTCACGTGTGGATGGCCCGCCCTTCAGATGATTTGCCGCGTCGTGACCGGTCAATTGTGCGCGGCATAGCGTCTCGCAAGGATGAGCGACGCCTCTGCCACGTCTGATCGCGTTGATGATGCGCGAGCTGGAGATCTGCCCCACTTGATCCTTCCACCGCGCGCAGGGCTCATGCGAACGCCTACGGTTACTCCATCGCAGTTACACGGCAACAACCATCCATCGCACAACCAGTGTCGCCAGCAGCTTGCGCATCATGGCTTCCAAGTAGAGCGTCGCATTGGCAGGGCGCCCACCCAAGCGCTATCGGGCGCGCCTCGAACTTGCGCCCACAAACAAGGCTGAGTGCGAGAAGAACGCTTCACATCGCGCGCAATGGGCGATCGCCATACCTTAGCGGAGAAGCTCCTCGATGGCTATCGGTCCAAGGCTATGGAGCTTCTGATGGACTATCTCAAAGACGAGAAAATCTGCGCAGAGACGGAGCGGTACATAGGGCAACATCACCCATCTCCAGCGAGGGTCAATACAGCATTTGAACAGCTGCCCGTAGCCACACCGGCGCGTCCACATCGCTACAGCTCTTCGTTACCCCAGACTACGGCTCGCCGGAAGACCTCGGATGCTCCACACGGCCAACACACCCCTTCGAATAGCGCAGGCTCCGGCATATCCCAACGTTCGAGTTTGACGGCTCCGGGCGTGGAGAAGATATGGCTGTTGTCGCACGACGAAGAAAGAAAAGACCAGTTAGTCATATCAAGACGTGGCACGGGGAAAGACTACCTGATCCAGGAGAAAGCGCTATACAATCGAGGATTCGGCACCGAACAAACCACTGTGGATGAGTTGGTGAACGTGCCCGGCAGACAGAAGGCAATCAGCGTTACGAAGGCCGTGAATCTGACGTGGCGTCGCCCCAGTGCGCTGAGCACGAGCAATGACACATTCTACGTTGTGCCGAACGGCTTCATCGATAGCGACATAGTTCTGGCATCTGATGAGGCCTTGGACGGTCCATACTCCCCAGGTTAGTCCGCGACAATCCATCGAATGTACGCGCGACCAGGCTGATCTGTTTTTCGCCACAGAAGATGTCCACGACACGCATTCGCCGAAAGGTCGCTACCATCCACGCATTGTCACCGTGGACGAGGTCGATCCGCCAATCCATCAGCGAGCGCCGGCCGCGCATACGCATCCCTACAACCAGTCATCTCCGACACCGTCGCCTAAAGTTCTACGAGCAAGTGAGCGCGTGGGCAACATGCGCGAAGCCAAACGCCCGCGTGAATCCGAGCCCACTGCCCCAAGTGCACCGTCGCGACACACGGATCATGGTCAGCCCAGTGAAACTGCCACATTCGCCACTGCTCAAGGGGTTCCAAGCGCGCAGCTCCAAGTGAACGGCTTCTGGGGCGCAACGCCGATAAGCATGTTCTTCAATCCGAATGAGTCGGGAGAGAAGTTCTTTCAAGCCTTCCTTCGGTGGGCCGTAAAGCGCAAACGTAGCGGTGACGTGGACCGAAGCAGAATGACACTGTGGCTCAAGGCCAACAAAACTATGCCTGACGATGCAGCCCAAGATCTTAGCCTTGACTACGACGAGTTGGAGAACCTTTGGGCAACTGCGGTAGCATGGATCCACGAGAACAAGAGTGACAAAGCACCGCATCTTTATGCGACGGTGGAAATGATGCAAATAGAAGACGGATGACAGGTTCGCGGTCACGACGAGTGTTTACAACTATTGCTAACCGTGCGAAAGTCTACGCGCAGAAGCAGCTCGCTTACGCCCAAAGCGTGTCGCTTCGCTAAGCACCAGGATGCGTGTTCTGCAAGTTGCTTTTGTCGCGTGCGACAGTTTGCGCGAGCGGCGCGTTAGCTATTGCGAGCGCGGCAATTGAGGTCGCGAACATAGTAGGCAGCGCGGAGCCAAACGCGAAGACATGTAGCTGTCTGCGACGTAAACTTCTACTGCGTTACAAAGAAGAGTATAAGAGAAAAATAGAACTGCGCAAAGAGAAAAGGCTTAGAGATAAGAAGCGCAAAAAAGAGAAGCACGCGAAGAAGAGAAGAAATTCAAGAGATAATCTATCTCTCTATCTATATTAGAAAAGACTCTTTAGAACTTAGATCTAGTAATTATTTTAATTCTTCTATCTTTTAATATATAGTATCTTAAGTCTAATCTAGAGTTATTCTTATAGTAAAAAGATATTAAGAAACTTCTACTTTAGTGTTATTACTATTTATACTATATTAATATTATATCTAACTTTATTAGGTTTATAACTTTTGCTATTAAATTCTATAAAATTTAGTCTATATACCTAACCTATTCTAGAGAACGTCTTAGATCTACTAGACCTAACTTTATTAGATTTGTAACTTTTGCTATTAAATCCCGCAAAATTTAGTCTATATATATAAATATTCTAGCACTAGTCTTATAGCTTAAGCTAACTCTAGAAGCTTATTTAACACTATAAGCTAACTCTAAAAGCGCGTTTAACTCTATAAGCGTATCTAGAAAGTATACTCTATAGCGTAAGCTAACTCTAGAAGCCTATAGATAGCGTAAGTTAACTCTAGAAGCGCGCTTAATAGCGTAAGCTAATTTTAAAAGCACGCTTAATACTATAAGCTAACTCTAGAAGTGCGCTAATAGCGTAAGCTAACTCTAGAAGTATACTTAATAGCGTAAGTATTATAACTTCTAACTTTATTAGAATAGAGAATAATAGACTATTATTATATAAATTCTAGTACGTGCGCAGCAATATTAGAGTGCGAATTTAGTAATCTATAGTGCAATATTAGTAGGCCTAGGTACGATATCGCTAGATATAAGACTAATATTAGTAGTAGTAGGTGCAATATTAGCAGGCCTAGAAGCGATATTAGACGTCTAATATCGCCTATTTTAATCTAAAATAGTAATTAAAATTATTCTAACTGCAATATAAATGCGTAGATAAGACTACTCTTAAAATTATAAGCATTTTAGAAACCTTATAATTCTAGAAGCGCTCTTTATTACTATACTACTTATAGACGTAAACTTAAGATAAGCTCTCTTATATATAATAACGTTCGTAAGTGCTATTCTAGAATTATATATATTTTAAAAACCTTATAATTCTAGAAGCGTCTCTTTCTAGTACGTAGCTCGTAGTTATTAACCTAAGTTAAAATCTATTAAATACCTAGCTATACGTAATTATAGCTCTAGACTAGTATAGACTTTAAAAATCTTATAATTCTAGAAGCGCTCTTATTATAATTACTAAACGCTATTTCTTATACTCTATAATAATACTAAGAACTATAACCTTATAAATTCTAAACACTTTATTCTAAGCAAACTTACTTACTACGCTATTCTCTCTTATACTACTATCTACGATTCTTAACGTACTATTAAGTAGCGCTAATAGATTAGTACTCTAGAAATAATATAGCTTCTTAAGAAAAGTATATTCTATTAGTAGATTCTAGTTATAAATACACTTAACTACTAACTACTTAATCTTTATTACTACCTTAACGGCTAGCTTATTATATTTAAATACTATTTCTGCCTACTATATAACGCGCGCTTACGTAATCTTCCTCTTAACCTAGTTATTTAGATTTATACTATTGTTATAGTTACAGAGGGAGGAGTAGACGAGCACTAGGTTTTGTGGAAGACTAACGGCCGTGTTAGGTATAATAACAACCAACCCGCGAGGACAAAAAGAGCGCTAAGAAACACGTAACCTGCCCCGCAGTCCTACGCATATTACATGCATTAGCGTTGTTAGCTACAAAGGGATTCTCAGGAATCCTACTTAGCCTTACTACGTCCTAGCTCCTAGAACTTACTAAGACTCACTAAGACTTATAAGACTATAGAGTCACCTTAAGTATATAGCCTAGGCACTAAGCCCTTATAGCTTAGTGTGTTTAACTTCGTATAAGACTCTAGTATTTAATCTAAGGATTATACTTCTTTCTTAACCTCTCGTGATATTACATTGTTCTACTAAACGTGCTATTACACTCTCGTACTATTATATCGTTCTACTAAACGTGCTAGTATACTAACCCGTTCTACCTTACTTACTTACTCCCCGAGAACTAACTCTTAGGTTATCTTAGAACAACCTTTACACTTTAAACACTCTTAAGATAAGTGATACTAAGATAGACACCCCCGCCGCTTCCTATACTACGAAAGTTACTAGTAAGAGTAATAAGCCTAATATCTATAATAGAGAACGCAATAAGCTCGAAAGTTAGCTACTCTAGGTTAACTATTACTTCTACCTCGAAGGCGATAAGATTAACGATAATAATATAGTTGTCTAGGCCACTACGTTTCTACGAGAAAACGCTAGAGAATAGGTTACGCCTATTATCTATCGCTACATAGACAACACTATTAAGGATACAGATAACAAGAACCTAGTTAAAGACTAGAACACTTTTAAAGCAAAGATGCGCGAAGTCTTTTTACTCTTCTAGAAGATAGTAATCGCTAAGCAAAAGATTTAATAGCTGCGCTAGACGCACTCTACCGCTAACTATACTACTTAGTTCTAGTAGTACTAGGTAGTTATTAATTAGGATAATAATGCTTTGATGCGAATATATAAATAAGGTCTTAAACTCTAGGTTTGCAAAGAACTTATAAGAAGTAGAACTAGCATTAATACGCTTTAAGAACTTACGAATAAAGCTATCTATATTGACAACGAACTCTACAGACTCTAGCTAGAAGAACGACTGTTTGCGCAGGGAATGCGAGCACTAGAGAATATAAACGGGAACGCCTAGGTTTACTCTAAACCTCGCTGTTTATACTCTAACTAAGAACGTCTACAAAATAACGTACCTAGGATTCTAGGATTGTACGCTACTAATAGCTACGAACCTATATATCTTAACAATCTTAATAAAGAACCTAGACGACCTAAGTTTTAAGATAAGAAGTAGAAGAAGAAGGACTTTAACTACTACGCCTGTAGCAAACTAAGTTATATAGTACAAGACTGCAAGAGCTAAGGTAAGGTAGTATAACAGCTAAATATCTTATAACCTGTAGAACTACACTAGGATAAAGAGTAGAGCATTATTACTAGACCTATTTATAATATTAACGGTTATACAGACAGTGTAATTAACAGGCTAGAGGATCTAACTCTTATTACGCTAGAAGATGCTACCTTAGATAAAGCAAGTGCTTCTAAGGACAAGTTCTTTAAGGACCTTAAGGCAACTAAGATTAACTAGACTAAGTTCGGCAAGATAGAACTGTTTTAATAAAACAATAGGCTAGTAACACTATTTGTACTAAGCGATAAGATACTATAGCTCTCACTCTAGAATAATCAACTACGATAGTACCTTAACAAACCTAATATCGACTACGCGTACGAAACACCTAACATTATAGCCGCAATAAGATAAGATTTCTATAAACTATTCTAGGAGGTAAATCGCTTTAAGAGCGACGTCCCTAAGAATATACACTAGTTCCTACTAACGCCTAAAGAACTAGACTAGGTTAACAGAGTAGTTAAGTTATAGGAAGATAATAACTATTACCGCTTAGATAGAGAACGAGCTTAGAAACTAAACTAGCTCGAAGAGGAATAACTAACGTAGTTAGCACTACAACTAAAGAAGTAATAACATAAGAACTAACTAGAATAAGAACGTATTAGAGAATAATACTAGATAGATCCCCGTAACCTATAATACGTTAAACTAATATAGGTTGCATGCTTGCACGACTATTGCACTATTCACTATTCTAGCAAGGTTAACGCTAACTACTTTCTTAGAACGTGCTACGAGGTAGTCTACTGCTAGAAGCGATAGTACGACTACCCGAAGGATAAATATCTAGTATATCTCTAGGACAAGAGAAAGAAGCTATACTTCTATAGTTACGAGGATCTATAGAAAACACTGCAGATGTATATAATAGCACAGACAGAATACGAGAACAGGAGTGCATAGAAGTGCAATAGGTTCTTATAGCACACGTGCCTTAACATTAAATGCGACGCCTATATACTCGCAAAAGAACTCTATAGATACGACTAGTAGTCTTTTTTAGATAGAAGACTAGTATATCTAGAGCTAGTAAGGAGATTAACTTATTAGACTTCTTTAGACTTATTAAGCTCCTAGTACGGCTAGATAGAGTACGGATGCAGGTATTAGTAGATTCAGGATCTAGCGTAAGCTACATTTCGAGCGCTGCAGCAGAACTAGCCGGACTAGTTCTAACTTAAAAGAAGGAGAGCTACCTACTACGCGTTGCTAGTAGATAGCCTATACTAGGCAAACCTACTATTACACACGAGGTTATAGAAGTAACGCTCCGCATCTAAGAATATTAGAAAACAATAGACCTAGACGTCTTAGAAGTAGCTACCTACGATATTATATTAGGACTTTTCTAGTTATAAGAGTATAACCTACGAATTAACTAGAAGTTAAGACAGCTCTCATTTGAATGCTATAGACTAGACGCATCTACGAGTAACTCTACGCATTGTATAAAGCGAATAGTAGATAAGAGGGAGATTAACCTAATCGCACAGACGCGATAAACCTTAACTAAGAACGACTTTAAGAAACGAAGGTTCGACTCAACAGATACAGGAAACGATAGCTCTAATTACGAAGTTAGAGTTCTAGAGAAACGCGTAACTCTAAGTATCCTAAAAGAGTATAAAGAATTTGAATATCTCTTTGCGGAAGTGGTAGATAGCGATGCCTTACTAAAGCACTAAGATTAGAACTACGAGATTGTCCTAGAAGAAGGGAAGAAACTACCCTTTAGACTAATCTATTCCTTATTAGAAATAGAACTCGATATTCTAAAGAAGAAGCTAGCAACCGACTTAAAGAAAGGCTATATTAGACCTTCTACTTCACTAGCAGGATTCCTAATACTCTTCGTTCTAAAAAAGGAAGGAGACCTACTAAGAATATGCGTTAACTATTAGAAACTTAACGATATTATAGTTAAGAATTAATACCCTCTACTAAATATTACAGAACTACGAGACTAACTATCAAAAGCTAAGATCTTTATAGCAATAGATCTTAGAGACGGCTACTACCTTATTAGAATAAAGAAAGGTAAAGAATAGAAGACAGTGTTCTGCACACGATACGGACATTATAAATACACTGTTATGCTGTTTAGGCTTACGAACGCTCTAGCAATATTTTAGGCACTTATTAACAACGTGTTAAGAATGCACCTAGACATCTTTGTCGTCGCATACTTAGACAATATTCTTATCTACTCTAAGAACGAAGAAGACTACGTTAAATATGTCTGCACAGTACTAAGGTGCCTAGACTAGTACAACTTACGAATCAAGCTAAAGAAGTGTATATTCTACGCAATAGAAGTACCCTTCTTAGGCTATATTATAGGCATTAATAGAGTATAGATAAGCGAAGAAAAGATTAAGCTCGTTAAGGAATAGCCTTAACTAACTACAGTCAAGAAGATATAGTTCTTCTTAGAATTCCTAAACTTTAACCAACAGTTTATTAAGAACTACTCTAAGATTACTATTCTCTTAACTAAGCTAACACGAAAGGACACGCCTTTTGTATAGAGTAAGAAAGCAGAAGACGCGTTCTAGACGCTTAAGAATACAAGCATTACACTACTATGCTTCCGTATATTCTAATTAGAACAACTCTTATAGTTCGAAACTAACGCGTTAGACCTCGCACTTAGAGGCTGCGCTAGTTAGCTATACGAAGGCAAATAGCACCTAATCGCCTACTACTCGCGCAAGTTCTTAGAGCCTGAAGAACAATACGACGTTTACGATAAGGAGCTTCTAGCTATTGTCGCCTGCCTAGAATATTAGAGAGTATACGCTGAAAGCTGCTCGGAACTTACAATATTCACAGATTATAAGAACTTAGTTAACTTTACGACTACTAAGAAGCTTAACTACTAATAGGTCTAATAGTTAGAGAAATTAGGCTAATATAAGTTTAAGATTGTGTATACACCTAGGAAAGACAACGGTAGAGCAGACGCTCTTAGCCGCAGACACGATATCGCCGGCACTAAATCTATTACGGATACCGCAATACTTAAGGTTAACAACGACAGGTTATTAGGACTAGCTAAGATGCTAAACTTAATACTGCGAGTTACTAGCGAAGTACTAGAAGAATTGCAGGAAGCAATTATCAAGCAACACTACGACGACCCTATATACAGTTACTCTAGTATTACTAGAACTATAGAACTTATTTAACGTAACTACGAGTTTCTACTTATAAAGAATAAGATTACAGCCTTTATCGCTAAGTGCGCAGACTATTAGAAGAACAAGCATAGTACCTACGCACTCTATAGAGAAATGCAGGCAATAGAGCTGCCTAACTAGCCTTAGTTAGATATCTCTATAGACTTTGTTACAGGCCTACTAGTCTTAAGAGACTCTATAACACAAGTGTCCTATAACGCTATTCTCGTAGTAGTAGATTGTTTTACGAAGCAAGCCGAGTATATTGCCTTTCGCAAGAACTTTACAGCAGTACAACTTGCACATATTATTAACGATCGAGTTATCTAACACTACGGTATCCTAAAGTTAATTATTAGTAACAGAGATAAGCTCTTTACTTTAAACTTCTAGACTACCTTGCTAGCCGCTATTAGAACTAAGAGAAAGCTATCTATAGCTTACTATCCGCAGACAGACGAATAAACCGAGCGAACAAATCGCACGATAAAAGCATACCTACGTATCTATGCTAACGAACAATAGAACAACTAGGTATTATTACTACCTATAGCATAGATAGCGTATAATAATAAGCTCTCTAAGTCTATAGGATAGACTCTGTTCTACGCGAACTACAGAAGACACCTAAATCTCTTTATACGTATCTTTTCTAGTCTAAAGATAGAAGTAGCTATCGCTACCGCTAATAAGCTAAAGATAGTATATAAGTTACTTAAAGCAACACTCAAAAAGGCGTAACGCTAGAGTATTTTATATATTAATAAGAAACGAAAAACAGCACCTTAGCTAAAAAAGAGGGATAAAGTTTATTTGCTTACGAAGAACCTCCGCACTAAACAACCTAATAAGGGGCTCGACAACGTTAAGGTTAGACTATTTTTAATTCTTAATAAAAAGAGACTAGTTACGTTTACACTCGACCTTCTACCTAACGCAAAAATCTACCTACAATTCTATATTAACATGTTAGAACTAGTAGACCTTAAGACGCTACTCTAGAAAACCTTTTACTTTAAAATAGAAGAAGATAATATCTTTAAGGTTAAACGAATCTTTAAATATTAATAACGTAATAACAGAACAGAGTACCTAGTTAAATAGTTAGGATACGACAACAGCGACAACACTTAGGAACTAGATACAAACCTTACGAACTGCCGCTAACACCTTATATAGTACTACTAGAGTTGTTCTAGAGGAAGGACTAGTTAATAGTAGCTGCCTCTGCTAGCGCTTTAGAATTTGTAGACGCGAGCTTCTAGTTAAAACGCTCGAGATCCTCTAAGCGCTCTAGATCCTCCGCATCTACCCAACTAGCATTAAAGACCTCTGCCTCTCGCCGCTTTAGAAACTTCCGCTGTTTCCGCAAACGCTTTATTTTACTACGGGATACGCGCAGTTATTTCTGCGCATCTGCAATTACTTTCTTGTCCGCGTCTTGCTAAGCCTCTACAGCCTCTTCTTGCTCTTCTAACTTTATAAGCTCGCGATCGATTTTCAAGAAATCTAGGAAAGGAATATCCGCCGGAATATAATCCTTCACTCTATCACGATAATAGTTTCCGCACCTATCGCTTAAGAATAATAGTTTACACGCTAACTTCTTCTCTGAATAATGCGCATAGGCAACTATAGCGAGTACACTAGTTAAATTAATATAGTTACCCTAAGAGTAACGATAATAGGTACTGCAGGAAGTTATTAAGTTAGTATAAGGATATATAGTAGAGAAGAGGGAGGTAGTGTTATAGTTACAGAGAGAGGAGTAGACGAGCACTAGGTTTTATAGAAGACTAATAGCTATGTTAGGTATAATAATAACTAACCTATAAGGACAAAAAGAGCGCTAAGAAACACGTAACCTACCCCGCAGTTCTACGCATGTTATATGCATTAGCGTCGTCAGCTATAAAGGGATTCTCAGGAATCCTACTCAGTCTTACTACGTCCTAGCTTCTAGGACTCACTAAGACTCGCTAAGACTTATAAGACTATAGAGTCACTTTAAGTATATAGCCTAGGCACTAAGCCCTTATAGCTTAGTGTGTTTAACTTTATACAAGACTCTAGTATTTAATCTAAGAATTATACTTCTTTCTTAACCTCTTATAATATTATATCGTTCTACTAAACGTGCTATTACACTCTTATACTATT
>Ga0265798_10008797_pt1 | contig 12780 bp, 9 predicted proteins | sample P3T30metagenome_FD_192430 | JGI IMG/M metagenome (GOLD analysis project Ga0265798, IMG submission 192430) | Plant litter microbial communities from East Loma Ridge, Irvine, California - P3 T30 | ecosystem: Environmental > Terrestrial > Plant litter > Unclassified | place: USA: California...
GGTGAGCGTATTGGTAAGTGCTTTTTCAAGTCGTATCGGATTTAGAAAGCTAGGCCAGCTAGTCAACATCGTGCCAAAAGAGCCCTATTTTCTGCATTAATCACTTTTATCAACGGGTCAGGTACCCTAGGTGGGTCCGTCGTAATAACTCCTAGGTTGTTGTTTACACCAAAAATGGATTCGAGCGCCGCTCGGCGCCAATGGTAGTAGTAGGGCCGTGGCCAGGATATACCACCGTAGCATCAGGCAGGGTCAGCAGCTCTTCTTTAATGCTCTTAAGCAGCGTATTATGGTCGCCGCCCGGCAGGTCGGTGCGACCGATGCTGCTCTTAAACAGCACGTCGCCGCCTATCAGCTGCCCACCCGCTTCGTCATAAAACACGACGTGGCCCGGTGCGTGACCCGGCGCAAAGCGCACGCTCAGTTCGCTTTCGCCCAGCTTGATTACTTGCCCGGCCACCAGTTCACCGGTAGGCTCGGCGGGCTCGTAGGCCGGGAAGCCGTAGGGGCCGGCGTAGGTAGGCACGGCCCGCAGAGTGGGCAGGTCGAGGGCATGCAATAAAAAGGGAATGCCAGGATACGTATTCAGCACGAAGGCATTGCCCAGCACATGGTCGATGTGCGCGTGGGTATTGAGCAAAAGGGTAACATCGAGCTGGTGCGCGGCTACGTAGTTGCGCAGGGTATCTTGCTCGGCCCGCGAGTAGGCGCCGGGGTCCACGATGGCCGTGGCCCGGGTGGCCTCGTCGATGAGCAGATAGGTATTTTCGGCGAAGCCGTTGAAGGTGAAGCTGACAATGCGAAGCATAGCGACAAAGGTATTCGGTTTAGCTGGTTAGCCGGGGTTGGGAGTGACCTAGGCGCCATGCAGCCGTAGCACAGACTTTCCGTCCGCAAGCCAGGACACCCAGCACTCGCCGACGGAAAGCCCATGCTACGCCCAACTTGTTCTTTGCAGAAGCTAATTGGCTCCTCACCGCGCCGCCCGTATCTTGCTTAACAGAATGTCAACTGATTTCGACCTGTACGATTACCTGCTCATCGGCCACGGGCTGGCGGGGGCGCTGCTAGCCCGCGAGTTGCGCGGGCGCGGCCACCGCGTGCTGGTGTACGACGAACCCAGGCCCGACACTGCCTCACGGGTAGCCGCTGGCCTCATGAACCCCGTGGCAGGCAAACGCTTTGCCCTCACCTGGCGGGCTCTCGACACGCTGCCCTACGCCGTGGCCTACTACCGCGACCTAGAGCGCGACTTAGGAACTGACTTTTTAGTAGAAACGCCTATTCTTAAAGTATTTGGCTCGGCGCAAGAGCAGCAGCAAATGGTAGCCCGCGCCGCCACCGAGCCGTGGGCGGGCTTCGTAGCGGCCATCGACACGGCGCCCATTGAGCAGGCGGGCCTGCTGGCGCCGCACGGTGGAGCGTGGCTGCGCGGCGGCGGCTACGTGCGCGTGGCCGAGCTGCTAGCTGCCCTAGCCCAGCAAGGCCGCGCCGAGGGCTGGCTGCGCGAAGAAACTTTTCGGTGGGAAGCCCTCGTTAGCGGCGCAGCCGACGTTAGCTACGCGCCGGGGCAAGTGCGCGCCCGGCAGGTAGTATGCTGCCAGGGCGCGGCAGCCTTGCAGTGCCCGTACTTTACTTGGCTGCCCCTCACGCCCAACCAAGGCGAGGTGCTAACGGTAGAAGTACCCGGCCTGACGGCGGCCCAGGCGCTCAATCGGGGCGCCTACGTGGTGCCCGACGGGCCCGGGCGGTTTCGGGTGGGCGCTACTTACCGGTGGCCACCGTTTGAGCCGTCCGGGTCGGGCGAGGGCGAAGCCGAGCTGACGGCGCGCCTCACCGGCCTTACGCCCCTGCCCTACCAGGTGCTGGGGCTGCGGCGCGGCGTGCGGCCCGCTGTGCGCGACCGCCGCCCGCTGCTGGGCCGCCACCCCGCGTTGCCGTGGCTGAGCATCTGCGGGGGCTTTGGCTCCAAGGGCGTGTCGTTGGCGCCTCGGCTGGCTGCCCTACTGGCCGACTACCTAGGTGGCCAGGGCGAGCTATGGCCCGAGGTAGACGTGGCGCGCTACAACAAACTGTACCTTGCCGACTTGCTAGAAAATAAGCCGCCCGCCCGTGCGTTTGGGTAGCGGCCCCCGCGCCGACCACCTGACGCTCACCTTCTCTCCCGTTTTTACCCCCTGATTAATTTGCCGTGAAACCTTTCCTCAATGGCTGCCGGGCCGCTGCCGGCAATTTGCAAACGGGACCGCGCGGGTGGGTCACCGCCGTGGCGGCGGGGGCGCTGATACTGCTGGCTGGGCCTGCTGCCCAGGCCCAGCTGGCGCAGGAGCCGTTTGGCCGGGTGCGCATTCAGTACAAGAACCTAGACTGGCAGTTTTACTCGACCCAGAATTTTAACGTGTACTTCTACGGCGGCGGGGAGGCTAGTGCCCGCCGCGCTGCCGAGTACGCCGAGCAGGAGCTACAGCGCATTACGGCGCTGGTGGGGTACTACCCCTACAGCAAGACCACGCTGATGCTTTATAACTCGGTGGGCGACCTGCGCCAGAGCAACATTGGCCTGCCTGCGCCCAACACCGTGAACGGTGGCGAGGCCCAGCTGGCCCGCATGAGCAAGGTCGAAATCGCCTTCGGCGGCCGTCAGACCGACTTCAAGCGCGAGATGAGCTTCCAGATTACGCAGGTGCTGCTCAACGACATGATGTACGGCGGCTCACTGCGTGAAGTGTTGCAGAGCAACTACCTCTTGCAGCTGCCCGACTGGTTTGTGGGCGGCGCCTCGGCCTACGCCGCCGAGGGCTGGAGCGTGGACATGGACGGCTACATGCGCGACATGGTGCGGCAGTACCCCACCGGCAACCGCACGGCTCCCTTCTTTGTGCGCAACCCTCGGCTGGCCGGCCAAAGCATTTGGAATTACGTGGCCGAGCGCTACGGCTACGGCGCGGTGCAGAACATCCTGAACCTCACGCGCATCACCCGCGATGTGGAGGTCGGCATCAGCTCGTCCTTGAATGTACCGTTCAAGGTATTTCTGCGCAACTGGGTCAATTACTACCGCACGCTGAATACCCAGCCGGCCATTGCGGCCCTCTCGCAGCCGACCGATGCGGCCCGGCGCAGCTCGCGCAATCGGCGGGGCCTAGAGCTGTTTTCGCAGCCTGTGCTTAGCCCCGACGGCCAGCGCGTGGCCTATGCCGTGAATGACCAGGGCCGCTTCCGGGTAGTAGTGGCCAACCGCGATGGCTCGCACCGCCACGTACTGCTGCACAACGGCTACAAAACGCCTGACCAGCAAATAGAAGGCCGCCTACCCGCCCTAGCCTGGCGTGGCAATGGCCAGGTAGCTGTGGCCGAGCTGAGCCGCGGTAAAATGGCCCTGCGCCTGCACGACGCCGACGGCGATGGCATGGTGCAGCGGCTACGCGGCGCCATCCGCATCAGCCGGCCCGCTAGCATTTTTGACACCTACGACCAGGTGCTCGACCTCAACTACTCGCCCGATGGTAAGTCACTGGTATTTAGCGCTATCAAGAACGGGCAAAACGACATCTACCTGCTGAAAGCTGGTAGCCGCCAGCCCGAAAAGCTAACCGACGACTTGTTCGACGACCAGCAGGCGGCGTTCATGCCCAATGGCCAGGCCATTGTGTTCAGCTCTAACCGCTACCTCGACTCAACGGGTCGGGCGCGGCCGGCGTCGTTCCCGAACGTGGTAAACAACTACGACTTGTTCATCTATCACCTCGATGGGCGCGCCAAGCCGGTAGAGACCTTAGTGAGCACTATTTCAAACGAGTCGCGCCCACGGCCGATTTCCAACGACGAAATTCTGTACCTAGGTGAGGAAAGCGGTATTCGCAGCGTCTACCGTTACTCGCTGGTTACCAAGCAGCGCCAGCCGGTTACCAACTTCCCGTCTAACATTCAAGACTTTGACTACAACCTAGGTAGCCAAGCGCTGGCTTTCGTGCCCCAGGTGCAGGCCCGCGACCTGCTCTATGTGTACCCCAAGTTTGAGCTGCCCACTGAGCTGTTCCTAGGTAAGACGGCGCGCCAGCAAACCCTCGAAGCCCGCTCGCAGCCAGCCCCGGCCCCAGTGAAACCGGCAGCACCGGCTCCGGCACCCGCGCCTACTACGGCAGCTGCCCCAGCCACCGAACCCGCCGCTACGGCCCCTACCCCTGCTACCGCGCCCGCCGACCCCAACAACGGCGTGCCACAGTCGGCAGCCAAACGCCGGGCCAGCAACACCGTCAATACCAACAACTACCAGTTTGAGGACGACGACGACCCAGCTATCCCGGTGCGGCCGCGCCGCAGCACCAAAACCGCCGTGGCGCCTGCTGTTGCTAAGGCCGCCGCGCCCGCGCTGGCTGGGCCCTACCGCTACGATACCCGCTTCATGGCCGACAACCTGCTGACCGGTATCGCCGTGGACCCGCTGATTGGCTTTGGCGTGTCGCTGCAAGCCAACTTGTCGGACGCGTTTGAAAACCAGCGCATTCAGGCCAATTTGTTTGGGCAGCTCGACCTGCGCACCAGCAACATCAGCCTGTCGTACACCAACGTGACGCACCGCGTCGATTGGGGTATCACGTACCAGAAGCAGGCATACTTCTTCGATACACAGTACAGCAACATCGGCCTCACGCGCTACGGCCGCCACCGGGTGGCCCCCACCGTGGCCTACCCCCTCACTCACAACCTGAGCGTGCGCGGCGGCCCGCTGTTTGAAACCGTGTCGCGTACCCAAACCGGCAACACCAATGCCGAGCTAGATACCCACGCCAACTACCTAGGCTACAATGCCGAGCTGGTATTTGATAATTCGCGCTCGACGGGCGTGAACATGCTACTGGGCACTCGCATGAAAGTGGGCATCTTGCAGCAGCGCCAGATGGGCAACTCCTCGGGCGACTTTGGTAAGTTTTACGTCGACCTGCGCCACTACCAAAAGCTGCACCGCCAGCTGGTGTGGGCCAACCGCGCCAGCTTCGGCAGTTTCTTCGGGCCCAACCTCCAAACCTTCCGCCTAGGGGGCATGGACAACTGGCTGTTTCAGAAGTACAGCGACCAGCAGTTGCTAACGCCCCTGCCCGACCCCACGTCCATCTTCAACCAGCAGTTTGTGACCAATCTGCGCGGCTTCGACCTGAGCCGGCGCACGGGCCGCAGCTACGTACTGTTCAACAGCGAGCTGCGCTTCCCCATTGTGCAGTACCTGTCGCGGCGGCCCATCTACTCGGGCTTCTTCCGCAATCTGGAGTTCGTGGGCTTTGTAGATGCGGGCACGGCCTACAACGGTGGTAATCCATTCAGCGAGAGCAACTCTAACAACACGGTGCCCTTTAAGAACAACACGTTCTTCTCAGGCACGGTTATCAACTATCGCAACCCGCTGCTGGTGGGCTACGGCGTGGGCGTGCGCACCACCATGCTGGGCTTCTACACCAAGTTCGACTTTGCCTGGGGCGAAGAAAACGGCATCCGCACCTCGCCCAAGCCCTACCTCACGCTGGGCCACGATTTCTAAGCTAAGCGCCACCTAGGTATTCAAAACGCCCCGGCCTTACAGGCCGGGGCGTTTTTGTTGCGCCAATGCCAGTAGCTGGCTCACTTTCAAGGTAGTTAGTGGTAGCCGGCCTTCTTATTTTGCCGTATAGCAGCGTGACCTAGGCTAACTGCCAGCTCACGATTACTTTTCAGCATGATTTCACTTTACCCCTTACGCAATGGGATTTTTCTACTACGCCACTTCCTGGTCGCGCCTGGGCGTGGCTGCGCTGCTCGCAGTAGGTAGCCTGACGGCCGCCCGCGCCCAAGTTTTTGCCTACCCGTCTAATGGGGCCCAATCGTTAGTAGACACCTACGCCGACCTAGGCACTGCGGGCACCGCCATTGCTACGGCTAACACCGACGATGCCAACTCGACTGCTCAGAATATTGGCTTCACGTTCAATTATAACGGCACGGCGTTTACGCAGTTTGTGCTCAATACCAATGGCTATCTCAAGCTGGGAGCTACGGCACCAGCGGCGCCTTACTTCTACAGCACCCCGCAGGTGACGACCGGCGGCCCGCTGAACTCGGCCACCGATGCCAACTTAATTCTGCCTTTCAATACTGACCTGACGGCGGGCGCCACCGCCCCTGCCGAGTACCGCGTGGCTACCACGGGTGCAGCAGGCAGCCGCGTGTGCACCATTCAGTGGAAAAACGTGTCGGACAAAGCTTCGACTATCGCCACGCAGTACGCCAATTTTTCTTTTCAGGTCAAACTCTACGAAGGCAGCAACCAGATAGACTTTGTGTATAGCACGGCCACGGCGGGCGTCGCGGGCACGGCCGCCCCGCGCACGGTAGCCGTGGGCCTCAAGGGTAGCAGCCCGGCCGATAACCAGCTGCTAACCGTACAAAAAGCTTCCACGGCCACTTGGGCCACCTCGATAGCGCAGAACCGCGACTACCCGGTAGCCACTGGTAATACAGCCCCCACCGCACACAATGTGCGCGCCACAGTGCTACCCGAGGCGGGGCGGACGTACCGCTTCAGGGCGCCTACGTGCCTTGCACCTAGCAACTTGGTGGTTAGCAATATCACGAGCACTTCGGCCACTATCAGCTTTACAGCACCCAGCAACGGCACCGCGTATGCGTTGGCCTACGGCCCCCCGTATTTCGACCCTAGCCAGGAGGGCACCGTCGTATCGACCACTAACACAAGCTATACCCTCACTGGCCTAACCCCTGGCAATGGCTACGGTGTGTACGCGGTGGCCCAATGCGGTGCTAACGACCAAAGCCTGGTGAGCAGCTACTTGGCTTTCTCTACGCCCTGCACCTCCACGCCGGTGGTTATCAGCACTTTCCCCTATATTGAGAGCTTTGATGCTATCCAGGAAGGTACGCTGCCGTGCAGCGCCCAGGTGCTGGATGCTAACCGCGATGGCTACACCTGGGAGGTGATAGCCGGGGCGGGCAACTCGGACTATAACGCGCTAGTGTACCAGTACAACGATGCCAACGCCACGGTGGGCGCCGACGACTGGGCTTTCACGCCCGGCCTTCAGCTCCGGGCGGGCTACACTTACCAGCTACAATTTAGCTACGCGGTGCTGGACCCCGACTACCCTGAAAGCCTGGAGGTGAAGTATGGCACCAGCGCCACACCGGCTGGCCAAACCACCCAGCTTTACAGCGCCAAATCCATTACGAATGAGGCCTATGTCACCACAACGGCCGGCCAGGTAGCAACCATCACGCCGCCCGCCGATGGCGTGTACTACATTGGCTTTCACGCTATCAGTGCGCCTGACCGGGGCGCGCTGCTCCTCGATGATATCCGGGTATCCGAAAGCCGGGTGCTGGCCGTGCGCAACGCCGCTAATGCTATGTTCACCGCCGAGGCCGCGCCCGTACCATTTGGCGAAACGCTGACCCTGACGCTGAACACTCGCAAGGCCGGGCCACTGCAATTGACCCTGCGCGATGCCCTAGGGCGCGTGCTGCGCCGCAACACCCTGGCCGCCCCGGTGGGCACTAGCGCGCTGGCGGTGCCCGAAGTGGGGCAGCTCCCCGCAGGCGTATACTTTCTTAACATCGAGCAAGGGGGCGAGTCGCAGGTGCTGCGCGTGGCGCATCAGTAGTCACCCTAGGTACTTTCTTAAAAGCTGCGGCCGGTTGGTCGCAGCTTTTTTGCTTTTAGGAGCTAGCCAAACTGTGCGGTACACTTGCCCCGGTGTGGGCCGTATCTTTGCGGCGTGTCGCTGCCCGCTGAAATCTGGCATTTATTGCTAAAAGACCTGCGCCTGGAATGGCGGCAGCGCACGGCGCTGGCGGGCCTGCTCCTTTACGTGGGTGGCACAGTGTACGTGAGCTACCTCAGCTTTACGCTGCGCGGCGGCCTGCCCCCCGCCCCCGCCTGGAACGCGCTTTTTTGGGTAATCCTCTTATTTGCGGCCCTAGGGGCGGCGGGACGCGGCCTGGCCCAAGAGCCGGCCGGGTTGCGCCTCTACTACTACACAGTGGCCCGGCCCGAGGCCGTTATCCTGGCCAAAATAGCCTACAACGCCCTGCTGCTGTTGACGCTGGCCGCCCCGGGGCTGCTGGTATATACCATGCTGCTCGGCAACCCCGTGCAGAGTTGGGGACTGTTTGCGGCCAACGTAGCCGTGGGCGCTATTAGCCTGGCCTCATCGCTCACGCTGGTGTCAGCCATTGCGGCGCGGGCGGGGCAAGGCGGGGGCGGTACGCTGCTGGCTGTGCTGGGCCTGCCCGTGCTGGTACCTGTGCTGCTCATCGTGGTCAAAATCAGCAAGAACGCGCTCGATGGCTTGCCTTGGGACGTCAGCCAGGGGCCCATGCTCACGCTCATTGCCTTGAACTTTATTGTGGGGGCGGTGTCCTATGTATTATTCCCATTTCTGTGGCGCACCTAGGTCATTTAATAGCTAGCAATTAGCATTTAACAGCGCACTACTTGCCAACTAGAAAGGCTAGCGGCGGCTGAATGATTATGATAGAAAGCTGTTAACTGGTAAATGATATCTGTTAAATGTTAAACAACCTTCCACCCCAGGCTTTTGCTCGCCGCGATGAAGCGCCCGACCAGGAGTTTTACCGCTTCGAGCGGCTGGTGACGCACATCGACGCGGGTGCGGTGGCGGCCGTGACGCAGCTTTACCGGCAGTTTTTTCCGGCCGGCGGGGCTGTGCTCGACCTCATGAGCAGCTGGGTGAGCCACCTGCCCGCCGAGGTGCCCTACACCCGTGTGGCCGGCCTGGGCATGAACGCTCGCGAGCTAGCCCAGAACCCGCGCCTCACCGACCAGCTGGTACAAGACCTGAACGCGCAGCCGCACCTGCCCTACGGCGACGCCGAGTTTGATGCGGCCGGTATTTGCGTGTCGGTGCAGTACCTCACGCGGCCAGCCGATGTGTTTCAGGAACTGGCGCGAGTGCTGCGGCCCGGCGCACCACTGGTGGTCACGTTCTCCAACCGCTGCTTCCCCGACAAGGCCGTGTACGCCTGGCAGGTGCTCGACGACAATGGCCACGTGGCTTTGGTGCAGCAGTATTTCGCGGCGGCCAACTTTGGCCCCACCGAGGTATTTGCTCACCGCCCCAAAGGTGGCGACCCACTCTATGGCGTGGTAGGCCGGCGCCCAACCGAATTGTTAACTGATACTCCCTAATTGCTTATGAAGTGGTGGAAATACCTGACCATTGCCCTGTTGCTGTATACAGTAGTGATGGGTTTCTTGGGCCACGTGCCGCGCTTGGCCATCCTCAACGAGACCGAGCGCAACCTGTACTTCCACGTGCCGATGTGGTTCGGCATGACCATTATCCTGCTGGCCTCGGTCATCAATTCGGTGCGCTACCTGCGCAACCCTAGCTCGCGCCTTGATATTCTAGCCCACGAATCGGCCAAGACGGGTATCCTCCTAGGGGTACTAGGACTGATGACCGGCAGCCTATGGGCGCGCTACACCTGGGGCACCTGGTGGACTACCGACGTGAAGCTCAATGGCGCCGCCGTGACTATGCTCATCTACGCCGCCTACTTGGTACTGCGCGGCTCGGTGCGCGACGAGCAGCAGCGTGCGCGCCTGTCGGCTATCTATAATATTTTTGCATTCTCGGCGGCTATCCCGCTGTTGTTTATCATGCCTAGGTTGGCGGAAGCGTCGCTGCACCCGGGCATGGGCGGCAACCCCGGTTTTAGCAAGTACGACCTGGACAGCGCCATGCGGCTGGTGTTTTACCCGGCCGTGATTGGCTGGACGCTGCTGGGTGTGTGGATTACGGAAGTGGCTTGCCGCTTGGCTTTTGTGCAAGAGAAGATTTATGAAAAACAAGAAAAACAACTGGCTTAGCCGGGCGGTGGCCCTGCTGCTGCCGCTGCTGCTCCTAGGTGGCGCGGCCCTGGCCCAGGCTCCGGCTGCCGCCGAGCCCGAAATGGCCGATGCCCTGCGCCAGAGCGGCAAAATCTACGTGGTGGTACTGGTGCTCGTCATTATCGTCACGGGCCTGCTGGTGTACCTCGTGCGCCTCGATGGCAAAGTAAGTCGCCTCGAAAAAGAAGCAGAAAGCCGCTAAACCCGGCACGCCTTTCCCCGAAAATCTGTTCTTAAACCAATGAAGAAAACGCACATTTTCGTGTTGCTCGTCATCGCCGCGGCGGTGAGTGTCATCATCAGCACCATGTCAGGCGCCAGTTCCTACGTCACGTTTGCCGAGGCCCGGCAGCAGGCGGCGGCCGGCAACCCCAATAAGGTGCACGTGGTGGGCACGTTGCCCCGCAACTCTGAGAAGCAGCCCATAGGGCTAGAGTACGACGCCCGGCGCGACCCCAATTACTTTGCCTTCACGCTGGTTGACACCCTACAGGTAGCCCAGCGCGTGGTGTATCATAACCCCGCCCCGCCCGACCTTGACAAATCGGAGCAGGTGGTGATAGTAGGTGCCATGAAAGATAATGTGTTTGTGGCCGACCAGATTTTGACTAAGTGCCCGAGCAAGTACGTGGAGAAGGACCTCGGCAAAAACGCTCCGCCCGCCACGGCTATGCGCAATTGATAGCCGATAGGGATAAGCTTAAGCCGTCATGCTGAGCTTGTCGAAGCAGCTTGTGTGGCGCAGTAAACCAACCCGTGCGAGCAGGCTGCTTTGATAAGCTCAGCATGGCGGCTTTGCCTTTTTAACTTTTAGCTACCCCCGCCGCTAGGCGGTACCTTTGTAGAAAAAATAGTTAGCCTGTGAATTTATTTATCGGAAACCTCGGCCAGGCCAGCGTCATCGTGGCCTTTGTGGCGGCGGCGGTAGCGGCCTACGGCTACTTTCAGGCGGCGCGGGGCCGCGCGCTCGGTGAGGCCGACGGCAGCTGGCTGCGGCTGGCGCGGGGCGCCTTCTTCGTGCACGGCGCGGCTGTGCTCATGGTGGTTGGCGCCCTATTCAACATCATTCACGCGCACCGCTACGAGTACTACTACGCCTGGTCGCACTCCTCCAACCACCTACCGGTGCACTTCATGATTTCGTGCTTCTGGGAGGGGCAAGAGGGTAGCTTCCTGCTCTGGATATTCTGGCACGTACTTATCGGCCTAGGTATCATGAAGTTCAACCGGCAGTGGGAAGCGCCGGTGCTGGCCGTGTTTGCAGCCGTGCAAGCCTTCCTGGTCAGCATGATTCTGGGGGTAGTGGTAGGCGGCACCAAAATTGGCTCGTCGCCTTTCATTCTGCTACGCGACTTCCTCACCGACCTGCCGGTGTGGAAAACGCAGCCCGACTTCGTGCCCAAAGATGGCAACGGTCTCAACGCCCTGCTCCAGAACTACTGGATGGTGATTCACCCACCCACGCTGTTCCTGGGCTTTGCACTCACGCTCGTGCCCTTTGCCTTCGCCATCGCAGGCCTCTGGAAAAAAGAGCTGACCAGCTGGGTAAAGCCGGCCCTGCCGTGGACGTCGTTCGGTGGCGCGGTGCTGGGCGTCGGCATTATGATGGGCGCATACTGGGCCTATGAGACGCTGAACTTCGGCGGCTACTGGAACTGGGACCCGGTTGAGAACGCCATTTTTGTGCCGTGGCTGGTGCTCATCGCGGCCTTGCACGGCATGGTGCTGTGGCAGCGCCGCCGCACGGGCCTGCGCACAGCGTTCGTGCTGGTGGTGGCCACCTTCGTGCTCATTCTCTACGCCACGTTCCTCACGCGTAGCGGCGTGCTAGGCGCCGCCTCGGTGCACTCATTCACCGACCTCGGCTTGTCGGGGCAGCTGCTCATCTACCTAGGCTTCTTCACGGTGCTGGCGGTGGGCCTGCTGGTGCGGCGCTGGAAAAGCATTCCGGTTTCGGAAAAAGAGCTTGACGCCTACAGCCCCGAAATGTGGGTGTTTGTGGGGGCCACGGTGCTGTGCTTGGCCGCCTTCCAAGTGGTATTCACCACCAGCATTCCGGTGTATAAGGCCTTCCTAGGTTTCTTCGGCATCAAGGCTAACATGGCCTTGCCGGCCGACCAGGTAGCCTTCTATACTCGCATTCAGCTGTGGAGCGGGGTACTGATTGCTGTGCTTTCAGGCATCGGGCAGGTAATGTGGTGGCAGCGCAACAACAAAGAATCGGTGGTAAACGCTTTTGCGCCCAGTGTGATGCTGGCCCTGCTGGGTACGGCCCTAGGTGTTCTTTTGCTGCGCTACTTCGGCCATCCCATCACGGTGCCCTACGCCATCTTGCTGGCAGCGGGCTTGTTTGGCGTGCTGGCCAATTTTGGCACCTTGTTCGGGCTGTGGCAGCGGGGCATCACCCTTTCGGGCGGGGCAGTAGCCCACATCGGTATAGCGCTGATGCTCCTAGGTATGCTGGGCTCGGCAGGCTACTCCGATACTATCTCGCGCAACGTGACCGGTCGCCTCATTTCGCAGCAGATGACGCAGGAGGAGAACAACGACAACGTGCTGCTGCTACGCAACGAAACTACCGAGATGCACGGCTACGACGTGACCTACACCGGCCAGTACCTCGACGTGCCCGGCGTGCCCGGCTACGTGAATACGCAGCTGCTCTACCGCACCGACGACGAGTATAAGGCCGTAGCTCGTGGCGACATCAAGCGCGACAACAAGGTGTATTTCAAGACCGGCGACACGCTCGAAATCCGGCCCGAGAACACCTACTACCGCGTTAATTATGAGGATAAGAAAAACGGCGAGAGCTTCACACTCTACCCCCGTGCCCAGATAAACGAGGAGATGGGCGGCATTCTGGCTTCGCCGGCTTT
>Ga0265798_10008798_pt1 | contig 12778 bp, 13 predicted proteins | sample P3T30metagenome_FD_192430 | JGI IMG/M metagenome (GOLD analysis project Ga0265798, IMG submission 192430) | Plant litter microbial communities from East Loma Ridge, Irvine, California - P3 T30 | ecosystem: Environmental > Terrestrial > Plant litter > Unclassified | place: USA: California...
GCCGTTTCTGTACTTCCCTGCTGGCTTGATAAGAGGCTGTCTTGCTAGCTTAGGTATACAGGCAACCGTCACGGCGGAGAGTGCGGCCTTGCCCGGTGCGACATTTCAGATACGGACAGCAGGGGCAAAGAATTAAACACTTGTCAAAGGTATAGTATTCGGGCTTTATTAGCGGCATTGCAAGGAGTTATGGGTTTACAGGAGCTTGCGAGGATATATGTGCTGTTTTTTACAGAATTCATGAGCACATGACCTTCTAGTGCATGGTAGACTTGCCTGACATGACTTCACATACCCACTGGTGAGATCAAGTTAATTGTCACTCGCACGTATCTTATCATCACTGCTTGGGTCGCACAAACATGTTCGAGTACATATTGGTATTCATCATTTCCAGGATGTCTCGTATGGTTCATATCTCATCATCCATCACGGCGGCCTTCAGCCTGCTTACGGACACTCGTGAGCTCCTGTTTGCACAACAGCGTACTGAGCTGCAATTATTTGGCAGGGGGGTTCGCGACAAACTCGACGCCCTTGGAGATGTTGCCTGATAGACCCTCATAGCAAGCCTTGAGGAGCGTCTTCTCCGCGTCGTTGGCACTGCTGACGACATCGATGGCCTTCTCGGCACCGCTGGGCTGTTATAGACGTCAGTGAAAATATCAAAAGGTTTGAAGTTATAGTGTCCACTTACACCAAGCTCAATGGGCACGGAGAAGTACTCGGTACCGGTGGCCTTGGCAATGGCGTCTCCACCCTCTACACCGGGAAGGTAGACAAAGCTAGGCTCGACGATACCCTTCTCGCCCTTGGAGGCCTTGATGACCTTCTCAGCGAAGCTACTCGCAGTCAGTAGGTGTATCTGGATTTACAGCCGAGCAAACTTACCGGTATCCAGCGTAAGCCATGGAAAGAGTGGCTGAACCAGCGCCCTCCTTTGCCTGGACGACCTCATCACCACCGAATTGGACGCGCTTGACAAGAGCCTCCATCTTGTCGGCTGGAATGTTGACGCTTGGCTTGGACTGGCTGAACAGGGGAACAATGGTCTCGCCGGAGTGACCACCAATGACGGGGATGTAAAGCTTGCCAGGGTTCTTCTCGCCAGTGATCTCAGCGACAAAGGTCTCAGCACGTACAACGTCCAGGGTGGTGACACCAAAGAGCTTCTTGGGGTCGAAAACACCCGCCTTCTTCAGGACCTCGGCGGCAATGGGAACTGTTGAGTTGACGGGGTTGGAGATGACGAGGACAAAGGCCTTGGGGCAGTACTCCGCAACACCCTCGATGAGACCCTTGACGATGCCAGCGTTGATCTTGAAAAGATCATCACGAGTCATGCCAGGCTTGCCTAAGAACTTGTCAGCTTCTGCTGCTATAACAATCGACTCGGGTTGCCTTACGAGGAATACCGGCAGGGATGACAACAATGTCGGCACCAGTCAAAGCACCCTTGAGACCATCTTCCTTGGGGAGGTAGCCTTTTACAATCTATCGAAGTTCAGTATCTTGCTTCGTAGGCGGGGTTGGTGTGGCTTATACCGCTGGTGTGGAGATGTGTGACAGATCGGCAGCGACACCGGGTGTGTTGACGACATCGTAGAGGGCAAGCTCGTCAACGAGCTGGCAGTTCTTGAGAAGCAAAGAGAGGGGCTGTTCAGGGTCAGTCTGCGTTCCCTTGCAGGTAAACATGGAGCCGTTTAGAGCCCGTACCTGTCCAATGCCTCCAGACGCTCCGGCTACTACGGCCTTGACCATTTTGATGTGATTTTTTGGGGGATGTGAGGGTAATGTGAGAGAGGTAGTTTGAGATGAAGCAATTGAAGAGTCGGTGAGAGAAGAGATGAGAAGAAGAATTGGTGGCTTGAAGTAGTGAGCTGCACACCACGCGCCTGTTCTGTTGGTCCTAGGAAGGTGGGGTGAAGCACAGGCCAGTAGCGGGGTACCGGGAGTATGTCTGGGATGTCGCCTCAGACTAATGGCAATCTAATGCTTTAGAGCGTAGTCTGGCAATCTCCGTAACACGGTTAGTTTCGATTGCGGGCTTGGTGAGCTTGGTGGGGGGTTTCAGGCGCAAGTCTTCAACAGCGGATGAGGCTGATATAATGAACCAAGTCACCATGTCAGGTGCCTCGGTGTTTCGATTTGCCGGAGCAGGTCGGATGTCCGCTTGTGAAAATGCAGGTACGGATGCTCACACCGGAGAGTCTAACACTTAGCCCGCGTACGGAAGCATCAAGTCTGTCAGGCTCTCTAGTTTCAGGGTTTGCCTAGAGACCGGCGGGCATTGACGGACGCCAATGCTCTTATGGTATCATGGCCTACTCACGAGGGCAGTGTTTGAATTGATATTTGTAGCTAATGGCAAGTCCACAGTGGGCGCTCGTCGTCAAATGCAATGCCCCATGAGCATCAGGCTACGTCGATCATGGACCTAAGAAGATCCCGGTGAGGTTCAGCCTTGTTTAGTTGCCGGAGCGGATCGGAACTTGGCTGGCAATGACATACTTGGACCCGGCCAGACACACACTGTTGCCCAGCCTGGTAAAGAATCGGGAAATAGCTGTATACAAGGTGATTGCCATTGAATTATTTGATACCTGTCTCGTGACGCCTTCATGATATCTAGCCGTTCCGCGGCCGTACCCAAATACCGTACCCAAACGCCATATTCAACTACTGGACAACAGGGCTTCTACTCTCAACCAGACCACTGTGTGATATCCTGTGATGCCCCCCCACAGGAGCCTAGTTATCGGCATCCACTCGCTCGCCTTGAGCATCGTCATCAGGGTCGGCCTCGTAGCGACCAAAGGCCTGCGGGTCGCCGGCAATAGGATCGGGCCCGCGCTGACCAACTGCATACATCTGTGGTTGCTGACCCATCTGGTTGTATCCACTGTAGACGTTTGGGTCAAACATTGGTTGCTGTGCATATGCTCTGGGATCGCCCTGCACCTGGCCTGGGTACATGGCCGGCTGCTGGTAGTCCTCTTGCTGGGCAAGATGCTGGTTCATGCTGTAGTCAGCATGAGCCATGGGATGCTGCGCGTGTACTGGCTGCGCCATTCCACCAGGCGGAACAACTGCAGCCGACGACTGAACCGCGGCATTCTGCCCAGCACTCCTCTTGTGGGGATGAGCCTCTTCGCGTGGGACGATGTCAATGAGGAAATCGAACATGTCGGACTTTGACAGTGCAGAGGCTATGTCTGATCGCTGCAGAGTGCGACGCTTGTTCTCCTCGGCGTGAATCCAGGCACGCATGGTCAGCTCGGTGATGAAGATGTCGCAGCCCTTGGCGAATAGGATGGGAGCTTCGGCCGAAATCATCTTCACTTCTGGATCAGCCTTCATGACCTTCTTGATGCGGGCGAGGGGGAGCTGGTGCAGCTTGTAGTCGTGTTCGTCCGTCTCGAGCTTGGTGACCTGCTGCTGCCAGTACGTGTTGAGGATGTCACGGTAGTTACCCGTGAGGCCCTGGTTCACCTGCAAGTCGTCAGCCGGTTACATTCAGCAAGAACAGTGAGATTGGTGGCATACATTTTGCCAGGAACCGGTGAACAGCTGGGGATCGGGAGCTTGGTTTTGTGCGGCAATCTGGGACCAAATATCAGTGGCTGCCTGGCAGCAATGGACGCGGGTGCGCATGGAGAACGTACCGAAGCAGATGCGCCTACGGTTCAGAGTCAGCATAGAGTTCCATGGCGAGTTGCGACGGGCAAGGAGCCCAGCAGCTCGGAAGGGCGCGACTGACCATAGTGACCGCCATTGGCAGAGTCGTAGAGTGGGTTGCCCTGCTGGCCGTCGTATTTGCGGGGCGCGGCCGTCGACTGGCGCATCTTCTGCTGGCCGTGGCCCTGGAGGTTGACTTGGTCCATGGCTTGGGCTGGGTTGCGCAAGTGTTACGCGATGGGCAGGGTTCGCGTCTGTCCGCGGCGTGTCTGGATGACAGAAGCGCTTCTTAGGCGGCGGGTGGGTGCAGCAGTTGATGCGCGATACCCAATGGCTGCTCCGGGGGGTTGCGGTGGGCGCGTTGTGGAAGGAGAAGCGCAGTCGTGATTGCGTCCTAGGTGCGGTCTGAGTGGCCGGGAAAGGTGCAGAGCGAGGGAGCGGGGAAGCCGCAGGTACCTGTCTTTTGGCGCGAGGAGACGGCTGTGTGTGCGCCTGGCATCCTGTATAAGCTTGACTTTCTGCGATTGCACAAACCCTCGATGAGGTTGACACCGACATGCAACTGACCTTTTGCTCGGCTCCGACGAATCAAATTCCAGCTCAAGTATATATTCGCGGACTTGATGCTTGGTTGGTGGGTTTCTGACGAGCCAACGAACCACGAACCACACAGCTAAGCCAGGGCCCCAACGTTACTCAGGTACGCCGAGAAGCACGTAAGGACGGCGGGGGCGGGCGGGCTGCAGTATTTATTTGACGGATTCAAGCGCGGTCGCGACAAGTCTGACGTAGTGAAGCGTGCGCCTTTTCTCTTTCTTTCTCTCTCTCGATCTCTTTCGGTCGGCCTCTCCCACGAGGCAAGAATCGCCATGGTCACTCCGGCCATGTTTATATGCCTGCTATGCGCGTCGCACCACGCCCCCCAAGCCAGGGCTGGCAGAGTGACAGCACAGTAGCGACGCAATGGTTCTGCCGCATCCGTCACGTCTCGTTCTGGATGCGTCGCAAGACTCGAGCCCATCCTGACCACAACTAAGGCGGGCCAGGCTACCAGGGCAACACACTTCACATCGAAGCACCACCACACTAGGGAGACGACTCTCAGCCGTCGTCCGCCGTGCCCATTGGCCAGAATAGCGCCTCCCAATTGGCCGTGCAAGCAACCAGCCATGCCAGCGATGAGTTGTTCAAATCCCCTTTCTCTTGAGCCCGCTGGGACATGCACGCACGCGTCATAGGCCAATATGCCAAACGCGGACGGCTCGAAAATGAAGCGAGCTTGGAGAACGATGGTGGTCAACTTGACGTGGCGGAGCTGACTGCGGAATGCCGTCGAGCGCCACCACAGCCCAAGATCGAATTACGGCCAGCAAAAGCGTCGGCCGTCCTGCAGCCGCCCTTGTTCGTGAACGAGAAGTCGGTAGCAGGGAGCTTGGTTTTGCCGAGGTGGCGCGTGCGCCGGGCCATTTCAAAAAAAGTTCCCTCTCCAAAATTTCCTACCTCTTCCCTGTCAACGCCAACATGGAGTTGCCAACGCACCAGCCGCTCGTCGACGACGACACCGATGAAGAGCTTTCCGATGAGCAGATTCGCGAACTGCTCAGTGAGGCTGCCGTCCGCATGCGGGCGAAAGCAGCTCAACCTGCCGCTCAGACGGACTCTGCGTTCAGGCTGCCGAAGCTGCAGCCCGGCCGTATCGCCGATACTTACGAGAAGACTGACGGCAACATCACGCGCCTAGATCATTCCAAGCTTGTCGACAAGAAGCAACAGGCTTTGGCTAATGGCATCAAGAAAATTGACGATCCGCTCCAGATCAAGAAGCAGAAGCAAGAGGTACGTTCAATCCACACTGCACATGTTTCCGCGCCTTTGATGATATCTATCCCAAATTTTTTATTACTGAGCAGACTGGGGCGCCGTCTTGGTTGCCCTCCTGCACCACTGAGGGTCCATTAGTTCATAGTTACACTGAGGCATCATTTCACTCAAGCTTCGCTTTCTCAACTTGGCAGTTGTAAGTTGCTAACGGCTTTTGATAGGAGAAGAAAGCAACCGCTGGCTCACAGTGGTTCAACATGCCCAAGACCGATCTCACCCCAGAATTGCGCCGAGACCTGCAACTCCTGAAGATGAGGGGCGTCCTTGATCCAAAGCGCCACTACAAGAAAGACAACGCGAAGAACGACGTACCCGCATTCTCTCAAGTCGGCACCGTCATTGAAGGCCCAACAGAGTTCTTCAGCAGTCGCCTGAAGAACAAGGACCGTAAGCAGACCATGCTGGAGGAGGTTATCGCCCAGGAGCAAGACAGCGGTCGTTTCAACCGGAAGTACCAGGATATTCAGACGACCAAGTCGAGTGGCAAGAAAGCCTACTACAACGCGTTGAAAGCAAAGCGAAGCAAAGGCAAGATCGTAAAACCTTGAAGATTTGCATGATGCTTGGCCCACCATACACAAAAGTACAATGTCAGGACCGCTACTTCCCAGTAGGGTTTGGAGCAAAACAGGCTCCTACGTGCTTTCAAACGATGCAGTCTATTCTGGCCTGCATTCGTTACACTATGGCGCTCTATACGCCCAGACTACTCCCCGAAGACAGTCACTTTGGCTGCTGCTTCCTATCCACCTAGACGGAATCTGCCACTATTCCTCCTGAAGATCAGTCAGGATCTGCTTCACCAATGCCTGCATATCCTTGGCTGCCTCCCGTCCTGCCTCCAACACCTCCTCGTGGTTCGCCTTGCCTTTGCTCATATGTTCAGTCAGTTCTCTCCTGTTCATTGTTTGGATCTCTGCATCGTCTCCACGGGCGCCTGCATCCAATACAGCGACATTTGTCACTAGACTGAAAGCAAGGACACGCATGCCAGCGTGTCGTGCAACGATAATCTCAGGTACAGTCGACATGCCCACGACGTCAGCGCCAAGCATGTTTAGCATTCGGCACTCAACACGAGTCTCGTAGCTTCGAAAAGTCAGCGGTTGTTCGATACACATAGTGGGGGAGGAGCAGATGAATGACTTACGTTGGCCCTCCAACAAATGCGTACACGCCCTCGTGTAACTTCCGCTTCTGCTGGTCGAGGCCCAGCTTCTTCCACGCCTTGTGAGTACGTCTCCTGAGATCCAGGTCGTACGCATCCGATAGAGGCGGGAAACGTGTGCCAAACTCTTCGAGGTTGGGGCCACGTAGAGGATGCATACCCACCAGCCCAGCAATATTCAGGTGCTGGACCATGTTAGTCGACATTGGATGGTAGAAGGGAATCACGTACATCGTTCAGGCATACAATGTCTCCCACGTGGTAAGTCTGGTTGAGACCACCAGCTGCGTTTGTGACTACCATTTGTTAGTTGATCAACCTGATTTGCTGCCTGATAGTTCAGTTCACCGATCATTGTTTCGACGCCGAGTAGCTTGCACACCCGGGTAGCGAACGTGACTAGGTCCATAGTGTGTCCTTCGTAGAAACTATGAATATCAATCAATATCAAAGCATTGTACAATGTCTTGTAATACGGTGACTCACTGTGCTCGTCCAACAAGCAGCGCTACAGGAGTCTTCTGGGGCCCAATCTGACCGAACACAAACTTGCCAGCATGTCCCACAACTAATCAAGGGAATCATCAGCACTCTGCACCCCGAAGGCAAAATCCAAGGCCTCATGTTGCACTCACCAGTGCTCTGGGGAAAGTTTGGAATCGTTCCATAAGCCAACTCGACCTTGGGCTCGGGCTCAATGGTATCGGCAAGTCCACCTAGTCCAGAACCACATACAATTGCGACTTTGGGGTTTTGCAGGGCCTCGGGCAGCTGCGAACGAACATACTTTGCCGTTACGCTAGCGCGGGCATAGGCATTGGGTGCGGCGAGGGTATCCAGATTAGAGTCCATCTTGAACGTGAGTTGGTGGAGGAGGGGTTGAGGGCGGGAGTAGATGGATGTTTCGAAACCGATGAAAAGTGTGTGTGTGAAATCAAAGAAAAGAAACAAAAGTGGTTATTATGGCTGGATGGGTAGATACGAAGGAGGAAGAAAAACTCCGGCTCCTACATGTGACTTATCCTTCTGATGGGGAGGACACACAACGTCGGATCCATGCAAAAGTCTAGGGTGCAGAAAGGAAGGCGGCGGCGTATTCCGACGGGTTGCCAAGCCTTTTGTTTGGCGAAATGGGTGGTGGACTAGCGCGTTATCGGAAGGGAAAGAAGTTGTGGGTTTGGGTTAACTCGGTGGTGTGTGTGAGTCTGTACAATTGACGGCTTTCTATTCGAGCAATGGCCGCGCCACGATGTATGCGCTCTTTTCTAGGCCCGGCGAAGAGGGTAAGGGTAGGACCTATTTCTGTTTTTTCTCTTTTGCTCACTAGACTACGCAATCCCTACATGTATGCCTCGCAAGAAAGAGAGTGCTAATGCGATTTCTCGCAACAGATTGCGCAGCCCGCCGTCGCCGCACAGCCGTACACGCAGACATTTTCACGGAGCAAGAGCACACGCGCAGCCGAGGACAATGAGCGGGACTCGAGAGAAGACAGGGATGCGACGCTGATTGAGCGGTTGAGGATGGATCTGGAGAGCGGGGAGATGCCGTTGGACCAGCGGTTGGAGGATCTCGGGATTGATCCTGTGGAATATAAGATGTATGGCTATAAACACTTCTCTCTTTTTCCTTGTCCTAGCTGAGAAAGTAGAGATTTGGAATTGGAGGGAAAAGAGGCTAATTAGAAGAACAGACTCTACGCCAGCCAACAAAAGGTCAACAAGCGACAGCAAAACTTCGAGCCCAAGACGCGCGAGGAAGCACAGCGGCGATGGAAGGAATTGCAGAATACGCCCGACCACCTCGGTTTGTTGAAGCTGTATAAACGCGCTGGTATCGAGCCGATCAAACTGGCAAAGTACGTCTTTCATCACACTCCCTCCCTCCACCATGTCCAAACTCTACCAATTACCAGCATCATTCTAACATGTAGTTTTTTTCTCTCTCTAGAGAAAACGATATCACTCTCCCCACCGACAAACCCCCGCTTGACCCCCAAACCGCCCAAGCCCTCAAAGCCCTCCGCACGCCCATCAACGTCCGCGCAGTCCACCTCCGCCCTCTGCGCCGCACACCCACCCACGGCGTCCCTGTCTGCGACCTGCAGCTCCGCACCTATAATGTCCGCGGCCTCATCCTCTTCGCCGACTTTGCCGTCCGCGCCGCCTACTACATGGGACTCTGCGCCCGCGGGCCCGTCCCCTTGCCCCGCATAACCGAGCGCTGGACGGTGCCGCGCTCGAATTTCATCTTCAAAAAATCACAGGAGAACTTTGAGCGCGTGACTATGCGCCGCTTGATCCAGATTCAAGACGGACATCCGGACGTTGTCAAAGCGTGGTTGGCGTTTCTGGCCAAACATCAGTATCACGGCGTTGGCATGAAGGCGAATATTTGGGAGTATGAGGGCTTGGAGCAGGCGAGGCGCGTGGCGTTTGAGGTTGAAGACGGGGCCCCGGATTATGAGAGGAGGAGGGAGGGTGCGGTTATGCAGAAGGTGGAGGAGATTTTGGGCAGGGATGGGTTCAAGGAAGCTATGAAGGGATACAAGGGGAAGGAGGGGGTGGAATTGAGGCCGTAAAGTTTGACTCAAGACGACGACGACGACGATAAAGATAGAAGGAACTTGAAGTAGTGGCGAGCCTTCTTTTCGCTGTGAGTGGGAGGCGAGTGTGGAAATGGAGGAAAATGTATATGACATGTACAAATACACATGTCTATCCCGAAGAAACTTTATTGAAACAAATTCGTATATTTCATCCAGTTGTTCTTTTCGCTAGGAACACTACAATAACCAAATTTCAATTTATTTTTTCCCCTAATTTCTTCCCACCTCCACCACCCAACACAACTACAACCTACCCCCTCAAAACTCCATCCCCATGCCCTCGCCAGCATATCTCTCATCCGCCAGCAACAACTCCAGCACTGCATCCAACAAATCCCCCGGCAAGTTCCTCCCTTGCAGCGCCCTGACCTTGTTGAGCACCGGCTCGCTGTTATTGACGCAATTCCAAATATCCCACTTCTTGTCATTATCGATCCAGGCTTTGTCGAGGATATCCCAAATCTTTGGGTTGGGGTCGATGATGTCGAGGCTTGGGCCAGTGCCTGACGAACAGCTGGAACTGAAAGTGGAATAGGATGTGGGGGTGGGGGTGGTGGAAGAGGAGGAGCCAGAAGAGCATAGGTCAATGATGATGGTATGACTTGTCGGTACCGCATCGATAGAAATTAGCGTCCCGTTTGCTTCCTCGCTAATGTCAAAATTTAGGGATTTGGCATTTCGTTTGGTAGCGGGTGAGGTGGTGATGACACGGATTTCGCCTCCTTTGGCGGGTGTGTGGGCTAGGAGGCGAATTTTCCAGGATCGGTGTTTGGGGATTGCTGGTATGGTAGTCGAGTCTGGTGAGGCGGGACCGATTTTTAATACGCCCGTGGCTTGTTTGTATGTGATTGGTGTGGAGATGAACGTTACAGTGTCTTCGTCATCGCTGGATTCTTCGATGCCGTCCATGGAGACGAGGCTGAAACCACACTCGTCGACCAGGTGGCCGGTGCCGTCGTCTTCGACAAGAGTGAAGGCGCCGTCTGCGCCAACGACAAGCAGGATTTCCAAACCGGGTGGGTTTGGAGATCCGGACACGGGCCGGTAGGCTGCATCGAGAGGGATGATGGAACCTTCCTTTGCCAGCACGGGAACGTAGTGTAAGGGTCGGTGTACGGTGAGTTCACCTGCGCGGTTGTACACGACGCCTGTGAAGATGTCGACGTAGCGGCCTGCCGGGAGCCATATTTTCTCGGCACCGAAATGCGTGGTTTTGGAGCGGGGCTGGGTGATGGGCGCGACAATGAGCTCGGTGCCAAAGCGGAATTGGTTGGGCACGTTGTAGGCTTCGTCGGCTTCGGGATAGTCCCAGTACATGGGCTGGATGAGGGGCTCGTCGTGGCTTGCACTCCGCGCGTTCATCGTGTAGAGGTATGGGATGAGGCGGTGGCGGAAACGCAGTGTGTCTTCGACAATGATGCGCGCTTCATCGTTGTAGCGCCAGGGTTCGCGTGTGTTGAAGGGGTTGTTGTCAGAGTGTAGGCGCAGGATGGGCGACCAGCAGCCTAGTTGTACCCAGCGTGTGTAGAGCTCGTCATTCTTGTAACCATGCGTATGTCCACCAATGTCGTTGCTCCACCATCCATAACCGATGTTTGACGCGGTTGCTGTAAACTCTGGCTGGAAGTTCAGACTCTCCCATGTGATGATGGCATCACCAGAAAATCCAATCTGGTAGCGCTGCGCGCCTGGTCCGCCAAATCGGGACAGGATTAGTGGACGCTGCGAGCCGCGTCCAGAGTCGAGGAAGTGGAAGTGATTGAGCACCCACAACGGGTCAACGCCAGGAATCTTGGACGTGTTGCCTTGCTGCCAATCCACCCACCAAAAGTCCACGCCTCGTTCCTCGTGCTCATGATGTACAATGTCAAAGTAGGCGTCCATGAACTTCTTGTCCGTACAATCAAAAGGAATCGTCTGCTTAGACTGGGGATCAATGCCCATATATTTGGCGACTTCAGCGTATTGTGCCTCGTGCGGCCGGAACCCATCGGCCGGATGTAGGTTGAGTGTCAGTCTCATTCCGCGATCGTGCAGCTTCTTCATAAAGGCATCAGGGTCGGGAAAGAGCTTCTTGTTCCACGTGTATCCGGTCCAACCATTGACACCGCCGGGTATGTCCCATACCAGATGCCAGTCCATATCTACAACTGCAACATTCATGGGCACATCGTCTTTTTCGAAATGGTCGTGCAGGGCAAGGTATTCCTTCTCGTCGTATGCATGGTATCGGCTCCACCAATTGCCCATGGCATATCGCGGCAGTAGAGGCTGGCTTCCAGAGACAGCGTAGAAGGCTCGCATGGCTTCCCGATAGTCGCGGCCATACATGAAGATGTAGTGGTCGCTCCTATCCCCACCCCTTCGGCCTGCAATCCAGCCATTGTCCTCGAAGAGCATGGATTTGGTGTCATCCAAAGGCGTCATACCCTCTCTCGACAGGATACCGGGTCCGAGGTTGGCCCGCCCATTCACCCCATCCAGCGTGCGTGTAGTTCCGCCTAGGTTGGAGACTGGCTGGCCATATGTCCACGTGCCCGTCACATTGCCCTTGAGATGTATTTTGAAACCGTCGGCGCTGAACTTCTTCTTGTCGTATACGACGTGGAAGCGCTTCGTCACAATCTCGATGCCGTGGCCACGATCCCAAACGTAAAAGTCGGGCACGGCCAGCTTGCGGTTAATGGCAAAGGTACTCGCGCGGTCCTCGAAGCGGCCGTCCTCGGCCCACTCAAAGCGCAGCAGGCCATCGGTGAGGATGGTGAAGCGGTACTTGTCGCCCGCGACAATGGCGTCTGGGTGCGCGACCGGGCGCGTCTTGAAGTTGTAGCGGGCCTTGGACATGGCTCTTTCAATATCAAGACAACTCGGTGTCAAGTAAGGCCTCTGGTACACGTCTGTGAAGAGGCCGTGGCATAGCGGGGCGCAGACGACGACGCCCGGCGGTCAACCATCTTAAGCATGTCTGGGGGGGAAAGGGAGCTCGGACGGTGTGTCTGACTAAAGCCAACCTACCATGCCATGGCGCCACGCGCGTGACCTCGGGTTAGTGGAAACACACCTGTCAGGCCAAAGTAGCCCCAGAATCCATGCAGGGCATGTCAGGCGACAGGTCGAGATCGGCTCGCCTGCCTCACCAACGACGCTACGTCCATGGCGAACTACTGGGGAAATGCGGCACACCGGAATCGTGTTACGAGATGGAGTGTAGGAGTGGGCACGCGACGGCATCACTCGAGGCCGGAGAAATGTTTAGTCGCTGCATGTCTACTGCAGGGTGGCCGCGACCAACTGTAGTGCAACGCTTCGGTCGGCGTGCTGCATCCAAGAATATCGTGAAGACCTCGGCGCATGATAGTCTTCCGCATCGGCACAATAATCGGTGTGAAGCTGAGCATTACGGTACTAGGTTTGTGCCTGTCCGAGTCGCAATGTACTGAGGG
>Ga0265798_10008799_pt1 | contig 12778 bp, 9 predicted proteins | sample P3T30metagenome_FD_192430 | JGI IMG/M metagenome (GOLD analysis project Ga0265798, IMG submission 192430) | Plant litter microbial communities from East Loma Ridge, Irvine, California - P3 T30 | ecosystem: Environmental > Terrestrial > Plant litter > Unclassified | place: USA: California...
CAGGGGGCTGAAGCAGGTTGTAGTTGGTGAAGGCAAGATACAGCGAGACGAGCATGGGCCCACCCGTGAAGACAAAGAAACCGATCAGCCAGGGCAGCAAGAAGAAGAATCCCGCCTTGTTGTAGCGATGCTTCCGTTTGGCCTTCGGTTGCCCGCGCTCGGCCTTCGTCCGCTTAGCCATAGTGCGAAGTTCGCCCAGACTGCTCACGGAACCTCCTCATGTCTGGTGGCAGGGTGCGGAAACCAGACTTTTATGTGAAAGCGGTTTCTCGCGCTGTGAAGATAGTATGAGCCACGTCACAGGGTGTCAACCTGAAAGCGGTTTCTTGACGTAGTGTGTGTCACGTGCCTCGTCGCAACTTTCTCATGGACCTGTCCCCTCTGCGGGAGTCGCCGGCATATCTGCGATTCTGGATCAGCGGAATCGCCGGAGGCATCGGCGTCCAACTGACGGCCGTGGCCATCGGCATCCAGGTCTACGAGCTCAGCGGATCAACGGCGGCCGTCGCCATGGTCGGCGCGTTGGCACTCGGACCCATGATCCTAGTGGGGGTCCTCGGGGGCACCCTTGTGGATGCCTTCGATCGACGGAAGGTGCTGATCGCCGCCTCGAGCGTCGCCTTCTGCGCTCCGGTCGGCATCGCACTTCTGGCCTGGAACAATGTTGAGACACTGTGGGCCTACTACTCGTTCACCACCCTCTCCTCGGCAGCGGGTGCACTCGTAGGGGCTGCTCGTTTCGCCATCCACCCTCGCTTGGTGCGGCGTGAGCTTCTGCCGGCCGTTGCCGCGCTCTCTGCCGTCTCTGCGGGACTCCAGGCCGCCGGTGGGCCTGCTCTGGCCGGCATCCTGGTGGCCAGCGTCGGTTACGCGTGGACGTACACCATTGATGTCGCGCTGTTTGCCATCGGTTTCTGGGGGATCCTCTCACTGCCTCCGATACGCCCTCAGGGCCAGCCTGGGCTCAACCTCGGTGCACTCCGGGACGGTCTGGCATTCCTCAGGCGGGCCCAGAATCTCCGTACGGCCATCGGATTGCACGTGGTGGCGTTCACCTTGGGCCGACCTTATGCGATCTTTCCCGCCGTCGGCGCTCTGCTCATCGGCGGAGGTGCGTGGACTGTGGGCCTGCTGACCGCCTCCGGAGCGATCGGCGTCATCGCCTCCAGCGTATTCTCAGGTCGTTTCGGAGAGGTCCGCCGCCACGGCGTGGCGATCGGATACTCCACCATGGTCTACGGACTCATGGTCGGCACGCTGGGGCTCGCGACCCTCTACTTGAGCCGTTCAGACAGCGCGGTCACCGCCGGTGCGGCAGACTTCGGCGCACTGGCGCTGCTGTGCATACTGACCGCACTCATCGGCGGCGCAGACAACGTGGCCGGTATCTTCCGGACCACGATGATGCAGTCGGCGACCCCGGATGAATATCGGGGGCGCCTCCAGGGGATCTACACCCTCGTGCTGAGCGCCGGTCCTCGGCTGGGCGACACGTATATCGGTTTCGTGGCTGCGCTGTTCACACTGTGGTTCCCACAGCTGCTCGGGGCTCTTCTGATCCTTTTCGCCACGGGTGCCTACCTCCGGCTCAGACCAGGTTTCAGACGCTACGACGGCGCCGACCCGGTCCCCTGATTTTCACGCTGCGCCTTTGACCCCGAGAGCACCGTGGTCCTCTTCGAGCTCGATGAAGGCCACCCGCTCAAGCGGCGTCTCGTTGGGGGAATGCAGCGTGAGATAAAGCGTGCCGTCAAATGCCTTGAAGATCATCCCGTGTCCGCCGTCGGCCTCAAAGAGAGGCTCCTCCTGCTGCTGCCACGGGCCCCGGATCGTCCCGGAGGCAGAGCGTGCGACGCCTTGCGCATAGCGTCTGTTCTTGAAGCTCGCCCAGAGCATCAGCAGACCTCCCTCGACGGTCCGATGCAGGTACGGCCCATCAGTGACATAACCTGTGCCATGTCGCGGGGAGCTCACGGGATCCACCCACGGCGCCATGGAGGCCCGGAACAGCTCCACCGGCTCACCCACGGCTCGTTGCAGGTCCGCCGAGAGGGGGAGCGCGCATATGGCCCCGTCGGAGATCTGCACCCACTCGTGGCAAAAGATTATCCATGGTGTGCCGTCTGCCTCGACGTGCAGCGTGCCGTCCAGGCACTCCCAGTCGGACGGAGTCACGGGCCCGTTGCTGTGCGGCTCGTACGGCCCTTGGATCTCCTCAGCGACGAGAATCTGCGTGCCGCGGCGCACTTGCGGCTCTGGGTGCCCGAACGTCGCGAACATGAAGAAGCGACCGTGGTACTCGTGGACCTCCGGAGCCCAGTAGTTGGTCTGTGACCAGAAACCTGGTCTTGGACGGAAGGCGGGGAAGGGGCCCTCCCATGTGTTCAGATCCTGGCTGCGATAACAATCGAACCCGGTGGCCTGGCCCTTCCAAATGTCTTTGTCGGTGGATCCGAAGAGCCAGTAAGCACCTTCTTCCACACGGGGCAGCACGAAAGGGTCTCGCAGCTGGATATCGCTGATCTGCACGTGGTCCTCCTGGGATCTCGGGTGGGTGGGCGGAGTAGCGTTCTGCACGGGTCCAGCGGTGGATCATCCTGCGCGCGGCGGTGTGTAGCCGGGGGTGTGCCGTGCCGAGACCTCGAGGTCCACCAGCTCCACTCGCTCGTTGGGCTCGAGGCTCAGCTCCAACGTCTTGCCACCTGCGCTCAGCGTGCCTCGCGCCGCGCTGGTGGTCATGCCGATCACCTGCGTGGGAAGCCCACCACGATCAGTGATCACCCTCCACCCCCGGGGGAAGCGCATGTGCTCCTGTGCATCACGGCAGACCAGAGTCTGGTGATCATCGGCGGCAAGCTCATAGTGTGCCCCCGCCACGGTGCGCGAGTAGGCGGTGGCGTCCGCGGCCGCTCCATGGTCGAGTCGGGTCGGGGCAAGCGAGGTGAACGAGAGGGTTCCATCAGGTCTCGGCTCGATGCCGCAGGATCGTTCCACGGTGTCCAGAAGCCAGAGGATCGCCGGAGAATACGCCGTGGTGAAACCCGCGGATCCGCTCCAGGGGTCCATGCACTGTGGGAACCGATCGGCCAGGGCAAGGGCTCCCAGAAGCGGTCTGGTGACCGTTGCCAGCTCGGCGGACCGGCCGTGGTGTTCGAAGGCGTGAGGTGCTCGGAGCTGAGTTAGAAAGTTCACCGGACCTGCCCAGGAATTCCTGGTGTGATCGCCGTCGAAGCGGGGGTCCGAGACTGACACGGAGGTGAAGCCGTAGTGGGAGAGGAAGTGCGCGGTGTTCAGGATGTAGCGCTGGAGTGCCATGGCGAAAAACTCGGCGTCTCCGATCTCACTGGCCAGCACGCGCATCAGCACATCTGAGACGACCCGTACGCGGTTGCCCTGCGCGTCGACGTCATAGAAGGTCCCGTCTTGCTCGTCGTAGCACCGCTCGAAGAGCGCCTTGACCGATGCCTCCGCCTTGTCCTCCCAGGAATCGGCGTCCTCCCCGAGCTCCCTAGCGATCTTCGCCAGGTAGCGGCGCTGGCAGGCCACATTGGCCGTGAGGTCTGGTGCGAGATAGGGAACCAGGGCAGCCTCTGGGTCACACAGCGCGGCGTCGCCGTGAAGACAGCGTTCAGGGGCGAACCAGAAGCGGGGGGACAGATCATGGCCGGTGTCGAAGGTGCAGAAGGCCTCGACGCACCCGGTGCCTCGGGTGTCGCGGTTCGTCGCAAGCCACACGTCATAGCGGACCATCGCTTGGTACATGAGCCTGAGCCAGCCATGATCGGCGTCCTCGGTGCCCCGGTGCAGCTGGTAGTGGTTCCAGACTGATCGCGCCAGGGGTGTGACGATCTGGATCTGACTGAATCCGGGACCATCAGCGGTGACCTTATAGGGGATCAAGCCGTCCCCGCGCTGATGCCTGGCGAACAGGGCAAACGTCTCCTTGGCCGTGCGGGGGGCCAGCCGGGAGAGGACCTCCGTATTGATGGTACCGGTGGACTCGATCCAGGAGCCCGCGTAGACGCCGCCTTCGTTAAGCACGGGCCTGGAACCGCCGAGAGGGCGGATGCACTGCTCCAGCTCGGTGAGCGCTTGGTGCCAGCGCTCCTCCAGGGGACCCCCCAGTGCCGCAAAGCCCACCCCTGAGGATCCCAACTGCCTGGCAAGCACGCCGGTGAGGCCGGCCTTCATCGGCGCCGCGGCTTCTGTTCGCAGCCGGACCAGGGCATCATCGATTGCTGTCATGGGAGACCTCTCCTCTGTGCACGCTTCGCCGATGCAGGCACCTGGCGCGGTGGGGTGATGCGGTGCTGGTGACACGACGGTGCGGATGACTCTGATCGAGCCATCCGCACCCTCTGATAGTCGTCAGTCAATGGTATTCGGGAGCATCTCAGCCCCCCTGAGACAAGGCGTTCTCCATGTAGCTGATCCAGTCCTGCACACCCTGCTCGACAGTTGAGTTGTCGAACAGGATATCGGTCTCGATACGCTGGGAGAGGTCGTTCATCTCAGCGCCACCGGCAGGCTGTGGTGGTGCGACCACCCCTTGCTCCAGGACTTCCTGGATGTACGCGGCAGCCGCGGAGTTGATCGGGTCAAGCATCGGCTCGACGACTTCCAGCATCTCGGGATTGAACGGCAGACCCCGGTCGTCCTGAAGAATCTCCGCCACTTCGGCGTCGTTGAGGATGAAGTCGAGCAACATCGCAGCGGCCTGCGGCTGTTCAGAATTCGCGTTGATGGACCAGAACTGTGACGGCAGCACTGCCACACCCGGGTTGTCCGTGTCAGTCGGCGGCAGCATCATACTGACTTCAGCATCCCCCAGCGCCTGGGTATAGGGGGTCATCTGGTTGCTGTAGCTGAAGCTCATCGCGGCGTCGCCCACGCCGAAGAGCGACTGATCAGGGGTGACAGTGTGGTGCTCAACGATCACCGAGGGATCTGGCAGGGCACCAGTCTCAACCATCTCGAGCTCCGTCTCATACCAGTTGGTCAGCTCCTCTTCGGTGACCGCGAGCTGTCCGTCCCAGTCATAGAGCCCTAGGTCGTTGTACTGCGCGACGTAGGTGGAGATGATGTCTTGGATGCGCAGGTCCATCCCCACCGCGTCCTCGTGATTCTCGGAGATGTCCGTGGCGGCCTGGACGAACTCATCCCAACCCCACCCCTCTTCGGGCAACTCGACTCCGGCTTCGTCGAACATCGTCTCGTTGACCAGCAGCCCTATGGCATTGCCACCGGTGGGCAGCCCGTAGAGCGTGTCATCAACGACCGCACTCGAGACCATGAAGTCCTCATAGGGCTCGAGATCCACGTACTCACTGAGCTCTTCAAGGGGGTACAGAGCGCCTGCTGCGCCGTACTCCTGCGGCATGGCACCGCCTAGGGTGAACAGGTCAGGGCCGCCTCCGGCGGCAAAGTCCGTGGAAAGTCGATCAAACAGATCACCCGGGTCGCCCGTGGGCTGGGATTCGATCGTGATGTTGTCGTGGCGCTCCTCGAAGAGGTCGAAGACCTCCTGAGTCAGCTGGGCCCGTTCATCATTGCCCCACCAGGCGACGGTGAGCGTGATCTCTGCGTCTTCGTCGAACTCCTCTGCGGCCGCGTCATTGCCTCCGCCGCCGCATGCAGTCAGGGCCAGCGCGCCCACTAGGACACCACCGAAGGCGGCGCGGCGCTTGTGGGATGGCGACTTAGGCGTCATAGGTCTGCCTCATTTCATTTAGTGGCGGCCACGTGCCGAACCGCCTCGTCAAGGGTGCTGGCCCCGCCAGTAGAGCACTGGTCAGAAACCGCTTTCGAGAAACCGCTTTCTCATACCACGATAGTATGACCCGCATCACAAGCTGTCAATCCACCCGCGGTCCCGGCCAGGTTAATCGGGGCGCCGCGCCGCGGTCGATGTCCGAATCTCCACCCTGGGCTGAAAGACCATGTCGTGGCCGGGCTCTTTCCCCTCGATGAGCGAGCGCAGTCGGTACCAGGCCTGCACCCCGAGCTCCTCGTGCGGCACAGACGCAGTCGTCAGAGGCGGCGCGATGTAACGGGCGAAGGGGATGTCATCGAAACCCGCCACCGAGATCTCCTCCGGCACCCTAATGTTGCGCTCCTGCAGACCGCCCAGGAGTCCGATGGCCACGAGATCATTGAAAGCGAGCACCCCCGTGGCTCTTGTGGAGATCACCGCGTCCACAGCGTTGAAGCCGTCTTCGCTAGCGACTCCCCCCGGCACCTCTGTGACAACGAGGTCGGCATTCTGAGCAGTGAAGCTGCGCAAGCCGTCCCGACGGTATTTGTCGGACATGCTGTGGGAGGGTCCTCCCACGTAGGCGATGTGACGGTGGCCCAGCTCGTAGAGGTGTTTCAGCAGCGACTCGATGCCGGTGCGGTAGTCGACGGTGAGCGCAGGTGCCGCGCCGGCCGCTGACCGGTTCACCAGCACCATGGGGTGCAGCGCTGAGGCGAGATCTACAAGTTCATGATCTGGCATCCGGGGCGCACAGAGAACTAGCGCGTCGCAACGTCGGCGGATCTCGCGCGCGAGGAGCGGCTCCTCGGAGACTGACTCTGTGGAATCCCCGATCAGCACGCGATACCCGTCCTCATTGGCGGTGGTGCTCAAGCCGGACAGGATTGCCTGAAACGCAGGGTTTCGCAGGTCAGGGGCGACGAATGCGACCGCCTGAGTCTGCCCCAGCGCGAGACTTCTGGCAGAGTAACTCGGCGCGTAGTTCAGGCGTACGGCCGTCTCGCGCACTCTCTCAGCGATCTTGTCCTCGCCGACGAAACGGTCGTTCATCACTCTGGAGACCGTGGCAGGAGAGACGCCCGCTTCAGTTGCCACCTGCGCGATTGTCGTCGCGCCGCGGGACCTGCCGTTGTTCTTTCGCGGCACTTTCGCTGCCATCCTCACCTCGTTGTGGCTCCAGACTATATGGAGAACTCTAGCCCGAGCCCGTGCGCCGCTTCGATGAGCGCGGAGCCTCCCTCGACGCGCACCGGAGAGGCTGTCCTCAGAAAGCCCAGAAAATGCAGTCCGGCATCCTCCACGTCTTCTACCCAGACCTCTTCGGGCAGGGACGCTGCAAGTTGTCCGTGAAGGTCTGGCAGGACATGGGGCGCAAGGCGCAGCCCCGACTCGCGCACAAGGTCCGCGATTCGCAGAAACGGGGTAATCCCCCCGACCCTGATCGCATTGGGCTGGAGGATCTGCGCACCGTCGGCCCGGATCACATCGCGGAACCGGTGAATCGTGTGGAAGTTCTCTCCCGCTGCGATGGGCACCCCGGGTCCACTGCGGGCGATCCGCCGTGCAAGCTCTGCGTAACCCGAGGTATCGTCCGCGCGCAGCGGCTCCTCGATCCATTCCAGGTCGAACTCCGCCAGGGCGATAACCGCGCGTTCCGCCGTCTCAAGGTCCCAGCGTTGGTTGGCATCGATCATCAGCTTCCGATCAGCGCCCAAGATCTCCCGGGCGAGTCCGACCCGAGCAACATCGCGTCGAAGATCATTCGAGCCGACCTTCAGCTTGACCGCGGAGAACCCCGCTTCGACCCACCTCTGAACCTGATCTGCGAGCTCCTGAATACCGTAGTGAAGATTGACGCCGGAGCCGTAGGCAGGCAGGCGTCGGTGGCGAGCACCGAGGGCCTCAGGGACCCCGGCATGGGCGCGACGCGCCTTCATGTCCCACAGCGCCAGGTCCACTCCTGCCATCGCGATGGTCGTCATGCCGCCGCCGCCCACCTCGTGCAGGTGCCGCCAGAGCTGATCCCACACCCGAACCGGATCGGTCGGCCTCCCGACGACGAAATCGGCGATGTCATGATCGATCAACGCCCGTATAGCCCGCGAACCAATGGTGGGCGTCCAGGAGAACCCCCTGCCCCGATTCCCCTGGTCGTCGGTGACTTCCACGACGGTGATGTGCATCTCCGGGGCATGCGGGACCCAGGGGCGGCGCATCGACCTGGTCAGCGGCCACGTCCGGACTGTCGAGATGCTGGTGTCCATCACATCGCACACAGCGAGAGTCCATGATCCAAGAGATTCTCAAGTCGCTCGAGATGTTCCGGCGTGGGATCGACGAGCGGAGGACGTACTCCTCCGACAGGGAACCCTCGCAGCCTGTTTCCCGCTTTGATCAGACTCACCGCGTAGCCGGCGGTCGTGTCACGCAGCGCCGTGAAGGGCATATAGAACTCGGCCAGCAGACGATCGGTCACAACCGAGTCTCCGTCGCGATGGGCGCGGTAGAAGGCCGTGGCGATCTCCGGCTGAGCAGCAAAGATTGCCGATGAGTACAGTGGCACGCCGATAGCGGTGTAGGCAGCCTGGGAGGCTTCTGCGGTGAGCAGCCCGTTGAAGAATAGAGCGTCTTCGCGCTGTGCCCTCCCGCTGAGCGTCATCTGCTGAGCCAGTGCGACGTCGCCCACTCCGTCCTTGACTCCGACCACGGATGGGAGCTCCGCGAGCACCCTGGCGACCGTCTGCGCAGTGAACTGCGCATTCGCCCGGTGGTAGATGATGACCGGCAAAGCGGTCGCGGCGGTGACAGCTCTGACGTACTGGAAGAGACCTTCCTGAGTGCCGCCGACAAGATAGGGGGGCAGCAGCAGCAGACCGTCGGCTCCGAGGTCCTCCAGATTCCTGGCGGACTCTCGCGCTTGACCGAGCGACCCGCCGACTCCAGCAATGACCGGGACCCTGCCGGCCACCGCCGCGATCGTGGCGTCCACCGCACGCAGGGACTCCGCCGGGGTCAGCGCGTGGAACTCACCTGTTCCACAGGCAGGAAACACTCCTCCGGGCCCTGCCTGCATGCCTCGTTCGACGTGCTCGGCCAGCAGCTCGGGATGCACCGAGCCCTCGTGTGCGCCGCCGGTGACGAATGGGGTCACAGGGAAGAACAGCGGTCCGTCGGAGAAGGTGAGCGAGGTCAATGAAACGTCCTTTCGGTGGAAGCGGGGTCTGCTGTCAGCGCCCCCAGCCTCTCCAACGCTGCGGTTGGGAGCTGGTTTCGCCAGCTCCGGGTCGGCACCCATCCGAGGTCCTGCGCCGCGGCCTCGATGCTGAACAGTGAGCCGTTCCCGGAGAGCTGATCACTGAGATGGGCGATCTCGGGCAGGTAGGTGCTCAGCAGGTCTGCAGGTGGTGTCACAGCCATGGCATCGGCGGCCGAGACGAAGTAGCACTTGCCTGAAGGGGCCGAGTCCGCGTCCAGCCAGGCCATCACGAAGCTGGCTGCGTCGCGCGCATCGAGGTAGTTGAAGAGCGAGACCGCGGCGAGCTCAGGGGAGGCCAGCCGCTCTTCGATCGTGTGCCCCTGCTGAGTCGGGGCACCCTTCCACTCCTCCGGCGCCACCACGTAGCACGGGCGGAAGGAGGCCAACCTGATCTGCGAATGGGCCAGCGCGAAGCTGGAGACCATCTCCTCCAGGACGACTTTGGAGAGCGCGTATGCGTGGTGGGGCTGTACCTCGCTGTTTTCATCGAGCGGAAGGCTCTGTGGTTGCCACCCGGGCCTTCCGTAGCCGAGCACGGTAGGACTGGAGGCCACAAGGATACGCGTGACCCCGGCCTCGATCGCTGCCTCCAGCACCGTGAAGCCCATTCCGGTATTGACTCCGAAGATGGTTCGCTCAGGAGCGCTGAACGGCACGGCGATCGCCGCCAGATGGACCAGCGCGTCGGGTCGCAGCTTGTGCAGGATCGCTGCGGCCTGTGCGGGCTCCGTGAGGTCAGCCTCGATGGACTGTTCGTCCGTGGAACCGGTCCGGTCTATCGAGGTGACCCGGAGGCCTGCCTCGCGGAGCCCTCCGACCACGCTTCGCCCGAGACGCCCCGAACCGCCGGTAACAGCGATATGCATTCCGACCCCCTCTCCAGGTGCCTGGTCCTCTTCTTGAAGCTCGGGCGAGAATCGGAATCTCGACCAGACCTGCAAGAAAGCGCTTTCTCGAAGTCTATCCCCTTGAGCCTCCAGCATTCAACTGTGGATCGTGGGGCGATTCCGCCGCGTGCGAGTCGAGCACTTCTCACTTAGTCTGTGACGGTGAACACAGCATCAGAGATCTCCGCAGACCGCGCCCTCAAGCGCGAACGCCTCTGCTCCCTCCTGCACGCCGAGGACTCCTCCGTCTGGTTGAGCAGCCCCGCCGCCGTGGCCTGGTACCTCGATGGCGCGCGGATCCATACCTCTCTCGTGGGCCCGCCGGTCGCTGGGGTGTTGGTGGGGCGAGATGTAGAACGGGTGGTCAGCTTCAGCAACGAAGCGGACCGCCTTGCCGCTGAGGAGCTGCCTGCGGGCCTTGAACTCCACACGGTCCCCTGGCATGCGCCGCTGGAATCTGCGCTGGTGGACATCGCAGGACTGCGACGAGAAGTCGACATGGAATCCGAGATTCGCGCGGCTCGAGCGGCGTTGCTGCCCAGGGAGTTGGCAAGGTTCGAACAGCTCTGCGCAGAGACGGCGGCACTGCTCACGACGCACCTGACGGCCTTCACCTCCCGACGCACGGAGCGTGAACTGGCTGCCGAGATCTCCGCAGGGATCGTCGGGCTTGGGGCGGACCCCGTGGTTGTCATGATCGCAGGAGCAACTAGGTTGACCTATAGACACCCCCTGCCCACCGATGCTCCCGTCGGTAATCACGCAATGATCGTCGTCTGCGCACGCCGCCACGGACTCATCGCCAACCTCACCCGATGGGTGCGCATCGGCGCCGCGCGCACCGAGGACCTCGAGCGGGAACGGCGGATGCTCGCCGTCGAGGCCGTCTACCTCGGAGCGACCCGCCAGGGTCGAACACTTGATCAGGTGTTCCGGGAGGGCGCCGCAGCATATGCCGAGAACGGCTTCGACGCAGAAGAATGGCAGAATCACCATCAGGGCGGCGCCGCCGGCTATGCGGGCCGCGATCCCCGTGCCACGCCAGAGACGCCGGACGTGATTCAGGACCAACAGGCCTTTGCATGGAACCCTTCTGCCCCAGGCGCCAAGGTGGAGGACACCGTCCTTCTGGACCGTGCAGAGATCCGACCACTGACGGTCGACCCTTCCTGGCCCTCTGTGACTGTCAACGGAATACCGCGTCCGGTGACGCTCGAGGTCTGAGCCCTCCGCACCGCCCGGGGCGATCGGCGTCCGGAAAGGCCCTCAGCCTGACTGCAGTTCAACCGCTGAAGTCGTACTCCCCATCCACCCGGCGCGGCACGCCCCACGGGTTGGCGTCTCGCACGACCTCCGGCTGGAGCCCCTCCGGCAGGTTCTGGTATGCCACTGGGCGCATGAAACGGTCGATCGCGAGTGTGCCCACCGAGGTGGAGCGGCCGTCCGAAGTGGCGGGAAAGGGGCCACCGTGCACGATCGCCTCCCCCACATCAACACCGGTGGGCCACCCGTTGGCGAGGATGCGTCCGACCTTCAGCTCAAGTGCAGGCAGGATGCTGCGAGCCATCTCCAGGTCCCCACTGTCCTCGGGGTCCAGGTGCAATGTAGCGGTCAGCTGCCCTTCCAGATGGTCCACTAGTGCCTCCAGCTCCTTCAGATCCGCATAGCGAACGAGGAGGCTGTGTGCCCCGAAGACCTCCTCCGCGAGCGCAGGCGTCTCCAGAAAGGTCCTGGCAGCAGCGGAATACACCGAGGGCGCCGGTGCATTTGCCGAGGCGCCCTCGACGCCGTGGCCCACTTCGTTGACTCCAGGCAGCGAGGACACCCTGGATTCTCCGCGTATCCGGGCGATGGAAATGCTGGGCGTGAGCATGGTCGCCCCTTCCGCCATGCTCACCTGGTGGGCGACCGTCGCAATGAAGGCGTCTCCATCACTTCCAGCTGGCACGAACATCAGGCCCGGGGACGTGCAGAGCTGTCCACTGGAACCGTTGACCGAACCGATGAACCCCTCCGCGAGGGCCGCCCTCGTCGTCTTCGATGCGATCGCTGAAGCGAGGACCACCACCGGGTTGATCGAGCTCATCTCGGCGAAGACAGGAATCGGCTGCGGCCGCGCGGCAGCTGTGGCCATCAGGGCTGTTCCTCCGCCGCGTGACCCGGTGAAACCGACGGCCTTGATGCGCGCATCCTTGACCAGCTGCTGCCCAATTTCATTGCCGCGGCCGTAGACCAACGAGAAGACCCCTCCCGGAAGGTCGGCTTCGGCGACCGCTGCGCTGAGCGCCAGACCCACCAGCTGACTGGTCGCTGGGTGTGCGTTATGAGCCTTGAACACCACCGGGCATCCGGCGGCGAGCGCGGAGGCAGTGTCCCCGCCTGCCACAGAGAAGGCGAGTGGAAAGTTCGACGCCCCGAACACTGCCACAGGACCGAGGGGCACCTTGCGCTGGCGGAGATCCGGACGTGGGAGGGGTGCACGCTCGGGCAGTGCGGGGTCGATCCGGACTCCGAAGTGGTCACCTTCCCGCGCCACCCTGGCGAAGAGCCTGAGCTGATTGACCGTACGGGCCAGTTCACCCTGGAGCCGCTGCCTCGGCAGTCCGGTCTCCCGCATCGCAGTGCTGATGATCTCCTCACTCTGGGCGTCCACCTTCTGTGCCGCATTCTCCAGAAAGGCCGCGCGCCGGGAGGGATCGAGCGCACGATACTCCGCGAACGCCTCATGCGCCGCCTGGACGGCGGCACTCACCTGCCCCTCGCTAAGGAAGCTGAACTCAGGCCCCTCCTCCTGATCGGTGCTGGGGTCGACGCTGCGAATACTTCCGGCGACTCCCGGAGTCGACTTCCCCGCGATCAACGAGTGGCAGGTGGTCTCTT
>Ga0265798_10008800_pt1 | contig 12777 bp, 15 predicted proteins | sample P3T30metagenome_FD_192430 | JGI IMG/M metagenome (GOLD analysis project Ga0265798, IMG submission 192430) | Plant litter microbial communities from East Loma Ridge, Irvine, California - P3 T30 | ecosystem: Environmental > Terrestrial > Plant litter > Unclassified | place: USA: California...
CGAAGACGCCGCCAAGACGATCGCTGAGGCTATCGAACATCGTGTTTCCTTCCCATCCGCCGCCAAACACAAAAGCGCCGGCGGGCGAAACCTCGCCGGCCAGCGGGCACCACATGGGCGCATGTCGATCGCGTTCAACGGTGGAACGTGCGGCGGCTGTTAGAGGAAGTGGGGTCGCGATGCAAGGTGGCGGTGGGCTGAGGCGCGCCTGAGTGGACGAACGAGGCTGAGAAGCCTTGCTGGTCGCCTGAAGCTGGCGTCAGGAAGTTGGGAGCGTGACACAATGCCCGTCCAAGCTACCGGTATGCGGCACGACCCGCCTCCCCGTCATCCCTGCGAAGGCAGGGATCCAAAGACGCTGGCGCCGGTGAAAGGGCCGCGACGTCAGCGCGTCTTGATCCCCGCCTTCGCGGGGATGACGGTAATAGCGGGGCGACCGCGGGGATGACAGTGGGAAGGGGTAGGAGCGGACTGCCCCGCCCCTCACCCCAGCCGCGCCAGCGCCGCGGCGAAGCGCTCTGCGTCCGCCGCCTTCTCCGCGTGATCGGCACGCGCCTTCTCCACCGCCTCGGGCTTGGCGCGCTCGACGAAGCTCGCGTTGCCGAGCCGCCCCGCCAGCGAGTCGCGCTCCTTCACGGCCGCCGCCAGCGATTTCTGGAGCCGCTGCCGCTCCGCCTCGAGGTCGATCACGCCCTCCAGCGCGAGCGCGAACGTCTCCGCGCCCCACAGGATCGGCGCGCGCGCGCCGCTCGCCTCGCCCGGCGTCAGCGTGACACGCGCGAGCCGTTCCACATAGGGTGCGATCGTCGCCGGTACGCTCCCCGCGCCGGTGTGGAGCGCGATGCGCGTGCCCGGCGGCACGTTGAGCTCGGCGCGCGCGCCGCGCACCGCCTCGACCAGCTCGATCAGCCGCTCGACCTCCTGCTTCGCCGCCGGGTCGAGCGCGCGCGCGTCCGCCATCGGCCAGTGTGCGACGATCAGCTCGTGCTCGCGCTGCGCCAGCGCGTGCCACAGCTCCTCGGTGATGAAGGGCATGAACGGGTGGAGCAGCACCAGGATCTGGTCGAGCACCCAGCCCGCGACCGCCTTGGTCTCCTCGTCTACCTGTCCTTTGATGAGCTCCAGATACCAGTCGCAAAAGCGGCTCCACACGAATTGGTAGATCGCGTTGGCGGCGGCGTCGAAGCGGTAATCGGCGAGCGCGAGGTCGACCGCCTGAACCGTCGCCACCGTCTCGGCGAGGATCCACTTATTGACCGGGTTAGAGGCGAGCGGCGGCTCCAGCGTGGTCGATCCGCCGATCCCGTTGGTTTGGGCAAAGCGGCTGGCGTTCCACAGCTTGGTGGCGAAGTTCCGATAGCCCTCGACCCGCTTCTCATCCATCTTGATGTCGCGCCCCTGGCTCTCCATCGCCGCCATGAAGAAGCGCAACGCGTCGGCACCGTAGCGGTCGATCAGCCCCAGCGGGTCAACCGTATTGCCCTTGGACTTGGACATCTTGGCGCCATCGGCGGCGCGCACCAGGCCGTGCAGGTAGAGCGTGCGGAACGGCACCTCGCCCATGAAGTGCATGCCCTGCATCATCATCCGCGCGTCCCAGAAGAACAGGATGTCGAAGCCCGAGACGAGCACGTCATTGGGGTAGCGGCCGCCGAGCGTGCGGTCCGCGGCATCGGGCCAGCCCATCGTCGCGAACGGCCAGAGCGCGCTGGAGAACCAGGTGTCGAGCACGTCGGGATCGCGCGTCAGCGCCACGCCCGCGCCAGCCTCCGCCTGCGCCTCCGCTTCGGTCTCGGCGACATAGGCGCGGCCGTCGGCGTCGAACCACGCCGGGATCTGGTGACCCCACCACAATTGCCGCGACACGCACCACGGCTGGATCTTCTCCATCCAGTTGAAGAAGGTCTTCTCCCACGACTTGGGCACCAGCTTGATCGCGCCCGAGCGCACCGCCTCAATCGCGGGCTTCGCCAACGTCGCGGCGTCGACATACCATTGGTCGGTCAGCCATGGCTCGATCACCGCGCCCGAGCGGTCGCCGAACGGCGTCTGGATCACGCGCGGCTCGGCGTCGTGCGCGACGCCGTCCTTGTCGACGTGCGGGATCAGCACGCCCGCGTCCTTGAGCTGCGCGACCACCAGCCGGCGCACGTCCTGCTCGGCCTTGGCATCGTTGCCGGGCAGGCCAAGGAACGCCTCGGGAATCAGCCCGTCCGCGGTCTGCACCACGCGCGCTTTCGCATCGAGCATGTTGAGCATGTCGCGCGCCTCGATCCCAGCGCGGCGGCCAACCTCGAAGTCGTTGAAGTCGTGCCCCGGCGTGATCTTCACTGCGCCTGAGCCGAGCGCCGGATCGGCATGCTCGTCGGCGACGATCGGGATCAGCCGGCCGGTGATCGGCAGCCGCACCTGCTTGCCCACCAAAGCAGTGTAGCGCGCGTCCTCGGGGTGCACCGCCACCGCCATGTCGGCGAGCATCGTCTCTGGGCGGGTGGTCGCCACCTCGATCGAGCCCGAGCCGTCCGCGAGCGGGTAGCGCAGCCGCCAGAAGCTGCCGCGCACCTCGCGCGTCTCGACCTCCAGGTCGCTGATCGCGGTGCCGAGGCCCGGGTCCCAGTTGACCAGCCGCTTGTCGCGATAGAGCAGCCCCTGCCGGTGCAGCTCGACGAACACCTTGAGCACCGCGCGCGAGAAGCCCTCGTCCATGGTGAAGCGCTCATTGGCCCAGTCCATCGAGCAGCCGAGCCGGCGCAGCTGGCGCGTGATCTCGCCGCCGCTCTCCGCCTTCCACGCCCACACCTTGTCGACGAACTCCTGCCGCGACAGGTCGGTGCGCTTCTCGCCCTTCGCCGCCATCTGACGCTCCACCACCATCTGCGTGGCGATGCCAGCATGGTCGGTGCCGACCACCCAGAGCGCGTCCTTGCCCTTGAGCCGGGCGTGGCGCGTCAGGATGTCCTGCAGCGTGTTGTCGAGCGCGTGGCCGATGTGGAGCGAGCCCGTCACGTTGGGCGGCGGGTTGACGATCGTCCAGGGCTCGGCATTCGGGCGCTCGGGGCGGAACAGGCCCTTGTCTTCCCAGTGCGTGTACCAGCGGCGCTCGATTGCGGCGGGGTCGAAGGTCTTGGCGAGCTCGGTCATGGCCCGGCGGCTATCCCGCGTCGCGCCAAAAGGGAAGACCGCGTCGCCGCCGCATAGCAGAAGGGCCGCCCCGGTCTCCCGGGACGGCCCTGCTGTCAGCCTCGCGGCACGCCTGGATCAGGCGGCGACGTCGAAATCCTCGTCCGTCGTCACCGGGCCCGAATCCTGACCCTTGGCGGCGACGTCGCGGTCGACGAACTCGATGATCGCCATCGGCGACGCGTCCGAGGCGCGGATGCCCGCCTTGATGATGCGCGTGTAGCCGCCGTTGCGCGACGCGTAGCGGGGCGCCAGCACGTCGAACAGCTTCACCAGCTGCGCGTCGTCGAGCAGCCGCGCATGGGCCAGGCGACGGTTGCTCAGGCCGCCCTTCTTGCCGAGCGTGATCAGCTTCTCGATGTACGGGCGCAGCTCCTTCGCCTTGGCGACGGTGGTGGTGATCTGCTCGTGCTTGATCAGCGCGGCCGACATGTTGCGGAACAGCGCCTGGCGATGGGCCGAGGTACGCTGCAGCTTACGACCGCCAACTCTATGACGCATGGGTCTTTCCTTTCGTTCGTCAGGGGGCCGTGTGAGGTACCCCGGGCCTGGTGGGGACGTTTGAGCCCACCGTTGTCACGTCGCTCCTGCGGGAGCCTCTATACTATAGGAGACCGGGTGGCGCCGCGGCTCAGCCGCGGCGTCGGTCGGGTGCCGAACGCGGCACCCGCCGGCCGGGGCTGTCCGTCTCGCGCATAGCTCACGATACGCGCGTGCGGGTCAGCCCATGATCTCCTGCTCGAGCTTCTTGGCGACTTCCTCGATGTTCTCGGGCGGCCAGCCGGGGATCTCCATGCCCAGCCGCAGCCCCATCGACGAGAGCACTTCCTTGATCTCGTTGAGCGACTTGCGGCCGAAGTTCGGCGTCCGCAGCATCTCCGCCTCGGTCTTGCCGACGAGATCACCGATATAGATGATGTTGTCGTTCTTGAGGCAGTTCGCCGAACGCACCGACAGTTCGAGCTCGTCGACCTTCTTGAGCAGGTAGCGGTTGATCTGCGCGGTGTCGCTCGCAACCTCGCCGCCCGACGCCGCCGGGGCCGCGACGCCGACCGGGGCCGAGCGCGTGACCGACGAGTCGTCGAAGTGGACGAACAGCGCCAGCTGGTCCTGCAGGATGCGGCCGGCATAGCCCACCGCGTCTTCGGGGGTGACGGTGCCGTCGGTCTCGATCGTCAGCGTCAGCTTGTCGTAGTCGAGGTCCTGCCCGACGCGGGTCGGATCGACCTTGTACGACACCTGGCGCACCGGCGAGTAGAGCGCGTCGACCGGGATGAGGCCGATCGGCGCGTCGGCCGGGCGGTTGTTGACCGCGGCGACATAGCCCTTACCGACGTCGGCGGTGAGCTCCATGTTGAGCGTCGCGCCCTCGTCGAGGTGGCAGATCACCAGCTCGGGGTTCATCACCTCAATGTCGCCCGACACCGCGATGTCGCCCGCCTTGACCTCGGACGGACCCGTCGCGGAGAGCTGGAGGCGCTTCGGCCCCTCGCCTTGCATGCGGATCGCGATCTGCTTGACGTTGAGGACGATGTCGGTGACGTCCTCGCGCACGCCCGCGAGCGAGCTGAACTCGTGCAGCACGTTCTCGATCTTGATCGAGGTCACCGCGGCACCCTGCAGCGAGGAGAGCAGGACGCGCCGCAGCGCGTTGCCCAGCGTCAGCCCGAAGCCACGCTCCAACGGCTCGGCGACGAAGGTCGCCTTGCGCTTGCCGTCACCGCTCTTCTTCTCGAGCTGGTTGGGCTTCTTCAGTTCTTGCCAGTTCTTTGCGTTGACAGACAAGCTCTCGTCCCCTGGGGTTGGGCCGGCGCTGGCGGGCGCCGACCGGGTAATGGACGCAGCCGCTCGTCAGCGGCCACGCGAAGAACATCGGATCAGACGCGACGCCGCTTCGACGGACGCACGCCATTGTGCGGGATCGAGGTCACGTCGCGGATCGACGTGATCTGGAAGCCGACCGCCTGCAGCGCGCGCAGCGCCGACTCGCGACCCGACCCCGGGCCCTTGACCTCGACCTCGAGCGTGCGGACGCCGTGCTCGGCGGCCTTCTTGCCCGCGTCCTCGGCCGCGACCTGCGCCGCATACGGGGTCGACTTGCGGCTGCCCTTGAAGCCCATCATGCCCGCGGACGACCAGCTGATGGCGTTGCCCTGCGCGTCGGTGATGGTGATCATGGTGTTGTTGAAGCTGGCGTTCACGTGAGCGACGCCCGCGGTGATGTTCTTGCGTTCGCGCCGGCGAATGCGCTGCGGTGCCTGAGCCATGTGGTGTTCCTGACCTTAAATTCCAATACGGAGGCCGGGAGGCTGTCCGCCTCGCGCCTGCCTCCGGCGGAGAAGAAGAGAAAATCGTCCCCCGGACGATTTTCTTACTTCTTCTTACCCGCGATCGGCTTAGCCTTGCCCTTGCGGGTGCGCGCGTTGGTGTGCGTGCGCTGGCCGCGGACCGGCAGGCCTTTGCGGTGGCGCAGGCCGCGGTAGCAGGCGAGATCCATCAGGCGCTTGATGTTCATCGCGGTCTCGCGACGAAGGTCACCCTCAACGGTGTAGCCGGCATCGATCGCCTCGCGGATCTGCAGCACTTCCTGATCGGTCAGGTCCTGCACGCGCCGCTCCGGCGTGATGTTCAGCTTCTCGGTCAGCTCCTTGGCCTTAGCCGGGCCGATGCCGTGGATGTAGGTCAGCGCGATCACCACGCGCTTGTTGGTCGGGATGTTAACACCCGCGATACGTGCCATGTGCTATATGTCTCCTGTGCTCCACGGGAAGCGGCATGGCTGCACGCATCCCATCTCAACGCATTGCCTTCCGCGCCCCCGCCTGCCCGAGTCGTTTCCCGCCGAACGCAGGAAACGGGACGTGCGCACGCGTGCGACGCCGACGAGTGAGAGGTTGGAAGGAAGGGCGGATAAGCGCGCGGGAACGCACTGTCAAGCAACCGGTTCCGAGTCGCGCCGCGCTAGGCGCCGCAGCGCGACCCATTTGCGGAGCGCCACGACAACCCAGGCGAGCTCGACCATCCCGAACGGCCACGCGCCCTGGAGGAAGCCGTACGCGGAGCCCATCAGGCATCCCAATGCGAACAGCAGCGTCCAGAACGGCGCGTGCTCCTCCATCATATAGCACAGCAGCATGAAAGTGACGGCGAAGAGGCCGAAGAGGGTCAAGGCGTCCATGTTGCAGCTGTGGCGCATCGCCCACGTAGGAGCCAGAGGAAAGGCCTGACCGCTGACCCGATCGACACTCGTGCCGCGCGACACCCGCCGCTCGCTCCAGCGTCATTCTGATCTCGATTCCCGCATCCGGATCTTGGGGCGGCGCGCACGTCTAATGCTCTGATCTGTCGCAGGCATCTTGCGCGGATGACGCGCCGCGGTCAGACAGACCGCTTCCGCTTCGTCCTTCTCGGCAGCGCCGGCCGAGAGCCGGCATCCTTCCCCCCCCCGAGAGCGCACGCGCCGGCGGCTCTTCGCCGCACTCTGGGTCCCACCGCTAGCGCGATCACGAGCCGGACAGGCCGTTGAGCCGCGACCAACGTCACGGGTCCGGACCAGTGGTCCTGGAACAGCCTCAAAATAACAAAAGGGGTAAGGCATGCGGGATCGTCGGCTCGACGGCGGGACATGGCGCCAAGCACCCGAAGAGCCGGCGGAGGACAGGGAACCCTCCGCCGGCCTCGTCACCACCGGGAGAGAAGGTGACGAGTTCGTATTGTCTTCGGCGATCGGGCGGCGACCATCGCTGCCCGTGCGTCCTTCTTACCCATGGCGGCGCTGCCGGAGCGTGTCAGTCGCATGAACTTTCGGTCATGTATGTGATAAGACGACCGTATAAGACGACCGTCGCCGCTATGAGGCCAATCGGCGTGCGCGCCGGCGCATCCGAGCCCACGCTCAAGCGTTTACCCGTCATGGAGGAGCTACAGCGCGCCTACGCCTCGATCGAGACGTCGCGCCTGCGCGCGCGCGCGGCGGTGGAGGTTACCCCGACCGGCTTGCTAGCGATCGGCGGGATGGTCGCCGCGGTGCTGGCGGGCAGCGCGGCGATTGTGCTCGCTGCGCGCCATTCCGCCGCGGCGCCGCGCCTCAGCGATCGCCGAGGATCGACTCGATCGCGGCGGTAACCGTGCCGATCTCAGCCATGCCGTCAACGCGCCGGACCAGCCCGCGCGCCTCGTAGATCGGAATGATCGGCGCGGTCTTGGCACGATATTCGGCCATGCGCGTGCGCACCGTCTCTTCATTGTCGTCCGGCCGGCGCTTAAACTCGCTCGAGCCGCAGACGTCGCAGACGTTTTCCACCTGAGGACGCTTAAACCGGTCGTGATAGCCGGTGCCGCACGTCGCGCAGGTGAATCGCCCGACAATCCGCTCGACCAGCGCGTCCTCGTTGACCTCGAGCTCGATGACATGGTCGAGCGTCTGGCCGCGCTCGGTCAGCAGCAGGTCGAGCGCGTCGGCTTGCGCCGCCGTGCGCGGGTAGCCGTCGAAGATCGCGCCGCTACCGATGCCCGCGTCCATCCGCTCGCCGATCAGCGCCGAGACGATCGCGTCAGAGACCAGCTCCCCCGCCTCCATCACCGCCTTCGCCTGGAGGCCCACCGGCGTACCCGCCTTCACCGCGGCGCGCAGCATATCGCCGGTAGAGAGCTGGACCATGCCGCGCTCCTCAACCAGCCGCTGCGCCTGGGTGCCCTTGCCCGCCCCCGGCGGCCCCAGCAGAATGATGTTCACGAGATAACGCCTCCCTGTCGCGTCGTCCCGCGCCCCGCGTTCAGCGGCGGCGCGCGCCCTTCAGTTTCGCCTTCTTGATCAGGTCGCCATACTGGTGTGCCAGCAGGTGCGACTGGATCTGGGTGACGGTGTCCATCGTCACGTTGACCACAATCAGCAGGCTGGTGCCGCCGAGATAGAAGGGAATCGACAGCGCCGACACCAGATACTCGGGAACGACGCAGATGAACGTCAGATAGGCCGCGCCGATCACCGTGATGCGGGTCAGCACATAGTCGAAATAGCTCTCGGTGTTCTTGCCGGGACGGATGCCGGGGATGAAGCCGCCGTAGCGCTTGAGGTTCTCCGCCGTCTCCTCCGGGTTGAACACCACCGCCGTGTAGAAGAAGGAGAAGAAGATGATCCCGGCGGCGTAGAGCGCCATATACACCGGCGAGCCGTGCTGGAGATATTGGTTCAGCCCGATCAGGATGTCGCCGAAGCGGCTCTCGCCCGAAACGCGGTTCCCGGCGAACTGCGTGATCGTCAGCGGCAGCAGCAGCAGCGACGAGGCGAAGATCGGCGGGATCACGCCAGCGGTGTTGATCTTGAGCGGCAGGTGGCTGCGATCGGCCTGCATGCCGCGCTGCGTCTGGCGCTTGGGATATTGGATAAGGATGCGGCGCTGCGCCCGCTCCATGAAGCAGATCAGCAGGATCAGCCCCGCCACCACCGCGACGATCAGCACCACCGAGATCGGGTTCATCGAGCCCGAACGGCCGCCCTCGAGGAGGTTGACCAACGTGGTCGGCAGATGCGCGACGATACCTGCCATGATGATCAGCGAGACGCCGTTCCCGATGCCCCGGCTGGTAATCTGTTCGCCCAGCCACATCAGGAACATGGTGCCGCCGATCAGCGAGATCACCGCGCCGATGCGGAACACCATGCCTGGCTCGATCACCGCGCCGCCGGCCTCAAGCCCGCGCGCGATGAAATAGCCCTGCACCGCGGTCAGCGCGACGGTGCCGTAGCGCGTGTACTGATTGAGCTTCTTGCGGCCCGACTCGCCTTCCTTCTTGATCGCGGCGAGCTGCGGGCTCAGCGAGGTGGCGAGCTGCACCACGATCGACGCGGTGATGTACGGCATCACCCCCAGCGCGATCAGCGACGCGCGTGACAGCGACCCGCCCGAGAAGGTGTTGAAGAAGTCGAGCACGCCGCCCTTCATGCGATCGGCGAGCACGCCGAGCTGAGTCGGGTCGATCCCGGGCAGCGGCACGTAGCTCAGCAGCCGGAAGACGATCAGCGCGCCGATCGTGAACCACAGCCTTTTCTTGAGGTCGGTCGCCTGGGCGAATTTCGCGAGGCTGATGCTCTGCGCCATCTGGTCGGCTGCGGATGCCATCGTGTCGGTGTATCCTGGAAACGAAGAACGGCGGGATGCGTTTGTACCGCCCCGCCGCTCATATAGGCGCATCAGGCGCCTTGTCTAACCCGAGACGGCGGGAGCACGACATTAAGGCGGGCTACCCAGCCTCATCCTCAAGCGTCACCCCGGACTTGTTCCGGGGTCTACCGTCCCGCCTGGCTCTCGGCCTGAGAGTTCGCTGGAGGGTGGGCCCGGAACAAGTTAGGGGTGACGGCGGGGTCGGCTGTACCGACGCGCGCCGTCCGGCGCGCGCCGACAGCGGCTTACGCCTGCGTCTGCGCCTGCTTGCGCGCGGCCTGCGCGGTGCGGTGCTTCGCCTTGTGCTTGTCCGCCGCCGGGACGATCTCGGGCACGGTGACCGAGCCGCCGAGCTTCTCGACCGCCTCGCGCGCTGACGCCGACACGCCCGCGACAGTGAAGTTGAGCTTGGTGGTCAGCTCGCCCTTGCCGAGCAGCCGCACGCCGTCCTTGCCGCCGCGCGCCAGGCCCGCCGCCTTAAGCGCGGCATGGTCCAGGTCGGTGCCGGTCAGCTTGCCCGACTCGATCGCCTTCTGGATCTCGCCGAGGTTCACCGTGGCATAGTCCTTGGCGAAGATGTTGTTAAAGCCGCGCTTCGGCAGCCGCATGTGGAGCGGCATCTGGCCGCCTTCGAAGCCGGCGATGCTGACGCCCTCGCGGCTCTTCTGACCCTTGACGCCGCGGCCGCCGGTCTTGCCCTTGCCCGAGCCGATGCCGCGGCCGACGCGGATCTTGCGGTGGCGGGCGCCCTGGTTGTCGCTGAGTTCGTTGAGCTTCATGATATGCACTCGCTTTCGCTTCTGTCGCGCTGAAAAACAGGAAGGGGGCTGGTTAGCCCCCTTCCCTTGTCTTGTCACTAGTCTGGCGGGAAGGCTCAGCCCTCCACCACCTCGACCATGTGCTGCACCTTGCGGATCATGCCGCGCACCTCGGGGCTGTCCTGCAGCTCCGCGACGCGATGCATCTTGTTGAGACCCAGGCCGACGAGCGTCGCGCGCTGGTCCTTGGTCCGCCGGATCGGCGAGCCGGTCTGCTTCACCTTGATGGTCGCCATGTCGCTCACTCCACCACTGCCGCGGCATCCGCCTCGGCGGTCGCCGCGTCCGCGCCATGCGCGCGGCCGAGCAGGTCGGCGATCTTCTTGCCGCGACGCTGCGCCACCGCCTTCGGCGAGGTCTGCGTGTTCAGCGCCTCGAAGGTCGCCCGGATCATGTTGTACGGGTTCGACGTGCCGACCGACTTGGTCACCACGTCGGCGACGCCGAGGCTCTCGAACACGGCGCGCATCGGACCGCCGGCGATGATGCCGGTTCCCTGCGGCGCCGAGCGCAGCGTCACGCGACCCGCGCCGAAGTGGCCGTTGCCGTCATGGTGCAGCGTGCGGCCTTCCTTGAGCGGAACGCGGACCATCTTCTTCTTGGCCGCGGCGGTCGCCTTGGAGATCGCCTCGGGGACCTCGCGCGCCTTGCCGTGACCGAAGCCGACGCGGCCCTTGCCGTCACCCACCACGACCAGCGCCGCGAAGCCGAAGCGCTTACCGCCCTTCACCGTCTTCGAGACGCGGTTGATGTGGACGAGCTTCTCGATCAGCTCCTCGCCACCGTCGTCATTGTTGCGACGGTCGTCGCGGCGGCCGCGGCCACCGTCACGACCACCGCGCCCGCCGCGGTCGTTGCCGCCGCGACCACCGCCGCCGCCACGACCGCCGCGCGCGCCGCGCGACGGGCCATTGTCCTGCGGCGCGGCCTGCGCCGGAGCCGCATTGGCCTCGGCCTCGGGCGCCTGCGTCTGCTGGTTCTCGTCAGCCATGTCTTAGAACTCCAGTCCGGCTTCGCGCGCGGCCTCGGCCAGCGCCTTCACCCGGCCGTGAAAGAGGAAGCCACCACGGTCGACCACGACCTGCGTGACACCGGCGGCCTTGGCCGCCTCGGCGACGCGCTTGCCCACCTCGGTCGCGGCCGCGACGGTCGCGGTCTTGCCCTCGTGCCCGGCCAGCGTCGAGGCCGAGGCCACGGTGTGACCGTTGGCGTCGTCGATGACCTGGGCGTAGATGTGCTTGCCCGAGCGATGCACCGACAGGCGCGGACGGGTGCCGGCCCGCGCGCGCAGCGCGGTGCGGTTGCGGCGACGCCGCTTGTCGAAAAGCGAAAGACCCTTGGTCACTTCTTCTTCCCTTCCTTACGGAAGATATACTCGCCGTCGTACTTGATGCCCTTGCCCTTGTACGGCTCGGGCTTACGCCAGCGGCGGATCTCGGCAGCCAGCTGGCCGACGCGCTGCTTGTCCGCGCCGCTGATCTCGACGGTGGTCGCGTCCGGCGTCTTCACCTCGATGCCCTCGGGCACCTCGATGTTGACGTCGTGGCTGTAGCCGAGCTGCAGGCGCAGGTTGCGGCCCTGCGCCGCGGCGCGGTAGCCGACGCCAGTGATCAGCAGCTTCTTGGTGAAGCCCTCGGTCACGCCGGTGACGAGGTTCTGCACCAGCGTCCGCTGCATGCCCCAGAAAGCGCGCGCGCGCTTGGTGTCGTTGGCCGGCTGCACGCCGATCGAGTCACCCTGCACGTCGTAGCTGATCAGATCCGACAGCGGCATCGTCAGGGTGCCCTTGGGGCCCTTGACCGACAGCTCATTGCCGGTGCGGGTGGCGGTGACGCCCGATGGGATCGGGACCGCCTTCTTGCCGATGCGGCTCATCAGAACACCTCCGCCAGCACTTCGCCGCCGACATTCTGCTCGCGCGCCTCGGCGTCCGACAGAACGCCCTTCGGCGTCGACACGATGGTGATGCCCAGGCCGTTCATCACGCGCGGCAGCTCGGTGGCGCCGGAGTAGATGCGACGGCCCGGCTTCGAGACGCGCGCGACATGCTTGATCGCGGGCTGGCCCTCGAAATACTTGAGCTCGATGCGCACGCCCTTGGTGGACGCGCCCTTGCCGAGCGCGAGCTCCTCCTCGGAATAGCCGCGGATGTAGCCCTCGCGCTGGAGCACGTCGAGCACGCGGACGCGCAGCTTCGACGCGGGCGACAGCACGCTGTCCTTGCGCGCGCGCTGGCCGTTGCGGATGCGGGTGAGCAGGTCACCCAGGGGATCGGTCACTGCCATCGTACGTCCTTACCAGCTGGACTTGGTGAGACCCGGGATCAGGCCCTTGTTGGCCAGATCGCGCAGCATCACACGGGCAAGCCCGAACTTGCGGTAGTAAGCACGCGGACGACCGGTCAGCGCGCAGCGGTTGCGGATCCGCGTCGGATTGGCGTTGCGGGGCAGCTCCGCCATCTTCAGCCGCGCGATGAGACGCTCGGTCTCGTCGAGCGACTGGTCGTTCGCGGTTGCCTTCAGCTTCGCCAGCTTGGGCGCATATTGCGCCACCAGCTTCTTGCGACGCTCGTTCTTGTTCACGGAACTCAGTTTCGCAATGGACTTAAGCTCTCT
>Ga0265798_10008801_pt1 | contig 12776 bp, 13 predicted proteins | sample P3T30metagenome_FD_192430 | JGI IMG/M metagenome (GOLD analysis project Ga0265798, IMG submission 192430) | Plant litter microbial communities from East Loma Ridge, Irvine, California - P3 T30 | ecosystem: Environmental > Terrestrial > Plant litter > Unclassified | place: USA: California...
TAAGAATAAGAAAATCGATCAACTCTTTGATTTAAACTTGTATTAGAAATTAAACAAACATGGTTTGTTAAAGCGCGTTCTTATAGAATTGGCCAAAGATATGTTCACCTAACCTAAAAACAGTATCTCAATTCAGGGTTTCATTTGTGTGTTAAAAGTGGTAAAGCGAAATCTTTACCACTTTTTTTTGCACTAAATTCCCAGTATCTAAAATTTACCCAACTTTTAAAATTCAGCTTGGAAGATTTATTTATTTTTTAATTTTGCATTGTACAACACGTACGGCCTCATAAATAAACAACTTGTATTTTTAAATTAGCATTCGCAACCAGCCATTTTATTTGTATGATAACAACTAAGAAATCCACTAAGAAAAGTTCTGTTGATGATACCCGTTTTGAAGATGATATTCTAAATGGAATTCAGACCACTGGCTTTAGCAAAGCAACTCCTTTCGACGACGAGGATGATGACTTTGACATGCCTTTGGATGATCTGGATACGCTAGATACTTTTGATTCTGACGATGACGATGATTATTAACTGGTAAAAAAAACTTAATATTGAAGCATCCTAATTAGGATGCTTTTTAATTTTACACCAATAAGCACGCATGCAGATCATCGAAGTAACAGATAACAACACCCGTAAAGCCTTTTTAAACGTTCCGCACCTGATATATAAAGAGGATATACATTGGATCTGTCCACTTGATCAGGATATTGAACAAATCTTTGATCCCAAGAAAAATCCTTTCTTTAGCCATGGCGTTTGCACCAGATGGATCTTGAAGAATGATCAGGGAATGGCTATCGGAAGGGTTGCTGCATTTATCAACTTCAAGAAAGCAGATCAATACGAGGTGCCTACAGGTGGCATGGGTTTTTTCGAATGCATCAATGATCAGGCAGCAGCTTTACTGCTATTTTCAACCGCCGAAACCTGGTTAAAAGCACAGAAAATGGAGGCCATGGAAGGGCCGATCAATTTCGGTGAGAATGATTCATTTTGGGGCCTGCTGGTTGAGGGCTTCAGTCCTCCATCATATGGTATGAACTACCATCCACCCTATTACCACAAGCTTTTTACGGTTTACGGCTTCGAAACATCTTACGAGCAAATTACCAATCACCTGGACATCACGAAGCCATTTCCAGAGCGGTTTTCAAAAATTGCCAACTGGGTAGCCAATAAACCTGGCTATACTTTCGAACACTTCTCTAAAAAGAACTCAGAAAAGTACGTTAACGACTTAATGGAGATTTATAATGATGCCTGGAAGGACTTCAAAAACTTCGTACCAATTAAAAAAGAGACGTTAATGGAGTCTTTTAAGAAGATGGAAACCATTATGGACGAGCAATTGATTTGGTTTGCCTACGTTAACGGAGAACCCGCATCATTTCTAGTAACCATTCCGGATGCAAATCAAATGATTAAAGGATTTCAAGGTAAGCTAGGCTTAGTTCAGAAGCTGATTTTTGTTTATAAGCGCTGGAAAGGCGTTTCTCGTATGCGTGCGATTGTAATGGGAACAAAAACTGCTTACCAGAAGCATGGGTTGGAGTCCGCCTTATTCATCACCTTAGGCAAGTATGTACTTCCCTTAAACCAGTATAAGGAATTGGAAATGTCCTGGGTTGGAGATTTTAACGATAAGATGCTGGCTATTCATGAAGCAACGGGTGCCACTTTTGGCAAGCGGCACCAGACGTTGCGTAAGGTTTTTTAGTTTTCCCCTCTGATTTCTTCGTAAAGATCAATAACCTTCTTTTGAAGCTTAATGATTTCTTCTTCTCTAGCGGATAACTTTTCTTTTAGACTATTAATCTCTTCAAAGTTAACGGATTGTGGATTTTCACCTTCCTTTGAGATGATATCCATGGTTGAAACCTCGAAAAGGTTTGCAATTTGTTCTAATCTGGAGATATTTATGTCTGTGATGCCCGTTTCTATTTTGGAAAATGCAGGTATGGAAATCTTCAATCTTTTGGCTACTTCCCCCTGGCTCCACCCATTTTTCTGTCGTAGCTGTCGAATATTTTTACCGATAATGTTCATGATAGTTTTTTAACTGTGTGTTTCTTGAGCTAGACCTTCAACTCGCGTGCCAGTTTAATAAGATCTAAACCACTGAAATTTCCTGAACTCATAAGCAATAAGTTCGTATTAGTAAAATTCCTTGACAACAGGTAGTTTTCCAGATCGTGCTTGTCGTTAAAGAAAATTAAATTTTCATCTTTAAACGCGGTTTGAACATCATTTTCGGTAAAGGGTGTGATCTTTTTATGTTCAAAGGTCTGATTATCTATATAGACGATCGCATGATCGGCCACAGACATTGTATCTTCATATTGAGATAAAAATTCTTTGTTTAGGCTGCTAAATGTATGCAACTCTATACAAGCGACCAATGTCCTGTCAGGAAACTGTGACTTGACAGCCGCGATAGTGGCTTTAAGCTTTGAAGGCGAATGTGCAAAGTCTTTGTAAACGTTTGATTTTTCAGTATGCCCAATCAGTTCAAGCCGTTTTGCTGCACCCTTGAACGATGCTATGGCCGTATTGAACGCTTCCTCGGGAATATGAAGACTTGCACAAACATGCCTTGCTGCACTTAAATTCATCAGGTTGTGGTCGCCAAACACATTCAGTTCAGTGTGGTCAGGAAGCAATGTCGTAACCCCATGTTGAACCACATGTGCAGGAATCTGGTATGGCACCTTTTCAACACCTGAACTGGATTGCTCCACAAGCTTCTTAACTTCAGCATCCAGCTCACAATAGATCAGCCGACCTCCAGGTTGAATGGTATTAATAAAGATGTCAAACTGTTCAACATAGTTTTCAAAAGTTGGAAACACATTAATGTGATCCCAGGCAATTCCACTAATCACGGCGACATTAGCTTTATATAAATGGAACTTCGGTCGCCTGTCGATGGGTGAGGCTAAGTATTCGTCTCCTTCAATAATAATAACAGGAGCCTCATTGGTGATCTTAACCATCGTATCAAAGCCTTCAAGTTGTGCACCCACTAAATAATCAAAATCTTTATGGTAGTAATTTAGCACATGTAAGATCATTGATGTAATTGTAGTTTTACCATGACTACCACCGATAACTACCCTCAACTTATCTTTAGTTTGTTCATAGATGTATTCCGGATACGAATAAACCCTCAATCCAAGCTCCTGGGCACGCAGCAGTTCCGGATTATCAGGAAAAGCATGCATACCTAAAATCACCGCATCCAGGTCCGCAGTAATCCTGCTCGCATTCCAACCCATAACTTCGGGCAGCAAACCAAATCTTGCTAGCCTGCTGCTGGATGGTTCAAATACCGCATCGTCAGAGCCTGTAATCTGAAAACCTTTCTTATGTAAAGCAATGGCCAGGTTGTGCATTGCACTGCCGCCAATCGCAATAAAATGTATACGCATAGTTGTTATTGTTTGATAAACCGGGCGGCAACCCATTCGTTAATCTTTTTATGATCCTTGTACTGCACGCCAACATTTGAGCAAGCCTCTTTAATCATGTCAAGATCCGGGCTTTCATAAAAACCACTGAAAACAATCTCTCCTCCGTTTTTTAGCACTTCTGCATACCTAACAATTTGATCCAGCAGAATATTCCGATTGATGTTTGCTAAAATCACATCATAAGTATCATCTGGAATTACTTCTTTACCGCCACAAATGATGTCAATATTGCTAACATTGTTCAACCCAGCATTCTCCACGGTACTTTCATAGCAAACCTGATCGTAGTCGATTGCAGTAAGCTGAGAAGCACCTTTCTTTGCCGCTAGGAAAGCGAGTATACCGGTACCACAACCCATATCTAATACAACTTTACCATATAGGTTCATCGAGAGGATATATTCCATCATCATGGTAGTTGTCTGGTGGTGACCTGTACCGAAAGCCATTTTTGGATCAATAACGATCTCATAAGGATACTCCGGCTTAGGCGTATGAAATGTTGCACGGACATAACATTGGTCACTGATCACAAGTGGTTCAAAATTCTTTTCCCATTGTTCATTCCAGTTTTCACCCGCAATCTCGGTCACAGCATAGCTGTAATCCAGTTCATCTTCAAAGGACAACAGCAAAGTCTTCAATGATGACTCCTCAAAGCTATGCTGTTCAATGAATGCCGAAAAACCAGTCTCGGTATCCTCAAAGGTGTTGAAGCCAATACCAGCAAGATCATTAATCAAAAGATCCCGCTGATATTCTTCAATATTCTTAAACGCAAAAGTGACTTGTATATACTGCATTATGAATTGAATGCTTTAACAATGTCCGTAAAATCACGGGATTTAAGAGATGCTCCACCAATTAAGCCGCCGTCAATATCCGGCTGTGCAAACAGTTCTCCGGCATTTTTTGGATTGCAGCTACCACCGTAAAGGATACTCAAACCTTCAGCAATCTCAGATCCAAATTGGGTAGCAATTTCCGCTCTGATAAATGCATGAACTTCCTGTGCCTGATCAGATGAAGCAGTTAAACCTGTTCCGATCGCCCACACCGGCTCATAAGCAATAATAATCTTCGCAAAATCTTCAGTAGATAATCCGAAAACAGCATTGGTAAGTTGCGATTTAATTACATTAAAGTAATCGCCGTTGTTACGCTCATCTAATGTTTCACCAATACAGAAAATTGGCGTAAGTCCATTGGCAAGTGCTGCTTTAGTTTTTTCAGCTAATAACGCATCAGTCTCTGCAAAGTATTGTCTGCGTTCAGAGTGTCCAATGATTACATAACTACAACCAACAGATTTAATCATTTTGGCAGAGATCTCTCCTGTGTAGGCTCCAGATTCATTCTGATGGCAGTTTTGGGCACCGATTTCTACAGTTGTGCCACCTAATTTAGCAAGGCTGGTCAAATGAATAAATGGTGCGCAGATAATAGCTTGCTGATCGCCCTTCTTTTCATCTCTAACCATATTTACAATTTCGGAGAATAACGAAATGCCTTCAGCATAATCCATATTCATCTTCCAGTTACCAGCTACAATTTTTTTCCTCATGATCTTAGGGTATTTTTAGTTTAGGTTAAGCAATGCCGTTAGGCGCTGCAATTTATTTAAAGTTTCTGTTGACAGCGGTTAATTCAAAAACGTGTTGTAATATTTCCTTTTCGGCAACATCAAAAGGCAGACTTCTTCTTTCAAATACCTTCGACGCGGTTTCAAACATTTTATTTAACGTATACACCTCATAGCCATGAGATCCACCCCATGAAAAATCAGGAATAAAGTTCCGTGGGAATCCAGCTCCAAAGATGTTCGCACTTACACCGGCAACCGTGCCGGTGTTAAACATCGTATTGATAGCACACTTTGCATGATCAGCCATAATCAATCCACAGAACTGAAGTCCAGTCTTACGGAAGCTTTCCTTTTGATAATCCCATAAGCGAACTTCAGCATAGTTGTTCTTAAGGTTGCTGTTGTTAGAATCAGCCCCAATGTTACACCATTGTCCGAGCACAGAATTTCCAAGGTAACCTTCATGCCCTTTAGATGAATAACCCCAAATTACTGCGTTATTGATTTCTCCAGCAACGCGGCAATATGGCCCAATGGTGGTTTGCCCGTAAATTTTAGCTCCCATTTTCACCTGTGAGTTGTCACACAGTGCGAATGAACCCCTAATATTACTGCCTTCCCAAACCTGTGCATTATGCCCTAAATAGATCGGTCCATTTTTGGAATTAAAGGTTGAACATTCGGCTGATGCACCTTCCTCTATAAAGATATTGTCTCCGATTAGTGTATTTGTACTACTAAGTTCAGCGGAACTTCGTCCCGCCGTTAACAATTCAAAATCCTTACGCAACTCAACATCATTGAATCTAAAGATGTCTTCTGGATGGCAGATTCTAACAAATTCTGCAGTATACTTTATTGGCATACCTGATGGATGTGAAAGATCGATATCTAATACAGGTTCAAACCTACCAGCGACGGTTACACCATCCTTAATTAGAACTTCGCCTGTTTTTAGACCAAGTATTGTATCGACAAGTTGCCTGTCTGGGCAAATGGAACCATTAATATATAGTTCTGCTCCAGTGTTTGATGGAAATTTCGAAGAAAGATAAGCTTGCGTTTTGAAGCCTGCATCAGCATTCAAGTGTTTGGACCACTTTTCAGCGATGGTTAATATGCCGAGCCTGAGATCGGCAACTGGCCTTGTAAAGGTTAATGGACGGAGCGAATTCCATGCACCATCATCAAATAAATTGATTGTCATAAGCGACAAAAATAAAAAAAGTCCCGGTGCATCTCGCAACGGGACTCAAAATAAAAGTCTTTATTTCAAAATTACTTCTTAGCGTAACGGGTTTTGAATTTATCGATACGACCAGCAGTATCAACAAGTTTCATTTTACCAGTGTAGAAAGGGTGTGAAGTATGAGAAATCTCTAACTTGTATAGAGGGTATTCGTTCCCATCTTCCCAAGTCACAGTCTCTTTGGTATCTACACAAGATTTAGTTAAGAAAGAATAGTCGTTAGACATATCTTTAAATACTACGAACCTATAGTTTGATGGATGCAGATCTTTTTTCATGATAATATATTTATATACTTAGTTGTCGCTTATTTTTAAGGTTGCAAATATCGAAATTTATTTATACATATACAAGACCATATGCAGATAAATTCTAATTTATATTTGCTGACATAATTCTATTAGTACACCGCTAGTGTCTTTGGGGTGCACAAAACACACGAGCTTGTTATCTGCACCTTGCTTAGGCACCTCATTTAATAACACAAAACCTTCGCGTTTTAATCTCTCCATTTCAGCGAGAATATCATCCACATCAAATGCAATATGATGAATCCCCTCTCCTTTTTTGATCAGGAATTTCGCAATTGGACTTTCCGGACCAGTAGCCTCAAGCAACTCAACCTTATTTTCACCAATTTTAAAAAAGGAAGTATTCACCTGTTCCGTAGTCACAGTTTCTTCCTTGTAGGAACAAACGCCTAAGATTTTTTCAAAAACAAGATTAGCTGTCTGGATGTTTTTCACTGCAATACCGATATGTTCAATTTTGTTCATTCTTATAAGGTTATCCAATTGTAAAAATACGGGAATAATCAGTATACAAAAGACCACAAATGTACGCTGGCAATCTTTTTTCTTATCTTTGTGTGTAAAACAAGACCCAATATTTTATGGAACTTCCTATTTATCTAGATAATAATGCAACGACTCCCCTTGATCCAAGGGTATTAGAAGCGATGCTCCCATATTTTACCAACAAGTTTGGTAACGCTGCGAGCCGTAACCACGCTTTCGGCTGGGTTGCTGAAGAAGGTGTGGATTATGCACGTGAGCAGGTGGCTAAGTTAATTGGCTGTACAGAGAAGGAAATTATCTTTACCTCTGGTGCTACTGAGGCAGACAACCTCGGTATTAAAGGTGTTTTTGAGATGTACCAGGATCGTGGTAATCATATCATCACGGCTACTACAGAACATAAAGCTGTTTTAGATACCTGCAAGCACCTTGAAAAACTTGGTGCAAGAGTAACCTACCTGAACGTTAAGGAAGATGGTCTGATCGATCTTCAGGAATTGGAAGCTGCAATGACTGAGCAAACTATTCTGGTGACCATCATGTATGGAAACAACGAGATCGGTGTTGTTCAACCAATTAAAGAAATATCTGCAATTGCACATAAATATGGTGCCTTATTCATGACCGACGGTACACAGGCAGTTGGTAAAATCCCGGTAGACGTAAATGCTGACGGTATTGATTTAATGGCATTCACCGCGCATAAAATGTACGGGCCTAAAGGTGTTGGTGTACTTTATGTACGTCGTAAAAACCCGAGGGTTAAAGTTACTGCCCAGATTGACGGTGGTGGTCACGAACGTGGTATGCGGTCAGGAACACTTAACGTTCCCGGTATTGTAGGCCTGGGTAAAGCATGTGAGCTATGCAGACTTGAAATGGCTTCTGAAGCTGCGAGACTGTCTGCTTTAAGAGACAAATTGGAAAGCGCACTTAGCGTACTGGAAGAAAGTTATGTAAACGGTAACCGCGAGCACCGTCTGCCACATGTAACCAATATATCCTTTAAATATGTAGAAGGTGAAGGTTTAATGATGGCAATGAAAGACCTTGCAGTATCTTCGGGTTCTGCATGTACCTCAGCGTCCCTTGAGCCGTCTTACGTATTAAAGAGCCTGGGTTTATCTGATGATCTTGCACACTCTTCTATTCGATTTGGTTTAGGTAGATTTACCACTGAAGAAGAAATCGACTACGCAATTGAGAATACTAAAAAAGCGGTACTTCATTTGAGAGATCTTTCACCACTATGGGAAATGTTTAAAGAAGGCGTTGACTTAAGTAAAATTGAATGGGCAGAGCACTAAGCACTGTCAGATAACAAAGATATTAATCGGCCTTGAATGGCCCGGAGGAAAATAAAATGGCATACTCAGAAAAAGTAATGGAACACTATACCAACCCCAGAAATGTTGGTACATTAAATAAAGATAGTAAATCTGTAGGTACAGGACTTGTAGGTGCACCTGAATGTGGTGACGTTATGCGTCTTCAGATTGAAGTAGATGAAAACAATGTGATTACCGATGCAAAATTCAAGACCTTTGGTTGTGGATCGGCTATCGCTTCATCTTCTTTGGCTACAGAATGGTTAAAGGGTAAAACTGTTGACGAAGCTTTAGCGATTGACAATATGGACATCGTTGAAGAGTTAGCTTTACCACCAGTTAAGATTCACTGCTCCGTATTGGCGGAAGATGCAATCAAATCTGCAATAAACGATTACCGTGTGAAAAATGGTATGGAGCCGATTGAACTGGCTAAATCACACCACTAATTTTTAGAAGGGGTTGTTCTTTAACGCCCGTAAATATAAAGTTAGTTTATAAAACGAATTACAATGATTACAATAACTGATAAAGCTAAAAGCAAGATTGATCACTTAATGCAGGACGCCAACATGGATAATGAATATTTCCTACGTGTTTCTGTTAAAGGTGGAGGATGTTCCGGCTTGTCCTACAACCTCGACTTCGATAATGAGACAAAAACCGGCGATCAGTTTTTTGAAGATAAAGGGATCAAGATTGCATTGGATATGAAATCTTTCCTTTACTTGGCTGGAACTGAATTAGATTTTTCAGACGGATTAAATGGTAAAGGATTCAATTTTCATAATCCGAATGCCAGCCGCTCATGTGGTTGCGGAGAAAGTTTTTCTGTTTAAATACATTAATTAAATTGTTAAAAGGGGCATCCGCCCCTTTTTTTGTACCCAAAAATGTATGCGACAATTCAGGTTGCATTTTTACATCGAAAACTCTATCATTGCTTTCCCAAATTAACAAACAGTTATATGGTAACCTTCAATGAATTTTCTACCATTCCCAGCCTTTTAAGAAACGTAGTAGAAAACATCCATACCCCAGGCCATACTTTCCTGAAACAAAAGAAAGGCAACGGTTGGAAAGAAATTTCTTATGAAACTACACTCAAAAATGCCGATGCTGTTTCCGCATTCTTTTTAAGAAGGGGGATTAATAAAGGCGATAGAATGGGATTAATCATAGAGAACGCTCCTGAGTATGTCTATTATGATCAAGGCATTCAACAAATTGGTGCGATAAACGTTTCCATATATCCAACGCTTTCGGAACATGAAGTAGAGTATATCATCAATGACTCAGGTATCAAATCGATACTTGTCGGCAGCCCTTTCCTGTTCAAGAAAGTTCTAAAAATTGCCAGGAACTGCCGTGAGTTATTATATGTCATTCCTGCGTTTACTGATGTAGACAAAATTGCTGTTCCGGTCGACTTCCCGAAAGAGATCATTCATTTTGATGAGGTTCTTAACACAACAAATAATATCACTGAGAAAGAAATACAACAGATTACTTCGACCCGAAATGCCCTAAGACCAAAGGATCTATCCTCTTTGATATATACATCTGGAACAACCGGTACACCAAAAGGAGTTATGCTTTCACACAGCAACTTCGTTGAAAATGTTAAGGTTTGTCTGCAACAGATCCCGGTGATTGATAAAGACGATGTATTCCTATCTTTTCTTCCGCTGTCGCACGTTTTTGAGCGTACTGCGACATACCATGTGTGCTGTGCACAAGGCTGTACCATCGCCTATGCGCAGAGCCTGGAGTTACTTGCTAAAAACATGGCAGAAGTGAAGCCTACCGTTATGAGCTGCGTGCCTCGATTGTTAGAGCGCATACATGACAAAGCCATCAAAAGCGGAACCTCCGCGGGTGGTATGAAAGCCAAAATATTCATGTGGGCATTGGAAACCGGACAAGCTTACCGTAGTAAAAAAGAGGCGGGACAAAGTCCGGGTATTCTCTTGAGACTTAAACAAAATACTGCAGACAGGCTAGTCTTCAGCAAAATCAAAGAAAAGACCGGAGGCAGACTGAAGTTCATGATCTCCGGTGGTGCTGCACTTCCGAAGAATGTAGGTGAGTTTTTCGGAAACCTTGGCATTAAAATATTGGAAGGCTTTGGACTAACCGAAACCTCACCGGTGATGTCTGTGACGGAATATCATCGCCAGGTTTATGGAACAGTTGGCCGTGTTATCCCAGGCATCGAGGTTGGTATACAAGATGTGGAAACTAAAAAATTCATCAGCATTCAAACACATGAGAGCTTCAATGAAGAATTTGAATGCGAAGAGGGCGAAGTTGTAGTTCGTGGACATTGTGTAATGCAAGGCTATTTCAACAAGCCTGCGGAAACCGCAGAAGCAATAGATTGCGACAACTGGTTTCACACTGGTGATATCGGCCGTTTCTACAAAGGCAATCTACAGATTACAGACCGTATCAAAAACATGATCGTAAATGCTTATGGCAAAAACGTTTATCCGACGCCTGTAGAGAACATCTACCTGAAAAGCTTAAAAATTGAGTCCATATTTCTGATTGGGGATAAAAGAGAGTATCTAACGGCACTTATTGTTCCTAACCGGGAAACGCTTCAAGAACAGTTCAACTTACCGGACGCCTACTTTAATCAGCCAGAGTTGTTCATTGAAGATCAGGAGATTCTAAGCTGGATCAACCAGGATGTCAGAAAACTTTCCAATGAGCTTGCAAAGTTCGAACGCATCAAAAACTTTAAGTTAAAGCGCAATTCTTTCAGTATGGAAGAGGGCGAAATGACGCCAAGCATGAAATTAAAACGAAAGGTAATTGAGCGTAAGTATGCCGAACCTATCAACGAGATGTATAAAATGGCCGTAGAAGCAGATTAGATTTACTATTTTTGCAGTCATTTAACTCAGTAAAACGTCCCCGGTAAATGCCGGAACATATATCCATATGAGCTTATCAGAATTAGAAATATTACGCCGTAGTGCGTTATCCGAACTACGGAAATTAGGTATCGATCCATATCCTGCAGAAAGTTTCGACATCAATGCCAATGCTGCAGATATTCTCGCCAACTATGAGGCTAATCCTGATGCCTATAAAAGCATCAGCCTTGCAGGAAGGATTATGACCCGCAGAATCATGGGCAGTGCTGCCTTCGTAGAGCTTCAGGATGCAAGCGGCAGAATTCAGATCTACCTTAAACGAGACGAACTTTGCCCTGAAGAAGATAAAACCCTTTATAATACGGTATTTAAAAAGCTTTTGGACCTTGGTGACTTTATTGGCATCAAAGGTTATGCATTTACGACCCAAACCGGAGAGATCTCCATTCATGTAACTGAATTCAAATTATTATCTAAATCTCTAAAACCGCTTCCAATCGTTAAGCGTGATGAAGATGGTAATATCTATGATGGATTCACAGATCCCGAGTTGCGTTACAGACAACGTTATGTCGATTTAACGGTAAACCCAGACTTTAAGCAGATTTTCATTAATCGCTCAAAGGTGATTAATACGATGCGTAACTACTTCAATGAGCAAGGCTGGATGGAAGTAGAAACGCCTATCCTACAGCCTATTCATGGTGGTGCAGCTGCACGACCGTTTGCGACGCATCATAACACCCTGGATATGCCTTTGTACCTAAGGATTGCCAATGAGCTTTACCTTAAAAGGTTAATCGTTGCAGGCTTTGATGGCGTATATGAGTTCGGTAAAATGTTCAGAAATGAAGGTATGGACCGTACGCACAACCCGGAATATACTGCAATGGAGATCTATGTAGCTTACAAAGATTATATCTGGATGATGGCCATGGTAGAGGAATGCCTTGAGCGTGTTGCTACTACCATTCACGGTAAACCGGTTGTGACTGTAGGTAAAAACGAGATCAACTTTGCTGGCCCATATGAAAAGCTGACCATGTATGAGTCCATTCAAAAATACACCGGTATTAACGTTTCTGAGATGAGCGAAATGGAGATCGCGGATACCTGCAGGCAGCTAGGAATTGAAATTGATACAAGCATGGGACGTGGTAAGCTGATAGACGAATTGTTCTCTGAGAAAGTTGAGGCCAATCTAATCCAACCAACTTACATCACGGACTATCCGATAGAAATGACGCCGCTGGCTAAAAAACACCGCAATAAAGAAGGTCTGGTAGAGCGCTTTGAGCTTTTCGTTAACGGAAAGGAGATTGCGAACGCCTACTCAGAGTTGAATGACCCGATTGATCAAAAAGAACGTTTTGAAGATCAACTGAAGCTCGCCGCCAGAGGCGATAGCGAGGCCATGGCTATGGATGAGGATTTTGTAAGAGCATTG
>Ga0265798_10008802_pt1 | contig 12776 bp, 8 predicted proteins | sample P3T30metagenome_FD_192430 | JGI IMG/M metagenome (GOLD analysis project Ga0265798, IMG submission 192430) | Plant litter microbial communities from East Loma Ridge, Irvine, California - P3 T30 | ecosystem: Environmental > Terrestrial > Plant litter > Unclassified | place: USA: California...
TATACTATACGTGAGCAGTTGACCTCGAGAGTGAGTAGTCGCTACAAATACCTTCTGGAGACTGACCCCGGACAAAGAATCGCTTTCCGTTGATTTGCCTTACACGCTTTGCTCGAGATCTGCTTTCGCCGCAAAGAGCGCCGGGCCGATACACCGTAACTCAGACATTACCACAGTGTCTGGCCTGGAAATTGGTGTCTATAGCTTCTTAACTTGATTGTCGGCGTGTCAAAGCTTTGACGCCGGTGAGAATCGGGTAACTGCAACAGGTTCGTTCCCAGAGGTCTTTGCGAACTGTTATGCATCATCGCCACGAAGCAAACCCAGTAACCGGCAACATAGTTGCTATTTTTACTGACACATTTACAGTATCGTATCTTGAACAAAGCTGTTGAGTCGAAATTCTTTTCGAGACACCGGACGAAAGCGACACCAGGAACCAGAGTCAGCGTCTCAGCAACTGTTGGATCACTTCGTCCGCAGAAGGGGAACTTGATCGACTGCAATCGAGCCTGACTTGCCTAGATCATCATCCTTCTTTTCTGTTCCGTGTTGAGTCCGAAAAAAACAACACGTAGCCACTCAAGTCATTAACCCGCAATCTCCACTGTCTCAGCTGTGCTTTCACGCTCACCATCATGAGGGGCGACACACTCGTCCAACAACAGCATCCTCCTACCCCACCGAATGCTGGATTGGAATACCATGCAGGGCTGCAACAAGTTGCGCAATACAACACAAACCGCGGCTATTCGTCAGGGGAGCCAGGATACGGTTCTCCAAGCTCGGTGGCGCACGAAGGGATCCCTTTGCATGCGTCACATGCCGACGGCCATCCTCGTGGCCTCGGCTTAGGTATACAATATGTAAGAGTCTCTAAATGTCTATGCGAATGCAATGCTGATCCAAATATAGGATGGATACGGCCCTCCGGTGGAGTATTACCAGAACGGGCCGTACAATGGCCTTTCAGTGAGTGAAAGTCGATTCTTGTCACAGCTCCAATGGCTAATGGACAACAGCATGACCAAGGCTTGTTCTCGCCACCGACACCAAGGTCCACAAACGGTGACGACTCTAGTAGAAGGACAACGCGTAGCGGACGAGCGATGACATCGTCCAGCTCTCCGCGGAAGACCGAAGGAAGCCCCCGACCGAAAGCAACGCCCAAATCGAAAAAACCCAAGGCCATAAAGTCAGATAAGCACAAGACACCTAAGCTGACTGCGCCATTGAGTATCTTGACAGAAGAACTCCACCATATCCCTGTCAAAAACATGGAAGAATGGGTAAATAGGCCAGCGGATGTGAGACGGCGAGAGGTAGAGAAGAGGAACGGATACATCACCCGTCCCATGAACTCGTTCATGCTCTACCGGTCGGCGTTCGCGGAAAGGGCCAAGTCGTGGTGCCTGCAGAACAACCACCAGATCGTATCATCGGTAGCTGGTGAAAGTTGGCCCTTGGAGCCACCGGAGATTCGCGAACTGTATAATGAGTACGCAAAGATCGAGAGGATGAACCACCAGAACGCACACCCAACGTACAAGTTCTCGCCTAGCAAGACTACCGCTCCCGCTGCCCGAAAGCGAAAGAATGAGTGGTCAGACGACGAGGAGCCTAGTGATCTGGACGACATCGAGTGGGCTCCCGCTGGTGGCAGACCTCGCCCTCGACAGGCAAGGAGAATTGATAGTTCGTTTGGTTACCCGTCAAACAGTGTAGGAGCAGAGTACTTTGACCGCTCCTTCGGGCCGAATGGCAATGGTATCAACAGATCATCATGGGAGATGACAAACGAGGGACGACCCATGCCGATACCTATAAACCATAATGATCTCTATGGCCAATACTACCAGACTACTGCATACCCAGCCACACACATGAGCCCAAGCTACGCAGACGATATGGGTTTGAGGAGGGTGGATACTCCAGCATCGTCGCTTCAATTCCAAACAAACTTGTCTGTTTTGGGACTACCGGGCAGCGATCCGCTGCAACAGCTGCATTCGCATGTTGGTACACCTTTCGACGAGGCGCAGCTAGATCCGATGTTGTTGGCTTATGGCGGGGGAAGCCATTCCGATATCGACCCTGCGGCGCTGCATCACGATGGCTATCCAATTGGTCAGTTGAATGCACACGAATATAAGCTCGACCAACACAACCTCGACAATCTATTGGATCTTCCACACGATGAATATCATGGTTGGCAATCGGATCCGACCATGACGTCGCTGGAACAAGAATCAGAATTCGATAAATGGGTGGGCGAGTAGGAATCTGCTACACGTCAGCTATGCACTCTTGTGCCTTGGTCTCGTTATTACGTTTTGTAGTGGAGTTGTTTACGGGGCAATACCCAATCTTCTTGGTATATTCAGGCGGAGTTTGACAAGCTCATGGGTTTATCATGGGTCGCATTGAGGGCGTTGCGAAGAAGAAAAAAGTTAGAGCTCTTGCATGTTAGATAGTATCGCATGCGTAGAGTGGCGTTTCCATGTGGAATCTGATCTTTCTTCACTGTCGTTTTGCCCTAGAAGCGACGTGACGTTCTATTTCCTTTGGTTCTACTATCTCATCGTGCATCTGTATTGCCGATTGGCTATATCGAACTAGTCGTGGTTCGCGAATGCCGGCGAATGGGGGTTGGTGGAGGTTTGCAAGGGATTGCCAGAAGGGTTGAGGTTGGACTCGAGAACGCCAAGACCCCGCTGCCCGTCCCCCACATGCATCCCGCGTCGCGGACGCGCCTGCCCTCTGGGAGGAGGGGCGTAGCAGAACATTCGCAAGACACAAAGAAACCTCTTTTCCTTGTATCTCCCGGCATCCGATGTAAACATTCACAAAAAGAAGCTTGGATACAGTAAGATTCTAACAGAAAAATTACAAACTAAAACCTTGTGGTCTATCTAACGGTAGCGGAGCATAGCACTCGAGTGCATAACTGAAACCAATTGAGATCCAGAGCATCACCATGTATGGAGAAGCTGCGAACAAGTTGGTACGAAAAAAATCTATTCATAACCTTCACACTATTCGTTTCTAACACGCCCAGGTCCAAAACGCAAAGCGTACCTTGGCCCTCCCACATCTCCCGCCCTATGCCTCCGAACTCACACGCTCTATAATCCGCGAAGTGCGTGACCTTGACAAAGATGTCTCTTCAATCCTCGCTCCCTTCAGCGGCTCCTTCAACCCCAGCGCATCTCCCGAAACCGCGTGCGCACTCCTCGTAAACCACCTCTGCATGCGCCGCAACAAGCGATGCTTGCTGGCCTATCACCGGGTTCGCAGCGACAAGCTAGAGGTCTATTGCTGGGAAGGAATCGATGTACTCGAGCAGCAGGGTAGCAAAGACCACAGCGGAGAACCAGGCAGGGCGGGAGCTCTGGGTACCGGCGGAGGGAAGGAAGAGAGTAGTCTCAGTCCAGAAGAGGAGGAGTACGTGAGACAATACAGCGATCTACTGGCTGCATACAAGGGCCAATGGACAGACATTGATCTCACAGGCAGTCTAGAACCCCCTCGTGATCTCTTCATTGACGTACGAGTGCTCAAGGACGCAGGCGAGATCCAAACAGAATACGGGTAAGTTACTCGCCCTCGCTCCCACTACCATGCAGACCCAATATCCATTACGAAACTCATTGCCAGATGCAAGGTTTTGGAGCCGGTTCCAGCTAATCGGTCAACGATAGATCCATAACCCTGACCAAGAACTCGCAATTCTACGTCCGCCAAGGTGACGTTGAACGTCTAATCGCCCAGGGATACCTTCAGCGCCTCAGCTAACAACATGCTGTGCCTGAACCCTAGTATTCTCGGCAAAACAACAATATTCCCAAAATACGTTCCCTGCAACCAACCACCACATATCAATCACCCCAACCAACACAACAACGCGCCGGCCCAGCACCGAATCACACGCACCAAGAAAACGTCCCTTACATGGGAAAAATCACTACTTGCAGAAAGATCCTTCCATCATCCTGGGCGTTGCATGTTGGATAGTCACCCTAAAGCTGGGGCGGAAGGGTCATGCGCTACCACGTTTTCCCTCAAGGGATATCTACATTCGGATCTATTTAGTGGGTAGTATGGCGATACGCTGGTTCATAGATGCGCAACCATAATCACTGCCCATCCAACCCCCCTGCTTCCAAGGAATCAGACGTTCGCTTCTGTGTTGTGGGATCTTTAAATAAACCCGTCATCAACATGCGGAGTAAGCCTGCAACCACAGCGCAATTCAAGAGCAATACTGTACATTAGCGACAAATGCACACCTTTTCCACGAGTCAGCATGACGCAGTTTGTGATGAAGAAAACAATGAACCAAAAGATTCCTCGTGATCCACACCGTAACCTTTCCTGGTACTGCCCCAATTCGCCATCCCAGGCAACCATCACGTTCAATGCAGTTGTCCAACTGATGATCCGTTATCAACTTCGCCGCCCCACAGCGTTGCAACAACAAGTTGGAATAAGCTTATTGTTGTATGCTAAAGACTTTCGGCACTAGCCTTTTGGGTTGCAGTTCTGAGCGTGGTAATCATCGTGGTAATCTCTGCTGGATGGAGGGTGAGGAAGAAACAAGACACATGTACGTGGGAGCAATTGTACCTTGAAAAAGGGGGTTTTTATTAGTAGAGTATGTACAGAGGAACTATGGAGTGTGGCTGTGACGAAGACTAGTGTGCCGAGAAACAGATGTATAGTGACCCAGTCTTTCAATTGAAGAATCCCACCTCGCCATCCCTCCTATAACTCCCCAACTCTGTCGCCCAACTCAGATCGCCGGGCTCTGTTAATGTACACTCATGTCGTCTGCAGCATCGGAACGACTGAAAACCGGCGAGCATAAGAAGTGCTCAGCAAACGGAAGAGACCTGTGACAGGATTGTGTAAATCAGTGAAGAAGATAAGGGGTTTTAACGTCCAAACTTACGTTTTTCAGACGTCCAGAAAGTCGTGTAGTGAAACCCGAAACCCCGTTTCCTTTGCACATCCATCCAATGCCATTTTTCGTCGAGAAAACCTTGCAAACTCCGTTCATATTCCATGCTATGCCTATGCCACCAGCAAAAACCATTCCTCCCAATGCAGTGAAACTGACACCATGGAAAAAGGAAAAGCAACGCCGAAATGAAGAAAAGTGGGAAAACAGTGCATACCTTACCGGAACGAGGTCGCTTAGACAACGCTGTACCTGCCCGTTGCTGTAGGCATGCGAGTCGAAGATGCGTCCTCGGCTGCAATCGTGCCTTCGCGCAGGAGACGAGTGAGTTCCATCATGGCCTTAGTCACAACGTTCTCGGTGTCACCCTCGACGAGGATGTACAGCTTGGGGAGATCATTCTCACCAGGCTGCTTGCCTGCCGCGTAGAAGTTGCCCTTTGTGGTGATAGAGACACCGGTTTGGTCCAGAATCTTCGCAACGTTGGTGCGGTTGGTGACGGCCCAACGTGCTTTCTGCGGGAAGTCGTTGATTTCGATGGTGGAGTGATACAGACCGGCATCTGGGCCCTTGTTGTCGATGGGTTGACCCGCATGAATCATACCCTTCTTGCTCAGCCTTCCATCAACCTTGGAAGCAGCGGCCATGGCTCGCTCCCTCGCGCTCATCGGCTTGCCCGAAGATGTAGCGTCAGGACGCTCGGTCTTGTTGACAACAATCTTGCTGTTTAGTAGTTTCATCCAGGGCGGTTGATCATCAGCTTCAGTTACTGTTGCAGCTCCGTCAATCGCCTTGGCAGTGCCTGGTCCCGCAACCTCGGGTTTCTTGGTGGGTGCGGCCTCCTCTTCCTCGTCACTCGCCTCGACGCCTTCGAGCCTGAGCTGTCGCTTTTCACGTTTCTTCTCAAGAGCGCGTGCTGCGTCAAGCCTATCGAGACCTTTGCCGCCAAAGCCGCCATAGTACTTCTCAGTACCTTCTTTGCACTTCTTGTGAAATGTGTTAGCCATCTCCTGGAGCTCCGCAGGCACATCCGTTCCACTCTCCTTCAGTGCCTTGACAACGTGGATTGCGAAGCGCTCTTGACCAGGGTTCTCAATAAGAGTGATAGCAGTTCCTTTGTTGCCTGCACGACCAGTACGACCACATCGGTGAACATAGTCTTCCACTGGAAAGTGTTAGCACTGTAAGAAAAATACAGCAATAGAGGAGGGGAACTTACAATGAGTCGGACAGTCGAAGTTGAAGACCATGGCAAGTCCAGGTACGTCAAGACCACGGGCTGCAACTGAGGTAGCAATCAAAATGGAAAGTACACCTTGCTTGAAGTCACTAATCGCTTCATTGCGATCCGTTTGATCTTTAGCTCCATGGATGGTGTTGACAGAGAAATACTTGGCCTTGTAGAGCTTAGACAAAAGATCCTCGGCCGTCTCTTGTCGCTCTGTGAAGATCAACACCTGAGCGTCCTCGTCTTCAGCGAATAGTTGGCCGAGATGCAGCAGGGTTTTGTTGATCTTCTTTTCATAGCTAGGAGGCACAACAGAGATGATCTGCGTAATCTCCGCAGCAACCTTACTCTTACCACCGATGATAATCTCTACTGGGTCGATCAATGCCTTGCGGGCCAAAGCATGCATGTTCTTCGGCATAGTGGCTGAGAAGAGAATGGTTTGACGGTCGGGGCGTACATTCGCAAGAATTTTCATCACTTGAGGCTCAAATCCCATGTCGAACATGCGATCAGCTTCGTCAAGAACGACGTAGGTGATACGCTTAAAGCTGAGAACTCTACCGGAATTACTATATGATTTGTTAGCTATATGCCAGATTCAGGAACAGGTACAAGTGGGACTTACCAGGAGATTAGGTCAATGAGGCGACCTGCTGTGGCGCACAGTATATGTATACCACCACGCTTTAGCATAGCAATCTGTTCGGAGATTGGCTGGCCACCGTATGCGCACTTGATCGTGATGCCGGAAGCGGCAAGGAAAGGTTTGAGCTCATTAACAATCTGCAATGATAATTCACGGGTTGGAGCGAGAATTAGTCCGATAGGACCATCAGAGGGCTTCAAGACACGCTGGTCAAGAATGTGGCGAATCATTGGAATACCGAATGCAAGCGTCTTCCCGGAACCGGTCTTAGCGACTCCGATGAGGTCGCGCCCGCTCTCAGCTATGGGAATAGCCTGAGACTGAATGGCGGTGGGTTTCTCATAGCGTACCTGTGTGAAGACATCCATGGTTGCTTGGAGCAAGCCCATCTGAGCCCACTTTGTTACGGGTCGGGGTACGTCATCGGGTTTTACCTTGATGCCGTCTAGTTCAAAGCGAAGATCGGCAACTTCCTCTGGCTTCATCTGAGAAATTTCGGCTGGCTCAGTGTAGAAATTCTTGCGGAACGGCTCATACTCAACTTTGTCATGGTCGACAGTGATGACCTCCTTTTTCTTTTTCTTAGCCGCACGAAGTTGGATGAGCTCCTCGGCTTCAACGGACGTCTCTACTGGCTCAAGTTCATCTGCGAACATGGCTTGACCGGGAGGTGCGCTGCGGCTGGGCTGTGGCTGGGTGAGATCAGCCATGAAGGCATCGAGAGGGTCAATGTCGTCTTCTTCGGCGCCTGCATGTTGGTCAACCTCCATTTGGTCGGTGGCAGGGGCTGCGGCGTTGGGGGCTTCCTCCATGGCAGTATCCTGCTGGTTCTCGATGGCGATCTCGGCGCGACGCTTCTCAAGGCGTGCCTGGAGCTCAGCGTTGTTCTCTTCATCTTCACTACCGATAGCGCTCATAGCGGTATCGTCCTCGGCGCCGTTAGCTTCGGGCTCGGGCTCGTCGTGATCGTTGTACTCAGGCAGAGCTTGGAACTTGCGCTTGCGGGTAGGGCCTTCCTCATCAAGTAGGGCCTTCCTCGAAGTCTCAGCCTCAACCTCGGCAGCAGTCCTGGTTTTTAGGCCAAAAGAACCGATGTTACCGTTGGCCCTGGAGGCACCGGAATCTAATTCTGTAAGGCTATGATTCAGCGTCGGACGGGGTGGGGGTGGCATACTGTTAGCAATGCTAGCAACTGTCTTGCCGGCGGGCTTAGCCAGGTCTAGCGGTCGTGCTGCAGCGGAGGCATCGAGCCTGAAGGTGGATTTCTCCGGCTGCTTCTGTTTAACTTTCTCAGTGGCACTCTTGGACTGGGATTTACTCTTTGCTATCTCAAGCCTCGCCTCAGTTGCCGGGGCTGGCGGCGGCGTCGCAACGACTGAGGGCGTTGCAGGCGCCGTGCCAGCCGGTGAGGCACCAGTGCCAGGCGTGTCCGTCTTCTCCTTAGCAAGGCGCTCAGCATTGCGCTTCTTCCATTCAGCGAGCTTCGCCGCACGGTCTGCCAGCTTCTCCTTGGCCAACGTTTCGGGGTCTTTCTTCCTCTCGTCGCGCGAGGCACCGTCTAGGCGGTCGCGTCTGCTGTCGGGCGCCGGCGTCGCAGATGAGCGAGAGCCGGGCCTACCAGACGAGCGCGAGCCAGGCCTGTACGAATTGGAACGGTTGTGCCTGTCGCGATCGTCGTCGCGTCTGTATGTGCAGTCTCGAGAGCGCTCACGGCGGGGAGGCGAACGGGAACGAGGGCGGAAGTCACGCTCACGGCGGTCATCGCGACGGTCATCACGGCGCACGTCGCGGCGATCACCACGCCGGTCGTCGCGTCGGTCATCACGGCGGTCATCACGGCGGTCTCTGTCGCGCCTGTCTGCACCGTACCTTCCTCCTCCTCCAGAGGCACCGTAGCGATCTCCGCGATCTCGCCGGTCTCTGGACCTCTCGCGGCGCGGACTATACCGTCTGCGCTCGAAATCAGCTTGGCGCGAAGCCATCTTGAGTCGGTGGTATTACTGGCTGCTATCAGTGCGATTGGCGTGCCTCAAGCAGTGTGTGAGTGTGTGAGTGTGTGTCTGTGGTTGCTGCTGTTGTGTGGGGTAAAAGTTGAGTCGAGCAGCTTACGGCAAACACGTAGGGGTCCCAAGCGCCGTTTGTATGCTTGGCTGATGGCTGCCTGGCACGTGCGCCGCGCTAAAGCCGAAATCTTGGACGCTAGTGATAATTTTTGGGAAGTTGCGACCTGAAATGAAGGTGAAGGTGAAGACAAACCACTGCACATGATCATGTCTGTCAATCCACGCAAGAGAAAGGTCGTGACGCGCCCGGCGCCAGAGTCCAGTGAATCCGAGGGTGAATTAGGCGATGGTCTGCTTGAGGGCATCCTGTCGCATTCCGAGGACGATTCGGACGACAGCCAAGAAGGTGGTGATGATGATACGGATGCAAGCAGTGTGATAGAGGGTCTGTCTGATGAAGATGAAGAGGAGGAGGAAGAAGACAGCGATGCAGAGCAGATACGCACAGAAATGCACAACCTCAATACGTCAGATGGTCAGTTGCGCAAGAAGACTGGCGTCTCGAGGCACGACATGGACGTGGACACTGCCGCAACGGAGGAGCTAGACGATGACGATGACGAAAACCTCAAGCCCAACTACACAGTCACTACCGATGCGCACGGCAACACTCGGTACATCTACAAGGAGATCGACCCCGTCTACGAGTCGGACGATTCCGACGTTGAAGCTACGAATACCATCGGCAACATAGACCTCAAGTACTACGACGAATACCCACATATTGGCTATGATATCAACGGCAAAAAGATTATGCGCCCGGCCAAGGGAGAGGCCCTGGATGCGCTGCTGGATAGCATTGATATACCCAAGGGTTGGACAGGTCTGACCGATCCGCAGACGGGCAAGCCGCTGAACCTGTCGGACGAAGAGCTGGATGTCCTCAAGAGGCTCACAAGGAACGAGGTGGTTGAAGATGGATATGATCCGTACCCCGAGATGGTGGCCTACTTCTCTGGCAAGCAGGAGATCATGCCGCTGAGCGCTGCCCCAGAACCCAAGCGACGATTCATTCCTTCCAAACACGAGGCCAAGCGCGTCATGAAGCTCGTAAAGGCAATTAGGGAGGGTCGCATTCAGCCATACAAGGCGCCGGAGGAACAGGAAGAAGAGCAGGATGCTTTCAACTTCGATGTATGGGCCGATGAGAAGCCACGACCAGACAACTCGATGCACATACCCGCTCCTAAGCTACCACCGCCAGGCTACGAAGCGAGCTACCACCCGCCGCCAGAGTATCTACCAGACAAGGCCGAGGAGCAAGCTTGGTTGGAGGCCGACGAAGAGGATCGGGAGAGAGAGTTCCTACCCAAGAACTACGATGCGCTGCGCAAGGTTCCTGGCTACGAGACTTTTGTCAAGGAACGCTTTGAGCGAAGTCTGGATCTCTACCTTGCTCCCCGTATACGAAGAAACCGACTGAACATCGACCCCGAATCACTTCTACCTAAGCTACCGAACCCAGAAGATCTGAAGCCTTTTCCTACAACCTGCGCCGCCATCTACCGCGGACAGGAAGGACGTGTTCGCTGCGTATCCATTGATCCAAACGGCATCTTCGTTGCTAGCGGAGGAGACGATGGCTACGTGAGGATCTGGGAGCTCTTGACAGGTCGACAAGTCTGGAACGCGAAGCTGTCCGACGAGGAAGCCGTGGATGCTGTACAGTGGAGGCCTACAAAGGATGCCTCTGTCGTTGCTGCTGCTTGCGGCGAAAATGTCTTCCTGATAGTGCCCTTCACACTCTTGTCGCCGGATGTAGAGCAAGCCAGTCGCGAGGTCCTCGACGCAGGCTGGGGTTATGCAACATCGAAACCATCAACAAGCTCAAACGGCGAGGCTCCTAAACAAGCGCCAGGCAAGTGGAGCCGGCCAGGAGCTCGTCTCGAAAACAAGGGCGTCCTTGTTCAGGTTGAGGTTAGGTCAGCAGTCAAGATTGTCAACTGGCACAGAAGGGGAGACTACTTTGCCACAGTATCACCTCGCGGTCAGAGTACAGCAGTAGCCATCCATACTGTCTCAAAGCATCTCACTCAGCTTCCATTCCGCCGTCTCAAGGGTATCGCACAGACAGCACAGTTCCATCCCTCCAAAGCCATATTCTTCGTCGCTACTCGCAACACCATCCGCAGCTACGACCTCGCAAAGCAAGAGCTTGTCAAGATCCTGCAACCGGGTGCCAAATGGATTTCTTCCATCGACGTACATCCCGGTGGCGACAACCTCATTGTCGGTACGTATGACAAACGTCTCCTCTGGCACGATCTCGACCTCTCCAACAAGCCCTACAAGACGCTGCGTTTCCACAAGGAAGCCATCCGCGCCGTCCGCTTCCATCAAGGCGGCCTGCCGCTCTTTGCCGATACTTCGGACGACGGCACAATTCAAATCTTCCATGGTAAAGTGGTAGGGGATCTGATGGAGAATGCAACCATTGTCCCATTGAAGGTATTGAAGGGGCACAAGGTTAAGAGCAGACTGGGTGTCATGGGTCTCGACTGGCATCCCAAGGAGCCCTGGTGTGTCTCGGCCGGTGCAGATGGCACGTTGAGGTTGTGGAGTTAGCTCGATATCTGTTCAGCATACAGCATTCGCAAGGCGTTAGAGGAACGGAAAATGTACAAGTTCAATGCAACTCTAATTGCGCCTCCTGTATGCCCCGCTCCGGATGAAGCGCTAATGTGAAAAGATGAGGATTAGTCATTGATTGGGATTCGATGCATGACGCCTTGTAGGAGGAGGGGCTGTCGTCTTCAACCCCCAATCTCAACGCCAAGCCAAGGTAAGGTCCAGTGGCATTTTGCACCCTTCACATGCGACTCAACACCTTCCCACCAGTATTTTCGACCGGCTCACGCGATTCAATCAATACATGGAGCCTCTTTCGGTATTTAATTGACATGCCCATGGGTAAACGCAGCTCGACTGCCATCTCTAACGCGCCACGGTAGGAAAACGGGCAGCACGTGCTCCTGTTCGATGACAACAGCGTCCGCCTTTGCCACTCGCACATTGCTGGTAGGCCCACTCGTTCGAGATGCTGCGCACATGCAAAAGTCTAAAGTGGATGCGACGCCCACGCTCCCGTAACATCGCTCTCATTCGAGGTGCAACGCACGGCGGCATCTATTCGGGTGCTCGCCCAGCCAATCATGCGAGAGCTACGAGACACGAGGATGCTGCGACACAGAAGAGCCCACGCGACACCCCCCAACGGTGAAATAATGCACGCCATTCATCAGCTCCTGATCCCCTCTTGGATACTTTGCGTCTTCGCATACGAGCTGGATAGAGGCTGACGACCTTGTATGAGAACATTCGCCCTCATCATGCCGCGCCCTAACCTGCCTCCCACACCACAACCGTCGACCGACATTACTGGCAAGAACAGCATCAATGCCCCTCAATTGGAGTCAAGCTTCGTTCTCCCACCTGCCGCCTTGGGCGGAAGAGGGAGTGTGGCGAGCTCTTCTGGTCCATCTGAGAATGCCTCGGACTCGTCGTACCGGCCATTGTCTCCATCCTCTCCAGTCGCAACTTCCAAAATCGGCCATGGGCGCAAACGCTCGAGCACCGCAACGCAGCAGAGCATCATTACCAAGGACGACTATTCCCTCCCTCCTCCGCCGACGCGATCCCGTAAGATTATTCAGATGAAGCCCAAGGACACTCAGGACGCGTCCAAGTCTTCATTTCAAACGCAGAATGCCAAGACTACCGCAGCTACCTCCAACGGTGGCAAGCGAAAGCAGTCGGGTAACACTACGGCAGCGGGTCGCAAGATTGCAAGGAAGACGGCACATAGTCTGATTGAGCGAAGGAGGAGGTCGAAAATGAACGAGGAGTTTGGAGTACTAAAGGACATGATTCCCGCAT
>Ga0265798_10008804_pt1 | contig 12775 bp, 7 predicted proteins | sample P3T30metagenome_FD_192430 | JGI IMG/M metagenome (GOLD analysis project Ga0265798, IMG submission 192430) | Plant litter microbial communities from East Loma Ridge, Irvine, California - P3 T30 | ecosystem: Environmental > Terrestrial > Plant litter > Unclassified | place: USA: California...
TCGATCGGCAGATGCGCTCGCTGCTCGAAATCAGTCACAACCCGGCTTCGCGCATCGCCTACAACATCGATGCCGAACTCGCCAAGGAACTCACCCTGGGCCTGCTGCAGTCGGAGTCGATCACCGGCGCGCGGCTGACGGACAACAACGGCAACGTGCTCGCCAGCGTGCAGCGACCGCGCCTGGAAAGCAGCTACCGCTTCCTCAGCGACATACTCTTCGACGCCCAGCGCCAGTACGAAGACCCCCTGTTTCTGTCGCACATGCCCAACGACCGCCTGGGCACCCTGCAACTGAGCGTCGACACCTTCGCCATCGGCAACCGTTTCCTGCGCCGCGCCGAAATCACCCTGGCCAGCGGCTTCCTGCGCACGGCGCTGCTCACCGGCATGCTGCTGGGATTTTTCTACCTGATGCTGACCAAGCCCCTCAACCGGGTCATCCGCGCCTTGAGCAGCAGCGATCCGCATCAGCCCAAGCCGGCGCGCCTGGACTACCCGCCCGGCCACGAGCACGACGAGATCGGCGTGCTGGTGAAGGTCGCCAACCAGCAGTTCATCAGCATGGCCACGGAGATCCAGCAGCGGCGCAGCGCCGAGAATCGCTTGACCGAGTACCTGGGTGAGCTGGAAAACATCGTGTCGGCGCGGACCACCGAGCTCAAGGCCAGCAATACGCGCCTGAGCATGTCCAACGAAGAATTGGAAAAGGCTCGCCGCACGGCCCTGGACATGGCCCAGGCGCGCGCCTCGTTCCTGGCCAACATGAGTCATGAGATTCGTACCCCGCTCAACGGCCTGCTGGGCATGATTGCCCTGTCGCTGGACAGCCCGCTCAACGCCGAGCAGCGTCAGCAACTGTCCATCGCGCACGACTCGGGCAAGGTGCTGGTCGAGTTGCTCAACGATATCCTCGACCTGTCCAAGTTCGACGCCGGCCAGCTGGAGCTGGAGCGCATCCCCTTCGACCTCGGCGCCCTGATCGAAGACACCGCCAACCTGCTGTCGCAGAACGCGGCGCCCAGCGTCGAGCTGACCTGCCTGATCGATCCGCACTTTCCCGCCCTGGTCCTGGGCGACCCGACCCGGGTGCGGCAGATTGTCAGCAACCTGTTGTCCAACGCATTGAAATTCACCCGCTTCGGCCGCGTCGACGTGCGCCTCTATACCCGTCCGGGTGGCGTGCGCATCGAAGTCAGCGACACCGGGATCGGTATCGCCCAGGAAGCGCAGGTCAAGATCTTCCAGCCCTTCACCCAGGCCGGCGCCGGCATCACCCGGCAGTTCGGCGGCACGGGCCTGGGCCTGGCCCTGACCAACAACCTTTGCGAGGCCATGCAGGGACGCCTGAGCATCAGCTCGGAGGCCGGTTTCGGCAGCCAGTTCTATGCGGACCTGCCGCTCATGGCGCACAGTCCGGCCTACGTTCCGCCGTTGCTGCGTGGCCAGGTGTTGCTGGTCGGGCACGCCGGCAGCGGCCTGGCAGAACTGTTGCACGATCTGCTGCCGCTATGGGGCATCAATTACCAGCGCTACGACCTGGGCGCGGACCTTACCGGTATCACTCCAGACCTGGTCGTCACCGACAGCCTGGACTGCCTGTTCGGCCTGCGTCCCGGCATCCAGGCACCGATTCTGCTGGTGACCGCCTACGGCAACTTCCTGCCCACCGAGCAGGCCAACGCGCTGATGCCGTTGCAGCAGCAAGCCCGGCCGCTGGCACGCAATGCGCTGTATCAGGCGTTGCGCCGCAGCCTGGTGGGTGACGAACCCACCGCGCTCGACCACTTGGCCAACCGGCGCAGCGCGCAACGGCGGGCACGCATCCTGCTGGTGGAGGACAACCCGGTGAATCAGCTGGTGGCCAAAGGCATGCTGAGCAAGCTGGGGTGCGAGGTCACCGTGGCCGCGCACGGCGGCGAGGCACTCAGCGAGTTGGAGAAGCACGAGTTCGACCTGGTGCTGATGGACTGCAACATGCCGGTCATGGATGGCTACGAAGCCAGCCGGCAGATTCGTCGAAGCGGGCGCTGGCCGCAGCTGCCGATCGTGGCGCTGACGGCCAATGCCATGCCCGAAGAACGCGAGCGCTGCCGCGCGGCGGGCATGAGCGACTATCTGGCCAAGCCGTTCCGCCGAGAGGAACTGGTCATGCTGATCGACCAGTGGGTACCTGAATAGCAATCAGGTTCAGCGCAGCGCTATTTCCAGGTTCAGCGCAGCGCCATTTCGATCTCGTGGGCCAGCGCGGCGGGTTTGGTCAACGGCGCGAAGCGCTTGACGCTGCCGTCGGGCGCCACCAGGAACTTGGTGAAATTCCATTTCACCTTCTCCGACCCGAACAGCCCCGGTGCGCGCTTTTTGAGCTGCACGAACAGTGGATGGGTCAGGTCGCCGTTGACATCGATCTTGCGAAACATCGGGAAGCTCACGCCGAAGTTCTTTTCACAGAACTGCACGATGTCCAGGGTATCGCCGGGCTCCTGATTGCCGAACTGGTTGCAGGGAAACCCCAGCACCACCAGGCCCTGCTTGCGATACGTCTGCCACAGCTCCTCCAACCCCTTGTACTGTGGCGTAAAGCCACACTGGCTGGCCGTATTGACCACCAGCAGGACCTTGCCGGCGAAATCGCCGATGGTCTTGTGCTGGCCGTCCAGGGTGATGCACGGGATGGAAAGAAGATCTTTGCTCATGGTCGCTTTCTTGTCAGAGGTCATGCCGGCTGGTCGGCCCGCGGCTGGAAGTCCAGGCACACCGAGTTGATGCAGTAGCGCAGGCCGGTCGGGGCCGGGCCGTCGGGAAACACGTGACCCAGGTGCGAGTCGCACGTGGCGCACTTGACCTCGGTACGGACCATGCCGTGGGTGGTATCGCGGATCTCGACCATCGCCTGCTCGCCGATCGGTGCGGAGAAACTCGGCCAGCCGCAGCCGGAATCGAATTTGCTGCGCGAGTCGAACAACGGCTCTTCGCAGCCGACGCAGGTGAAGATGCCGTCACCCTTGAAGTCGTTGTACTTGCCCGTGAAAGGCCGCTCGGTCGCGCTCAGGCGACAGACATTGTACTGCTCGGGATCGAGCATTTTCTTCCATTCTTCTTCGCTTCGCGTGAGCTTGCCCATCGGTACACCTCGGCAGTTCAAAAAGCCCGATCTGTGTCTTTTGCAACGATCAGGCGGCACGTATGATTGCGCCTTTGGACAGCAATCTGTCACCCGCGTTGCAGAGAATCGTTTTTTTCATCATCAGGGCCGGCGCGGGCCTTGCCATCTTTCGGGACCTCACCATGCAGTTCAGCAAATCGAACAAGCTCGCCAACGTCTGCTATGACATCCGCGGGCCGGTGCTCAAGCACGCCAAGCGCCTGGAAGAGGAAGGCCACCGCATCCTCAAGCTGAACATCGGCAACCCGGCGCCGTTCGGTTTCGAGGCACCCGTGGAAATTCTTCAGGATGTCATCCGCAACCTGCCCACCGCCCAGGGCTACAGCGACTCCAAGGGCCTGTTCAGTGCGCGCAAGGCGGTCATGCAGTACTACCAGCAGAAGCAGGTGGAAGGGGTCGGCATCGAGGATATCTACCTGGGCAACGGCGTCTCCGAGTTGATCGTCATGTCGCTGCAGGCCTTGCTCAACAATGGCGACGAAGTGCTGATCCCGGCGCCCGACTACCCGCTGTGGACAGCCTCGGTCAGCCTTGCAGGTGGCCATGCCGTGCACTACCTCTGCGACGAGCAGGCCAACTGGTGGCCAGACCTGGACGATATCAAGGCCAAGATCACCCCCAACACCAAGGCCATGGTGATCATCAATCCGAACAACCCCACCGGCGCCGTGTATTCCAGGGAAGTGCTGCTGGGCATGCTGGAAATCGCTCGCCAGCACAACCTCGTGGTGTTTTCCGACGAGATCTACGACAAGATCCTCTACGACGATGCCGTACACATCTGCACCGCCTCGCTGGCCCCGGACCTGTTGTGCCTGACCTTCAACGGCCTGTCCAAATCCTACCGCGTAGCCGGTTTCCGTTCCGGCTGGATCGCCATTTCGGGGCCCAAGCACAACGCCCAGAGCTACATCGAAGGCATCGACATCCTCGCCAACATGCGCCTGTGCGCCAACGTGCCGAGCCAGCACGCGATCCAGACCGCGCTGGGCGGCTACCAGAGCATCAACGACCTGGTGCTGCCCAACGGTCGCCTGCTGGAACAGCGCAACCGCACCTGGGAGCTGCTCAACGACATTCCCGGCGTCAGCTGCGTCAAGCCCATGGGTGCGCTTTACGCCTTCCCGCGCATCGATCCCAAGGTCTGCCCGATCCTCAACGACGAGAAGTTCGTGCTCGACCTGCTGTTGTCGGAAAAGCTGCTGGTGGTCCAGGGCACGGCGTTCAACTGGCCCAACCCGGACCATTTCCGGGTAGTGACGCTGCCGCGGGTCGACGACCTCGAGCAGGCCATCGGTCGCATCGGCCGCTTCCTGAAGAATTATCGCCAGTAAAAACCGAACGTATTCAAGTGTCCGTGCGCATATACACAGTTTGAAATAGTCCCCCGGTTGAATCGACCGGGCTCGGGCCTTATATAGCGCATACGCAACACTTCTATCCGTCAGGAGAACGTTACAACCATGATGCGCATCTTGCTGTTTCTGGCCACTAACCTTGCGGTTGTGCTGATTGCCAGCATTACCCTGAGCCTGTTTGGCTTCAATGGGTTCATGGCGGCCAACGGGGTGGATCTGAACCTCAATCAGCTGCTGATCTTCTGCGCCGTGTTCGGCTTCGCCGGTTCGCTGTTCTCGCTGTTCATCTCCAAGTGGATGGCGAAGATGAGCACCGGCACGCAGATCATCACCCAACCGCGCACCCGTCACGAACAATGGCTGCTGCAGACCGTCGAGGAGCTGTCGCGCGAGGCAGGCATCAAGATGCCCGAAGTCGGCATCTTCCCGGCCTACGAGGCCAACGCCTTCGCCACCGGCTGGAACAAGAACGACGCCCTGGTGGCCGTCAGCCAGGGCCTGCTCGAGCGTTTCTCGCCCGATGAGGTCAAGGCGGTGCTGGCCCACGAGATCGGCCACGTGGCCAACGGCGACATGGTCACCCTGGCGCTGGTGCAGGGCGTGGTGAACACCTTCGTGATGTTCTTCGCACGAATCATCGGCAACTTCGTCGACAAGGTGATCTTCAAGAACGAGCAAGGCCAGGGCATCGCCTACTACATCGCGACCATCGTCGCCGAACTGGTGCTGGGTATCCTGGCCAGCGTCATCGTCATGTGGTTCTCGCGCCGCCGCGAGTTCCGCGCCGACGAAGCCGGTGCCCGGCTGGCCGGCACCAACGCGATGATCGGTGCGCTGCAGCGCCTGCGCTCCGAGCAGGGCGTTCCCGTGCAGATGCCCGACTCGCTGAACGCCTTCGGCATCAACGGTGGACTCAAGCATGGCCTGGCCGGCCTGCTCATGACCCACCCGCCACTGGAAGACCGTATCGAAGCGCTGCGCCGTCGCGGTTGAATGCAACGGGCTTGATCGAGGGCGACGCGAGTCGCCCTTTTTTGTGGGTTGCGGCAATGCACCTGCGACCCCCTGGCGGTTGCAACTTCGCTGCGCGTTCCCCATCAATAGATCATGAACCTACCTGCACAGCACGATTCGGCACTGGCCAACTTCCATCCGGCAGTAAGCGCCTGGTTCCGCCGGCAATTTGCTGCCGTCACTCCCGCCCAGGCCCAGGCCTGGCCGTTGATCCAGCAGGGCCACTCGACCCTGATCGCCGCACCCACCGGCTCGGGCAAGACCCTGACGGCCTTCCTGGCCGTTCTCGACGAGCTGGTGCAACTGGGCCTCGCGCAAGGAGGCGAGCTGCCGCGACGCACCCTGGTGCTGTACGTCTCACCGCTCAAGGCCTTGTCCAACGACATCCAGCTGAACCTGCAACGTCCACTGCAGGGTATTGCCGAGCAATTGGCCGGCATGGACCTGCCCGCGCTGACCCTCACCGCCGGGGTACGTACCGGCGATACGCCGCAGAAAGAGCGGGCCGCCATGCGCCGGCACCCTCCGCACATCCTGGTTACCACGCCCGAATCGCTCTATGTGCTGCTCGGATCCGACTCCGGCCGCCGCATGCTCGCGGATGTCGGCACGGTGATCGTCGATGAGATCCATGCAGTGGCCGGCAGCAAGCGCGGCAGCCATCTGGCCTTGAGCCTGGAGCGTCTGCAGGCACTGTGCAGCAAGCCGCTGCGACGTATCGGCCTGTCCGCCACGCAAAAGCCGATCGCTCAGGTGGCGCAGTTCCTGGTCGGTGCGCAGCGGATGTGTTCGATCGTCGACATCGGTCACGCCCGCCCCCGCGACCTGGCAATCGAAGTGCCCGCGGTGCCGCTGGCGGCGGTCATGCCCAATGACGTCTGGGAGTTGGTCTACAACCGCCTGGCCGAGCTTGCCCAGGCGCACCGGACCACCCTGGTGTTCGTCAATACCCGGCGTCTGGCCGAGCGTCTGGCGCGTCATCTGAGCGAGCGGCTCGGGCGCGAGCAGGTGGCGGCGCACCATGGCAGCCTGGCGAAAGAGCAGCGTCTGGATGCCGAACAACGGCTCAAGCGTGGCGACCTGCAGGTGCTGGTCGCCACGGCCTCGCTGGAGCTGGGCATCGACATCGGTGACGTGGACCTGGTCTGCCAGATCGGCTCGCCCGGCTCCATTTCAGCGTTTCTACAACGGGTGGGCCGTTCCGGCCACCACGTCGGCGGTATTCCCAAGGGCCGCCTGTTTGCAATTTCTCGGGATGACCTGATCGAATGCGTAGCGTTGCTGGACTGCGTGCGGCGCGGCGAACTGGATATCCTGCGCATTCCCCAGGCGCCGCTGGACGTACTGGCCCAGCAGATCATCGCCGAGGTCAGCTGCCAGGAATGGCCGGAGCAGGCGTTGCTGCAGATGTTCCGTCAGGCAACGCCCTATGCGGCCTTGGACGATACGCGCTATGAAGCGTTGCTGCGCATGTTGGCCGAAGGTTACAGCGGGCGTCAGGGCGTGCGCGCCGCCTATCTGCACCGTGATGCAGTCACCCAGAGCCTGCGCGGCCGGCGCGGCAGCAAGTTGACTGCGGTCACCAGCGGAGGCGCCATAGCCGACAACGCCGACTATGCGGTGCTGCTGGAGCCGCAGGCGTTGAGCATCGGCAGCGTCAACGAGGATTTTGCCGTGGAAAGCCTCGCTGGCGACATCTTCCAGCTGGGCAATCGCTCCTACCGCATCCTGCGCATCGAAGGCGGCAAGGTGCGGGTCGAAGATGCCCACGGTCAGGCGCCGAACATTCCCTTCTGGCTCGGGGAGATGCCCGGACGCAGCGCCGAGCTGTCGGCGGGCGTGGCGCGCCTGCAGGCCTCGATAGACCAACGCCTGGCGCTCAGTGACGGGCTACCCGAGCCCGTGCTGCCGTGGCTGCAGGACGCGCTCGACCTGGCCCAGGACAGCGCTGGGCAATTGCTCGATTATCTCTCCCGTACGCGCGAAGCGCTTGGCGCGCTGCCGTCCCAGGACACGCTGATCATGGAGCGTTTCTTCGATGCCTCGGGTGCCACGCAGCTGGTCATCCACACACCATTCGGCAGCCGCGTCAACCGGGCCTGGGGCCTGGCCTTGCGCAAGCGGTTCTGTCGCACGTTCAATTTCGAGCTGCAAGCGGCAGCCAGCGAAGATGCCGTCGTGCTGTCGCTGTCGACCAGCCACAGCTTCGCCTTGGAGGACGTCTGGCACTACCTGCACAGCAACAGTGCCGAGTCGATATTGACCCAGGCGCTGCTCGACGCTCCGCTGTTCGGCGTGCGCTGGCGCTGGAACGCCGCTACGGCCCTGGCCCTGCCCCGCTACAGTGGCGGACGCAAGGTGGCCCCGCAGCTGCAGCGAATGAAAAGCGAGGACCTGATCGCCACGGTATTCCCCGACCAGATCGCCTGCCTGGAGAACATCGTCGGCGAACGGGAGATTCCCGACCACCCGCTGGTCGCGCAAACCCTCGACGACTGCCTGCACGACGCCATGGACAGCGAGGGCTGGCTGGCCCTGCTGCGGCGCATCGAAACCGGTCAGATCAGCGTCATCCAGCGTGATCTGCCCCGCCCTTCGCCACTGGCGGCAGCGATCCTCAATGCCAGGCCCTATGCGTTTCTCGACGACGCTCCGCTGGAAGAGCGACGTACCCAGGCGGTGCTCAACCGGCGCTGGGACGAACCGCGCACAGCGGACGACATGGGCGAACTGGACAAGGATGCCATCGCGGCAGTGGCCGCCGAAGCATGGCCCTCCCCTGTCAGCAACGACGAGATGCACGAGGCGTTGATGAGCCTGGGCGCATTGGCCGAACGCGAGGTTGGGGCCAGCGAGCTACCGCTGTTGAAGGCCCTGGCCGGTACAGGTCGCGCGGCACGCCTGACCCTGGGCGACGGCAGCCACCTGTGGCTGGCCCTGGAACGGGTGGCCTGCCTGCAGGCCATCTATGGGGGTATCGAGCTGTCGCCAGCATTGCGGATGCCCGCGCACTTGGCGCAGACGTGGACGAAGCAGGAAGCGACAGTGGAACTGATCCGCGCTCGCTTGAGCGGGTTCGGCCCGCAGCGGCTGGGTGAAATCGCCGCCCCGCTGAACCTGCATCCCGCGCTCGTCGAACAAGCCCTGCTTGTGTTGGAAAACCAGGGCTACGTCATGCGTGGCCGGTTTATCGCACACCTCGAGGAAACCCAGTGGTGCGAACGGCACCTGCTGGCGCGCATCCACCGCTACACGGTGAAGCATCTGCGCCGCGAGATCGAACCGGTCAGCCTGCAAGTGTTCATGCGCTTCCTACTCGACTGGCAGTGCCTCGCGCCCGGTACGCGCCTGCAAGGCGAAGCGGCAATGAGCCGCTTGCTCGACCAGCTCGAAGGCTACAGCGCGCCGGCCAGCGCCTGGGAGAACGACCTGCTGCCGGCTCGACTGCGCGGATACGATCCGTCGTGGCTGGACCGCGCCAGCCGCAGCGGCAAAACGGTCTGGGCGCGGCTGGCCAGCGGTGGCAAGGGTGCGACCCTGCGCAACACGCCGATCGTGCTGCTGCCGCGCGCGCGCCTGCCTTTGTGGCGCAGCCTGGCTGCGGCAGTCCAGCCGCAGGAACTGTCCATGCGTGCGCAGAAGCTCGAGCAGACTCTGGCCGCGCAAGGCGCCATGTTTTTCGACGACTTGGTCCACCAGACACGCCTGCTGCGCACCGAAGCCGAGAACGCCTTGCAGGAGCTGGTCGCTGCAGGTCGCGTGAACGCCGACAGCTTCGCCGGACTGCGCGCACTGATCACCCCGGCTGGCAAGCGCCAGGCCCGCAGCAGTCGCCGCGGTCGCGGTGCGTTCATCGGCGGCATGGACGATGCCGGCCGCTGGGCCCTGCTGCAGGCGCCCGGTTGCGCGCCCGATGAAGCCGTGGAACAGGTGGCGCTGGTGCTGCTGCGCCGCTACGGCGTGGTGTTCTGGCGCCTGCTGCAACGCGAAGCGGACTGGCTGCCCAGCTGGCGCGACCTGTTGCGCGCGCTGCAGCGCCTGGAGGCTCGTGGGCAGATCCGCGGGGGGCGTTTCATCGATGGTTTGTCCGGTGAGCAGTTCGCACTGCCCGAGGCTATCCCAGCCCTGCGCGAGGTGCGCAAGCGACCGGTCGATGGCACCCTGGTGTCGATCACGGCCAGCGACCCGTTGAACCTGGTCGGTACCCTGCTGCCACTGCCCGGAGCCGACCCACTGCAGATCCAGAAAAGTGTGCCGGCGCTGCCGGGCAACCGCGTGCTGTACCGCGACGGGCTGCCCGTGGCGGCGTTGATCGCAGGCAAACCGGTGTACTGGAGCGAAGAAACCACGGAAGTGCGCCGGCAACTGATCCACCCATCCCTGTAGCAGCGGCGCAAGCCGGGTCATGGGTGCGCACGGTGAGCCTGAAAGCGGTGAGGCCGGACACAGCTTGCGCCGCGACCACAAGGGCTGCGTCAACTCAGCCTTGTGACATTCCGTAATAGCCAAACTTTTGCAATTCGTTGCGAAACCGGCCAACCTCCGCGCCGCTGATCGATAATGGCCGCCGATACGGAACCGTAATGCCCGGTGCCCAATCCCTACTACATCCTTCCTATTCGCAAGAGCCTGTCGCCATGACTAACGATCGAGACCATCGGATCGATTTCTATCGAGGTTTGGCGTTGATCTTCATTTTCTGGGATCACATACCGCAAAACCCACTGGCCAGCTTCACGCTGCGCAACTTCGGCTTCAGCGATGCGGCGGAGGTGTTCGTGTTTCTCGCCGGCTACGCAGCCGTGCTGGCCTACGGCAAGATCGCCCTGCGCGACGGCTACCTGGTCGCCACGGTGCGCATACTGCGCCGCGCCTGGGTGTTGTACGTGGTGCACATCTTCCTCCTGGCGGTGCTGATGGGCATCATTTTCGTTGCCAACAATCACGTCGAAACGCGCGACATGATCCAGGAAATGAACCTCACCTATTTCGTCTCCAACCCGCAACAGGCCATGGTCGACGAACTGCTGCTGCGCTTCAAACCCAACCTGATGGACCCTTTGCCGCTGTACATCGTGTTGCTGCTCGGCCTGCCGATCGTCCTGCCACTGCTGATCAAGCGGCCAGCGCAAGCCATCGGCTTGTCGCTGGTGTTGTACCTGGCAGTGCAATGGCTGGGCTGGAACATCCCGGCGCACGACAACGGCCTGTGGTATTTCAACCCCTTGGCCTGGCAAGTGCTGTTCGTACTGGGTGGCGCCACGGCGCTGCATGCGGCACGCGCGCCAGTCGCGGTGGCACGCCCGTTGGGCCGCCAGCCGCTGTTTCTCGCGTGCGCCACACTGGTGACATTCAGCGCGCTGGTCGCCCTGGGCTGGCGCTGGCCGGTGCTGCACGAGGCGCTGGTGCCTGGCTGGTTTGGCGAACTGCTCTATCCCATCGACAAGACCAACCTCTCGCCGTCACGCCTTTTGCACTTCGTGGCCCTGGCCTACTGCGTGGCCAAGCTGATACCCCAGGGCGAGTGGGTGAATCATCTGCTGGCACGCAAGGTTGCGCTGATGGGACGTTATTCGCTCGAGGTCTTCTGCCTCAGCGTGGTGCTGGCACCGTTGGCCGACATGGCCAATGCCCTGGCCGACGACCAGCTAACGATGCAGATCGCAAGTGCGCTGGTGGGCGCGGGCCTGATGCTGGCCCTGGCCGAATGGCTGGAACTGAACAAACGACTGGGCCGTCCGCGGCCAGAGTTGCCGAAGCTTGAGCTGGCGAAGTCCGAACGGCCTGTGGTCGCGCTGGGCAAAAGCCTCTGATCAGGCGTTACCGGCCAGCTTCAGGCGCGCGGCCTGGGTGAAGTCCAGCATGCGCTTGAGCGGCCGAATGGCCTGGGGAATCAGCGCCGCGTCCACGGTGATTTCGTTGCTGCCCGCGCGCAGGCATTCCAGCATGCGCTGCAGGGTGTTCATGGCCATCCACGGGCAATGCGCACAACTGCGACAGGCGGCACCGTTGCCGGCCGTAGGGGCCTCGATCAAGGTCTTGCCGGGAACTGCCTGCTGCATCTTGTAGAAGATACCGCGGTCGGTAGCCACGATCAGGGTCTGCTGCGGCAGTGTTCGGGCGGCGGCAATCAATTGGCTGGTCGCACCCACGGCGTCCGCCAGAGCGATCACTTCGGCCGGCGACTCGGGATGCACCAGAATCGCGGCGTCGGGGTACAACGCCCGCATGTCGGCCAACTGCCGTGCCTTGAACTCCTCGTGGACGATGCAGGCACCGTCCCACATCAACATGTCCGCGCCGGTGTGGGTCTGGATATAGTTGCCCAAGTGCTTGTCGGGCGCCCAGATAATCTTCTCGCCGTTGTCCATCAGGCTCTCGACGATCTCCAGCGCGCAACTCGACGTCACGACCCAATCAGCACGGGCTTTCACCGCAGCCGAAGTATTGGCGTAAACCACCACGGTGCGTTCGGGATGCTGGTCGCAGAAGGCCGAGAACGCGTCCACCGGGCAACCCAGGTCCAGCGAACAGGTCGCCTCCAGGGTGGGCATCAGCACACGCTTTTCCGGATTGAGAATCTTCGCCGTTTCGCCCATGAACCTGACACCTGCCACCAGCACCGTTCGGGCCGGATGCTGATTGCCAAAGCGCGCCATCTCCAGCGAGTCGGAGACGCAGCCACCGGTTTCCTCGGCCAATGCCTGGATCACGGGATCGCAGTAGTAATGGGCAACCAGAACCGCATCCTGAGCCTTGAGCTCGGCGGCGATGGCAGCACGATAGTCGGCTTCCTGTTCCGGTGTCAGAGGCCGGGGCTGCTTGGCATCCAGGTGAGCCTGGACCAGAAGGCGTTCGGATATCTGCGTCATGGGGCAAGACCTGCGGGCGCTGATGCGCGAGAGTCGAGTATAGGCCGAGCCGACAAGGCCTGGGAGTATATGCCCTGGCTTTCGTGAGGCTTTTGAGGGCTGGCGCAGGCTACAGAGAAACCAGCCGTTAGCAAAGCCTTATAGACGTGGCAGGCACCAGCGCCGAATCACGGGCATAAAAAAACCCGCAGCCTTTGCAAGCTGCGGGTTTCGAAATGGTGGGTCGTGTGGGATTCGAACCTACGACCAATTGGTTAAAAGCCAACTGCTCTACCAACTGAGCTAACGACCCGTTTCGTGGGGCGTATAATACCGAATTCTTTTGGTAATTCAACACCCTACAGAAAATAAATCAGAAATAACGCG
>Ga0265798_10008805_pt1 | contig 12774 bp, 13 predicted proteins | sample P3T30metagenome_FD_192430 | JGI IMG/M metagenome (GOLD analysis project Ga0265798, IMG submission 192430) | Plant litter microbial communities from East Loma Ridge, Irvine, California - P3 T30 | ecosystem: Environmental > Terrestrial > Plant litter > Unclassified | place: USA: California...
GAAGCTTCTAGATGTCGCATTAGAAGGATCAGAAGAGTTCGACGTCCATGCGCCAAGGCGTCCGAAAGAGGCTGTCAATGTTTTCCCGAAGCAGCCTGTCGCAGTGACATACAAAGTCACCAAAAAAGCGATGGACGCTGCCAAGAAGCGACAAAGTCGGATTTCCACTACTGGCAGTCTATCACTGGCTGTTGAGTACCGATGCTTGAACGAAGACGTCCTTGAACGAGTGCGGGTGATGTTTGCTGAGGCTGTGGAAGACAGTCCAGTTCGTCGACTGGCTCGTTTGCTTACCGACCATTTTGCTAGTCAACTAGAGCAACACATATTGCCATCACAATACGAAAAGATCGCATTACTGCAGAGGCTCGATCTGGGTGCGTTCGACGAGGCTGGGTGGGCAGACTGTCTGGAGAGCTTACCGCTTGTCGTCCGTGATGACACGCAGACCTGGCTGCAGAAGTGGCATGAAGTAAGTGCTTGTCTTCTGCGAGTGGAACGTATATACTAATGTTTTGATAGAAACACCGAACCATCCTGCTCACCGAAGACGATGCCGCCGATACGATACAGCAACCGATTGCTCCGCTATCGCCAAACCCACCCCGTCGCATGGTCATCACAGTCTCCATACCTCAGACCCACATCTTGCACACAGCATCTTTATCTCTGAACTCGCCCTCGTCCTCTTCTCAATCCACAATCGCAACCGTCGGCCAGCCTATCATGACCACCCTACGCATCTCACACACCCGCCGCTGGGCCTCGCCATCCAGCCTTCTCTCCGCCGCCAACCTCACCGAAGTCAGCGAGCCCATAGATTTCGTCTACACCATCGATGCGAATCCCGAGGTTTGGCTAGTCGCCGGTCAACGACGTGCGCACTTCACTGCCAAGGAGGACGAAGAACATGAATGGCCCATCATGCTCATTCCGCTCAAGTCGGGAAATACGCTGTTGCCGAATGTGGACATTCGCGCAAAGATTAAGCCGAAGGAGGAGGAGAAGGGGAAGTCAAGTACTACGGAGGCGGAGATCTTGAATTGCGAGATTGACTATTTGAGTTATGGGGAGAGTGTTATGGTTGTACCGGATGTGAGGAGTAGTACGGTGGGCGTTGGGGAGATGAGCGTGGGTAGTCCGAGGAGCGTGGTTTGGTTGGAGAGCAGTGGGCAGGTAGTGTAGAGTTGGTCAAAGTGCAGCGAATATGTTGAAAACCGACACGTGAAAGTACAATAGAATCTAGGAACTTATCTTGTTGATCTGGATCCTTGGTTCGCTAAACGTTGGTACTCTGAGTGGTCAAGAGAGCTATCTAAGCTATTACACCTACGCGCCATCAACTCTCTGGATAGTAGGCTTAGCGCTCAATGTTTGAAGGTTGATTCGAGCTCAAAGCAGTTGATGGTATACGGGTACGCGATGTGATCAGATAAAGGTGCCCAAGTTTTGGATGCACTTTCTACGGTTCGACATTGACAAACTTGACGCCCACATGACAGAGTTCAGCCTTCTCAGGATACGTCATGTGGAGGCTGAGGTGCTGACTATTAGAGCCTTGTTGGCCGAATCTTAAGCCACGCCCGCAAAATGACATCTAGACGAGGTGGCTGAGGTGTTCAAGACATCAAGCAAGGCAGATCTGGAAGGAGGCAGTGATGTGCCGGCAAAAGCCAATGACAAAGCACGCTAGTCGGCGGCACAGATCGCAGCAGCCACGCCGGGCACCCTTTCCTTGCAAGCAAAAGATGGACGATGCATGCTTCCCCCACACATAACGCAGGCATCAACAGGCAGAAAGTTAATTTTTCTGTGCCTTGCGAGCCCCTTCTGTATGCGGTAAGCCTTCCCCGTGTGCGGACTCTTGGCATACAATCCTGCATTGGTGGCTTGCGCCGCGTAGGCGATACTGATCAAGCGCCGGCCCTTAGACCGTCGCATCTAGGTATCGTCTCAAGCCGTGACAGGTGTCAAGCTTCATTAACCAACCGTTAGTGAGGCTGGTATTCCTTGAGCTAATTGCACCCAATTGTCGAGCACAGCCGACCTCGGGAGTCTGACATGACATTGCATCATGCGGGTGCCTGAAGCTGAATATTCAGGTGTCGTTGGTGTCAAGTGAAAGCCAGTCAGGCTGGTGCTTCTGGCACCCTGAGTGGTTGAAGACTTGTTCTGCGGCGCCATGCTATCAAACGTATACGGGTGTTTAAGCGCATGCAAATCATTTTAAGGGAGATGTACAAGCCACAATGAGCAGCACGCGCTATACTGAGACATTCCAGCCTGGTAAGCTGTTCCAACAACCTGGTCTGGTCGCGCCTCGAGATGCCCCGCTTGCTTTTGCCTGGACGCAAGCACCGGGGAGCAGGCCTTGCGTCAAGAAAGTCAGGCCTTATACTATGTCCACAGCATGTCTCTCCTATTTTTCTACTTCTCATGCCACCTAAACTTCAAATAAAGGAACAAAAGAATGGAATGTCCTATGGTCGCAATCGATGCTTCCGCTTGCGACTCCACCGATGAGTCACAAGAACCATCCCAGGACTATTTTCGTACTCACGGTAGGAGCCACACTTTTGGGATACACAGTTCCAGACTGACAGAGTAATATAGCGCAAAGTCCCCGGCGTTACGCAAGTCAAATCGAAAGGCACGCTCAGCGTGCTACAAACGTCAATATCCATTCAGGAGCCGCGTATCGCGGTTTGGCTGTGTTCCTCAACAGGCCCTACACCGAAACTTCGAAGGATGTTGCTATTGACGTCAGGGACGATACGAGACCACCTTTAGTACGCATTCAGACCGTGCAAGAAGACGAGAACGCAACATCAGTCATCTATCCGTGCATCGCCGACTCTCGTAAATTTCTAAAAAATCCGCCAACTTTAGCTGCAAAAGCAGCACATCTTGTGTGGCTCTCTGGCTTTCCAGCACCTGAGTGGTGTAACGCTATAGGCGCACAATACCGGATCGACCCAGAATTCTATCGTCGACATCTAAACTTCCTGCCACACAGCCGCGAGAATGGCGATGTCACGATAATGCCATCTTCTATGGATAGGATGATAACACTACGAGTAACGACTATGTGTCAACGACCTATAGCACTTACTCGAGCTGGCATCGAAGACGAACGTCTTAAGGCGGCAAGCTACGTCCTCGATGACCAAAACTCGGTACGACCGGGGGACTCTGTCGTACGGAAATATACTGTCTTCGATCATGAACTCTTTGCTCTGGAACAGGATATTGCCATATATATCGAGCGGGGCAAGCAACATGATGGTTGGGTTGGTAAGTTCTTCTTTCGCATAGTCGCCTCCATACTGACCGAAAACAAGCAGTGGTATGCAGTGACTTTGGCGCGGATCTGAGTAAAGGTCCGACGGTATCTTGGATGGACAAGTCTGGATCGGGAGTTTTCCCCCGCTGCTATCCTGTCAATCTCCACCTTCCCAAGTTGGCTCTCGAGCGACCACCTACAAAGTCAACCTTGTGTGCGCCTACTACCAATGGTCGCAGCTCGATGGCACAGAATGCCGCTTTACTTGCCGAGCATTTCGATCTTAAGCCTGCTCATGATGCGCTGCGTCAAGACATTCGCGAAACACTGCAAGATCTATTCGCGTTCACCGCTGCAGCTGAAGGTCAATATTTGGCCACGATGGAACGATTGATAGAGAGAGAACTACAAATACAGTCGACAGAGGCGCAAACAGAATGGACCCTCACAAACTTGCGATTCTTCAAAAGTTCCGTGGATGAGCATATTGTTCATCTTGAAAACCTAATGGCCTTCTTGGGACGCCCGGAAGTTGCGCGGTGGACAGCTAACAGTCGTTCAGCATCCCCTGGTCCTAGGGAAGCCCAGTCGCCACATCATCACTTGACAAGACTGATCTCATCAAGCCCGACAATCAGGGTATATGAGAATTCACAATTCAAGGTCATGAGCGACGTTGCGCACGTCCTACAGCATGCGAAACGACTATCGCTTCGATGTGTAGAGAACACGACGGCATTGGTAAATATGGCAATGCTGGAGGAGTCCAAGAAGGCTATCATTCAAGCCGATGGAATGAAGCGTCTGACTCTGTTGGCGTTCTTCTTTCTACCTTGTTCCCTTGCCACCTCGTTCTTTGGCATGAACTTCCGTGAGTTTGGCACCGGGTATTTGAGCATTTGGGTATTTTTCGTCTTCGTAGTTCCTTTGGTTGCTATCTCTTCAGCCATATGCTATTGGAACTCGGTCAGCACCATGTGCCTACGATCGCTGGCTTGGCTGCGGAGGAAGGAACACAAGTAGTGGAGGGGTTGTAAATGTATCGCTATTATCTCGCCCAGAATGCTACAACTTTGTTGTAATCGAGATTCTGGAGTGTTGCGCCGAAGACTGCCAATTTCCCGCTTTCAACAACCTCTTTGTACAGCGCCAATGCTCTTGACTCATAGACCTCTATCTTGCCATCATCTTCTCCCTTGCTCTCAGACATGACGCCTAGCAGATGCAATATCCTTGCACACTCTCCTTTGTAGGCATTGCGATCCTCGAAGACCGCCAGAGCTTGCTTGAAGTATGTCCTGTGGGGTATTAGCAGATGTTGTGCGTGCCATATATCAAGGTGGCTTACTCCGCTTGCAGGAACTGCCGCCTTAGACTGCAATGCTCGCCCAACTTGGCTAGAACCTGGCCTGTCCGAAAATACCGTGGTCCAGAAGTGACTTTGTAGTTCTCGAGAGCTTTTTGGTATGCATCGAAGGACTCATCTAGACGCCCTTGTCGAAGCCGGACGCTGCCCAAGGCTTGCATAGCCCAGCCCAGTCTGCCATAAATATCAGTTAGCAGTAGTTTTAGTTGCAGAAGACTGTGAATGGAACTGACTTGACTGAATCTGTATCCGCCGGCCCGAAGATCCGTTCTCGGTGTTTGATCGTGGTCAAGAGGATCTCAGCTGCTTGTTTGTGATCGCCTCTCTCCGACAACGCGATTGCGAGACCACCCCAAGGAAATTCGGGTCGGAACCCTCGCTCTGTGACCTCCACCCATGCGCTATACACTTTGATGGATTCACGAAATGCCGCTTCAGCGTCGTCCCACTTGTCATTGACCAGATATGCGAAGCCCACTTTGTTGTATGCCAGACCTAGGAACTGGCTCGTTCTGTTATCCTTGTTCATGCCGCGTGCAATCTCAAGATTCAGCAGCGCATATTTCAGACTGGGGACAGGATCGTTCTCTAAGCCATAGATTACGGACAGGGAGAATATCGCTTGCGAGTGCGTATCGGAGAGGTGAAGAGTGGTATCGGTCTCACATATCGCATGTGCGGACAGCAGAAGACTTTCGACGTTCTCAGCTGGAGTGCCTCGTTCGATAAAGTACCTGGTGGATGTTAAGCTGGTACCTGAACACGGCTATGCCTTTACTCACCATGCGACCCTCCAGGTAAGCTCAGCCAGCCATTGTTTCGTCAGCAATGTGTCTACTAAGCTCGGTTGAGAATTCCACAATTCTCTCAGAAAGAGTAGATGAGGTACAACGACTTCGGAAGCCGGCCAGTTCGCCATACTATAGGACACAGCAACGACCGGTATTGGCCAATACTGCATGCAGAGCTGCAGTGCAGCCGTGAAATATACCTTCAGCTCCTCGAACGACATCTTGACACGTGTGAAGTCTTGAGTCAACCTATGCATGCTGAGTTTAGCGATTGTTTTGTCTCTTTTAACGAGTGAGGATCTCATGAGGCTGGTTCTGGCTTTGATGAAGGCGGGCTGATCCTGGGGGTAACTTCCAGGTATACTGTTCGTTACGCTTTGTGTAATCAACTTTTCATCTATACTGTCAGGATCGAATACTGAGAGTAAGCGTAGAAGACATTGCGCAGACTCATCCATCGTATTCGGGAGCGCCCATACCGTCGACAGTGTATGCTGATACTGATATTCTGGCTTGAGGGATATTGGTCTGATGTCTGCAGCCATTGGCTCCGCCTCGTAGAGTTTGAGGAACTCATCGAACGTGAGTTCGTGGCGGAGAATCGCCGCTGCGGCAAGTTTGATGGCAAGTGGGAGGCCGCCCATGCGTTCTGCAACTTTGTATGAGCCTTCAATTTCCTGCGGCTCATCGTCGACTTCGGAGAGCGATCGAAGAAGTCGTGCCGCCGTAGAAGTATCCAGTGACTCCAAGTCTGTGCCGTTGCTGGGAAAGTACCGTTTCACCAATGGATCTCTGCTGGTAACGATGATAGCGCCCGTTCCGCCCGTAGGTAAGAAATCAGCAAGTATTTCAGGTTCGTCTGCGTTATCAAAGATGAGCAGCCAATTAGCCCTTTCGGCCGTCGGGTCGGCTTCTACGGTTGAAGTTGTCGTGTCTTTCACAGGATCTGACAACCACCTCAAAACAAGGTTACGCGAGACGACGCGATCACCGGCTTTCGTTGCTTGTTCCAAGCCTAAAGCAACCGATATTTGAGAAAAACTCTCATCGAGCTTTGGATTGGTATCCGCATCAGCCCAGAGAACGGCGTCGTATTGATCAGCTCGCGATGTCGCGTATTGAAGCGCGCATTGTGTTTTTCCGACACCTCCCAATCCGCTCAGTACAAATGTCTGGGTAGCTTTCGATGACGGGGTGTTTTGCTTTGAGCTAGGTAACAAGATCGAATCCATTCGCTGTAGTACTTCCTTCCTGCCGGAAAAGTCTGGGTCCTTGGCCTTCGTGCCGAGAAAGAGACAGGGTAGTTGAAGTGCTCTTCTCACGTTGGTGAAGTTTTCGAATGGAACGGTAGTGCTGTCGCGGGGTGGAAGCTCGGACGTGCCGGCAGTTGCGTCTATCGAGACATGTTTTCCAGTCTCTTGTGCTGCTTGGCTTTCACCGATCTCACCAGTATTCCTCGCATCCATAGCGTCGACTGGCGCATATACCGAGCTAGCCCACGTATTGCGATCATCTTCGTCGCCTCTCAATGATAGGTTCTGCACACCTGAATAGAAAATTAGCAAGTCTTTGGAAAGCAGCACTTTGGCTTTCGTCGTACCTCTCTGCAAAGCCCGCAAGCCTACGTCCATTCTGCGAGTATGAACTTTGATAAAGAACTCTTTGAGGTGCCGGTATGCATCACTCTTTGGATGGATCTTGAATATCTCTAGGTGATCTGCGTCCACGACAACCGAATCCTCATGTGCAACACCGACCTTCGCCAGAGCCTGGTCAACAATCTAGAAGTGTTAATATGATATCATATATATGATGATCGCCCTCGGTACTTACTAGAAACCTCTTGTGCCTCCAGCCTTCGCCGATCTTCGTTCCCTTACTTTCACTCACGGAGAGAATTGGGTTCTCAATGCGCGCGTCGTCGAACTTCATGCAAACGTTTACAATCGTACGTATCTCATTCTGATTTTGCCACCTTGAGAAGCCAGGACATGCCTTCAAAACAAGGTTCAGATGACCCCAGTTGTCGCGTTTCGATTCGGTCAAGTGGGGTGTAGAAATGAATACAATGCCCGCTTGCGCATTCAGGACCGCTTTGAACTCATGGAATCGCTCATCAAAGTAGCCAATAATCTGATTTTATGTTAGAATTATAGATCCTGCTCGGAGTGTGAATGCAATTGCCGAACTTACTCGTTTCGCAACGATACCACTCAGGCCGTGGCAAACAAAGACGAGAGGGTACTAGGGGCTGTTAGTTAGATACAGTGTAGGGATAAGAAGTGCAGAATCTTACCTGCCATAACTGAGGCTGCTGGAGAATAGCTTCGATAAGTGTATTCGCTTTCTGAACCAACATAGCCCATATCATGGCGTCATCCTGATCAAGATTACAACAGAACTCAAAGATGCGGGATGAAGGCTCGATTTCCGAGAGACAGTCCACTGTGCATTTTGGAGTCCGTGTCCCGATCTCCGGTAAAGTGATGATACTGTCGAAGGTTAGTTACTCAATTGAAAGGCTGTTGGTTGTAGGCGAACTGACTTCAGAATACCTGGTGCCAACCCACCCCTGGAGCCATCGAACAATGGCGTAAGAATATACATAGCTTCGATCGCTGCTAGTAAATGAGGGACTGCGTAAAGCACCAAGACAGACTGATTTTTGATCAAAGATACCACACGAGATTAGCAGAGCCGCAAGCCAAACCTGCTCCAGGGCACAGTCCCGTGCCCATTTCTTCTGCCTTTGCGACCTTTCCTAACGCATCAGTGCTAATGTGCTCAACGTGCGGGGTAATCGGAGTTTTCGTGCCGCTTTAGAGGATATGCGCTGGCCAAGCCGTGCGAAGTACAGCCCTGTATGCAGGCGTGTCGACCGGTGAGCCAATGCAGTCAAAAGACGACCCGAGATGCAGTCAGCGGATCTATCATCCGTGCCAATCTTCCTCGAAGCAATTACGGCTGCATCCACATTTGCCTCCCGGCGAATGCATCAGATAAGCCATAAATGAGCCCAGATTGAGGTTGCCTCTCATCAGGTCCGCACCATCCTGACCTTTGCTCGATCTTTTGTTCTGGTTTGAATCGTCGGGCTACCGCGTGCGCAACAAGTCCTCATTGATTCTAAGAAAACACTGTCGCAATGTCACAAAATCCGCGTCAACAGCCTGGGAAGATGTCAGAAGATCCGCATCAACAGCCTTGGTGGATGCTAGAAGACCCGCGTCAACAGCCTTGGAAGGCGATCTGGGCCCCAGGACAGTCATCCAGTGATACTAAGGGACGCGGTCCCAAACCATTTTTCGACCAGGGGCAGGGTATCTTCTTCGCGGTTGAAGGTGGCTTTACGCCGCAAAAGTACAGCCAGCTTTACAAAGCAGATGCGCCTGCGAACGCGGTAAAAGTGGAAAAGGAAGTGCAAATTGCAAAGTAAGTGCGCCAGAATGCTAGAAGAAAGACCGCTCATATACCCAGGGATACAACAGGGAAGCACTGGGTGCATTTCAAGTGAATGTGGTAAAGGGGGATGGCTTTGAAGTGTAGACGATGAATGTTCAAATTGGTTCCGTACACTATCCAAAAGACCTAGCCCGGCATGATAATCAATTGTTGTGAATGATTACCACTCTCATCTCTATGCTTTCTCTCAGCGGGCTCTCGGGAGAATGATCTGTGATCTGGAAGGAGCAGTGTGGTACTGTGCATAGTCAGCTTTCATTCAAGTAAGCAGTAAATTTTGTACCAGCTGTCGAAGTCGGTTTCTCTGTGTCTGTCGCTCGAAAGACAAGAAGCTCGTCAGGCATTTGATCTTTGATGTAGTACCATCTTTGCCCCTCGCTGTGACAGACTTGGAAATTTTCGGCCACTCTGTCAGGGTATATGACATCTGCGGTTTGCAAGTCGTCCTCCGCTACGCTCGAAGCGTCACATACGCAGAGTGGCCAGTCGCGCAGCGGACCTTTCAACGGGCTCCAGACGCTAACAGTGTTAGCATATATTGATGACTGTGTGTAGAGGCGAGTAACTTCAAGGCCTGTATCCGTTTGCCCTTCATTGCATCCGCTTCGTTGTCGCGGACATAACCCAGTATTCGCACAACTTCTGAGGGAGTGTAGTCTATTCTGGGTCAATCATCTCTCCACGATTAGCTTACAGGTAACGATTAACATACCTACATGCGCGCCGATTATAGGTTGAGAATTGTCGTAGTCTTTGATGTCAGAAGTCGGAAAACGTGCATCTCGTTTCCTCAGCTAGACAAAGATTTAGATCTTGCAAGTCATGATCTCACGAAATGACATACCTTATATTCCAATATATGCACTATATCAGCCTTCAAGAAGGTCTTCACTGCTTCCCTCACATTGGGCAACAGTACATCTTCCACGTGATTTGAGTCATGAAAGCTCGACGATTCTGATAGTCCTGGTAAATGTAGCACTGCGATGCCGCTTTCCTCAAAAGGCGGTACGCGATATCGCAGGTTGTGGATAAGAATGCCCTCATGTGGTTCATGCTCAACATTCGCAGGGCAGTCGCCGTTGTCCAGTGCGTAGGTGTACATGTACGGTTTCTCGCTCAGAAAGCGAGCATTTCGTTTCAGAAACCATAATGTAGCGTTTTCGGTTTCCTGCTCCATGGCGCAAGACTCGAGAGCAACCATTATGGAACGTATTTGTGGGAGGGCCACGGAAAAAACGTCAGAGATAGGGTAACCGTCTTGAAGTAAGAGGCTGTGAGCCTCAAGAAACTAATCGCGCGCTCGATCGTCAGAAAGGAACGCCATTATGTTCGTTCCAATAAAGGCCTGGCGATAAGTTTAGCATGTGCAACATCGAGTGGACGGCTCAAACTGCGGGTGCTCACCAGAACACAGTGGGGCCTTCCTCTTTGGCTTTGGGGTATGACACCCCCGCAGACAATCGGCCACTCCAGCCCCTAACACAACATGGACAACCAACGCCATCCAGTGCCGCCTCAAGGAAGACACTGGTTATCGCAGCAATCACAATTGCTGTCCGTCAAGTGTGAGCCAGCCGAACTTCCTTTCAGGTGCGCTACCGATGAACCTGGTGGCTTGAGTAACCTTGCTCAAGTGCACCTGGGCAAATAGACAACTGGGAAGACAGGCCTCTACGTGCATTTGTCCCACCTGACAAGCCGGTGTAGTTGTCTGCTGTACGCAGAGAAGTTTTTTCACGTTCTGCACGAACGAGGCTGAGTGCCAAACTCCTGCCGTTCTCTTCCGACTCCCGCGAATGCGCCAGCCGTTCGGTCGCCATTGCAGCTTTAGAAGCAGCCATGAGGACACTCCAGCGGATCATTTTTACCTGCATCTCACTTCTAGCTATCAGTCTGATTGCAAAACAGAACAATCAGAAGACCATCTCCGTCGTCTACCAAGACATGGCCGTTCCTCACAGCAAGATTCGTTCCATCATCGAGGAATTTCGTCCAGACCTAGGCCACTACGAAGACGTATACCGCGACCTACATCAACATCCCGAACTTGGAAAACAAGAGAAGCGAACATCTGAGATCGCTGCTTCACATCTGCGTAAAGAGGGTTACGATGTGACCACGAGCATTGGAGGTCATGGACTCGCCGGTGTTTTGAGAAATGGTGAGGGACCCACGATCCTGCTGCGAGCAGACATGGACGCCCTCCCGATCAAAGAAGTGACCGGTCTACCATACGCAAGTACGTCGGAATCCGTAGATACCGACGGGGAGAAGAAGCCTGTAATGCACGCTTGTGGTCACGATGCTCATGTTTCGTGCATGATGGCTGCCTCTACTTTGCTTGCTACGGCAAAAGCTAGGTGGAGTGGGACATTGATTGTGCTTTTTCAACCTGATGAAGAGCATGGAGCAGGTGCGCGCGCAATGTTGGACGATGGATTGTACAAGCAGATTCCCAAGCCTGACCTCGTCTTGGGCCAGCATCTCAGCCCTGTGAAGACCGGAGTGGTGATGATCCGACCCGGTGTGTTCATGGCATCGGCGGATACCTTCAAGGTTACGATCTTTGGTCGTGGTGCTCACGGGGCTCGGCCTCAGGACGCGATCGACCCCATCGTACTGGCAGCCTCGATAATCGTACGACTCCAGACAGTCGTGGCTCGAGAAATCGGCCCGGAAGATGTTGCATCGGTAACATGTGCGAGTATCCACGGAGGAAAAGCGCATAACGTCATACCCGACGAGGTTGAGCTGATGCTAAACATACGCACCTTCGACGCGGGTGTGCGCGACAAGATTTTCACGGCAATCAAGCGGATAATACGTGGAGAAGCGATAGCTTCAGGGGTCGACAAGGAGCCCGACGTATCGCTTATCATGTCCTATCCGCTGACGGTGAACGATCCGACGACATCTGCAAAGCTCAAAGAATCTTTCGAATCATACTTTGATAACAATCGCACCTGGCCTGCTCCTCGGCACACGGCAAGCGAAGACTTCTCTCTACTCGCGTCCGACATTGGAGTGCCTTCAGTGTTCTGGAACTGGGGAGGTGTCGATCCTAAAATATGGGAGCAGTATGAGAGATCGAAGGATCCCCAATTGATTGCAAAACCCCATCAGGCCAATTACGCTCCTGTTATCGAGCCTACTATTCAAACTGGGATTGATGCGATGAGCCTAGCTGCGCTCAGCTTCCTGCATATTGTGGAGAACTAAAGGCTACCACGAGTTTTGACAGATCCTAGGGAAGAACTTTTTTATGATCCTATAGTCGTATGTGAAGGAATGGGGAATTTAAACCTTCATAATGTGGGTTAAACGCTATGGCGAGCTGCCAAAATGTCAGATACGGACCGACGCGACAGCACCAAGGAAAGTCCAGAGATATACATGCCCTGTCATTTCATGAACTCCATGTTGCAATGAGATCGATTCTTCGAGCTGTGTATCATCTTGTGAAGGCACCCGTAGATGCGCTTTTACCATAACTCCGTCGCTGAAGATGCAATGCAAGTATCCCTTTCTCCATCATATACGGCATCCGACAAATGCTTCCAGCCCTTCTTTTCAATTATCTGCCTCTAATCCTTTGGAAGCATATCCTGCTCACTGCCGTCCCTGGGCACGTAGTTGATACCCGCGCTCTCTACCGCGCCAATAACGTCTTCCGGGAGGATACCCTCGACCTGGGTCGCGTAGACGCCCGGGACGTAGCCCTCAAGACGCTGATATCTGGCGACCCAGCTCCTTGATGTATCCGCGACAGTGATGAGGCCTTCGAAAACCTGTGATGTGCAGTCGTTGATCTGCTCGGGGTTGCCAGCGAGCTCGATGATCTCTTCGCAGTTGGGGCAGCCCTGAGTGAG
>Ga0265798_10008807_pt1 | contig 12774 bp, 9 predicted proteins | sample P3T30metagenome_FD_192430 | JGI IMG/M metagenome (GOLD analysis project Ga0265798, IMG submission 192430) | Plant litter microbial communities from East Loma Ridge, Irvine, California - P3 T30 | ecosystem: Environmental > Terrestrial > Plant litter > Unclassified | place: USA: California...
GTTACGCTATCGAACTGTTCAATAAAAGGGGATGTCCCATGCGTACGCTCTTGTCTCTCGTCGCGATCGTCGTGCTGGTCGTGGTCGGCCTGATGTATTTCGGGATCATCAACATCGACCAGACCCGCCAGGGCGTCGTTCAGGCGCCGAAGTTCCAGGCCGACGTCGCCAAGGTCACGCTCGGCACCGAGAACAAGACGGTCGCCGTCCCGACGATCAACGTCGAGAAGCCGGGCAACAGCCAGGCACCGAACTGATCTTTACGCGAGGCAGGCGGCGGGGCAGGGCCTGAGGCCATGTTCCCCGTTCCCGAACCCATGCGCCGCGCGCTCGACGCGGCGCGCGATGCGGCGCTGGCTGGGGAAGTCCCGGTCGGCGCCGTTGTCGTTAAGGACGGCGTTATTATCGCGACGGGGGCGAATGCGCCGCGGGCGTTGTGCGATCCGACTGCGCATGCGGAGATCCAGGCGATTCGCGCTGCTGCTCTGGTTTTGGGAAGCGATCGGCTCGAGGGATGCGATCTCTGGGTGACACTTGAGCCGTGTGCGATGTGTGCCGGGGCGATCGCGCATTCACGGATCGCGCGGCTCTATTATGGCGCGGCGGATGTGAAGGGTGGGGCGGTCGAGCATGGACCGCGGTTCTTCGGGCAGCCGACGTGTCATCATCGGCCTGAGGTTTATGCCGGGATTGCGGAGACCGAGGCGGCGGGGATTTTGCGGGAGTTCTTTGCGAGTCGCCGGTAGGGGCAGCGCATTTCCGTCATCCTCCCCCGCAAGGGGGAGGTGGCGCCGAAGGCGACGGAGGGGGAGGACGCGGCAACAGCGGTAATCACTTTCCTCCCCCTCCGTCTGGCAAGTGCCAGCCACCTCCCCCTGGCGGGGGAGGATCAATCGGTTCAGCCTTCCAGACTCTTGGACGCCTGCTCGAACAGATCCTTCGACAGACCCGGTGTCCGTACGATCCGCTCCAGTTCCGCACGCATCAATCCGGCGCGCACCGTATCGAATCGGCGCCAGCGGCCCAGCGGCGGGAGGAGTTTCGCCGCGGTCTGCGGGTTCAGGCGGTCAAGCGCGATCAACTGGTCCGCGAGGAACCGGTATCCACTCCCGTCGGCGGTATTGAACGCCCGCTGGTTCGCGCCGAACGCGCCGATCAGCGATCGGGCGCGGTTGGGGTTGGTCAGCGTGAAGTCGGCATGCTCGGCCAGCCCCGCCACGATCGCACCGGTATCGCCGCGCGACGACTGCGCCTGCGCCTGGAACCACTTGTCGAGCACCAGCGGGTTGTCGCAATATTGGCTGTAGAAGATGTCGAGCGCGGTGGTGCGGATCTCGGACGCGCTGCTGACCAGCGTCGTCAGCGCGCCCATCCGGTCGGTCATGTTGTCCGCCGAATCGAACTGCGCGAACGCGAGGTCCGCCGCATCCGCCGCGCCGCTCGCTGCTATATAGCCGAGTGCGACGGACCGCAGGCGACGCAGGCCCTTGCCCTCGGGTGTATAAGCATAGGGCTGACCTTCACCACGCGCGTACGCTTGCCGCCACTGCGTCTCCAGACGTGTGCCGAGATCGCGGCGCAGTGCCTCGCGCGCACGGAAGATCGCGTCGGGATCGACGACGGCCATCTGGTCGCCGATGAAGCTCTCCGACGGCAGCAACACCGCCTCCGCGACGAAGGCCAGATCGAGATCGGTGTTGGCGAGCGTGTTGGCGACCGCCGCGATCACGGCCTCGTGATCCGCATGCCCACCTGCCGACGCGACCAGCGTGTCGAGCATCAGTTGCTGCATCGCCTCGTAGCGCGCGAACGGATCGTCGTCGTGCGCGCTGAGGAAGGCGAGATCGGCGGCGGTGCGGTCGCTCTCGACCACCACCGGCGCGGAGAAGCCGCGGTTGATCGACAGCACCGGGCGTTCGGCCAGGCCTTCGAATTCGATCGTGTCGAGCGTGTCGTCGAACAGGACGAGGCGTTCGTCGGTCAGCGCTGCACCGGACTCGGCACCGAACAGCTTCACCCGCAGCGGCAGCACCATCGGCGACTTCGCCGGTTGGCCGGGCGTTGCGGGCACCTGCTGCGCGAGCCGCAGCGTCGCGCGGTCTCCGTCATGTGAGAGGCTGGCCGAGACGCGCGGCGTGCCCGCCTGCGAATACCAGAGGCGGAACTGGGTGAGGTCGACCTTGCCGCCCTCCTCCATCGAGGTGACAAAATCCTCACAGGTCGCGGCCGTGCCGTCGTACCGGTCGAAATACAGGTCGGTGCCCGCACGGAAGCCCTGCGGTCCGAGGATCGCGGCCATCATCCGGATCAGCTCGGCGCCCTTGTTGTAGATCGTGGCCGTGTAGAAGTTCGAGATCTCCTGGTAGGATTCAGGCCGCACGGGATGCGCGAGCGGGCCCGAATCCTCGGGGAATTGCGAGGCGCGCAGGCCGCGGACGTCCTCGATCCGCTTGACCGCGCGCGAACCCTGGTCGGCGGAGAAGCCCTGGTCGCGATAGACCGTGAAGCCTTCCTTCAACGACAGCTGGAACCAGTCGCGGCAGGTGATCCGGTTGCCCGACCAATTGTGGAAATATTCGTGCGCGACGACCGCGGCGATCGCGTCGTAGTCGTAATCGGTCGCGGTATCCGGGTCGGCCAGAATGTAGCGCGAGTTGAAGATGTTGAGGCCCTTGTTCTCCATAGCGCCGAAGTTGAAATCGTCGACCGCGACGATGTTGAACACGTCCAGGTCGTATTCGCGGCCATAGGTCGTCTCGTCCCACGCCATCGCCAGTTCGAGCGCCTTCAGCGCGTGGTCGGTCTTGGGCAGGTCGGCCTCGCGTACCCAGATGCCGAGCGATACCTCGCGGCCCGACATCGTCGTGAAGCTGCTGCGGTTCACCGCGAGATCGCCGGCGACCAGCGCGAACAGGTAGGAGGGTTTTGGGAAAGGGTCATGCCAGGTCGCCCAGTGGCGGCCATCGTCGAGATCGCCCTGCGCGACCGGGTCGCCGTTCGCGAGCAGCACCGGGAAGTGCTTCTTGTCGGCGGTCATCTTGACCGAATAAACGCTGAGCACGTCGGGGCGGTCGGGGAAATAGGTGATGCGGCGGAAGCCTTCAGCCTCGCACTGGGTGCAGAGATTGCCGCCCGAGGCATAGAGCCCCATCAACTGCGTGTTGCGATCGGGGGCGATCTCGACCTGAGTCTCGACGACATGCGCGGCGCCGGTGAGCGGGATGACGAGCTGTTCGCCGTCGATCCGCCAGTCGTTGATCGCGACGCCATCGACCGTGACCGAGAGCGGCTTCTGGCCCGCGCCGTCGAGCCGGAGCGGTGCGCTGTGATCGCCGTTGCGCGTGACCGACAAGGTAGCGGTGACACGCGTGGTTGACGGATCGAGGTCGAAATCCAGTTTCGTCTCGGGGACCAGCCACTCGGGCGGGGTATAGTCCTCGCGGCGAATGACGAGCGGGTGGGCGAGACTGTTCTGGATATCGAGCATATGTTTGCGAATATAGGGCCGCGCCCGCCTATCGCCAGCCAAAGCTTGCGCGGGTGACGGTGGATGCTACGCCGCTGCAACACGTTCCCTTTGCAAGGATTTCCGGATGTATCGTCCTATCGGCGCGCTCGCGGTGCTCGCGCTTTCTACCTCTGCCCTTGCACAGACTGCGCCGGTTGCGGCTCCGGTGACCGCCCCGAATACTGCCGAGTTGAACGCCAAGCTCGCCGCGCCGCTGCCGGCGGACCAGGCGGCGATGAAGGCGCACGTGCTGTTTCTCGCGTCGGATGCGATGAAGGGGCGCGAGGCTGGCAGCCCCGAGTTCGATATCGCCGCGCAATATGTCGCCGCGCAGTTTTATGCGGCGGGTCTGCGGCCGGGTGGCGACCAAGGCGGCTATCTCCAGACCGTGCCGCTCGTGTCGTACAAAGCGGCGAGCAAGGGCGATTTCGTCTGGGCGGGTCGCGGGCCTGCGCAGCCGCTCGTGTTCGGTGAGGATTACGTCCCCGCGGCGAACGGCGCGAAGGCGGAGACCAGCGTTTCGGCGCCCGTCGTGTTCGTCGGCTACGGGATCGACGCGCCGCAATATGGCCAGGACGATTACAAGGGCGTCGACGTCCGCGGCAAGATCGTCGCCTATTTCGGCGGCTCGCCCGCGCGGTTCGGCGGCGAGGAGCGCGCGTTCTTCGGCTCGGGCGGTACCAAGGCGGCGATCGCGCAGGCCAAGGGCGCGGTCGGGGTGATCACGCTGGAAAGCCCGCGCTCGGCCAAGGTGCGGACCTTCGGCAAGCTGGCGGACTCCTATGCGACGCCGCGGATGACGTGGGCTAATCCCGACGGCACCGGCAAGGTCGATGCGCCCGGCGCGCCGTCGCTCGGGACGGTCAGCATGGCCGGTGCGGCCAAGCTGTTCGCGGGTGCGAAGACACCGTGGAGCCGGATCGTGAAGCAGGCGGACCGCGACAATGCCAAGTTCAAGGCGGTGCCGCTGGTCGGTACGCTGACGGTCGCGACCAAGACGAGCTTCGTGCCCGCCGCGAGCAGCAACGTCGTCGGCATGATCCCCGGCAGCGATCCGGTGGTCGGCAAGGAGGTCGTCGTGCTGTCGGCGCATCTCGATCACATTGGCATCACGAAACCCGTGAAGGGCGACGCGCTCAACAACGGCGCGCTCGACAACGCGATCGGCATCGCCAGCCTGATCGAGGAGGCCAAGCGCTTCACGGCCAGCGGGCAGGCGCCGAAGCGCACCATCATGTTCCTGGCGGTCACCGGAGAGGAGAAGGGACTGGTCGGCAGTGATTACTTCACCAACCATCCGACGGTGCCGCTGACCTCGATCGTCGCGGACGTGAACCTGGACATGCCGATCCTGACCTACAAGTTCGAGGACATGGTGGTGTTCGGCGCCGAGCGCTCGACGATCGGCCCGATCGTCCAGAAGGCGGTGGCGGCGATCGGCGTCGGCCTGTCGCCCGATCCGATGCCGGAGGAGGGCATCTTCGTGCGCTCGGATCATTTCCGCTTCGTCCAGAAGGGGATCCCGTCGGTGTTCCTGTGGCCGGGTCAGAAGGGCCCGGGCAAGGCGGCGGTCGCGTATTTCATGGCGAACAATTATCATAAGCCGTCGGACGATTTGACGCAGCCGATCCTGTGGGATCAGGGCGTGCGGTTCGTCGATGCGAACTACCGGATCGCGCGCGAGATCGCGGATGGCGCGCAGCGGCCTGTGTGGAATGCGGGCGACTATTTCGGGACGCTCTACAAGGGGCCGATGGCTGGCGCAGCGGTGGCGCCATGAGCCGGCTGCTGGTCTTCGGTCTGGGGTACACCGCGTCGCGGCTTGCCGAGCGGCTGGCGGCGGATGGCTGGCATGTCGTCGGCACGACGCGGGACGGGCGCGATGGTACGCTCCGGTTCGACGATGTGGATGCGGTGACGGCGGAGATCGCGGCGGCGACGCATATCCTGTCGTCGGTGCCGCCAGAGCATGAGGCGGACCCCGTGCTCGGGCGCTACGGTTCGCTGTTGCTGCGGACTCGGGCCTGGATCGGTTATCTGTCGTCGACGGGCGTGTACGGCGATGCGCAGGGTGCGTGGGTGGACGAGACGGCGCCGATCGGTGGCGGTAGGCGGAGCGCGCGGGCGGCGGCGGATGCGGACTGGCTTGCTATCGGTGCGCGGACGTTCCGGTTGCCGGGAATCTATGGTCCGGGCCGCTCGCCGCTCGACCGGGTGCGGCAGGGCAAGGCGCACCGGATCGAGCAACCCGGCCAGGTGTTCAGCCGCGCGCATGTCGACGATATCGTCTCGGGGGTGATCGCCGGGTTCGATGCGCCGGCGGGGGCGTATAATCTCGCGGACGACGTGCCCGCGTCGCAGAACGACGTGGTGGCGTTCGCGGCGATGCTGCTCGGGATGCCCGCGCCGCCGTTCGTGACGCTCGAGGAACTCTCGGCGATGGGGCGCGGATTTTATAACGAGAACCGGCGGGTGGCGAACGGTAAGGCCAAGCGCGTGCTTGGCTGGACGCCCGCCTGGCCCGACTACCGTGCCGGTCTGCGTGCGCTGAGTGCGATGACCAAGCCGATGCCGGACAGCACCGCGCCGGCGACCGCCAGCGTCGACCAGTGATAGCGCTCGAAGATCGTCGATAGCAGCATCGCGATCACCGGCACGATAACGCCCGAATAGGCCGCCTTGGCCGGGCCGATCGCGCGGATGACGTTGAAATAGAGCGGGAAGGCGAGCGCCGACGCGAACACGCCGAGATAGAGGATGCCCGCGACATAGCCGAAGCGCGGCTCGAACACGGGTGGTCCGGTGGTGATCCAGGCGAACGCCGCGTCGAGGCTCGCGCCGATCAGCATCGCCATCGCGAGCGTCGGGGCCATCGGATAGCGTTTGGCGAACGCGCTGCCCTGGATGACGTTGGCGACCGACGCCGCCATCACGCCGCACAAGGTCAGGACGATGCCGATCGTCGCCGAGCGCGGCCCGTGCGGATCGACCCGCGCCTCGTTGACGAACAGCAACGCGACCCCCGCCATCGCTACCGCGCAGCCGACCATGAGCTGTCGTCCGAGGCGCTGCTTGAGGAAGATGCGGCCGAAGATCGCGTTGGGGACGAGCAGCAGCGCAAACACGACCGCGACGAGCCCGGAGGTGACGTAATGCTCTGCGCGGTAGACGAAGTTGAAGTTGAACGTGAACAGCGCGATGCCGATCACGGCCGCGAACGCGTAGCCGCGCGCGTCGAATTTGAAGCTCTCGCGCTTGATGCCTGCGTAGATCGCCATCGCGATGCCGGCGACGAGGAAGCGGTAGCTGATCGACCAGCTCGGCGGCACCACCGCGATCTGGTCACGGATGACGAGCCAGGTCGAGCCCCAGATCAGTGTGACAATGCCGAACGGGATCAGCACTGCCGCACGGGTCGACTGTGGTGGGTCGGTTGGGCCGGGGGTCATAACTCCCGGATCGCGTCGGCGAGCAGGTCGACAGCGTCCGCCGGGCTGTCCCAGGCGGTGACGAGGCGGATTTCGCCCGCGGCCCAGTCGTAGAAGTCGAAGCCTTTTGCGCGGAGGGCTGCGGCTTCTTCTGGCGTGGCGCGGAGGAAGACTTCGTTCGCCTCGACCGGGTGGACAAGGCGGTTGCTGGCCGCGGCGGCGAGCTTGGCGGCGGCGGCGTTGGCAGCCTTGGCGTTGGCGAGCCAGAGGTCTTCGTCGAGCATGGCGAGGATCTGTGCGGCTAGGTAGCGGCCCTTCGACAGGAGCAGGCCTGCGCGCTTGCGGCGGTATTGCGTGACGGCGGCGAGCTCGGGCTTGAAGAAGACCAGCGCTTCCGCGCTCATCGCGCCGTTCTTGACGAAGCCGAAGCTCAGCGCGTCGACACCGGCGCGCCAAGTCATGTCGGCGGGGGAGCAGCCGACACGTGCCATCGCGTTGGCGAACCGCGCGCCGTCCATGTGGAAGCCGAGCCCGCGCTCCTTGGCCAGCGCGCCGATCGCGGCGACTTCGTGCGGCTGGTAGACGCGGCCATATTCGGTGGCGTTGGTGATCGAGATCGCGTGCGGCTGGACGCGGTGGACGTCGTCTGGGATCGCGTCGAGGACAGTGCGGATGGTGTCAGGGGTCAGCTTTGCGCCGTCGCCGTCGGCGAGGAACAGTTTGGCGCCGTGCGTGTAGAATTCGGGCGCGCCGCCTTCGTCGTTCTGGATGTGTGCGTCGCGGTGGCAGACGATGCCGCCGTGCGGGGGGCAGAGGGCGGCGAGCGCGAGGCAGTTGGCTGCGGTGCCGGTGGGGACCCAGAGGACCGCGACGTCTGTCTCGAACAGCGCGGACAAGCGGCCGTCGAGCTGCTGGCTCCACGCGTCGCCGGCATAGGCGGTGTCGAGCGTGTCGGCGGCGGCGATCGCGGCCATGACCTGCGGGTGGATCCTGGCGGCGTTGTCGGAGAAGAAGCGCATGGGTGAGACATGCTGCGATGCGGTGGTGGCGTCAACGGGGGTGTCGCCGCTGGGACGTTGGCGACCGCTTTCTTGTTCTCCCGCAAAGGCGGGAGCCCAGTCTGGGTCCCCGCCTTCGCGGGGAAACAAGCTGCTCTGCGGGTGGAGTCCTACTGCCCCTCGTCGGGCCCTTGTTCTTCTTCAGGCGGCCGGCGATCGTCGCGTGGGGGCGGGCCTTCCTGGCGGTCGCGGCGGGAGGGGCCGACCGAGATGGTGCCGTCTTCGCCCATCTTCAGGTTGAAGCCCATTCCTTCGATCTCCCCGCCTAGCGGCAGAATGGAATTGTCCTGATCGTCCGCCGGCAGCGCGTCCGGATCGACTTCCTCGACCGCCGGAGGAGGCGCCGCGATCGGTGCGATCCCCAGCGCGCTCTGCATGAAGTCGCGCCAGATCCGTGCGGGAATGCCGCCGCCCGACAGGCCGGGGTTCGACGAATTGTCGTCGTTGCCGACCCACACGCCGACCACCAGATCGCGCGCGAAGCCGACGAACAGTGCGTCCTTGTTGTCCGACGTCGTACCGGTCTTGCCGAACGCGTCGACCGTCAGGTTCGCACCGCGTCCGGTGCCGGTGCGGATCGAGGCCGCCAGCAGGTCGAGCATCTCGTCGTGGATCTTCGACGGCATCTCGGTCGCACCGCCGGTCAGCGACTGATACCAGCCCTTCTCGCGGACGTCGGCGAGGCCGCGCGGCTGGACCGGATATTGCTCGCGCGCGATCGCGGCATAGGCGGCGGTCAGTTCGAGCAGCGATACGGTCGAGGTGCCGAGGCCGATCGTCGCCTCACTCGGGATCGGCGTCGAGATGCCGAGGTCGCGTGCCGCCTTGATTACCGCCTTGACGCCGACCTGTTGCGTGAGCCGTGCGGCGGCGACGTTGGACGAGCGCGCGAAGGCCTGGCGCAGCGTGATCGTCCCCTGATAGCGGCCGTCGCTGTTCTTCGGGGTCCAGTCGCCGATCGTCACCGGGCGGTCCTCGATTGTCGAATCGGGGGTGAGGCCCTGGCGCATCGCGGCGAGGTAGACGAACAGCTTGAAGGTCGAGCCGGGCTGGCGGCGCGCCTGGGTTGCGCGGTTGAACGGGCTCTTCGCGTAGTTCTTGCCGCCGATCATCGCGACGACGCGACCATCGGGGCGCATCGCCACCAGCGCGACCTGCGCCTGACGTAGACCCGCGCGCGCTACGGTGCGTTCTGCCGCGCGTTGCAGGCGCGGGTCGAGTGTTGTCTGGACGGTCGCCTCGGTCTTGATTTCGCCGGCTTGGTCGCGCGCTTCGGGGAGGATCCAGTCGGCGAAATAGGTGCCGTTGGGGAGCTGCGACGGGCGGCTGCCGAGCACACGCTGTGGCTGGACCGCGTCGCCCTCCGCCTTGGTGAGGAAGCCGGCATCGACCATCGCGCCGACGACCACGGCTTCTCGCTTGCGCGCGCCTTCTAGGTTGGAGGTGGGGGCGAGGCGGGACGGCGCCTTGACCAAGCCGGCGAGCATTGCCGCCTGGCCGACGTTGAGCTTGTCGGGGGTGCGGCCGAAATAATGCTTGGCGGCCGCGCTGATCCCGTAGGTGTTGTCGCCGAAATAGACGTTCGAGAGATAGCGCGAGAGGATCTCGTTCTTCGACAGCCAAGCCTCGAGCCAGAAGGCGATCATCGCCTCGCGGATTTTCCGCGTCGCGGTGCGGTCCGAATCGAGGAACGCGTTCTTCGCCAGCTGTTGCGTGATCGTCGAGCCGCCCTGGCGGACGCCGCCCGAGCCCATGTTCGCCCAAGCCGCGCGCGCGATCCCGCGCGGATCGACGCCCCAGTGCGAATAGAAGCGCCGGTCCTCGATCGCGAGGAACGCCTGCGTGACGTGCGGCGGGAGCTTCGAGGCGTCGACCGACTTGCCGATGATCGCGCCGCGCCGCGCGATCGGCGTGCCGTCGTCCGCGGTCAGCGTGATCGAGGGCGGCGTCGGCGGCTGGAGCGACTTCGACAGCGGTGCGGTGATCGCCAGCCAGATGATCGCGATCACCAGCAGGACGATTCCGATCCCCGCTCCGCGCAGGATCCACCGACCGATCGGGCGCTTGCGTCGTGGCGCGCTGGGGGTGGCGTAGGCCGCGCCGAAGTCGCGATCATACGGGGCGGGATCTTCGCCGTCCCGCTCGGCTTCGTATTTCTGGCGCAGGCGCTCCCGCTCGGTGATCAGCCGCTCGCGCTCATAGGCGTAGGGCTCGCGGTCGCCGCTTGGGCTGGAACGGTTGGTGTCGAAGGGATCGGGGCGCATCGGTCGTTCCAGCGGGTCGGCCAAGCGGCGGACATCAGGTGTATTATCGTTCTATGACAGCTCGGGCAAGTCTGTGCTTACGCCGTCCGTTCCTGCGCATGCTTAACGTGTACAGGGGCTTAGCGACAGCGGCACGACGTCTGTGTGACGCGAACCGACCGAAGCGCTGTTGTCATCGCGCGACGAAACGGGAAAGAGCATCGCATGACGTTCGAACAGGATAAAACCGTGGCCGCTTCCGACACTCTTCCCGCCGTTCTGCCGCTGGTCGTCGGCATAGGCGGCACGATCGGCGGCGTCTCGTCGACCGAGCGTGCGCTCCGCATCGCGCTCGATGCGGTCGAGAAGCAGGGCTATCGCACGCAGATGTTCGGCGGGGCCGACATGGCGCGGCTGCCGCTGTACGATCCGAAAGCGACGACGCGGACGCCCGACGAGCAGGCGTTCGTCGCGGCGGTGCGCGAGGCGTCGGCGGTAATCATCGCAAGCCCCGGCTATCACGGGAGCATTTCCGGCGTGGTGAAGAACGCGCTCGACCTGCTGGAGGAAACCGCGCGCGATCCGGAGCGGCCTTACCTGGCGGACATGCCGGTCGGGCTGATCGCGACGGCGTATGGTTGGCAGGCGACGGGGAGCACGATCGCCGCGTTGCGGTCGATCGTCCATGCGTTGCGTGGGTGGCCGACGCCGTTTGCCGCCGCGATCAATACGCAGGTGACGAAGTTCGACGACGAGGGCGGGGCGAGCGATCCTGCGGTGCTGGAGCAGCTGCGGCTGGTCGGGCGGCAGGTTGCGCGGTTCGCGCCGTTGTCCGAGCCGGCGAACTAGAACCTTCTCGCCCCTCCCTGAAAGGGAGGGGTTCGGGGTGGGTCGGTTTCGATCTGTCCAGACGTCGCGACACAAGTGGGACTACCCACCCCCAGCCCCTCCCTTCCAGGGAGGGGGGCAGTTCATGTCGTTGGAAGCGGGCGTTACTTCAGACCACCACCTAACGAGCGGTAGAGTTCGACCGCGTTGCTGTCGCGGACGAGGCGCGTGGCGAGCAGGCTCTGTTGCGCGGTGTAGAGCGCGCGCTGCGAATCGAGCGTGTTGAGGAACGGGTCGATACCGGCGCGGAAGCGGAGCTGCGATAGGTTGTACGCGCCCGCCGCGTTGTCGCGCAGCGACGTCTGAGCCTCCAACTGGCTGTTGATCGTGCCACGACGCGCCAACGCGTCGGCAACCTCGCGGAAGCCGGTCTGGATGCTCCGCTCATACGTTGCCAGCATCGCGTCGCGCGTTGCCTTGGCGTATTGCAGGTTGCCCTTGTTGCGGCCGAAATCGAAGATCGGCTGCGTGATCGACGGGGCGACCGACCATTGCTGGCTGCCGCTGCCGAACAGGTTCGACAGGCCGAGGCTGAGCGTGCCGAATGCTGCCGTGAGCGAGATGTTCGGGAAGAACGCCGCGCGCGCCGCGCCGATGTTCGCGTTGGCGGCGATCAGATTATGCTCGGCGGCGGCGACGTCCGGGCGGCGGAGCAGTACCTCCGACGACAGGTTGGCGGGCAGATTCTCCAGCGTCGGCGTCTTGTCCGGCATCCGCGCGGGGAGCAGGTCCTGCGTCACGGTCGTCCCGGCGAGCAGGTTGAGCGCGTTCTGGTCCTGCGCGATCAGCGTGGTCGCGTCGGCAATGTCAGATCGTGCCTGGTCATAGGTGGTGCGCGCCTGACGCACTTCGAGTTCGGACGCGATGCCGATCCGGAAGCGATCCTGCGTGAGCTTCAGCGTCTGGCCGAACGCGCGCTCGGTATCCTGCGCGATCTTCAGCCGGTCCTGGTCGGCGGCCATCGTCAGCCACGCGGTCGCGGTCTCCGAGATGAGCGACACCTGGGCGGCGTTGCGGTTTTCCTCCGCTGCGAAATACGCTTCCTGCTGCGCCTGCGTCAGGTTGCGGATGCGGCCGAAGAGATCGATTTCCCAAGCCGAGATACCGACATTGGCCGAATAGATGTCGGCGCGCCCGCTGCCCGTGACGGCCGTGCCCGCGCCGCCGGTACCACCACCGGTGCCGCCACCCGTTCCGGTGCCGCCGCCGACGCCACCCGTGCCGCCGCCCGTGCTGCCGCCGACACCGCCGCCGACCGCGCCGAACGGCGACTTCTGGTAGGTCGCGCTGCCGGTTGCGCCGATCGTCGGGAACAGGTCCGCGCGCTGGACGCGGTATTGCGCGCGCGCCTGCGCGACGTTGGCGACCGCGATGCGGACGTCGCGGTTATTGTCGAGCGCGAGGCGGATCACGCCGCGCAGGCGGTCGTCCGTGAAGAACGCCTCCCATGCGGTGTCCGCGGGCACGATCGCGTTAGCGGCGTTGCCCGCCGAATAGGCGGGTCCAGTCGGCCCGCTCGGCGCGACGGGAAGTTCCGGGCGGACGTATTTGGGGGCGAGGTTGCACCCGGCGAGCGTGAGCCCGGCGGCGAACGTGAGCGCGGTGCGGCTGGAGATCTTGGTCGAGAACATCTGGATCAGGCCTCCTGC
>Ga0265798_10008808_pt1 | contig 12774 bp, 10 predicted proteins | sample P3T30metagenome_FD_192430 | JGI IMG/M metagenome (GOLD analysis project Ga0265798, IMG submission 192430) | Plant litter microbial communities from East Loma Ridge, Irvine, California - P3 T30 | ecosystem: Environmental > Terrestrial > Plant litter > Unclassified | place: USA: California...
ACCGAGGTATAATTTCATGCATCTTCTCTTAGCCGCCTCCGCTACCGTCCTCTATTCGTCGTCGAAACCTGTCGGCCTTGGTCGTGGTCCCTTTGGTACTGTTCCAGGTCAGCAAATCGTGTTCCTGCCCGGGTCTGCCTAATCTCCCAATTCCCATTGCCCTCCACAATCGACACTTGCTATTCTCGCCACGTACCTGGGTATGTCATAGGGATCTTAGGGATCGGCTCCTCGCCCATATATCTCCGAATCGGGGGAACGGTAACGACGAGTGCGGGTCCTGCGCAGCCGACCATGATGGAGTAGAAGTATGCTGGCTTGTTGATAGAGGCCCACTTCATGTATCGCAGCGGCTGCTGGAAGAAGCGTGGGGAGGGGCCAGCGCCGGACATGATGGCTGTGTTGCTGCTGCTATGTGAGCGCGTGGGTTCGGCTGGCAGTGCACGTGGGCGCGTACGTAGATGACTCGTTTCGGTGCGGTCTTGGGTCCGGTAGTGAAAAGGCTCAATGCCTCGGTCTGGTGTCGCAATCGCAAGTTGACGGCGTGAGTAGATGTCGTGAGGTCGCTGCTCGTAGCTCACCACCTCCACTCCAATCGGCGTGCAGCGATTTTCCGGGACCGATGGTCTTGGCAAAAGCATACGTATCGCTCCCGTTACAGCTCCCTCCACGCGGCGCAACTCGACAAGTCCACTTCGAACAGCCACAAGATGAGGTGGTTACTTTCTATTACTGTCGCCTTCCTGTGGTCGGTGGTGGTGCAGGCCAAGAGTTTCACAGGCAACCGCTTGCTGGTTGTGCTAGAAGAGCAGGCGGAGAGGGAGAAGTACAGTGTGTTCCTTGAGGACTTGACGTGTAAGTCGATTGACTATTTCAATTCCTTCTCGGGACATTGTCATGTCTCTGGTTTGCTCAAGATGGCATCCAAATACGGGGTATTGGTAACGATGCGGATCAATTGAACATGCAACTTGGCCTTGCGCTGCGGATGATGCTCAATTGAACCTAATCGCAGTGAGGACCAGTGCTGACAAGTACGTACAGCCCGAGGATTTACCACGTCTGTAGAATCGCCCAAAGAGAGCAAGTTGTCATTACTGAAGCACGGCGAACGAGCATACGACCATGTCCTCCTCCTGCCTGGCAAGTCCAAAGGCCTCGGCCCTGCCCTCACAGCGAACAACTTCCTGGAATTCATGAAGAAGGATGGAAACATCCTCGTCGCCCTCTCGAGCGAACACGCTACACCTACGGCCGTCCAGGCTATGCTCGCCGAACTCGACATCAACATCCCAGCCGACAAGGGCGCATTGGTCGTCGACCATTTCAACTACGACTCGTCATCCGCACAGGAACAGCACGACGTACTGCTCCTTCCGTTCCCGAACGCGCTCAGGTCAGACGTAAAGAACTACTTCGCTGGCGAGGGCTACATTGCTGTGCCACGCGCTGTCGGTCAAGCTCTTGGAAACGAGTCACCGCTCACGTCGCCTGTCCTACGCGCCCCAGCCACCGCCTACAGCTACAACCCCAAGGACGAGGCCGATGGCGTTGAGGATCCTTTTGCGGTTGGTGGACAACTGAACCTCGTCTCTGCCATGCAAGCGAACAACGCTGCGCGCCTGGCTGTTGTCGGTTCAGCCGAGATGCTTCAGAACAAGTGGTTTGCAGAGAAGGCCAAGCTGGGCGACAAGGCCGTTACCACTGGTAACCGCGATTTTGCGCAGAAGCTTTCTGCTTGGACATTCAAGGAGACGGGCGTCTTGAAGGTTGGCAAGCTCCTCCACTACCAGGACGAGGGTGCGAGCAAGAAGTTGAACACCAGCGTTGCAATCCCCGAGAACAACCCCACCATCTACCGCATCAAGTCCGATGTCGTAAGTTCATGTCAATTGTTATTGCATAGCTTTTACTAAACTGCACAGCACTTCCAAGTCGAGATCTCCGAGTACACCAACGACCACCTCGCTCCCTTCGTCCCCTCCTCCAAGGACAACATCCAGCTTGAGTTCAGCATGCTTTCTCCCTTCCAGCGCCTGAACCTCTCCCCGATCGCACAAACCGCGAATGCAACCATTTTCGGCGTCGCATTCAGGACACCCGACCAGCACGGAATTTTCAACTTCCGCGTCAACTATCGCCGCCCCTTCGTCACCAACATCGACGAGAAGAGGCAGGTGACCGTCAGGCACTTTGCGCACGACGAGTACCCAAGGAGTTTCGAGATCAGCGGTGCGTGGGTCTGGATCGGAGGCATCTGGGTCACCGTGTTGGGTTGGTTGGCCTTTGTTGCCGTCTGGCTGTACAGCGCGCCTAGCGAGAAGAGCGCAAAGAAGACGCAGTAGAATGGCGGACTCTGAGAAGAGAAACTAGGTGAGCCATGTACGGGTAGACGATATGCTCCGTCGGCGATGTGTAGTATGTACATTATGGATAATGGGCATTGGAATGACCCAAAAATTTAGATGCGAATGGAACATGAAACATTACCACAGGTGTTTCCTCTTGTGTACTGTTGTAGTCTTTGCCTTACAAGCATCATTCAACGTTATTCCTGTCGCCTTCTCTTCACAACTTGCTCTGCGCCTCTAACACTCTCGGATGCGCTACCTTCCCGGGCTGTAATTTACCCCAGTCCTCCTCGTAACCTTCTTCCACATCCGGATAAGGCCCCAGTGGCGTGATACTCAGCGGATTGATATCCTTGTGACTCTTGGTATACTACAAATGTGCAATCCATGTCAGCCACCACCCACTACTCAGCTTCACGACCAAACTTACATTCTCCTTTATATGCTTAAAGTCTGTACTTTCCTTGAATCCCTCCACGTTGTGATATAAGTTTTTCAGCCAGTTGTTGAGCACAGGGTAGTCATGTCGTATCGACCCCAAGTTGGTTTTGAAGTGCTGCGAGTAAACAGTGTCGAAGCGGACTATCGTCGGATAAGCCAGGACATCGAGTTCGGTGAGCTTGGTACCGAGGATATACGGGCCGCCATTACTGTGTACTAGTTCTTCTAGCCGGTTCAGTGCCGCGAACAGAGGAACAACGCCTTTCTCGTAGTCCTCTTGGTTCGGTGCAAAACCAGCTTTGTAGACTCCCGCGCAGATCAAGGACTGGAGCCAGGGGCTTATCTCATCAATCTTTTGGCGGAGTTCCTGAGGGTAGAAATCCAATTCCTCTGCCTTGTCACTGCTCTCCTGCACAGAGTTGAAGGCACTAGGTAGCCATTTCAACATCTCAGCACTTTCGTTGTTTACGATCCGATTACTCTTCTTGTCCCAGAGGAGGGGAACGCTGTACTTCCCTTTGTACGCTGGATCGTCGCGGAAATAGAGCTGGTGCATGAACTGGCTGTTGAAGAGGTGGTCGGGGGTTGCATTAGGGTAAGTAGCATCGAAACGCCAGCCTGGTTCACCTTTCGGATAAGGGCGCACAATAGAAACAGGGAGGTAGGTTTGGAGGTGCTTGAGATGTCGGACCAAGTTTGGACGGTGGGCAAAAGGACAGAAGAGGCCTGAGAATACTTCAGCATACTTGCCTTACTGACGCGGTATGCAGTGTTGGTTCGGCTTACCAATATAGAGATGGTATCTGTCTTTCTCTGGTGGGAATTCACCGCCCTCTTTTATGACACCATGCCAGCCATCGTCGGTTCCGTACTTGTGGATTTCTTTGCCCGACATTCTGCAGCAACGGGATCAATTGATGAAGTTTGGATGGAAAGACGGGTAGTGGCTATTAGAGAAAAGGGGATAAACAAGAGAGTCTTCAGCCTTTTGTCTACGAATTGTTATGCTTATTGTTAAATGCTATGAAGCTGGTGCTCAACTATGGCACGCCCATAGTGGTCATGGTGGGGTAATCTGACGCCACTCTCAATAAGCTTATGCAGGGACCGCGGAACTGCTTCCGCTATTACTTCAAATTGGGAGCTTAGTTACAGCATTTCAACTCTTCGCAAAGTACACCACAGGGCACGCCACACTTTTCAGTACTTGTCCGTGCTGTGTTTGTACCGCTGGTGGCACCTGAAGCTGCCTCCTCACCCGTACTCTTGACACCATTGAGCTCTTCAGGAGGGACAGCAAGCTCAGGTTGGAGCGTTGCTGAGTGAATGCCATATGCATGTAGACATTCAGAAAAGACCTTGGCCTTCTTCATGAAACTCGCGATATCTGGGTCAGTGACCACGATATGTGCAGACGCCACAGCCTTCTTCTGGTCCAGGCGCCAGACGTGGAGTTCGTGCACACTCAGCACACCAGGTATGGCCTCCAGGTCGTGCTTGACATCCTCAATCTTGACGCCCAAAGGAGCAGATTGGAGCAAGATCTTGCCGCTGCGTTTTGTGAGGGGAATGGCGGTGAGCAGAATCATGATGGCGATCCACATGCTAACTGCTGGATCGACATAGAAACGGTTGGGTGATTTGACAAACCAAATAATCACTGCTGAGATGATGACACCGATGTTGTTGATAGCGTCGCCAATAACATGAATGAGAACACCAAGGATACCCAGATCCATGCCATGCCTTTTTGGCTTTGCGATCAAATGCAGGTGGTTCTCATGTGTGGGTGTAGTTGACATGCTCTCTTCATCGCTGTTACCCGCAGAGCCATGGTCGTGATCATGCTCATGTAGGAATAACGCGCTGATGATATTGAGAAACAATCCAACGCATCCTATAATCAAGACTAGCTTGGGATTTTGGACTCGCTCGATGGAGATAAAGCGTTCGATCGATTGGAGAGCAATGCTGATTCCCAAGGCAAACAAGAAAGATCCGTTGAAGAAGGCTCCGAGAAGTGAAGCCCGCGCCCAACCGAAGGAGAGATCCGGAGGCGAGGTCTTGCGGTCCGTCACCTGAACGGCCACTAAGGCCACGATGAAGCCGATGAGGTCATTCAGCTACAATAGATGTTAGTGCTTGGCCGCAAAGAAAGTGCACCACGGGTATACGAGGTGATGCAGGACGCACATAGTGGAATGCATCAGCAACGAGAGCCAATGATTTGGTGTAGAAGCCCACGGATATTTCAGCCGCGAAGAAGCAGAAGGATATGGCTATGACAGCTCTAAGACGTGTCTTTCGGCTGACCTGGAAGCGACTATGCTTGTGGTCATGTGCCGACTCGTGGTTGTTGTGGCTATGAGCCATGACGTTGAGGATGGAATGACAGCGTAGGTGATAGGAGGTATTCGGAAAAGGAGTTATAATAGAGAAGGCAGGGGTAGGACTAAAGGACGGAGGGTAATACCGAGCACCTGGCTGGATCGCGAACGAAAGGTTGTGCGATGCTCAAGGAAAAGAACGGAAGACGTGGGACCTTGGGACGGAAAGCCGACACAGTGAAGAAGAATAGTACATAGATCTTACGAAATATACTACCTGTGTTGCTGGGTCTTTCAGACATATGTACTGCACGGGCGAGACAGGACGTGCTACCTGGTCGCAACACCCAACGTTCATGGTGACTATCTGGATAGTCACCATTTTCGGCTGCCGGTTTTGCAGGGCACAACACTCCACAGCACGCGTCTGTTGCCGAAACACGAAGAGTGTGACGAGTTCTCACGCGTCACAAAGCGTAGCTTCGCAATTCGCTGCCACCAAATTACATCAGCGCGGACATGCTCTGAATTGATTGACGCGAGCGACAATGGTTCCATCGCTGGGTTGTTGTTGATAAGACTTTAGTGGCGTGGAAGATTCATTCACATGATTGCGCGGAAAGCTAACCCTTTGTCGCTTAACGCCGGAGATGCCAACACCGCCTTTCCAACCAACGGCCTGGACCCTCCCCGCCGCCGCAAATAATCTCTCAGGACCGTCAGCCTTCACTCAAGCAAACCAAAAACTTTGATCGCTTTCGACATACACATCTCCGCTCACACTCAGCAACTGATTACCAGCAAACTACAAGATGGGTAACGGAGCCAAGTAAGCGATTCCACGTGTGCCTTCATGCGCGCGAACATTTGCTAACATTCTTGCCAGAGCACAGCAGAAACGCGACAGGAAGGGTTAGCATTCCAGTGTGTGCCAACGACATGTGAGACAGACACTAATTTTGTGCTCCAATACTACAGGCGATGCCGGCCCAAAGGAAGCAAAGAGCCAACTGAAAGCCGTACGTAACCCCACCTGTTTGCGCGATCTTGCAACTTTGCGACCTCACATTCAACCGACGGTTACAAGTCAAGTTGCTAACGTAACGCTAGAACGCTGCCGCCCAGACCATCAAGTGCAAGACCTGCTTCCAGACATTCCAGGGCACCACGAGCCGTAAGATGCTTACCGACCACGCAACCAACAAGCACAGCAAGGACTTTGCTGTCTGCTTCAACGAAGACGAGGGTGTTGTAAAATAAGTCATCCAACCTTCGAGCGAACGTGCGGATCAAAAAGCGAAGAAGGAGAACGGCCGATACGACGAAGTTTGCTATTTACATGAGCATGAGATACCACGAGCGAGGAGTGAGGAGTTGGTGACGGCGATGGCGATTCAGGGCGACTTGATAGTACATGATACACAGGCGTAGATGGGTGATATATTGACAATCCGACTCTGGGATACTCACATACTTGTACCGCTCATGTTCATTTATGAGGCGTGATTATCTATTCTGCGGACTAACAAAAGTGCACTCTAGTACCGAACACGTCAAAATCCACGAGCCTAAGAGTACACGCAAGTCGTGAGACTCACCTGCAAGAGGACGACTGAGACGGATGCATTAGAAAAATAATAATCTATATTGCAGAGATGTTGACCAAGTCATTCAGAGGAAAGATGACAGATGGAACAATAGTGTACTCGCAAGCTCTCCAGTACCATGGCAACCTTGCATTTCAATGCGAGATGGGGTCGACGTTACACCCCGATCTATTCTGCAACAAATATATATCTTCCGAATCAGTTGGAAGTTATTTTACACCTATTGACAAAAGCCCGTAATGTGCATCTTCAACCTGCGACTATTGATTGCAGGCGCACATTCACTGAACCACTACAATAGACTGGAAGACAATCGTTACTTGTAGCAAAACAGGGATTCGATGCCCCCACTTTCTAAGTGCCTGTTCTGGTATGTTAAGTGCCATGCCCTCAAGTCTGGCAGAGTCTAGCCCTCAAAACCAACCCCGCTTTCACCCCACCAACACACTCTACTCTTGGAGAAGATTTTCAGGACGCTGCGACACCTTGAACTTCCCCTTTTCGATGAGTGCTCAGGCAGCTGCGGTGACTGGGGAAATTACGAAGATCATAACCGGCCCAAGATGAAGTCTTTCCATCAAATCCCACAACCGTCTCCTTAGCTCAATTGGGAGAGCGCCAGACTGAAGTCTCAGTCACTAAATCTGGAGGTATCGTGTTCGATCCACGAAGGGGACAACGTGCCTGAGCTTGCTCGGGATTCTTCGAACCATTCTTTTTGCACCTTTGCGTGGACTAGCAAACGTCTCCAGCGCATTCTTTTTGTTGTTGTTGTGGTGGTGGCGGTAGCTTCGAATGAGCATCAAGGATGATTCTTCTTGTGAATCTGAATGTGTCATGAAAAGTACGCATGGAATGACGTGCAGACCGTGTAATTCTCTCCCTTTTGTATGAAATGCTGTTGGGCTTGGTCGCAAACATAAAAAGGTGAACATGCCCTAGCAGATGAGATTGGACGAGCCTGTATGGCTAAATAGACGCGTCTCTCAAATCTGCCGCTTTCTCTTTTTGAGCACCTGAATGTCGTATGAGTTGGATTTGGTGAGGCAGGCCGGCCAACTGCTTCTCGACGTCTCCATGGGCTTTTCTGTGCGCTCATTCTTCAGAAAGATGTAATCCTCCATATAAGAACCAAGATTATACTACCGCTTGTAGGTTGTACGCCCTGTCATGAACCTCAAATCGCCAACCGGTTGTTGTCGGTCCATCCTACCCACACCCCACCAATCTCCTTTGCGATGTCTTCCGCAGTCCTGCCATTCGCATCCCTCAAACTCCGAATGTCGACCTTGTCCTCTGTAAGCCCCCTCATGATGCCCATAGCTTCTGCCTCCTGGAAGACCTGCGTGGGGAAGTCCAACAACGGGTAGTTACTCGCGAGAAGCAGTAACAACCAAGCCACTTCCCTACTCTGCGCATGTACCGCCGCATGTAGACCCGACTGCATATCCCCAATCGGATCTTGATACCTCAACATCCTATCGATACCCACCTCCTTCTCTGCATTGTCTGTGGTGCTCATTTCGACGTCGCCCTCTTCATCCTCATCGTCGTCCTCCGAATCGTCGAGCAGAAGATCGACCACAGCTTTGTAGTCACCTTCGCGACAGAACTCGAGGAATGCGCGTGCTTTCCTGTCTTCGGGATAGGCTTTTAGGTATGACTCCTCGGTAAGAAGGGGCAAGATATCGAGGTTCTCTTGGATTCCGCCTTCGTTGTTGAGTCTGCAGAGAACCTTTTGTGTGCCGTCGCCTGTGGTGGAGATTTCTTTGCCGCAGTGTGGACACGAAGTTATTTCGTAGGCGGAGAGAAGACAATCCCTATACAATGCATGTCAGTGACAGCGCGCGATTGACTGGAAGGAAAGCTGCATACCAGTGGAAGTGGCATCCACAGGTTAATTGGACGTCGTCGGGGTATGTTTCTGGTGCCGCCGCAGGGCCTTTGCCAGACGACGACGCTCCGCCCTCATATTCTTCGTCCTCGTCACGCTCGATTTCTACCTCCAAGGGCTTTTCGCAGATTACACAGACTGACATATTGGCGACTTTGGGAAAACGAATTTGGTAGTGAAGTGTTGTGAAATGCTCGGCGGGGCAGCAGCGGGGTTTGTACTTTTTTTGTCGCTAAAACGGGACGACGTTCACGCGTCACGCGTCTGAGTTTACACAGACGTCATCAATCTCGCGACAACATCAACGACATTCTCATTCCTGAACTCTATTACATCTACCGGCGCTCAATTATACGTTATCGTAGCCTTTGATAACTTGGGTTTGTCCACAGTATGGGAACACGCGCAAGCGCGATTCTCTCCGACCCTGATGTCTTCGATCCTCCTTCACCAACACGACTTCTAATTGCATCTCGCACAACCCTTAAACCGTTGCTGAAACGTGCACCAATCTCGTGAGCTGTTGATCGCGCTGTCGCAGGATCGGAACGGACTCGTGTTACCCGTTCCCTAGGCCGGTTGGGCAGAGTCTCTTCATCATGTCCACGACTCCGTCCTGGGAATCTTCCGGGTCTTTGCCGGTCCTTCGTCTTTTCCACTTGCTTAAAGTAATTTTCGTAGAGCTGACCCCAGTCCACCAGTATGACACCGTCTTGAACGCTCCAATACCGGATCGCCTCGCTCGACACTCCAAGTGTCCAGTGACGTCCAACACTCATTGTCACGTTGCATCGAGAACGCGGCGCGGCAAAGATTTGCGCCCACCCATATGCCAGACTGAGCCCGTAGCAGCCTCTGCGGTCCTCATCCCGCCAAACACCAGAGATGGGTGCTTCTTGTCTGACCGAAAAAACTGCAATGGATGGATCCTCGACCAAGAAGCGGTTGAATTGTAGTCGAAAAGTATCATGTCGAGAACCAAGATTCGAGTTCACAACCGTGTGAGGCAGATGACACATTGGACTTCCATATGATGTTGCCGTTCCTGATCCGCAAGCATTGGAGTTCCGTGACGGGGTTGACTCCGTGGTGCGTCGGCACATGTTGCAAAAATGATCTGAAAATTCGTGGTCGGCTCCATTAGAGCTGAAAGTCTTCAAGAGTGAATGGCAGAGCATGCTGAAACTGGATGTGAAGGTTCGCATAAGAGAGGCGATGTTGGCTTTGAAGATGGCCAACACGCCATAAATCTCGATGCGGTGCAGATAATGCCATGCAGGTTTTGCTTCTTCCAGCGGGCGACCAAACTCTCCTTAAAACACAACAATTACGATACCCTGTTTAGGTGCCACGCCCAGGTACGTGCCCGACTACTCCTCACCGTACCATGGTAACAGATCGCGTGGTCCTTCTCTTCGGTCGCCCTCCGCGGACTAAGGCAGGGCCTCTTGAGGCCGGCAAGTAAGGAAAAGCCGCATGCATGTTTTCTTTTTGGAATATTCGGTCATACCAGAGCTAGCGTGGACACATTCTCTCCAAAGAAAACGAGCTTCAACACACCGTTATCTCGTAATTGATTACTATTCACGAGACCAAAAAAGCATTGGAGTTGTGTATGGACCGACAATGTACGTGCGCATAAGGATCGCACAGATTGTAACAATCGCTCGCAAACTCCCTTCAACAACGCATGATACCAAGAGTTCCCACACCACTTCTCCGATCCCTCAATCTGCTTGGCAGAGTTAGCTGCCTTCTTGACCGCCATGTAAAACTTTACATTGCCATGTCCGATCCAGTCGAGTGCGGCCCTTTGACCATACCAATGCCCTGTGTGCCTGCAGTACTCTTGTTGACCTTGGAGTCGGTTGTTGTTCTTTGTCAACAAGTTTGGGTGGGGTTTGTAGCTTCTCGCGAGTTGTGTGGCTGCCTCCCGTGATCCGGAGCTGTCTATCGCCGACCACTTGCAATTGGATGTCGTTGGTGGCGGAATGAGATGGACTTGACTTCCTGGACACCAGGGCTCTGCGCATCAGAGGCAAGTTGGGTTGCAATACCTGGAACACACACGAGGTTAGCATCATCATTCCTTACACTAGTTGAACCAGTCTGACGTGGCCGTGTTAGACTTACCATTCCATTCCTCGTCCGCTCTCTTATCTTCTTCGGCCATTTCTTCAATGCTCTGAATGCTTCTCATCTGGGGTTGTTGCCTCTTCTCCAGTTCCATCCTCGCAGCCATCTGCTCCATTATCGCTCTTTCGGCATCCAAACGTCGTATGCTGTCTTTGTTTCGCAGCAGAAGCCGCTCTGAGGCTGTCTTCCAGATGGCCTTCGAGCCTCCAGCGCGGTGCTGAAGAGGCTTGTCCCAGTCGTGCTTCCAATCTCGAATCGCCTCCTTCTCTTTTGTAGATATGGTGGCTATAGAATGGCCTGACGGTCGGTAGTAAGTCCGGACATCGTTTGTCGGTTTGGGCTGGACAGGCACTGCGGCCGATTTTCCCAGCCCAGAAGGACAGTATGGCTTCTGGGCTTGATGTTTGCGAGCGTTTAAGGGTCGAATGGTCACGTCTACTGCAGAGTCATATCTGTCAGAGGGAGGTTGAGGCGATTCTCGTCTCAAAACCCGCTGTATCTCAAATGACTCTCGCCATGTCAGAACCGTGGGGGGACCCTGGAGCTGGAACCGCTCATTTGCCACATGGGTCTGTGGCTCGCTGAGAGCTTGCTTGGACACCTTTCCGGCAAACCTTGGTGTCTGAGTATCATGTCGTCCTGCCACAAGCGAGCTTACGCTCGGGTTTACTATTCGAATCGTCTCGTCAACCGGATGGTCTCGCAGCGTATCTACTCTGAGTCTTCCTGGCGAAGGCAAAGCCCGTTTAGGGTGTGCATCCCATGTCCTGGAGCCCCTATTGATTTCGTTCTTCGGAGGTTGTTCTCTTCGACCGATGAGCCCATTGCGTTGCGTGTGCTGGAAGTCGATGTGGTGTACAGGTGATGGAAGCGTTTTCTCCATATCTACATAACTAGCAGATTTGTACTTGCGATGCGGATGGTGGTTTCGCATACAGCCGCCGAGTTTCCTCGCCCAGCGACGAAGCCGAGATTCGCGCTTATTCACGGCCATGGTTGAGGTAAAGGCTGACAATACTGATTCGCAGGGTCGTCTTAGGTAAGGCGTTGGTTCGAAATTGTAGAACGTGGCCGCTTGTGAGAATATTCGTGGAGGATGCTCTCGAGGCCAAATAAACGGCTCAATCATCAACAACCAACGTTCTCATAGCAACGCTGTCCTGATCCGCTCTGCGAGAGGGGCCGATAATGATGTTTCTGCGCTGCCTTGTCCAACTGGGTCTCTGGAGAACGCTGACGCCTGTTGCGACGAGCCGTGGGTTGGTTGCTCGGAACGGGGCAGCAGTACCATGTTCCTGGTCATCTAGCCAGCCAGATCCCCTCTCAACCACTCCAACACTCAATCACTTGGTGTTTAGAAGCTATAGTCGAGTAAATAGACCAAGAAGTGCTTGAGCTCTTTTACATGGTCGCGTAATCGGATCGTCGTTGTGTTGATTAGTCTCGCATGAATCGATCCGGCAAGCACATATCTATCAGTCCATCCAGGAATGCCCAAAAGCTCTTGACCACTTTCACCGTTTCCCAGACGATGCAGAAAACAAACAGGGCGACAGCCATGACGACCGTAATGACCACACCCACCACAATGAAGCCCAGCACATGCACAACAGATGAAAGGCCTGCTGCGATATGCCAAGTCTTTGCTTTCCTCCCCAGTCGAGCAAAATAGAATACCAGGAAGTCATACCGACGCTCTTTTAGATTCTTGGGCAGACACTCCATGCGTCTCTGCCATTCCACAGCAGTCATCGCAACCTCATCGCTTCCATTACCAATAGACACATAGATCTTTTGCTCTGCCCTCACAACCGCGCTGCACAGTTCCCCAAAGGCCAGCTTAGCGAGCAAAGCTTGGTCGCTGATACACTGTATGCGCAGCTTCCTTGCGTCGCCAAACAGTGAAGCGATGGTCCTCGTTGCGGCATCCAAGGGGGAGCGTCCAAGGCTGCACCAAAAACAGCACCAAGAAAAGCGGACCTGTTCTTGATAGAAGCATTTCCGTAGTAGCACCTCAT
>Ga0265798_10008809_pt1 | contig 12773 bp, 17 predicted proteins | sample P3T30metagenome_FD_192430 | JGI IMG/M metagenome (GOLD analysis project Ga0265798, IMG submission 192430) | Plant litter microbial communities from East Loma Ridge, Irvine, California - P3 T30 | ecosystem: Environmental > Terrestrial > Plant litter > Unclassified | place: USA: California...
CGCTTCGACCAGCGTCAGAAGCAACATGCAAGATATTGTTAAGCGCATTATACTGAAAGTCTAACCAGGTCAAGCTAGATATGGGGGGAAGTACGGGTAGTTTACGCTGAGCTCAGACACTCATCAACGGGTTGCACGCGGCGAGATGATCGAATTTGAATCCGTCCAAGAGGAACGTTACTTCCAGGACGCGTCCGTAATTTGCGGGCAGTCGGCGGTATGGATTCATACTCTTTGCAATCTGCGCCTCGCAATCTGCGTGGTGCAATCTGCGGCTTGCCTTCATGATATACTTCAACTTTTCCAAAGGTCCCCACTTTCGACGCATTCGAGAGCCGTAGCCGCATCTACTGGCTGACCGGTCACAATCGCTGCATTGTCACTTGACTCGCCTTCCAGTCCAGAGGCGCAACTTTGCAACGACAAGGTTCTGGAGGCGCCATTTCCTGTTCCAGCGTCCGTCGGAGAGGGCAAGCCTATTTCCATGATTGGATCAATGGCACCTCATCGGTCTTATACCAGAATCGCAAGATTCGCCGCGATCCTGGTCGCGCTGTTCATGGCTGCACACTACTTCTCTTGGGTTTCAACGAGTAGCACGCCCACGAAGTTGACCAGCTCGCCGGTCGAGCTTCTCGCTAAACCGCGGATCAACGACGCGGGGCAGGAGTACTTCGAATTCGATCCCTTTGAGCTACCGAGATTGCTCTCCCCAGGTGAAGACGCCCCAGAGCCGGGAGATCTCAGGATTGCGGTGCTCGAACACGCGCTTTTCCATGACGGTGAGCAGACTTGGGCGTCTGTCGGACGAGTGCGCAGGCTGACAATATGATAGAGGTGGTTGGTGCGCTGATCAAGACGCTGGAGGATATTGGGGCCAAATATACAGTATATCGTGAGTGTAGCGCTCAATTCATAAAGTGTCTCTAACAGCAGGCGACTCATGGCGCTGGCATTTCGACACAGTCCTCAAGTCCTTCCTTCCGAACCTCGCGAAGCCTATCAACAGAAACGACTTTGCAACGCACGCCAGACAAGACAAAATCGATGTTGTCATCCACACATCATGCGACTACAAATGGCGGGACCGTATACCCAAGTGGGTTACTGAGGCGTTCGAGATCAATCACAGAATGCACGTTCTTTGTATACAGCACGAGCTGGAGAATTTGTCGGTAAAGGAACGAGACGCATGGAAGGAGGTCGCGGACGAGAACAGATTCTCGCTTATGACGCTTAGTACGCATACGAGCAAGGAGCTCTCGCGTTATGTCATGAAGTGGGAGTATGAGACGGGGGACCCTGCTTGGCGGAATGTCAATGTCGACACGCTTATCCCGGTACGCGGAGTCACTTGTCTTTCCACGTCTCAACAGTGTAGCGAGCTCATGCCAGATCTTTCCGGTTAACCCCGACTTACTCGGGACTCATGCAAAATCTGTCGTTGTGTCGAGCTCCAATGTCAAGACGGGCGCTATACCCTCGCGATTGGCAATCTTGGGGAATGTCGTGCCGTGGCGGCGGAACTTCCAGGCTGTCATCACCCACCTCCACATCGCTATCAAAGGTGAGTTGAAAATGACACATCTCCACGCATACTCCCAGACGTGGGATTTGGGCACAGCTCATACCAGGCAATCCATCAGCGTGGGGTTACATGTTCGACGCCTCTAGCGCAAGGTATATCCCGATGCCGGACTCCCAGACACCGCCCGTGACGTTGCATTTGGTGGGCTCCAAGCCTGAGAACGTGGACCTCAAGATCCCTCTTGAGATCATGGACGTCGTCACTCTTCATTCGGGGCTAGAGTACGACGACTTCTACGCACTCATCGCTACCATGTGTGTCACCCAGATCTCCCGAGAATATGTCCGACACAGCTGATGATAGGGACCTGATCCTGCCCGCTTTCGTCGACTTTGTTTACGTGGACCACAAGCTATCTTCGGCCATCCCGGCGGGAATTATATCTAGGGTGCCAATCCTCGCAACGCCCCTCCTGCTCGAGGCATACGCATTCCTTCGCCCGCCGGCGCTAGTCCTCCATCCATCTTCGATGTCCGAAATCGAAGCAGTCCGGCTTCTACGCGCCAGGCAAGATCCAATGGCTGGTGAAGCCGTTGCACTGCCAGGTTACACGCCTTATCAAGGGGCTGCGTCGCCCGCTGAATGGGACAAATACCATCAAAAGCTGTATGATGCGAATGCGCGAGTGATGCGAACTCTTCTGCAGCGCATCCGCCAGCGTGGAGTAGTGCAAGCTGGAGGGGCAGAAGCTGGAGACGAGACCTTGTGAGTTGCATCAAACATGATCGATGTGATGTGTAAGGTCGTGCCGATCACGACATGCATGTAGGCAGTGTTCATGCATCGTCCAATGACGACTCGCACTTTCTCGAATATTCAAAGGTCAAACTCAGGTTCGAGGGCTTGTATACGGATGAGGAATCCATGCACGCTTCTTACGACTGGAGGCAGCATCATCAGGCAGTATTCTATTCTATGATATCGGAGTCCTGCTAAGCCTTGGATACATACATACATACAGTACGGGGGATAGCCAGTTTGAATCGGCGTCTTTGTGTCTTGCGGCTTCTATATGCCTGTATTGGAATCCGAAGCCGCCTCCGATCCAAAATATCTGTCCCACGCTGTCGATCCTTCCGGCCGGACAGCGAAAAGTTTGGCTACCGTCAGCATGTTCCGCGATGTCCATTCTGTTTGAGCTTGAACGAGTTGTGCGCTGATCTCGGCCTTGCTCTGCCACGGTACATGTCCGAGGCGAACTTGCCGGACGTATTCGATCTCCGTCATGCTGTCTTCACGGACGGCAGCGAGTGCCGAGTGGAAGTATCTGACGTCAGTAAATCTGTCTTCTCAAGATCATATGACATGTCATCGAGGCCGGCCGTGCGCAAGACGGGTCCCCACGGCTTCATCACTCACCCGTAAGCCTTGTTATCTGACTCGGTGACGGCTACGGGCGTGCGAGCCGTAGCAGCCACTCCGAAAGTCGAAGAAGCCCGGTCGACGCCGTAGGCCTCGGTGCCGAATGCAGGTAGAACGATGTCGGCCGAATGTATCCGCTGGTAAAAGGGAATATACCATAGATACTTCTCCATACTGACAACGTGCTTCAGCTCTGGCGGCCAGCTTGTTCCCGTCATACCAAGCACTTTGATTGTGAAAGATGTGGAAGAGTCCTGGTCGACCGGCAGGTATTCGCCCGACTCAGCATCGAGCTTGTAGCCCCACAATCCAGGATCGGCTGATTGTCAGCCCAAGATCCCTTCGATCTACTCGAGAGATCACCCACCGACAATGTCGTCTCGCAGCTCATCGAATAGTGGAGCCATAGCGCGGTGACCAGTGTCGAAATTGGAGCTCTGGATCAACGCTTTATTGAGCCCCTCGGCGACCGAGCCGCCTGGCAAGGGATCACCGAGATCGTCGACATCTTCGTAATCAGGCGGGAAAATCGGGATGTACGTTTCGACTCTGACACGCGTGATTGCCTTCTGCGCTTCAGGCTGACCCTCGAAGTACTCTCTAGCGCCCCACACTAGGCTCTCACGCACCGCGAGAGAGACGTGATCGCCTAGCGCAAGAAAAGAGATCGCATCCCGCTCCGCCCACCAAGCGATCTCCTTGCTCATATCCCTCGAGCCCCAGTGCCTGAGCCCGACGATCGTGAATCGATCCTGGGGCTGGCGCGCTTCCCACGCTTTCTGTAGCCGCGGCGATATATCCTCGAAGTTGGACTTCATGTAGTCGATCGTCGGTATGAAGATCCATCTGATAGAGCTGTCCCGCTCGAGATCATCCCAGAATTGAGCTTTCGGCAAAGGCTGCGAGGGCCACCAGCTTTTGATAACCCCGTCGAAGCCGAAACGCCATGGCGGACGATATATCTCGACGCGAATATCGGTAAATTGGGTAAAAGTCCAGAGCACGCTTCCATGCACCTCCTCGTGGAACTGCTCATGCTCAAATATCGCGATAGTGTGGTTGCCCTTCAACAGCGCATTCGCCTGATGTCGGTCGGCCTCAAACTCAGAGAGACTCGGACCGAAGAGATTGTGCCCATACAAGAGGTTTTTGCGCACAGCGAGCAAGAATGCCGGATGTTGCGACAGCAAAAAGAGTAGTGCGATCCCGACAGCCAAAATCAGGCGATATGACCGCCGGCGAAGAGAAATCATAGCATCGAGGTGTCCGGTCCAGAATTATGCGGAGGCGTAATCGGTTCAGATCCGCGGCGCGTGTACGCGGAAGTTGCGGAGACTTGGAGTTAGGAGGGAACGTGTAAAATATGCTCAATCAGTCTTCGCGTATGGCTTGAAATGTGAAACTTGTGTCAGAACGCGACGACAAATAGGGCCCGAAAGTCTGGTACGTAAGTCAGCGGATCTTCAAGCTGAACCGAGCTACTCGGGAGCGGATCTGGCAACGCCAGTCGACTTTGTGCCTGATTTGGCTATCAGGTACAGTGTACAAGTAACGCGATGGCAAGACAAGACACGAGCGGTCCGAGGCCCGTACAAAAGTTCGGTGTCGGTATATGATTGAGAGCTCAAAGTCGTGCTCATATGCATAATGCTGTAACAAATCTATAAATTGTGCGATGAAAGGGGGATAACATGGGCGATATCAGCCCTTTCGCACGGAGATCAACCAGTGTAGTCCATGCTAGCCCTGTCCTCGGACGTGATCCTCGCCCATTCTAGACATAGCCTATAGGTATATGTCTGCAGTCAGCGCCGAACAACCATCGCCAACTGATGGGCCTCACCGCTTGATGCGATAGCTCTAGATGAGTATCTGCCCAGATCTGCGACCGCTGCGCGATCGCTTTAAGCTGTTCATCGTGCGCAGGCTGTCCGGCGTCGGCATCACCAAAGAAGTACAGCAGGGTAGAAAACATGTCGGTGTAGTCGTAATTGACGGGAATATAGTGGTACCACGGTATGAGCCAGTCACTGATTGCCTCGTGAAAGACCGTTGTTTTCATCACCGCGCTGCCGTCAGCGCTCGTATGGCTAGCAAGGGATAAAATGCCGTTATTTTGCACTCACCTAGACGTTCGCAGCAGTTCCCTATAACGCGCAGACCATCCCCACCCATCGACATCCAGCAAAATCTTGTACTTGCTGCGCGCTTGGTTGTCCATATAAGCCGCCTCCTTGATAACGTCTATGACCATCCGTTCCGAATCTGTTTTGCCATTCAAGTTCTTGTGCTGGATACCGAGATCGAGCCATTTTTTCACCTGATGACGGAACACCTTGACCAGTCTGAACTGCTTTTCTTCGCCCTCAACAGTCAGAAGGTCCTCGGTTCCCCACGAATTCTGGATCCTGATCATGAGACTATGTCGGTGGCTTCGGATTACTTTTCGTGTATTGGCGAACATGCCCGTTAAGCTGCCTCGCCACGCCATTGCCGGCTTCATATCCGCCCAGTCGGCTCGATCGGGTGGACCAAATTGCCAACGATAGTTCGAGGGCAGTGTGATATCGCTCGATGCGAGGTAACGGGACCAGGAGAAGACTGGATATAGCCTGTTGCGCTGATGCTGGAAATACAGGTACGGTTGTAGAAAATTACCGTGCTGATGTTCTAACATAGGATTGCGGCAAAGGTCTCCAGCTGCCTGCACATCGAACACGAAGGATCCCTGATCGCGGGGCAGACGCCAGTCCAGACCTTGCACGACTCGCTCCGGGTAGAGGGTGTTGTTGTAGACGTCTTTAGTGTACTGCCGTGCAGGCGAATCTGGCGCACATGCCGAGCGCAGATCTGGAAAAGCTAGACCCGCGCTTGACTCGATCACCTCGGGTGTAGGTGGAATCTCCTCTTCGTCCGGGGCGTCTAAAGTCAGCTCCCCTTTTCAACATGGCTCCCAGACTTACAGATACCTGCACGTCCAGCAGCGATGAGTCGTTGTCGTTCCTCATATGAGACGTAGCCGACTGGCAAATCGTAGAGATTGATGAGGATGTTCATATCGGGGAGAGCGTCCGAAAAGGCGGCAAAGAGTTTGAAAAAGTTCTTGTTCTGCGGCCTGACATGAGCGTTCCAGACAATTAGTGTAGTCGGGAACACTCACCATTTTTCACTGCTTGCTGGTCCCGGATAATCCCCGACCACCCCATCCTTTATATAAACAGGGAGGAAGTGGCTACTCTGCGACTGTTCAAGAAGGCTCAGTCGACGCTCTTCAATCTGAGCTGCCGACAGTCCCCAGAATGGCTGCAGGTCACGATGGATAGCTACCGTAAGCGCACTGCACTGTACCTTATATCTGCCGACTCACTGTCATATTCTTCCGTCAGCTATTGCACAAATGGACGCCAGCTCGGAACTCACCGTCCACCAATGTGATGCCCCTGATCTGCGCCCAATCCCACCACCTATCGAAACCCTTAGGCGGATTTCGCCCATAACGCCGCTTGTATTCCTTCACACCTTCCTGCAGGGTAGTACTCTGCGAAGAGTTGAGTCGCATGAAGGTCTCTTCGCCACGCTTGAGTAGAATATCAATGGGATGATGAGCCTCCTCCTCCGCTATGATTGGGGCCGGTCTCGACTTGATACCGCCGTATGCTGCGTGGAGAACGGAAGGATCTCCAAAGACGTACAGCCATGTAACCCATCTGAAATTAGCAAGGTTCGCTCCATGTTGATGTCGCTGACTGGGATCCATCGCTCACTCACACAATCGCGCCGCAAAGTAGCAGGCGTATCAGGCGCCGCCGCCTCGCCCTGCGGCCAGCTCCGTGCATCATCAACGTATGTCGCAGGGTGACCAAGCTGGCGGCGACTTCCCCTTTAGACTTCTCCAGCCCTCGCGAAGCTTCTCCATCGCCACTGCTCGAGATTAGAGAGGCGGACGTGGTTGTCGGGCCGAAAACATGGTAAGCCCGCTGTGGCATCCAGCTGGAGGAGAAAACGAAGTGCAGGTGGAGGTGTAGGTCTTGTTAAATCCTGCTATGCTACAACAGCCAAATCTACGAAAAATGTCACTGGGCAACCTGTTGAGATGAGTAAATGGCACATGAGCGGGAGCAAGCGTCGCACGTTCGGGCAGGCTATTTCTTCTCAAAGATGCGCCGCGGTCAACATGTGCGACGTTTGGACAGTTGAGTCTAAGTGAGGCGAGGCACTATCCGGATTAGGGGCAATTCTCTTAGTCAAAGTACTTGTCACGGTCTGAGGGCAAAGATTTCGCCACCCGCTGTTTTGGGTGATCTAAGGCACCGGTCAGCAGGTCAGAGCCACACAAGACGGTCCCGAACAACGGTAAGCATTTTCGATCTACAATCTGTAGGCCAGATCGGCTTGGAGCCGAGAGGCACGGTTACAAATTTCAGGAACAGGGTGATGCAAGTGCTAATCATTGAGGCACGGCAATTAGCCCAAGACTCCACGTTCGAGCCAGATTCTTGGTAGTACAGACGCAATCTGCGCAAACCAGTTTCTGCGAGATATCACATCTATTTTATTCGAGTCTGGACTGAGGCTTTCAGCCACTAGTGACACGTGACTCGCCCCTTGACATTCGCAATTCTCGCGTCCGCAGTCTTGCTATATGGCGATCAACGTTGCATACCGATCAGCGCGCTCACATACACAGCCCTGTCCAAGTGTTCTAGTGTGGCAGCCTCGGCAGGTCTGTATAGGCTCCAGGCCTCTTCTTGTCAATTTCCAACTTGCTCACATCTTTCCATCCTGACTGGGCGTTTCATTGCAGTCCTGCGTCCGGGATACGCCACAGTGATCGCTCCTGGCACCTATTTAGTGTTTGACGGAATTTCCTGATCTGGGAAATCGATATACCGCAGATCGCGTGGAAATTGCCCCTGCGCGTAAATTCGGCTTGTAAGTATCAATCTTCACATGACTTGGTGCGGGCACTGTCTTCGGCGGAAAGGTCATCGCAAATGTTAGGCTCCGTCAGCACCTCCCATTCCCACTCCTTGCTCGATCAACTGAGGAGGATAAGAAGGAAACTCCTCTTTCGCCTTACGTTCATTATCGTCGCAACCTGCCTGATTCTTGGCCTTGTACATCCGACAGCACCTCCATGGCGATCATCATGTGAACCACCGCTCGATTTGCGCGCCATGCTCGAGAGCTTACCTCGTTCGGAAGGCTTCGCATACAGCAGAGACGGCATTTCTGACTTGGAGCCATTGGGGACGAAAGCCGACATGATCAAGTTCGATAGTCGGGGGGTCATAGACGCGCAAACGGGGCTTCCATTGACCGGAGTGGAGTCCGATGTGGTGTTCAATCTAGCGGTGCTGAGGTTACCAGAAGGGTCTAAATGGGATTTAGTAGGCATAGCAAGGGGTCCAACTCGGTCTCGGAGTTTCATTACTGTCAATGGTCATCCTGGACGGGAGCAGGTGCTGGTTTTGTGAGTTTTACCCTTGCTAGATCTGACCTTAGGCTTGGGCTCAATGTGACAGCCGAGGGGACTTTATTGCCGGTGACTACTGGACGGACGCTTCACATACCAATGATACCTACAGCCGCATGCTTGCCAGTCGGGCACTGGGCTGCGACTTACGGTGCGGAAGATCCAAGACTGATGTATACCGTATGTTTTAAGCTCGTTACGATATATCTGACAGCAGGACTCGGGGGCTCCAGCTCTGGTCTTTGGTCGGCTCTCAGATCGACACGATAAGTGCCGGAGCTTGTCCTTCATGTCAGACTTGCGCTACCACTCGGATGAGCTGGCGGATGCGATGAGTACTGCTTTCGAGGGTGGCCTAGGCCCCGGCGAGGCAGTGGAGCGGGAGATGGTTTGGGGAGGGAAACAGACCCTGGTAGAGAAGAACGTACGTCCGTCAAGTCGGTCTTTGATCGTGCTCATGCCAGTGGTCGCCGTTCTATCCCGGAGCTTCGCCGAACAGGACAGCAGTCTACCCACACGTGCACTACTCCTTGTTCCCTGACACTTCGCTGCAGCCGAGCTTCGTGGGGAGGCGAAACATCGACTACACCGAGATACCTAGAAACGAGCGATACGCGGATTGCGTCCACACAGCGCATCCAGAGCTACCAGGGCGGCGACTGCACCAAGCAACACCTCTCTACCGCCTCACTCTATGCAATAGACTGGATCCGCGCTGTCAGCCAAGCATACACAACACCGTATACCTTACTCTTGTCCATATTGAACTAAGACCACAGTATACGAAGTGAGTGCGACACAAGATATAGCTGATCAGATAGACTTTTTATCACGTACAATACCACAGCGCCGTACGAGCCGATAACGGTGGGACCCGGATTCCTAATGAGTAAGTGATCAATCGATTTTGTTAACGGATCATAGATGGATTGAACGATGTCACCGAGATTAGCTACGTTCTCGCGCTATCGCCACTTGTAGCCGGTCGCCCCACCGGTGTCACTACGAGATCCGTGGGTCCGCCCATAAATCCTGACCATTTCTTCCTCGATGACGATATACTGGTCACTATGGGCGTCAAAGACGTGACGATGGCGAGCAGTGTCATATCGGTCATGAGAGCTTTGGAAAGACATAAGCTGTGCGCAGACATCATGGATTGATGCCATAGTACTGTATCCATGCATCACACAATGGAGCTTGTACAGCAGCATATCGGCCGTATACACGGTGCTGGGTGGGCGGCATCTGATTAGGGGGCTGGAACCAAGAAACCTGCGGAAAGCCGAATTTCCAGTTTTCATCCATCTATATGTAGTATATAATCCTAGCAAACATTAAGACCATCGATCCAGCAGCCTGGATACCATTTCATGCCTAATTCAGTTCCGATTACTTTCCGTGTCTGTTCTTCGGTCCATTGGGGCTGCAATGCCCAAGGCTTCCCAGTACACAGAATCGCATCCATGGGAGCAAGCTTGTCGAGATTCTTGCCCGAGATTAGAAAATCCCGCGGCAATTTCTTGTGTCCATACGAGGGAACCTTCCCGTCATGATCAGCGATACGGTTGAAACCTGCCATGGTCTTGAACGATCGGAATACGGTCGGAGGAAGCTCGTTGTTCGTCCAATCCCAAAGAGTTTTCTGCCAATACCTCTGCGAGTCGTCACCGTATCGCCAAGGACCCAAGAGCTCGTGAAAACAAGCTACGAACGAGGCATACATACCCCAGCCGGAACCATTCGGTAATATACAGCCAGTCGTGTGATCTTTCTCCTCGGAGGCTGTTATTCTTCCGGAATAGTCGGCGTTGTTGGGGGCGCCGGGATACAGCCCGGCGCCAATCATCTCGTTGAGATCACCATTGTCGTAATTGATATTATGTCTTTTGTCTGCCCAGGCGAACCAACGTCGAATGAATGACCAACCTCCCGGGGAATTGTGCACAAAAAAAACGCAAGCACATACTTCATGGTTGAAGCGGTCATTGAAGATGACATCGACGCTGTCGTCTAGCCATTGACGCAGATCGACCTCGGAATCGCCCAGCAAGGTATCTGCATCGGTCGCAAAGACCCACTGGTGATATCGAAGGTATTTGGCTATGCTTCTATGGCGAGCCGTGAAGAAATGTCGGTCGTCGACGTAAAGTTGATGTTCGAGGAAGAAGGGAATGTTCCTTTGCGCACAATAACACGCCATCATAGTGAGCATGTCGCCATATTTTGCGATAGCATCAGGAGTCGCTACGACCACCCACGCGACGAGTGGAAGCGCAGTGACGTCGACCGAGTCATCGAACGGTGGTATAATATCGAGTCCTGGACCGCTTTGCGTGTATCTGCTGAACTTGCCCTCGCCGTTGAGAGTGACATTCGTGAGGATAGGGTAGGATATCATCTGAGCAGCATGAGTGCTCGAAGCTAGATTCAGCCAGGCTGGACTCTACTACTCACGAATTTGGCTGAATCCTAGCACAGCAAGAGCGGCCACCGCTGCAACGACAAAGCGGATGATCGAACGCCTTTCCACTGTCTGTACGAGTATCCTTCCTTGCACAGCCGAGCCACCGGTGAGTCTGTAAACCATGATTGAGCCGAGTGCTAGAGCGTAGCCTTCAAATTAGCTAGCTCTACATGACCACTAACCAAGCCCTTGTGACAACGAGATGACCGATCCAAACAACATCGTAGCCGCGCACAGCAACAGCACGTCTTTCACGACTCCGGAAAGTGTGAGGACGACACTGCCTGCGGCTTCGATGAGGTAAACGCCTGCAATGTTGAGTCCGAAAGCGACTGCGCCATTAAGAAGTAAATGTAGTGGGCCAATTTTGTTGAAGTCCCTATACGGTGCCATCCCCTCCATGACCGGTATACACGCAGCGATCAATCCGGCACAAAGCTGGTATTCAGTCAAGGCTTCAAGGCCCCAAGTTGAAATTTACCGGTGCGTATAGCGTGACGCTCTGCAGTGGTTTCACGTCTTTCAAGACCAATTCAATGGTCACAAGACGGCACGATTCCATCTGACGTCAGCCACAACACGCCCTGTTCACTCACCACAATCGCCACTATCTGACATATGAAGCCGAACGCCGATACGTTTATCTCTCCACTTGCCGCGACAGAACACCCAACAGACGTGAGGAATATCAAGACAAGGAGAAATCGACTGTACTGCTCGAGCCCAGCGATGAGCCGGATGATGAGTGTGAGGATGGGAATAAACGCCTGACATCAGTGTTTTCCGGCTATGGCGGCTCACCTTGAGCATTTGTACGAATGATACCGATAGATGTAGATAGGCGATATTGCTCAGCATCAAACTCGCGGCGAACAAGACCGCAAGCGGGATGATTCGCCGTGTGTAGGTGGTCCACTATAGGTCAGATGTGCCTGACAGCGGGACCCACTGTTACGTGAAATTTGTCCTTCTTGAAGAACTTGATACATTGAGTCGCAATTGTCTGTCTGAGCGAGATCTGCGTTTTAAACCTACTGCTACAAGCATGTGATATGCCGTGAGAGTGATGGGCTGAATCTTCAGCACTTGCACGTCCGCCTCAACTCACGTATGAGAACTTGAGCGTCGTGAAAATGAACTTGTTATACAATATTACACCTGCACTCAAGGTTATCTACCATTAGTCCCAAGTCAAATATGCCAGCAGCTCAAAAATGCTACCCAAATCGCTATCATCAGCCTGCATCATCTGGCAGACTCACGAATAATGACCACAGGAGGCAGCGTCCTCAAGGGCCTCTTGGACTTCTCGGTCCCCACAGCCGCCCTCTCAAGCAATGGTTCCACGACTAACCTGCGGTCGGACATATGTGAATGGAGCACGCAGATTATTCATATTCAAGTCAACCCACAAAATCGGGTACGGGAGACGACGATATTTCCAGATAATCGGGAGCGCTTTAGGTCCACGGGAAGCGCGAAAAAGGGGTTTGATGCCCTGATCTTTGTGCCTGAGCATCCAGTGGCGTGTCCTGCAGATTGTGGCTGAGATATCCATAATTGAGCGTCGCAACAACGAAGACCTGTCATTAAGCATCGTACCGAATGAGCATTCGTCTGAAGGCCTGGGCCACATTGTGCTTTTGCGCCGCAGTATTGCTGGGCTTACTGCAATGGAGCTTTCAGTAAGATCAAGCTAGATTCAAGCTAGATTTCACTGACAATGATAGTGACCATTTGCGTGTTTCGCGGTGGACTACGTCGGGCCCTTCGACCATTTACGGCCTCACCAATCCGGATATTGTGCTGCGAACGCCAGGGAGAAGTTTGGTGGATCAGACCGAAGATGCATTTGGTATGTACAGTGTGAGATCCTGCTC
>Ga0265798_10008811_pt1 | contig 12771 bp, 9 predicted proteins | sample P3T30metagenome_FD_192430 | JGI IMG/M metagenome (GOLD analysis project Ga0265798, IMG submission 192430) | Plant litter microbial communities from East Loma Ridge, Irvine, California - P3 T30 | ecosystem: Environmental > Terrestrial > Plant litter > Unclassified | place: USA: California...
GTCCGCGGTCATGCCTTTACTGGCATGAACGATCGAAGAACTGGAATATAAAACTCGAAAGGATTTACCATGCGTCACCGTCACGGCCTCCGTAAGCTGAACCGTACTTCGTCCCACCGCCTGGCCATGCTGCGCAACATGACCGTTTCGCTGCTGCGTCACGAAGCGATCAAGACCACCGTTCCGAAAGCAAAGGAACTGCGCAAAGTCGTCGAGCCGATCATCACCCTGGGCAAGAAAGACACCCTGGCAAACAAGCGTCTGGCATTCGCCCGCCTGCGCGACCGTGAGATCGTCCAGAAGCTGTTCGCTGACATCGGCCCGCGCTTCGCGAACCGCAACGGCGGCTACACCCGTATCCTGAAGATGGGCTTCCGCGTTGGCGACAATGCACCGATGGCCTACGTCGAGCTGACCGACCGTCCGGAAGTCGGCGTCGACGAAAACGCACCGACCGCCGAGTAATCGTCAGTCCATGCATGAAAAAACCAGGCCGCGTGCCTGGTTTTTTTTCGCCCGTGCATAGCCATCAAGCCGGGTGTACCATTCCCGTGCGTCAAACCAACACTTCCGCCCATGCTCAGATTCCTGCTTTCCCTGTTCGCCTGCCTCGTCCTGCTCGCGCCCGCCCACGCCGATGATGATTTCCTGCCGCCCGAGCAGGCGTTCAGGCTTTCGGCGCGTATGCTCGACCCGCAAACGGCCGAGGTCAGCTACGCGATCGCCGACGGCTACTACATGTACCGCGAGCGCTTCAAGTTCAGCGCCGCCGGCGTGCAGCTGGGCGAGCCGCAGATCCCGGCGGGCAAGATCAAATTCGACGAGACCTTCAACAAGGAGGTCGAGACCTACCACCACGGCGTCGTGATCCGCATCCCCGTGCAGGGCAGCGGGCCGTTCACGCTGAACGTCACCGGCCAGGGCTGCGCCGACAAGGGTCTTTGCTATCCGCCGCAGGACGCCAGCGTGCGCCTGGTGGCCGGCAACGGCGGCGGGGCAGGGCAGCCCTCGAACAGCGTGCCGCCGGGCCAGTCCGGCAGCGGCTCGCCGAGTGCGTCGCCGGCCGCCGAGGGCGCGCCCTCGTTCACGCTGCCGGGACAGCCGGCGCCGCCGGCGGCCAGCACCGGCACAGCCACAGCCACCGCCACCACATCCGCGCGCGCAGCCGAACCGGCCGGTGGACCCGCCGCCCCGCCCGCACCGGCAAACGCAGCCACGGCCACGGCAGCGCCAGCGGGCACCGCCGCGGCCCCTTCCGAGCTCTCCGGCATTGCCGCATTGCTGCAGGGCGGCCGGCTGCTCGCCATCGTCCCCGCCTTCATCCTGCTCGGCCTGGGCCTGGCTTTCACGCCCTGCGTGTTGCCGATGGTGCCGATCCTCTCGTCCATCATCGTCGGCGAGGGGAAAGAGATCGGCCGCGCGCGCGGCTTCGTTCTGTCGCTGGCGTATTCGCTCGGCATGGCGATCGTCTACACACTGCTGGGCGTGGCCGCCGGCCTGCTCGGCGAGGGCCTGGCGGCGGCACTGCAGAACCCCTGGGTGCTGGGCGCCTTCGGCCTGCTGATCGCGGCGATGTCGCTGTCGATGTTCGGCGTGTTCCAACTGCAGGTGCCGGCCGCGCTGCAGACCCGCCTGGCCGACGCCTCCGGGCGCCAGGCGTCCGGCAAGCTGGCCGGCGTATTCGTCATGGGTGCGATCTCGGCGCTGATCGTCGGTCCCTGCGTGGCTGCGCCGCTGGCCGGCGCCCTGGTCTATATCAGCCAGACCCGCGACGTGCTGGTCGGCGGCGCCGCCCTGTTCGCGATGGCGATCGGCATGAGCATTCCGCTGCTGCTGGTCGGCGTGTCGGCCGGCTCGCTGCTGCCGAAGGCCGGCATGTGGATGGAATCCGTGAAGCGCTTCTTCGGCGTGCTGATGCTGGCGATGGCACTGTGGATGATGGCGCCGGTGCTGCCGGGCCTGCTGCAGATGCTACTGTGGGCGGCGCTGCTGCTGGGCTACGGCTTCTACCTGCTCAAGGGCAGCGGCGCCGGCCGTCACTGGGCCGGCATGGCACTCGGCGCGGCCCTGGCCGTGCTCGGTGCGACCCAGCTGGTGGGCGTCGCCAGTGGCGCACGCGATCCGCTGGCACCGCTGGCCCGCTTCACTGGCGGCGCAGCAGCCCAGCCGCTGGCGTTCACGCGGATCAAAACCGTCGAGCAGCTCGACCAGGCGCTGGCCGCCACCAACGGCAAAACCGCCATGCTCGACTTCTACGCCGACTGGTGCGTGTCCTGCAAGGAGATGGAAAAGCTGACTTTCGTGGACCCGGCCGTGAAGGCAAAGCTGGCCGGCACCGTGCTGCTGCAGGTGGACGTGACCGCCAACGACGCGGCGGACCGCGCGATGCTGAAGCGCTTCGGCCTGTTCGGCCCGCCGGGGATCATCCTGTTCGACCGCAGCGGGCGCGAGATCGCGGACAGCCGCGTGATCGGCTACCAGGACAGTGCGAAATTCCTGGCTTCGCTGGGCAGGCTGCAGTAAGAAAAAGGGACGCCGCGGCGTCCCTTGTCACATCAGGTTGAGCGGGATCAGCCGCGGGCGGTATCGCCACGTTGCTGGCCGCCATGCTGCCAGCCGCCATGCCCGCCACCGTGGCGGCCAAAGCGCGACTGCATGCGGGCCGCTTTCTCGTCGAAGACCTTTTTCTGGTCCGGCGACAGCACCGAGTAGAAGCTGTTCAGGGCAGCCAGGCGCTGCTCCATGAAGGCCGTGCGTGCCTTCTGGCGCTCGATCATCTTCTGCGCACGTTCCGGCGCCGTCAGGCCGGCCAGGGCGGCGCGGCCGCCACGCTGGTGGTCGGCACGCTGCGCCGGCTTCATCGAGGCCACGAAGGCGTTCCAGGCGTTTTCCTGGGCCGGCGTGATCTTCAGCTCGTCATGCAGCTTGGCCACGCGCTCGGCGCGCTTCTGGGCACGCTTGGCGGCGAACTCGGCGTGCCTGGCCTGGCGTTCTTCCTTGCTCAGCTGCGTCTTCGGGTGATCGTCCGGCGTCCGGGTCTGGCTTTGTGCCTGGGCGCCCAGCATCGCGCCGCCCAGGGACAGCGCGGCCAGACCGGTGAGGAGGGTTTTGCGTAAGGTGTTCATCTCTTTTTTCCTAGTCAGGTTGGAGTGGCGGCTGCCACGGCGCCGTGCATCCATCGGCGGACTTCGGCGAACATCTCGCTGCACGGTGAGTTCATCATCGGTGAAAAGTGTAAGTGCAGCGTGTCCGCTGTCGCGCCCTTTGTATCAATTTGTTTCCCTATGCCATGTATATACACGCCGATACAAAGTGACTGTTCAGGGGGCGGGTAAGTCGGGATAATGGTGGAATGGATACTCCATCTACCATTCTGATCGTCGACGACGACCGCGATATCCGTTCGCTGCTGGCCGATTACCTGGAAGCGAATGGCTACCGTGCGCTGGCCGCTGCCGACGGCACGGCGATGTGGAAGACGCTGGACGAAGCGCGTCCCGACCTGATCGTGCTCGACCTGAACCTGCCCGGCGACGACGGCCTGACCCTATGCCGCAAGCTGCGCGCGACCTCGACCCTGCCGGTGATCATGCTCACCGCCCGCAACGAGCCGCTCGACCGCATCCTCGGCCTCGAGATGGGCGCCGACGACTACCTGCCCAAGCCCTTCGAGCCGCGCGAGCTGCTGGCGCGCATCCGCAGCGTGCTGCGCCGCAGCCATGCGATGCCGCCGAACTCGCAGGCCGAGAGCGTGCAGCAGATGAAATTCTCCGGCTGGACTCTGGACCTGACCGCGCGCCACCTCGTCAATCCGCAGGGCGTGGTCATCATGCTGTCGGGCGCCGAGTTCCGCCTGCTGCGCGTATTCCTCGAGCACCCGAACCGCGTGCTGAACCGCGACCAGCTGCTGAACCTGACCCAGGGCCGCGACGCCGATCCGTTCGACCGCTCGATCGACATCCAGATCAGCCGCCTGCGCCAGAAGCTGGGCGAGGACGCGCGCATGCCGCAGATTATCAAGACGGTCCGTAACGGCGGCTACGTGCTGGCCGGCCAGGTGAGTGTGGAGCCGAACGCGTGAAGGCATTCCTCGGCTCGATGACGGGCCGCGTGTTCGTTACCCTGCTGCTGGGTGTCCTGCTGACCGCCGCGCTGACCCAGCTGCTGGCCGATGCCGAGCGCCAGCGCGTGATCGACGAGTTCCGCGACCTGCATTCGCTCGACCGCGCCGAACAGCTGATCATGGCCACCGAGATCGTCCCCGAATCCGCGCGCGGCGCCTACCTGCAGGTGGCGAACCGCCCCGGCATGCGCCTCGAAGCGGTGCCGGCCGCCTTGCCGGCCCTGGCGCCGGCGCCGACCGAGTTCACGCAGTTGCTGGCGGCGCGCATGAACAAGTCGGCCGACAACAAGCCCTACCGCCTGCAGTCGCTGGCCGTGCGCCCGGCCGCCTGTGCGCTGGCGCGCGAGCAGCCGGTGGTGTTCGGCCTGCTGCGCATGAAGTGGCGCGGCACCTGCGAGAGCATCCTGGTGGGCCTGCGCGACGGTACGCCGCTGATCCTGTCGGTGCTGCCGCCGCGCTCGGCGACCTCGCCGGAACGGGCCGACTACCGCGGCACGATCGCGCTGCTGCTGGTCAGCATCGGCTTCCTGGCCTACCTGGTGGCACGCATGACGATCCGCCCGCTCAAGCAGCTGGCCCAGGCCGCGAAAGACCTCGGCAACGACATCAACCACCCGCCGCTGGACCTGACCGGCGCCGACGAGATCCGCCAGGCCAGCGCCGCCTTCAACGCGATGCAGGCGCGGATCCGCCAGTACATCTTCCAGCGCACCCAGATGCTGGCCGCGATCACGCACGACCTGCAGACGCCGCTGACGCGCATGCGCCTGCGCCTGGAAAAGGTCAGCGAACCGGAACTGCAGCAGCGCCTGATCGGCGACCTTTCCGCGATGCAGGCGATGGTGCGCGAAGGCCTGGACCTGGCGCGCAGCATGGACACCACCGAGACCATGCAGATGATGGACCTCGATTCGCTGCTGGATTCGGTGTGCGCCGACGCCGCCGACGCCAGCCAGCGCGTCACGCTCTCCGGCAGCGCCAACATGGCGATGCTGGGCCGCCCGCTCGACCTGCGGCGCTGCCTGGTCAACCTGATCGACAATGCCGTCAAGTACGGCCAGTCGGCCAAGGTAACGGTCGACCGCATCAACGGCGCCGCGCGCATCCGCATCCACGATGCCGGCCCCGGCATCCCGCAGGGCGAGCTGGCGCGCGTGTTCGATCCCTTCTACCGCGTCGAGACCTCGCGCTCGCGCGAATCGGGCGGCACTGGCCTGGGCCTGACGATCGCCCGCAACATCGCCGAGCAGCATGGCGGCAGCATCACGCTGGCGAACCATCCGGAAGGCGGCCTCGAAGCCACCCTCATGCTGCCGGGGTATTACCCGGGGAAGTAAGGGCGCTGTCATCCCAATGTGCGAAAATCTCCGCGGAGACCGTATGCCGACCGGCAGCACGTCATCCTCATCGAAACTATAAAAACGAAGCCGCCAGCAAAGGCGGCGCAGGGAGTGGAATGAAAAAGAATCATCTCGGACCCATCGTGGCCGCCGTCCTCATCATTGCCGGCGCGAGCGGCTGCAGCCAGGACAAGGAAGCTGCCGGCGCAGGCGGCCCGGGCGCCAAAGGGAAGGGCGGCCCGCCGCCCGCGGTCGTCAACGTGGTGGCGCCGCAGCGCCGCGACGTGCCGGTGGTCCAGCAGGCCAACGGTACCGTGACCCCGATCCGCACCGTCGACCTGCATCCGCAGACCACCGCCACCATCCGCCAGGTCCACATCAAGGAAGGCCAGTTCGTGAAGGCCGGCGAACTGCTGTTCTCGCTCGACGACCGCGCCGACCGCGCCAACCTCGACAAGGCCCAGGCCCAGGTCGAGCGCGACCGCGCCCAGCTGGCCGACCTCGAGCGCCAGTACAAGCGCAGCCAGGAGCTGTTCGCCCAGAAGTTCATCGCCCAGAGCGCGGTCGACACGCTGAAGGCCCAGGTCGACCAGGCCAGGGCGACCCTGCAGTCGGACAGCGCCGCGGTGCGCGCGGCCGGCGTGACGACCAGCTACACCACGATCCGCGCGCCGATGTCCGGCCGCGTCGGCGGCATCGCCGTCTACCCCGGCAGCCTGGTGCAGCCGACGACCTCCCTTACCACGGTCACCCAGCTGGATCCGATCACGATCGCCTTCACGCTGCCGGAGTCGAGCCTGCCGGCCCTGCTGGCGGCGCAACGAAGCGGCAAGATCGCCGTCGAAGCGACTCCGGGCGCCGGCATGAAGCCGGTCACCGGCACCCTGAGCTTCATCGACAACACCGTCGACCCGGCCGCCGGCACCATCAAGGTCAAGGCCGAATTCGACAACCGCGACACCACGCTGTGGCCGGGCCAGTACGTCGGCACGAAAGTGACCGTGCAGACCATCAAGGATGCCGTCGTGGTGCCGCAGAACGCGATCATCACCAACGCCCAGGGCACCTTCGTCTACGTGCTCGACAAGGACCATTCGGCGAAGCAGGTGCCGGTGCAGCGCCTGTACGGCGCCGGCGTCGACGCCGCCGTCAGCGGCCTGACCGGCAACGAGCAGATCATCACCGAGGGCAAGCAGAACGTGCGCCCGGGCGGCAAGGTGCGCCTGGCGTCCGAGGTCGAGAAGGGCGGCAAAAAAGGCGGTCCCGCATGAGCATCTCGGAACTCTGCATCCGCCGGCCGGTCATGGTCGTGCTGCTGTCGATCAGCCTGATCCTGGTCGGCGTGCTGGCCTACATGCACATCCCGGTCGCGGCACTGCCCAGCTATAACACCCCGGTCATCAACGTCAACGCCAACCTGTCGGGCGCGAGCCCGGAGATCATGGCCTCGTCGGTGGCGCTGCCGCTCGAGAAGCAGTTCTCGACGATTGCCGGCATCAACCTGATCACCTCGACCAGCACCCAGGGCAATACCTCGCTGACGCTGGAGTTCGACACCTCGATCGACGTCAACAAGGCCGCGGTCGACGTCCAGGCCGCGCTGCTGGCGGCCCAGCGCCAGCTGCCGCAGGAAATGACGGACCTGCCGTCCTACCGCAAGGTCAACCCGGCCGACGCGCCGGTGCTGTTCATGACCATGACCTCGCCGTCGATGAACCTGTCGGAGCTGAACGACTACGCCGAGAACCTGGTGTCGCCGGCCATCTCGACCCTGCCGGGCGTGGCTCAGGTGCAGGTCAACGGCGGCAAGAAGTTCGCGGTGCGCGTGCGCGCCAAGACCGACCTGATGAACGCGCGTAACCTGACGATGGACGAGCTGGCGGCGTCGCTGCGCACGGCCAACTCGAACGCCGCGCTCGGCGTCCTGGACGGCCCGCAGCAGACACTGACCATCCAGGGCCCGCCGCAGATGATGAAGGCGGCCGACTTCGCCGAACTGATCGTCGCTTCCCGCGACGGCCAGCCGGTGCGCCTGAAGGACGTCGCCACCGTCGAGGACAGCTACCAGTCGACCAAGGCCTACGGCGCCTACAACGGGGAGCGCGCGATCGTGCTGCTGGTGCAGCGCCAGCCGGACGCCAACACCGTCGCCGTGGTCGACCACGTCCGCAAGCTGCTGCCGCGTTTCCAGTCGCAGCTGCCGGCTTCCATCAAGATCAACCTCGTCAACGACCGCTCGGTCTCGATCCGCGAAGCGCTGCACGACGTGAACTTCACGCTGGCACTGACCGTGGGCCTGGTGGTGCTGGTGATCTTCCTGTTCCTGCACCGCCTGTCGGCGACCTTCATCCCGGCGGTCACGATGCCGATCTCGCTGCTGGGGGCGCTGTCGCTGCTGTACGCGCTGGGCTACAGCCTGGACAACATCTCGCTGCTCGGCATCACGCTGGCGGTGGGCCTGGTGGTCGACGACGCGATCGTGGTGCTGGAGAACATCGTGCGCCACATCGAGATGGGCAAGAAGCCGCTGCGCGCCGCGCTGGAAGGCTCGAGCGAGATGGGTTTCACCATCATCTCGATCTCGGTGTCGCTGATCGCGGTGTTCATCCCGATCTTCTTCATGCCGGGCGTGATCGGCCTGCTGTTCCACGAATTCGCGGTGATCGTCGGCCTGGCGATCCTGGTGTCGGCGGTGGTGTCGCTGACCCTGGTGCCGATGCTGGCCTCGCGCCTGCTCCCGGCGCACGGACACGACCACACCGAAGAGAAGAGCTTCATCGGCCGCCACTTCGAGCGCGCCTTCACCAGGGTCCGCAACGGCTACGAGAAGACGCTCGACCTGGCGCTCAAGTTCCGCTTCGTGGTGCTCCTGATCGCCTTCGGCACCTTCGCGCTGACCGTGCTGATGTACACGACCATCCCGAAGGGCTTCTTCCCGGAAGAAGACATCGGCCAGCTGCGCGTGAGCACCGAAGCCGCCGAAGACATCTCGTCCAGCGCGATGCAGGAGCTGCACGCGCGCGTGGCGGCCACGATCCAGGCCGACCCGGCGGTGCAGGACACCACCGCCTTCTCGGGCGGCGGCAATGGCGGCCGCATGTTCGTGGTGCTGAAGCCGCGCGACCAGCGCGACAAGATGCCGCAGGTGATGGAGCGCCTGAGGAAGAGCACCCGCAAGATCGCCGGCATCAATGTCTACATGTCGCCGGTGCAGAACCTGCAGCTGGGCGGCCGCCAGTCCAAGAGCCGCTACCAGTACACGCTGCAGAGCGTGTCGGGCGCGGACATCAGCCACTGGGCCAACGAGTTCCAGGAACGCATGCGCAACAACCCGCTGTTCCGCGACGTCACCAGCGACACCCAGGAGAAGGGCCTGCAGGCGACCCTCGACATCGACCGCGACAAGGCCAACCTGCTGGGCGTGCAGCTCGGCGACGTGCGCACCGCGCTGTACGCGGCCTTCGGCGAGCGCCAGGTCTCGACCATCTACTCGACCGCGGCCAGCTACTACGTGATCCTGGAGACGGCCAACGAAGACCGCCAGTTCGAAGACGCGCTGTCGCGCCTGTCGGTGCGCAGCAAGACCGGCCAGCTGGTGCAGCTGTCCAGCCTGGCCATCGTGAAGCGCACGGTCGGTCCGATCGCCGTCAACCACCAGGGCCAGCTGCAGGCGATCACGCTGTCCTTCAACCTGGCGCCGGATGCGCCGCTGGGCGACGCCACCGAGGCGATCGAGCAGATGGGTCGCGACATGAAGCTGCCGGCTTCGATCATCACGAAATATGGCGGGGATGCCGCGGTGTTCCAGGACTCGCAGTCGAGCCAGCTGATCCTGATCATCGCGGCCGTCGGCGTGATCTACGTGCTGCTGGGCGTGCTGTACGAGAGCTTCATCCACCCGATCACGATCCTGGCCGGCCTGCCGTCGGCGGCCGTGGGGGCGCTGCTGACCCTGCGCCTGTTCAACATGGACCTGACCATGATCGCCATGATCGGCATCCTGATGCTGATCGGTATCGTCAAGAAGAACGCGATCATGATGATCGACTTCGCGCTGGACGCGCAGCGCAACCAGGGCATGAGCCCGGAAAAGGCGATCCGCGAAGCGTGTATCCTGCGCTTCCGTCCGATCATGATGACGACCCTGGCCGCGCTGATGGGCGCGCTGCCGATCGCCCTCGGCCTGGGCGCCGGCGCCGAGCTGCGCCAGCCGCTGGGCCTGGCGGTGTGCGGCGGCCTGATCTTCTCGCAGGTCATCACGCTGTACATCACCCCGGTGATCTACCTGTACCTCGACAAGTACAGCGGCAAGGGCCCGATGACCGACGAGCACCTGGCGACGCTGGAGGCCCAGCATCCGCATGAGGCGCCGAAGGTGGTTTTGACCAAGGCAGCCTGATTCATGAACGTGGGCTCGGTGAGCCCACCCTACGATCGTTGTAGGATGGGCACCCCGTGCCACGCTGCCCACCAATCGACCATTCGTTGTCGTGTAACGGATACATTCTGTAACAACCATCAATTCCGTCAGCTTGTAAGCTGTTAGCGAAGGTCCAACAAACGTGGGCGCCTTACCCAAAACAGGTTAGACTTCGGCCTTTGGACCATCCTTTGCTACTTCGCGGAAAGCTGCACAACCATCTTGCGTGACCATTCCCACATTCCCATGGAAGACAGCGATGTCTGCGCACATTGCGGCCAGCCGCTGCCCGGACGGGAAGTGGTGACTTACGGCGAACGCAAACCGAACCGCACCGGCCTGATCGTCACGGTCGGCCTGCACCTGCTGCTGGTGGCGCTCTACCTGTTCCAGCCGAAGATCGAAAAGCATGCGCCGCCCAAGCGGGGGGAGGCCATCGTCTGGTTGCCGCCAGTAAAGCCGAACAAGCCGACCCCACAGGCCGCCGAGCCGGCACCCAAGCAGACTGCCAGCACCGCGCTGCCGAAACCGAAATTCCTGCCACCACCACCGGTCACCATCCAGCGCCTGCCGGACACGATCACGCTGCCGAACGAAAAGCCGGTCGAGCCGCCGAAGCCGAAGGAAGAGACCAAGCTGCAGCCGGACGAAACCGACATGGCGGCCTACATCGAGAAGCGCCGCCAGGCGCGCGGCGCGCGCAGCGAGCAGCCGGCCGAGGAAAGCGATGCCCAGCGGGGCATGCGCAACGCCCTGGCCAACATCGCCGCCATCAATGGCCGCGGCGGCCAGGACCCGAACGAGACCGGCGGCGTGTTCAGCGTCACCAACAAGACTTTCAGCCGGGCGGACGTGAAATTCCGCGGCTGGAACCCGAACTTCAAGCGGCGCTGGCTGACGGCGGTGTCGGTGGAACGCGGCAGCTACCCGGACATCGAGACGGCCATCGTCAAGAAGATGATCGAGCTGATCCGCAAGGAAAAGAGCGGCGACTTCGAATGGGATTCGCACCGCCTGAACAAGGTGCTGACCCTGTCGGCGCGGCCGCAGGACGAGCAGGAACTGACGGACTTCCTGTACAAGGAAATGTTCCCGGACTACAAACCGCCGAAATAGCGACGACGAAAAAAAACCGCACCGAAGTGCGGTTTTTTTATTGCCCGAGCAGACTGGAGTCAGGCCATCGCCTTCAGCCTGCGCGCCACATCCAGCGCAAAATAGGTCAGCACGCCATCGGCGCCCGCGCGCTTGAACGACATCATGGTTTCCAGGACGATCTTGTCCGGATCCAGCCAGCCGTTCTGGAAAGCGGCCTGCAGCATCGCGTATTCGCCGCTGACCTGGTAAGCAAAGGTCGGCACCTTGAACTCGTCTTTGACCCGGCGCACCACGTCCAGGTAGGGCATGCCGGGCTTGACCATCACCATGTCGGCGCCTTCGGCGATGTCGAGCGCCACTTCGCGCAGCGCTTCGTCGCTGTTGGCCGGGTCCATCTGGTAGGTGTTCTTGTCGGCCTTGCCGAGGTTGGCGCTGGAGCCGACCGCGTCGCGGAAGGGACCGTAGTAGCCCGAGGCGTACTTGGCCGAGTAGGCCATGATGCGGGTGTGGATCAGCTTGCGTTCTTCGAGCGCCATGCGGATCGCGCCGATGCGGCCGTCCATCATGTCCGACGGCGCGACGATGTCGACGCCGGCGTCGGCCTGGGTCAGCGCCTGGCGGGTCAACATCTCGATGGTGCGTTCGTTGACGATGTAGCCGTTTTCGTCCGGGATGCCATCCTGGCCGTGGGTCGTGTACGGGTCGAGCGCGACGTCGGTCATGAGGCCCAGTTGCGGGAAGTGGCGCTTCAGTTCGGCCACCGCGCGCGGCACCAGGCCGTCCGGATTGGCGGCTTCCTCGCCGTCGTAGGTCTTGAGGGACTGGTCGACCACCGGGAACAGCGCCAGTGCCGGGATCCCGAGCGCCACGCATTCTTCCGCCACCTTCAGCAGCAGGTCGACCGAGACGCGCTCCACGCCCGGCATCGATGCCACCTGCTGGCGCTGGTTCTGGCCGTCGAGGATGAACACCGGGTAGATCAGGTCGGACGCGGTGACGGTGTTCTCGCGCATCAGGGCGCGCGAGAACGGGTCGCGGCGCATGCGGCGCATGCGCACGGCGGGGTACTGGGATGGCGTGATGATCGGCATGTCGTGTTCCTTGTAAAGGTTCAGAGCGGGGCGTCCTGCGCGTCGTCGTCTTCGGCTTCGTCGTCTTGCAGGCCCAGCAGTTCGATGATCTTGTCGTTGGCCTCGTCGATGCCCACGCGCTTCAGGGCCGAGAACAGCTGCACGGTGAAGGGGAAGCCCTTGCCTTCCTCGTCGACGTAGCTGTCCAGCACCTGCTGCGCCTGGCGCAGGGCGTTGGTCGCTTCATTGCGGTTCAGCTTGTCGACCTTGGTCAGGATGCAGTGGATCGGCTTGCCGGTCGGGGCAAACCATTCCAGCATCTGGATATCGAGCTCGGTGAACGGGCGGCGCGAGTCCATGATCAGGACCAGGGCCACCAGTTGGTCGCGGCGCTGCACGTAGTCGCCGAGCAGCCGCTGCCAGTGCAGCTTGGCGTCGCCCGAGACTTCCGCATAGCCGTAGCCCGGCAGGTCGACCAGCAGGGCGCGGATCTCGTCGACATTGGTCGGGTCCTTGCGGTGCATGGCCACGTGGGCGCCGCCGATCGAGAAGTAATTGATGTGCTGGGTACGGCCCGGCGTCTTGGACGCGAAGGCGAGGCCCTTCTGGTTGGTCAGGATGTTGATCGCCGTCGATTTGCCCGCATTGGACCGGCCGGCGAAGGCGATTTCCGGCACCTGCGTATCGGGAAGATCCCGCAGCTGGTTGACGGTCGTGAAA
>Ga0265798_10008812_pt1 | contig 12770 bp, 11 predicted proteins | sample P3T30metagenome_FD_192430 | JGI IMG/M metagenome (GOLD analysis project Ga0265798, IMG submission 192430) | Plant litter microbial communities from East Loma Ridge, Irvine, California - P3 T30 | ecosystem: Environmental > Terrestrial > Plant litter > Unclassified | place: USA: California...
TGCTTCGGGTCGGGGATGACGAAGTCCATGATGGTGGTGGTGCCGCCCGCCAGGCCGGCCGCGGTGCCGGTGTAGAAGTCGTCCATCGTCACCGTGCCCATGAAGGGCAGCTGCATGTGGGTGTGGGTGTCGATCCCGCCCGGCATCACGTACTGGCCGCCGGCGTCGATGACCGTGGCGTTGGCCGGGGCGTCAAGGTTTTCCCCCACCGCCACCACCTTGTCTCCGAAGCACAGCACGTCGGCGCGGAATGCGCGGTCCGCGTTCACCACGGTGCCTCCACGGATCATCGTCGTCATCAAGTTCTCCTCTCTAGGTGTGCTTAGGCGCCAGCGCAGGCACGCGCTGGCCTTTCATCATGGCGCCATAGACCACGGCCGCGATGGCCAGGCCGACGAACCATGCGTAGGTATAGATCGTCCTGAAGGTCTCGCCCACGTCCGGGAATGCGCTCGGGAAGGCCGCGTTCATGAAGCCCGGGATGTTGGGCAGCACGCCCGCCACGAAAGCGACGATGGCGGCCGGGTTCCAGCCGCCGCGATAGGCATAGATGCCCTCGATGCGGTACAGCTGGGCGACGTCGAGCCGGGTGCGGCGCACCATGTAGTAGTCGACCATCAGGATGCCGGCGATGGGCCCCAGCAGCGCCGAATAGCCGACCAGCCATGTGAAGATGTAGTTCTGGGTGCTCTCCAGTATCTTCCAGGGCATCATGGCCAGCGCGATGCCGGCGGTGATGTAGCCGCCCGTACGATACGAGATCCGCTTCGGCGACAGCGCGGAAAAATCGTAGGCCGGGCCGACCAGGTTGGCGGCCAGGTTGACGCTCGCCGTGTCGATCAGCAGGATGATCAGGGCCACCAGCACCGCGATGCCGGTCATGCGGCTGGCCACGTCGACCGGGTCCCACAGCGCCTTGCCATACAGGACGATGGTGGCCGAGGTGACGGTGACGGCCAGCGCCGCCAGCAGCGCCATGGGCAGCGGCAGGCCGAGGCTCTGGCCGATCACCTGGTCGCGCTGGGTGGTGGCGAAGCGGGTGAAGTCGGGGATGTTCAGTGCGAGCGTGGCCCAGTAGCCGATCATGGCGGTGAGCGAGGGCCAGAATACGGACCAGAACAGGCCGGCCTTGGGGCCGCCTTCGACAAACGCCGAGGGTTGCGCCAGCAGCGGGCCGAAGCCGCCGACCTTGTCGTAGACCCACCAGAGCAGCAGGAAGCAGATCGCGATCTTCAGGGGCGCGGTATAGGTTTCCAGCTTCCTGATCGACTCCATGCCGTGCACGATGAAGTACATCTGGATCGCCCAGAAGCCGAGGAAGCAGGCCAGCTGGCCGAGGTTGATGCCCAGGCCCGGCAGCGGCTCGCCGCCGATCGGCGCGCCCAGCATCACGCCCAGCAAGGTATAGATCATGCTGCCGCCGAACCAGGTCTGGATGCCGTACCAGCCGCAGGCGACGATCGCGCGCATGAAGGCGGGCAGGCGCGCGCCGCGGGTGCCGAAGGAGGCGCGCGCCAGCACGGCGTAGGGAATGCCGTACTTGGTGCCGGCGTGGCCGATCAGCAGCATCGGCGCCAGCACGATCACATTGGCGAAGAAGACCGTCAGCACCGCCTGCCAGGCCGACATCCCGCTCTCGATCAGGCTGGACGCCAGCATGTAGGCGGGGATGCTGATCACCATGCCGACCCAGAGGGCGGCGAAGTGGTACCAGCGCCAGGTGCGCTGCGCTTGCGTGGTGGGGGCCAGGTCGTGGTTCCAGAGCTCTAGGCTGGCGTTGTCGTTGGTGGTCACGGTCGGACTCTCCTGGTCGATGGCAAATGTTGCGACCGAGTGTAGCGCAATGTCATGCGGCCCTGGGGTTACGCGGATCCTGCGTCCAGTTCATATAAGGTTTGCTGGTCTCCTGCGGCACCATGGTGATGCAGGCCTCGACCGGACAGGTGATCTCGCACAGGTTGCAGCCCACGCATTCGTCGCGGATCACCTCGAAACGCCGCCCGCCCGTCGCGTCCACCCCGAAGCCGATGGCCTGGTGGGAGGTGTCTTCGCAGGCCACGTAACACTTGCCGCATTTGATGCACTTGTCCTGGTCGATGTGGGCGATGACCTGGTAGTTCATATCCAGGTATTTCCAGTCGGTGGTGTTGCCCACCGCCTTGCGCGAGAAAGCGGCAATGTTGGCGTAGCCCTGCGTATCCATCCAGCGCGACAGCCCGTCCTTCATCTCCTCGACGATGCGGAAGCCGTGCAGCATCGCGGCGGTACACACTTGCACGCAGCCGGCGCCGAGCGCGATGAACTCGGCCGCGTCGCGCCAGTTGCCGATGCCGCCGATGCCCGAAATCGGCAGGCGCGACGTCATGGGATCGCGCGCGATCTCGGCCACCATGTTCAGCGCGATCGGTTTGACTGCCGAACCGCAGTAGCCGCCGTGGGTGCTGGCGCCGCCCACGATGGGATAGGCCACCATGCGGTCGAGGTCGAGGTGGGTGATGGAATTGACCGTGTTGATCAGCGAGACCGCATCCGCCCCGCCCGCCAGCGCCGCGCGTGCGGGATGGCGCACGTCGGTAATGTTCGGGGTGAGCTTGACGATGACGGGCAGGCGCGTGTGCTTCTTGCACCAGCTGGTGACCAGTTTCACGTACTCCGGCACCTGGCCCACGGCCGCACCCATGCCGCGTTCGGGCATGCCGTGCGGGCAGCCGAAATTGAGTTCGATGCCGTCGGCGCCGGTCGCCTCCACCAGCGGCAGGATCGCCGCCCATGGCGCTTCCTCGCAGGGCAGCATCAGCGACACGATCATGGCGCGGTCCGGCCAGTCCCTTTTCACCTGGGCGATCTCACGCAGGTTGATTTCGAGGCTGCGGTCGGTGATCAGCTCGATGTTGTTGAAGCCGATGACCTCGCGGTTCTTGCCGTAGTGGGCCGAATAGCGCGAGGAGACGTTCACCGCCGGCGGATCTTCGCCCAGCGTCTTCCACACCACCCCGCCCCAGCCGGCTTCGAAGGCGCGCACCACGTTGTACGCCTTGTCGGTCGGCGGCGCGGAGGCCAGCCAGAACGGGTTCGGGCTCTTGATGCCGCAGAAATCGATGCTCAGGTCGGCCATGCTGCCTCCGTGCGGGTTTGGATGTCTGCGTGGATGGCGAGCGCCGCCAGCTTGCCGTGCTGGACCGCCTGCACCGTCAGGTCCTGTCCCGGCGCGATACAGTCGCCACCGGCGTAGATGCCGGGGATGGCGGTGCGGAACTGCGCGTCGACCCGGATCCGGTCGCCTTCGCGCACCAGAGCGTCGCCGAGCCCGTCCTCGCACATGCCCTGGCCGATGGCCTTGAACACGGCATCGGCCGCGATCTCCACAAAAGCGCCGGTCCGCAGCAGCCGACCCTCTTCCATGCGGGTCTGCTCGAAGCGCATGCCGGCCACCCGGCCTTCCGCATCGAGCAGCACTTCGAGCGGCGCGGCCCAGGTGCGGATGCGTACAAAATTCGCCTTGGCGATCTCGATCTCGTGGCCGGTCGCGCTCATCGCTTCCAGGCCGCGGCGGTAGACCAGGGTCACGTCCTCGGCGCCCAGGCGCTTGATCTGCACCGCCATGTCGACCGCCGTGTTGCCGGCGCCGATGACGACGGCGCGCCGCGGCACCGGCAGCCGCGATAAATCATCCGCCTGGCGCAGCGCGGCGATGTAATCGGTGGCGGCCAAAAGACCCGGCGCATCCTCGCCGGTGAGGCCGAGCGCCCGGCTGGCGCCGAGACCCAGGCCGAGGAAGACCGCGTCGTAGCGCGTGTGCAGGTTGGCGAGAACCAGGTTCTCGCCGAGCCGACAGCCGTACTCGATATGGATGCCGCCGATCGCCATCAGGAACGCGACTTCACCCTGCGCGAAGTCGCCGGGCAGCTTGTACTTGGCGATGCCGTATTCATTCAGGCCACCTGCCTTTTCGCGCGCTTCGTACACGACGACGTCGTTGCCCAGCATCGCCAGGCGGTGCGCGCAGGATAGGCCGGCCGGGCCGGCGCCGACCACCGCGATGGTCTTGCCGGTCGCCGGCGCACGCACGAAAGGATGGCCGGCAAACTGCGCGTTGTCGAGCGCGTAACGCTGCAGCAGCCCGATACGCACCGGGTTCTGTTCAACCGGGTTGTTGCGCACGCAGGACTGTTCGCACAGGATCTCGGTCGGGCACACCCGCGCGCAGCTGCCCCCGAAGATGTTCGCCTTCAGGATGCCGTAGGCGGCGCCGTCGATATTGTCGTCCTGGATGTTGCGGATGAAGCCGGCGACGTCGATGCCGGTCGGGCAGGCGTTCATGCAGGGCGCGTCGTAGCAGTAGAGGCAGCGCGCCGCTTCCAGTGCGGCCTGGCGCGCACTGAGGGGCGGCGCCAGGTCGGTGAATTGCGCAGCCAGTTCGCCGTTCGACCCCGCCGCCGGGGGCAGGTGCTGGAGTGATTCGATCATGGACATCCCTTCTTTTTGTTGGACGACGACCGTGCTGCTGCGAGAACCCCTATTTCATCTGCGGGAAGGCGAACTGCGGCCCGCTGCTCGCCGTATCCGGCCAGCGCTCCATCACCGCCTTGTGGCGGGTATAGAAGCGCACCCCTTCCGGCCCGTAGGCGTGGTGGTCGCCGAACAGGCTGCGCTTCCAGCCACCGAAGCTGTTGAAGGCCATCGGCACCGGCAGCGGAACGTTCACTCCCACCATGCCGACCTCGATCTGGCGCACGAACTCGCGCGCCACACCGCCGTCGCGGGTAAAGATGGCGACGCCGTTGCCGTATTCGTTGGCGTTGATGAGTTCCACCGCGCTGCCCACGTCCGGCAGGCGCACCACGCATAGCACCGGGCCGAAGATCTCTTCGCGGTAGATCGCCATGTCGGGCGTGACGTGGTCGAACAGGGTGCCACCCACAAAGAAGCCGTTCGGGCTGCCGTCGACGCGGTAGTCGCGCCCGTCCACGACGAGGGTCGCGCCCTGCTCCACGCCTTGTCCGATCAGGCGCTCGATGCGTTCCTTGGCCGCGCGCGTGACCACCGGCCCCATCTCCATGCCGGCCGCCATGCCGTCGCCGACTTTCAATGTGGCCGTGCGCTCGGCCAGGGCTGCCACCAATGCGTCGGCGGCGTCGCCGATGGCTACCGCCACCGAGATCGCCATGCAGCGCTCACCGGCCGAACCGTAGGCGGCGCCAATCAGGGCGTCCACCGCCATGCCCATGTCGGCGTCCGGCATCACCACCATGTGGTTCTTGGCGCCACCCAGCGCCTGCACCCGCTTGCCGCTTGCCGAGCCTTTGGCGTAGATGTATTCGGCGATCGGGGTCGAGCCGACGAAGCTGATCGCCTGGATGTCGCGGTGCTCCAGCAGCGCATCGACAGCCACCTTGTCGCCCTGCACCACGTTGAAGACACCCTCCGGCAAGCCGGCCTCCTGCAGCAGGCGCGCGTGCAGCAGCGAGGCCGACGGGTCGCGCTCGGAAGGTTTGAGAACGAAGGTATTCCCGCACGCGATCGCGACCGGGAACATCCACATCGGGACCATCACCGGGAAGTTGAAGGGCGTGATCCCGGCCACCACGCCGAGCGGCTGGCGCATCGACCAGGCGTCGATGCCGCGCGCGATCTGGTCGGTGAATTCGCCCTTGAGCAGCTGCGGGATGCCGACCGCGAACTCGACCACCTCGAAGCCGCGCGCGACTTCGCCTTGCGCGTCCGCGAAGGTCTTGCCATGCTCGCGCACCACCAGCGCCGCGAACTCGTCGACGTGCTGCTGGCACAGCTGCAGGTATTTGAAGAGGATGCGGGCGCGCGCCAGCGGCGGCGTGGCGGCCCACGATGGGAAGGCCGCGTGCGCGGCCCGCACCGCAGCGTCGACGTCTGCGGAATCAGCCAGGGCGACCTGCGCGCACGGTTCGCCGCGCGCCGGGTTGTAAACATCGGCCCGGCGCGCGCCGTCGGTCTGTACCAGGCGGCCGTTGATGAAGTGCGAAATGAGTTCCATTGCTTAATCCAGGTTTTTCAGGATGGTGGCCAGCTTGCCGAACAGTTCGTCGATGTGCTGCTTGTCGAGGATGAGCGGCGGCGACAGCGCGATGATGTCGCCCGTCACGCGGATCAGGATGCCGTCCGCGAAGGCCTGCTTGAAGGCGGCGAAGGCGCGCGCGCCCGGTTTGCCGGCGATGGGTTCCAGCTCGATGCCGGCAACCAGGCCGATCGAGCGCAGGTCGATCACGTGCGGCAGGCCACGCAGTGAATGCAGCGCATCCTCGAAGTAAGCCTGCTGCGCACTAGCGTTCTCGATGACGCCCTCCTCGCGGAACACCTGCAAGGTGGCCAGGCCGGCGGCGCAGGCCAGCGGGTGGCCGGAATAGGTATAGCCGTGGAACAGCTCAATCCCCGCCGGCGCATCCATGAAGGCGTCGTGGATGAAGCGCTTGGAAAACACCGCGCCCATCGGCACCACGCCGTTGGTAATGCCCTTCGCGGTCGTCATCATGTCCGGCTCGACGCCGAAGTAATCGCTGGCGAACGGCGTGGTGAGCCTGCCGAAACCAGTGATGACTTCGTCGAAGATCAGCAGGATGCCGTGCTTGTCGCAGATCTCGCGCAGGCGCTTCAGGTAACCCTTGGGCGGCACCAGCACGCCGGTGGAGCCGGACACCGGCTCAATGATCACGGCGGCGATGGTGGAAGCGTCGTGCAAAGTGACCAGGCGTTCCAGTTCGTCCGCCAGCTCGACGCCGAAATCCGGCTCGCCGCGCGAGAACGCGTTTTCGAGCAGGTTGTGCGTGTGCGGCAGGTGGTCGACACCGGGCAGCAGCGGGCCGAAGCTCTTGCGGTTGTTGCCGATGCCGCCCACCGACAGGCCACCGAAGCCCACGCCGTGGTAGCCGCGTTCGCGGCCGATCAGCCGGGTGCGCCCGCCCTCGCCGCGCGCCCGGTGGTAGGCCAGCGCCATCTTGAGCGCGGTGTCCACCGCCTCCGAACCGGAGTTGGTATAGAAGACGTGGCCGAACTTGTGGCCGGTGTATTCCATCAGCTGCTCGGCCAGCTCGAAGGCGGCCGGGTGGCCCATCTGGAAGGTCGGCGCGAAGTCGAGCTGGCCGACCATCTCGCTCACCGCTTGCGTGATGCGCGGCTGGGCGTGGCCGCAGGGGACGCACCAGAGGCCGGCCGTGCCGTCGAGGATACGGTTACCGTCGACGTCCTTGTAATACATGCCTTCGGCGGAGACCAGCAGGCGCGGGTTGGCCTTGAAGTCGCGGTTGTTGGTGAAGGGCATCCAGAATGCGGACATCGCGCTGGGCCGGGATTCGTTCATGGTCGCTCCGAAAATTTTTTACCAGTTGGCAAAATATTGATGAATAATAGTCAGCAAGGCAACACCGGCACAGATACACCAGGGTAATAACAGGCCAACCGTACAGGCGCCACGACCTGTACAGTGCGAGCCCCTTTGGCGGAGCGGTGATGGAACAGGCTGTTTTGACAGAAGAGTTTCCTTGTGAAAAGCCAACGATGGCGTCCGCCAAGGTATGGCCGGCATTGCCTATCGACAAAACCAAGCGCGGTAGTTTGGTGGAGCAAATTGTCCTGGCCATCTCCGCGATGGTAAACGAGCGCCAGCTCGGTGCCGGCACGAAAATGCCTTCAGTTAGACAATTCGCAAAATGCAATGGCGTCAGCACATTCACCGTCGTCGAAGCCTACGAGCGCCTGCACCAGCTCGGCCTGCTCTCTGCGCGCCGCGGCGCCGGCTTTTTCGTGGCCCGCAGCATGGTGCCGGCCGCCTGCCCGGCGCAAGCGGCGCCCGGCCTGCAATCCGAGATCGACGCCCTCGCCCCCGAACTGTACTCTGGCCAGCAGGAAGCGCTGCCGGTCGGCGCCGGCTGGCTGCCGCCGGAGTGGTATGGCGAGACCACCATCCTGGACGCGGTGCGCCACGCCATGAAAATCCCGGCCGGCCGCCTGCGCGGCTACGGCCATCCGCTCGGTCTGCCGGCCCTGCGCCTGCAGCTGGCCACCAGCTTCAGCGCCGAGCTGTTCCCCGTCGAACCGGACCAGGTGCTGCTGACCCACGGCGCCACCCACGCCTTCGACCTGATCCTGCGCACCCTGGCGCGGCCCGGCGACGTGGTGCTGGTCGAGGACCCGGGCTACGGCAACCTGCTGTCGCTGATCCGCCACCATGGCTGCGTCCCGGTCGGCATTCGCCGCACGGACGCAGGACTGGACATGGAGGAGCTGGCGCGCCAGGCCGCCGTGCTGCAGCCGAAACTCATGTTCGTCAACACGGTGCTGCAGAATCCTCTCGGCGCCTCGCTCACGCAGGCGCAGGCGCACCGGCTCCTGGGCCTGGCCGAGCAGTTCGATTTCTGGCTGGTGGAAGACGACATCTACCGCGAACTGGCCGCGCCCAGCGACGCCTCGCTGGCCGCGATGGACGGGCTGCGCCGCGTGATCCGGGTCGGCAGCTTTTCCAAGACCCTGTCGCCGGTACTGAGGGTCGGTTCGCTGTGCGCCTCGCGCTCGCTGGTGCCGGAACTGCTGCGCGTGAAGATGCTGGCGGGGCTGACGACGTCGGAGATCAACGAGCGCGCGGTGCTGGACGCGATCGGCACGCGCGGCTACCGGCGCATGGTCGGGCGCCTGGTGAGCCGTCTGGACGGTGCGCGCGAGGACGCGTTCGAGGCCTTGGGCGAGGTGGGACTGCGCCCGCTGGCGCGGCCGCGCGGCGGCATGTTCGTCAGTGCCGGCTGGGACGAAGCACCCACCCAGGGACGCAGCGCGCGCAGCATCGCCGACGCCGCGCTGAAGGCCGGCATCCTGCTCGCGCCCGCCGAATTCTTCACCCAGCGCACGCCGGAGCGGATCTGGTTCCGCTTCAACGTGGCCTATGCGGCCGACCCGGCGCTGCTGGCCTTCCTGCGCGCGCAGCGCTGAGGACACGATGGACATCCGCATCATTCCCTCCAAACGCGACAAGGTCGAAACCGCGATCCTGCACGCCGCCACCCGGCTGTTCGCCGAATGCGGCTTCGAGGGCACCACCATCGCCGCCGTTGCGAATGCGGCCGGCATCTCGAAGCAGAACCTGCTCTACTACTTCCCCACCAAGCCGAGCCTCTACGAACGCGTGCTCGACGACGTGCTGGACGACTGGCTGGCGCGCATGGCGCACCTGGCCGACAGCGACGGCGCGCCCGCCGACGTGCTGCGCGCCTACGTCGCAGCCAAGCTGCGCTTCTCGCGCGAGCAGCCCTGGGCCTCGCGGGTGTATGCGATGGAAGTCATCGGCGGCGCCAAGTTCTACGGCGAGCAAATCCGCGCGCGCGTCGTGCCGCTGCTGCGGCGCGATATCGCGGTGTTCGAGCGCTGGATGGCCGATGGCCGCATCCAGCGCGTGAAGGCGGCCCACCTGCTGTTCGCGCTGTGGGCCATGACCCAATCCTATGCCGACTTCGCGGCCCAGATGGCGCTGGTGCTGGGCCGCCCGGAACTCACGCATACCGACTTCGAGGATGCCGAACAGCTCATCAGCGAACTGGTGCTGCGGGCTGTCACTTCCGTTACATAGGATTCACCGGACCGGGTGCTATCATGCCTCTATAACAACAAATTCATCATGTCCAGCTCATGTCCATCTACCCCACCCCTATCCTGACGACCGACCGCCTGACCCTGCGTCCCTTGACACCAGATGACGCAGCCGATTTGTATGCCGTGTTCTCGGACCCGGCCGTGGTGCGCTACTGGAGCACCGATCCGTGGACGTCGATGGCCAGCGCCGAGACGGCCATCGGGCATGCGCTCGAGGCGTACCGCGAAGGCAGCGACGTGCGCTTCGGGGTGGAGCTGGCCGAATCGGGTGTGCTGATCGGCACGGTCAACCTGCACCACTTCTTCGGCCAGAACCGGCGCTGCGAAATCGGCTACGCGCTCGGCAGCGCCTGGTGGGGCAAGGGCTATGCAACAGAGGGCCTGTCGGCGGCGCTCGACTATGGCTTCCACGAGCTGCGCCTGAACCGGGTCGAAGCCGACATCGACCCGCGCAACGACGCCTCCGCCACCGTGCTCGAACGGCTGGGCTTCCGCAAGGAAGGCTATATGCCGGAGCGCTGGTTCGTGCATGGCCAGATGGCCGACACGGTGAACTACGGACTGCTCAAGCGCTACTGGGACGAGCGGCGCTGACTACCGCCTATCCGTTCTCGCTGCCGTCAGACCCGGGAATCCGACCATTCGTCGGATGACCATGGCGTGCGCACGGTCCCTGTCCTACAGTAGCGCCATCCTCTCTACCAAAGGACATACCGCATGAAAACCGCATTCCGCTCCTTCGTCGCCGACATGGAAGACATCGGCCGCAAGACCAACCGCGCCGTGCGCTCCGGCGCCCGCACCCTGGCCGCCCTGCCCTGGCCGTCGCTGCTGGTGGTGTCGATCGTGCTGGCTTGCCTGATGACCATCATCCCGCTGGCCCTGACCCTGTTCGTCGGCTTCCTGCTGCTGAAGTTCGTGGCCGCCGCGCTGTTCGGCCGCCGTCCGCAACAGATCGTGGAGTAACTCATGGCTGCCGCTTCGATCAACCGCGCACTCGACTTCGTGCGCGAAGCCGTCAACGAGGCCAGCGTGCTGTGGTGGCGCTTCTTCGACTGGCTGGCCCTGGTCGAGTGGCGCCAGCTGTACGTGACCTGGTTCCTTGTCGTCGTATTCGGCGTCATCGTCGACCTGGTCAACCCCGCCATCTGGTTCATCCTGATTTCCTTCGGCGTGAAGGTGCTGGCCGGCGGCAAGCGCCGCGCAGAGCTGAAAGCCAAGGAAGCCTCCGACAAGGCCAGCGTCGCCACCCTCGAACGGCGCCTGATGGAAGCGCAGATGGCGACACTGCAGGCCCAGGTCGAGCCGCACTTCCTGTTCAACACCCTGGCCCTGATCGGCCAGCTGATCGAGACTGACCCGAAGGAAGCGGCGCGCGTGCATGCGCACCTGATCGAATATCTACGCTCCTCGCTGCCGCAGATGCGCGCCGGTGGCGGCGGCGGAACGCTGGGCAAGCAGGTCGAGTTGTCGCGCGCCTACCTCGCCATCATGCAGGCGCGCATGAAGGAACGCCTGGCGGTGCGCTTCGACGTGCCGGACTTCCTTGGCAGCGCGCCGTTCCCGCCGATGATGCTGCAGACCCTGATCGAGAACGCGATCAAGCACGGCCTCGAGCCGAAGGTGGCCGGCGGCACCATCACCGTGCGCAGCCAGGTGGTCGGCGCAACCCTGCACGTCGACGTCTGCGACGATGGCGTCGGTATCGACCTGCACGCCGACGAAGGCGTCGGCCTGGCCAACATCCGCGAGCGCCTGGCCCTGCTGTACGGGAAGGATGCGGAGCTGGTGATCGAGATGCCGCCCGGCGGCGGCGCCTGCGCGTCGATCCGCCTGCCGTACCGGATGACGGAGTTCGACTGATGTCCCTGACCGCCTTGATTGCCGACGATGAAGCACCGCTGCGGGCACAGCTTCGCGCCCGCTTGAATGAAGCCTGGCCGGAACTGCGCGTGGTCGCCGAAGCGGCCAACGGCGCCGAAGCGGTAGCCCTCGCCGCCGAGCACCAGCCCGACATCGTGTTCCTCGACATCCGCATGCCCGGCATGGGCGGCATCGACGCCGCGCGCCAGCTCTACGACCGCTGCCACATCGTGTTCGCCACCGCCTACGACCAGTACGCGCTCGACGCCTTCGAGCAGGGGGCGATCGACTACCTGCTCAAACCCGTGACACCGGCGCGCCTGCAGACTACCTGCGAGCGCCTGCAAAAACGCCTGGCCGGGAATGCGGCGGCGCCCCAGGACATCGGTGCGCAACTGGCGGAGCTGGGAGCGCTGCTCAAGAGTGGCGGCGCGGCAAAGCCGAACTACCTGCGCTGGATCCAGGCCCAGGTCGGCGGCAGCCTGCGCATGGTCAGCACCCGCGAGATCCTGTTCTTCCAGGCCGAGGACAAGTACACCAGCGTGCAGACGGCCAGCACCCAGCTCCTGATCCGCAAGACGCTCAAGGAGCTGACGGACGAGCTGGACCCGGACGAATTCTGGCGCATCCACCGCTCGACCCTGGTGCGGGTGGATGCCATCCTCGAGGTCACGCGCGATATGCGCGGACGGCAGATGGTGCGGCTGCGCGACCATCCGGATCTGCTGGAGGTGAGCCGGAATCACGGCTACCTGTTCCAGCAGATGTGAGCTTTTATTAGCTGAACAGACCTTCGTCGGAACCGTCGCCGTCGAAGAAGCCGCCGGGGCCGTCGAGGCCGCCGGTGTCGCCGGTGTCGCCGGTCAGGCTGTCGGCCTGGTCGATGTCGTTGATGTCGGCTTGGGCGGCCAGGGAATTGGCTGACTGATCGTTATCGGACAGCAAGTGGCTGGGGTTGCCCCCGCTATCGTGGTCGTGGAACAGGTTGTCGAGGCCGTGGAAGAGGAAACTGCCGGCGGCCACGCCGGCTGCAGTGGCGGCGATCGAGCCTAGCAGGCCGCCGCTACCGTTGCGGCTCATTGAGGCCGGGGCGGCATGCTGCTGGGACATGTGCTGCGATTGATGGTGTTGCGATTGCGACTGTGAGCGGTGGCGGTTGCCCCAGTTATTTGGGTCGAGGAAGCCTCCACCGCTGCTGTTGCCTTGTTGGCTGTCCAGCTGGCTTTCCAGCATGGCGATGCGGGATTTGGCGGCGTCCAGCGCCTGTTCCATCAGGAGGGCGCGCTGCACCAGCAGGT
>Ga0265798_10008814_pt1 | contig 12770 bp, 14 predicted proteins | sample P3T30metagenome_FD_192430 | JGI IMG/M metagenome (GOLD analysis project Ga0265798, IMG submission 192430) | Plant litter microbial communities from East Loma Ridge, Irvine, California - P3 T30 | ecosystem: Environmental > Terrestrial > Plant litter > Unclassified | place: USA: California...
CCTCGGCCGCGTTATCGGTCGCGCCGGACGGACCGCGAAGGCGCTCCGCACCCTCGTCTCGGCCCTCGCCGACGGCAAGCGGGTCCGGGTCGACGTGGTGGACACCGATTCCTAGGGAGACGACCCAGCTCCGGGTGGGTCGAATCACGAAGGCGCACGGGCTCAAGGGCGGCATCAAGCTCGAGCTCTACACCGACGACCCGGACCGTCGGTTCACGCGCGGAGCGGTCTTCACGCTCCAGGTCCCGGCCGAGTCACCGTGGTCGGGTCGCACGATCACGCTCGACGAGCTCCGCTGGTACAACGGGCACCCGGTCGCCTTCTTCGAGGGCGTCGCGGACCGCACGGCCGCCGAGACCCTCGCGCGTGCGATCCTCTGGGTCGAGCAGGACGCCGACGCCGACACCGGTGAGGACGACGCCTGGTACGACCACCAGCTCGTCGGGCTCCGCGTCCTCCGCGACGGCGTCGAGGTCGGCACCGTCGCGAGGGTCGACCACTTGCCCGCTCAGGACCTGCTGGCCGTCGACACGCCCGACCGCGGCGAGGTGCTCGTGCCGTTCGTCTCGGCCATCGTGCCGACCGTCGACATCGCCGCGGGCACCGTCGTCGTCACCCCGCCCACGGGGCTGTTCGAGGAGCCGGAGGACACCTCCCGGCCGGAGACCGTGACACCGCCACCGGCGTCCGGCGACGCCGAGCAGGAGTAGCGCGCGTGCGCATCGACATCGTCACGATCTTCCCCGAGTTCTTCTCGGTGCTCGACGTCTCACTGCTCGGCAAGGCGCGGCAGGGCAAGATCCTCGACCTGCACGTGCACGACCTCCGGAACTGGACGACCGACCGGCACCGCACCGTCGACGACACTCCGTACGGCGGGGGAGCGGGCATGGTGATGAAGCCCGAGCCGTGGGCGCAGGCACTCGACGCGCTCTTCCGTGCGGACGGATCGTCGACCCTCGTCGTGCCCACCCCGGCCGGGACGCCGTTCACGCAGCCCATCGCGCGCTCGCTCGCGGCGACCTCGGAGCACCTCGTGTTCGCCTGCGGCCGGTACGAGGGGATCGACGCCCGCGTCTTCGAGTGGGCGGCCTCCCGTGCCACCGTCGTGGAGCTCTCGCTCGGCGACTACGTGCTGAACGGCGGCGAGGTCGCCGCCATGGCGATGATCGAGGCCGTCGGGCGACTGGTCCCCGGTGTCGTCGGCAACCCGGAGTCGCTCGTCGAGGAGTCGCACGAGGACGGGCTCCTCGAGTACCCGTCGTACACGAAGCCCGCGGTGTGGCGCGAGCTCGCGGTGCCCGAGGTGCTGCTCAGCGGACACCACGCCCGCGTCGCCGCCTGGCGGCACGAGCAGCAGGTGGAGCGGACGCGTCGCGTCCGCCCGGATCTGCTGCCGGACGCGTAGCACGCCGCTGGCAGCGTTTCGGTCGCACGACGCGCCGCCTGTGAGCGTTCCCGTCGCACGACGCGCCGACGGCGCGGGACGTGAGCGGCAGGTGGTGCGACCAGGGCGGGCGTGTTCCGGACGGGAGGCGCGGTGCGGGCCGGTACCGCGCCTCCCGTCCGTCACCGGGCGCGCTCGGCGCGACGCAGGGTGAGCACCTCCGGTCCCGCTTCCGTGACCGCGACCGTGTGCTCGACGTGCGCAGCGCGGGACCCGTCGACACTCCGCAGCGTCCAGCCGTCGTCGTCCTGGACGAGCTCGTCCGTGCCCTGCATGAGCCAGGGCTCGATCGCGACGACGAGGCCCGGTCGGAGCTTGAGGCCGCGGCCCGGCCGCCCGTCGTTGGGCACGTGCGGTTCGCCGTGCATCGTCCGACCGACGCCGTGCCCGCCGAACTGCGTGTTCACGGAGTAGCCGGCGTCCTTCGCGACCCGGCCGACCGCGGACGAGACGTCGCCGAGCTTGTTGCCAGGACGGAACTGCTCGATGCCCGCGACGAGCGCCCGCTCGACGGTGTCCACGAGCCGCTGGTCCTCGTCTCGGGGCGTGCCGACCTGCACGGTGACGGCGGAGTCCGCCACCCAGCCGTCCACGCTCGCGGCGAAGTCGAGGCTGACGAGGTCGCCGTCGGCGAGGACCCGGTGGTGGGGCAGCCCGTGCAGGGCTGCGTCGTTCACCGAGGTGCAGAGGTTCCTGCCGAAGGGGGAGCGGCCGAACGACGGGTGGTAGTCGACGTAGCAGCTCACGGCGCCGCGGTCGGCGATCATGCGCTCGGCGACCCGGTCGAGGTCGAGCAGGTCCACGCCGACGTCGACGGTGTCGAGGAGTTCGTCGAGGACGTCGGCGACGAACCGGCCGGCGGTGCGGAGGCCGTCGAGCTCGGCGGGGGTGCGCAGTTCGATCATGCGTCCATCCTGCCCGTGTTGGCGGGGCGGGTCGTTCTGTGGCAGGATTGTCCGATGTGCCCTGGCTGGACTCTGCCACGGGGGAGTCGCCGACACCGGGCACACACTCACTTACCGCAACCGATCCGCGGCGACCCGTGCGCGTCCGCAGAGAGTGACCCATCATGAGCCAGCTCCTCGACCACGTCGACGCAGCGTCGCTGCGCACCGACGTCCCGGACTTCCGTCCCGGCGACACCATCAAGGTGCACGTCAACATCATCGAAGGCACGCGCTCGCGTGTCCAGGTGTTCCAGGGCGTCGTCATCGCGCGTCAGGGTCACGGCCTCGGCGAGACCTTCAAGGTCCGCAAGGTGAGCTTCCAGGTCGGCGTCGAGCGCTGGTTCCCGGTGCACTCGCCGATCATCGACCACATCGAGATCGTCACCAAGGGTGACGTCCGTCGCGCGAAGCTCTACTACCTCCGCGAGCTCCGCGGCAAGGCCGCCCGCCGCAAGATCAAGGAGAAGCGCGAGTCCTGATCGCCTTCACAGTGAGCGTCCGCGAGCCGGACCACGCTGTCGGCCCCTCGTCGATGTACGGTTGTGCATCGACGGGGGGCTTTCCTCATCGAGCCCGCACCGTGTGAACGAGAGTGGAAATGACGGACACGACCGACGAGACCGGCCACCGCCCCAGGACGACCAAGAAGCGGAACGGTGTCCTCACCTTCCTGCGCGACCTCGTCATCATCTTCGTCGCGGCGCTGCTCGTCTCGTTCCTCGTGAAGACCTTCCTGATCCGCTCGTTCTACATCCCCTCCGCCTCGATGGAGAACACGCTGCAGATCAACGACCGCGTGATCGTCAACGAGCTCGTCCCGGACGTCGTATCCCTCAAGCGCGGGGACGTGGTGGTATTCAAGGACCCGGGCGGCTGGCTGACCGGGTCCGAGGTGCCGAACGTCGCACCGACGACGCAGCCGGCCAAGGCCATCGACTGGCTCCTCACCCAGGTCGGCCTCGGCACCGGCGACAGCGACGACCACCTCATCAAGCGGGTCATCGGCCTGCCCGGTGACAAGGTGTCGTGCTGCAACGACCTCGGGCAGATGTCCGTGAACGGCGTCCCGATCACCGAGCCGTACCTCAAGCTGCCACCGGGCGAGACCCGGGCCTCCGGCACCGACTTCTCCGTCACCGTGCCGAAGGGCACCATCTGGGTGATGGGCGACAACCGGTACGACTCGAAGGACTCCCGGTACAACGGGGACACGCCATCGAAGGGCTTCGTGCCGCTGTCCGACGTCACCGGACGTGCCTTCGTGATCTCCTGGCCGTCGAGCCGCTGGACCTGGCTGGACGACCACCCGGACGTCTTCGCCGGGGTGGAGGAGCGCGACGAGTGACCGCCGTCCGCCCGTCGCTCCGCCTCGAGAAGAAGCTGCTCGGCGCCGGTCGCGTGACGGTGATCGGGATGGACGAGGTCGGCCGCGGCGCGATCGCCGGGCCGGTCGCCGTCGGTGTGGCCGCGGTCACGGTCGACATCGGTCGCGTGCCGCAGGGGCTCGCCGACTCGAAGCTCCTCAGTGCCGCTCGCAGGACGGAGCTCGTGCCGGTCGTCCGCCGCTGGGCGCGCACAGCCGTGGGCATGACGGCCGCCGAGGTGGTCGACGAGCAGGGGATCGTCCCGGCGCTCGGCCAGGCCGGCGCAGCGGCGCTCGACGCTCTCGTGGCGGACGGGCTCTCGCTCGACGGCGCCGTCGTCGTCCTCGACGGCTCGTTCGACTGGCTCAGCCGAGCCGTGCCGCCGTCGCCGGGTCCGTCCTCGGCCCCGCTCGACGTCGTCGTCCGGGTGAAGGCCGACCGGGACTGCGCGTCCGTGGCGGCCGCGTCGGTCGTGGCGAAGGTGGAGCGGGACGCGCTGATGGTCGCCGCGCACCAGGATGCCCCGCACTACGCCTGGGCGTCGAACAAGGGGTACGGCTCCACGGCGCACTACGACGCCATCCGCTCGGTGGGGGCACACGCACTCCACCGGAAGAGCTGGCTGCACCAGGCGTCCAGTGTGGCGTTGGACGGGTTCGAGGAGCTCGACGCCCTGGTCGGCTGATCGCGGAGGCACGATCCGCTGCACGGACGGGGTCCGCCCGCCCGCGACGGTTCGCGCGGGTGACGGTTCCCGGCGCGATGGTTCCCGGGTGCGATGGTTCCCGCGCGCGATGGTTCCCGCGCCGTCGTCCGGGTGTCTTCGCCGTAGAATGACGGCGAGATGGATGACGACGAATTCGACGACTACGACCGCGAGGTCGAACTGGCCCTCTACCGCGAGTACCGCGACGTCGTGTCGCAGTTCCGCTACGTGGTCGAGACCGAGCGGCGTTTCTACCTGGCGAACGAGGTGGAACTCACCCGTCGCGACACCGAGCACGACTTCTACTTCGAACTCGCGATGAACGACGTGTGGGTCTGGGACGTCTACCGTTCCGATCGCTTCGTGAAATCGGTGCGGGTGTTGACGTTCAAGGACGTGAATGTCGAGGAACTCACCGCGCGCGAACTCGAACTGCCGAAGGAACTCGCTCTCGACGAGTGATCGTCATGTGCAATGCAATCGGTGGGAAACGCCGACGCGATTGTGCGTGCAATTGTCGTGCGCGATACCGTTGTGGGTGAAGACCTCCCCGGTGCGAATGCTCGGGGAACCCACCCCCACACCAGGAGCGCCCAATGGCACAGAAGGTCACCGTCCAGCTCGTCGACGACCTCGACGATTCGCCGATCACCGCCGGAGAAGGTCGTACCGTCGAATTCGCCTTCGACGGTTCGAACTACGAGATCGACCTGTCGAACGACAATGTCGACAAGTTCCGCGAGGCCATCTCCGACTACGTGGCCGCGGCGCGGAAGGTGTCGGGGCGTCGTTCCGGCAGCAGCGGGTCGGCTCCGAAGTCGGCGCCGAAGCGCAGCAACTCGGAGGAGCTCGCGAAGATCCGCGAGTGGGCGAAGGAGAACGGCTACGAGGTCTCGAGCCGCGGTCGTATCTCCACGCAGGTGCAGGAAGCGTACGCAGCCGCACACTGATCGCACCCCGCGGCACGACGTGCCTCGCCGCGACGCGAGCTGCGTCGCGGCATGATCCGGACGGCCCCGGGCGACTGAGGTCGCCCGGGGCCGTCCGTCTGTCTGTCCTCCACATTGCGTTCGTCGCGGGTTTTGTCCACTGGTGTTCCCGGGCACCTCGAGCAGGCACGCCATTTCCGCGACCGTTGCCCGTGGAGGCGACGACATGCAGAGAACACCACGACGCAACAGCGAACTCGGACGATTCGGTGAGGACCGCGCCGTCGAATGGCTGACCGACCACGGCTTCCACCTGGTCGAACGGAATTGGCGGTGCGCCCGCGGGGAGATCGACGTCGTCGCGTGGCAGTCGTGCACGCTCGTCTTCGTCGAGGTGAAGACCAGGGCGGGCAACGCCACCGGACACCCGTTCGAGGCGATCACGGCCACGAAGGTCGCACGGCTCCGACGGCTCGTGCCCGCGTGGTTCGAGGACCATCCCGGCGTGTCCGCCCGCGCCGTGCGCATCGACGCGGTCGCCGTCCACGTGGACGCGGACCGGGTGGCGGTCGAACACGTCGCGGGCGTGCTGTGAGCGCGGACATCGGACGGGCCGCCGCGATCGCGCTCGTCGGTGTGCAGGGTCGCGTCATCGAGGTCGAGGCGCACCTCACGAGCCACCTCCCCGGGTTCAGCATCATCGGCCTCCCGGACGCGTCGCTCGGCGAGGCCCGCGAGCGGGTCCGGTCGGCCGCCGTGAACGCCGGCAGCCCGTTGCCCGCGAGGCGGATCACGGTGAACCTCACCCCCGCCGCGATCCCGAAGCGCGGGTCCGGCTTCGACCTCGCCATCGCCATGTCCGTGCTCTCCGGGGCGGGCGTCGCACCGCGGGTGTCGGAACGGATCGTGTACATCGGCGAGCTCGGTCTCGACGGCCGTACCCGCCCGGTCCCCGGGATCATCCCGATGGTGCTGGCAGCGCGGGAGAGCGGCGCCGAGCGGGTCGTGCTGCCGGTCGGGAACCTCGACGAGGCCAGCGTGATCGACGGGGTGCCGCTGCTCGGCGTCGCCTCGCTGCGTGCCGCGGCCATCGACGCCGGAGCGCTGCTGCCGCCGGTGGAGACCGTCCCGGTCCTCGCGGCCGCCACGCCGGTGGAGCGTCGGCCGACGGCGGAGCTCGCGGACGTCGTCGGCAACCCCGTCGGCGTCCGGGCCATCATCGCCGCGGCCGTCGGCGGTCACCACGCGCTGCTCCTCGGCCCGCCCGGCGCCGGCAAGACCATGCTCGCGGAACGGCTTCCCGCGCTGCTGCCCGACCTCGACGACGAGGCGGCCCTCGAGGTGGCGACCGTGCGGTCGGTCGCCGGGCACGGAGCCGGCTCGTGGACGACCCGGCCACCCTGGGAGGCGCCGCACCACTCCGCCTCGGCCGTCGCCCTCATCGGCGGCGGCTCCGGCGTCCTGCGGCCCGGCGCCGTCTCACGGGCGACCAGGGGCGTGCTGTTCCTCGACGAGGCGCCGGAGTTCCCGCGAGCCGTCCTCGACGCGCTCCGGCAACCGCTCGAGTCCGGGCGCATCACGGTCCACCGCGCGGCCGGGAGCGCCGAGTTCCCGGCCCGCTGCCAGGTCGTCCTGGCCGCCAACCCCTGCCCGTGCGGCAACGCCGGGGACGCGGCGGCCCAGCCGTGCGAGTGCCCGCCGGCGACGGTCCGGCGCTACCTCGGGCGCATGTCCGGTCCGCTGCTCGATCGGATGGACATCCGGGTGCGGGTCCGCCGGGTCACCACCGGACGGATCCGCGACCCCCACACCGCGACCCCGACCACGGCCGAGGCCAGGGCGGTCGTCGAGCGCGCCCGCACCCGGATGACGGACCGGCTGCGCGGGACCGGATGGTCGCGCAACGCCGAGGTGAGCGGGCCCTGGCTCCGCGGCGACGGCCGATCCGTGCCCGGTGCGACCGCCGACCTCGACCGCGCCCTCGACATCGGCACGCTCACCATGCGGGGGTGGGACCGCGTCATGCGGTTGGCGTGGACCCTCGCGGACCTGGACGCCGCCGACCGCCCCGATCGGCGGCACGTCCGCGACGCCCTGGCGCTGCGGAGCGCCCTGTGACGGGCGGCCCCGACGTGCTCGCCGCCGTGCGGAGCGTGCTGGGCGACGCGGACCCGGACACGGGAGCGGGCGCCGGCGCGGGAGCGGACACCGGCACGGGGGCGGTCGATCCGGTCGAGGCTGCCGCACGCGTCGCGTGGTCCACGATCGTCGAGCCGGGGGACTCCGTGGCCGGGCATCTGGTCGACGGCCTCGGTGCGGAGCCGGCCCTTCGAGCGGCTCTGCACGCCGTCGACGACGACGTCGAGGACCTCGTCCGGCGGTGTGACGAGGCCGGTCTCGTCGGGGCCTTCGACGCCGAGCGGTGGACGATCGCCCTCCGCACCGCCGTCGAGCGCTGGAAGCCGCGGTTCGGCCGCTCCGAGGTGACCGACGTGCTCCGGGCGGCGCGCACGGTGGGCGCCCGGTTGCTCGTGCCGGGTGCCCCGGGTTGGGGTGCGGGGCTGGCGGACCTCGGGCCGCACGCACCGCTCGTGCTCTGGGAGCGCAGGGCGTCAAGCGCCGGGGGTCGCCGAGGGCGCGCCGACCCGGGCACCGACGGACCGCGTCTGGCGGTGGTCGGTTCCCGCGCGAACACCGTGGCCGGGGCCGAGGCCGCGGCGGAGATCGCCGCGGCCGCGGCCGACGCCGGGTGCACGATCGTCAGCGGTGGCGCGTACGGCATCGACGCGGTCGCGCACCGGGTCGCCCTCGCATCGGGGGCGCCGACCGTCGCGGTGCTCGCCGGCGGCATCGACCAGCTCTACCCGGCGGGCAACGTCGAGCTCTTGCACTCCGTGGCGCGACAGGGGGCGCTGCTCGCCGAGTCCGCTCCGGGGACACGGCCCACCCGGTGGCGGTTCCTCGCGCGCAACCGGCTCATCGCCGCGCTCGCGGACGCCACCGTCGTGGTCGAGGCCGGTGCCCGCTCCGGAGCGCTCAACACCGCGCACCACGCCGCACAGCTCGGCAGACCGGTCTTCGCGGTCCCCGGGGCGTTCGCCTCGTCGGCGTCGGTCGGATGCCACCGCCTGGTCGCCGAGGGGCGGGCGCAGCTCGCGGTCCGACCGCGGGACCCGGTCGACGCCGCCGTGGGCACCTCGACCGGTGCGGTGGGCGCCGAGGACGCACCGCTCGCGTCGGCACGTCAGGATCCGGAGGTGCTCCGCGTGCTGGACGCCCTCGGCCGGCGGGCTCTGCCCGAGCACGAACTCGCGGGACGCGCCGGCATGTCCCTGGCGGAGACGGCGGATGCCCTGGCGCTGGCACAGCTCCAGGGACTCGTCGTGTCGGCGCCCGGCGGGTGGGCGCGGGCGTGAGGGCGATCGGTCCTACCCTGGGCGCATGGCGGCACGAGCGGACGGGCGACTGGTGGCGGTCGTCGAGGACTTCCTCGGCCATGCCCGGTACGACCGCGGGCTCAGCGAGCAGACCGTGCGGGCGTACGCGAACGACCTCGAGCAGTTCACCGCCTTCGCGGCCGGACGGGGTGTCGAGCTCGTCGGCGCGGTCGACCTCGAGCTGCTGCGCGACTGGCTGTGGGACGCGGACCGTCGCGGGCTCTCCAGGTCGACGATCGCGCGGCGGTCGTCCTCGATCCGGGCGTTCACCCGGTGGGCGAGCGAGAGCGGCGTGCTCCCGCACGACCCCGGCGTGCGGCTGCGGGCTCCGAAGGGCGCGTCGCACCTGCCGAGGGTGGTGTCGTCGGACCAGGTCCGGACGATCCTCGACGGTCTGGCGGGGCGCGCCGCCACCGACGACCCGGTCGCGGTCCGTGACCTCGCGGTCGTCGAGCTGCTCTACGCCGCGGCCATCCGGGTCAGCGAGCTGGTCGGGATCGACCTGGCGGATCTCGACCGGGAGCGGCTCACCGTGCGGGTGCTCGGGAAGGGTGGACGCGAACGCGTCGTCCCGTTCGGCGTTCCGGCCCGTGACGCGCTCGAGGCGTGGCTGGAACGGGGCCGCCCGGTCCTCGCGGCACGGGCGCAGACGGCAGAGCCGACGGCACTGTTCCTCGGCGGGCGGGGCGCACGGCTCGGCGTGCGGAGCGTCTACCGGGTGGTCGCGCGGGTGCTCGAGGACCTGCCCGGCGAGGGCCCGAGCGGACCGCACACCTTCCGGCACACCGCGGCGACGCACCTGCTCGACGGGGGAGCGGACCTCCGTGCCGTGCAGGAGCTCCTCGGGCACGCGAGCCTCGGGACGACCCAGATCTACACGCACGTCTCCTCCGCCCGGTTGCGCGAGGTGTACCGCACCGCGCACCCACGGGCCTGATCCGGGCCGCGGTCGTCAGCCGGTCCAGGCGGCCTCCGGCAGCAGGATCGGCCACGCGGGCGTCGGCAGGTAGGGAGCGGGGTCGACGTACCGGCCGTCCAACCGGGCGCCGAGGTGCAGGCACGGCGCGTTCGGAGGGCAGTGGCCCGCGCTCACCGTCCCGACCGTGTCGCCCTGCTCGACCGGGTCGCCCGCCGCCACGAGCGGCGAGACCGAGTCGAGCGTGCTCACGAGCCCGTCCCCGTGGTCGATCGTCACCACACCCCTCCCGGCGACGGCTCCCGCGAACGCGACGGTCCCGTCGTCGACCGCGACGGCCGTCGCCCCGATCGCCGCCGGGACGTCGAGGCCCCGGTGCCCTGCCGCGTAGTCGTCCGCCGGCGCCTCCCACGGGCGCACCATCACGCGCGTCCCGGTCGGCCAGACCCACCCGTCGGCGGACGCCCTCGTCGCACGGACGGCCGGCTCGGCAGCGCGATGCGCCGCGGCCGGCGTCCCGCCGGCCTGAGCCCGAGCAGCGGTCACGGCGACGGCGACGGCGACGACGAGGGCGACGAGGGGCGGGACGGCCGCCGTGCGGAAGCGCTTCATGCGGCGAGCCTCCCGCGCTCCGGAGCGAGGGCACGGCTCGGCGGACCGTCCCGTGGACGGTGCCCACCGCCTCCCGGCCTGTGGAGGACCAGCGGGGTGCGGTATTCCACCGATGTGACCCGACGGCGCTCGGGGAGTACAGTCGGGGCCGCTCCGGAACACCGCAACGCCGCTCGGACGGCGAACCAGCCGACCGCCGGAGCACCGTGCACCACCCAGCACGGCGGCGGGAACCAGGAGCACCGTGTCGAACACGTCCACCCAGCACGGCGAGGACCGTGCGTTCAAGGGGAAGGTCACCGCGTTCGCGATCGCTGCGGCGGTCGGCGGCTTCCTCTTCGGATTCGACTCCTCCGTCATCAACGGAGCCGTCGAGGCCATCGAGAACGAGTTCGGCCTCTCGGCAGCCGGGAGCGGTTTCGCCGTGGCCTCCGCGCTGATCGGCTGCGCCTTCGGCGCCTACTTCGCCGGACGTCTCGCCGACCGCTGGGGCCGCACCCGCGTGATGTTCTGGGCCGCGGTCCTGTTCTTCGTCTCCTCCATCGGGTCGGCGTTCGCGTTCGCGACGTGGGACCTGGTGATCTGGCGTCTCATCGGCGGGCTCGGCATCGGTACGGCCTCCGTCATCGCACCCGCGTACATCTCCGAGGTCGCGCCGAAGCAGATCCGCGGCACGCTGGCGTCGTTCCAGCAGCTCGCCATCACGATCGGTATCTTCGCCGCCCTGCTGTCCGACCAGCTCTTCGCGGTCACGGCGGGCGGTGCGTCCGAGGTGGTCCTCGGGCTTCCGGCCTGGCGGTGGATGTTCCTCGTCGGCGTCGTGCCCTCGGTGGTCTACGGCATCCTCGCGATCACGCTGCCCGAGTCGCCGCGCTTCCTGCTGTCGAAGGGCCGCAAGGACGACGCGCGCGACGTGATGGGCAAGATCGTCCCGCGCGACACCGTGAACACGAGCCTGGACGAGATCCAGGACGGCATCGACCGCGAGGCGAACGAGAAGAAGGGCTCCATCCGCGGCAACCGCTTCGGGCTGCAGCCGATCGTCTGGGTCGGCATCATCCTCGCGGTGCTGCAGCAGTTCGTCGGCATCAACGTGATCTTCTACTACTCGACGACCCTGTGGCAGGCGGTCGGGTTCCAGGAGAGCGACTCGTTCCTCATCTCCACGATCACCGCCATCGTCAACGTCGCGGTGACCTTCATCGCGATCTTCACGGTGGACAAGCTCGGCCGGAAGCCGCTGCTCATCGCGGGCTCCGCGGGCATGTTCGTCTCGCTGACGATGGTCGCGATCGCCTTCGCGCAGTCGACGGTCGTCGACGGTGCACCGCAGCTGCCCGGTGCCTGGGGGCTCATCGCGCTCATCTTCGCGAACCTCTTCGTCGTGTCCTTCGGCGCCACGTGGGGTCCGCTCATGTGGGTCCTGCTCGGCGAGATGTTCCCGAACCGGATCCGTGCGACCGCGCTCGGCATCGGGTCCGCGGCGAACTGGATCGCGAACTTCGTCGTCACGATCTCGTTCCCGGTCCTCTCCGACTTCAACCTGACGGTGACGTACGGGATCTACGCCCTGTTCGCGCTGCTGTCCCTGTTCTTCGTCATCCGCAAGATCCCGGAGACGAAGGGTCGTTCGCTCGAGGAGATGGGCATCTCCGCCGAGAGCGGCACGGTCGACGCCAAGTCCTGACCGCCCGAACGCCGGTCGGGAGGCCCGGGTCATGTGCGCCGAGCGGCGTGCGTGGTCCGGGCCTCGCGTCTGTTAGCATCTATCCAGCAGCGCGCTCCGCGCGCTGACTTCGCGCGTCCACTCGCGTCTCTCGGCCACCGGTCCCGCTCTCACGAGCGGGCGGCCGTGCGGACAGGGCGCCAGGGGCCACGACCACCGGTCGTGACCGACACAACCGCAACCGTGCACGCGGCCGAACCGCCGCGCGCCGAGAACAAGGAGGGACGGCATGGCCGTCGTCACCATCCGCCAGCTGCTCGACAGCGGCGTCCACTTCGGGCACCAGACCCGCCGTTGGAACCCGAAGGTGAAGCGCTTCATCCTCGCCGAGCGCTCGGGCATCCACATCATCGACCTGCAGCAGTCGCTGGCCTACATCGACCGCGCGTACGACTTCGTCAAGGAGACGGTCGCGCACGGTGGCACGATCCTCTTCGTGGGCACCAAGAAGCAGGCGCAGGGCTCGATCGCCGAGCAGGCGACCCGTGTCGGCCAGCCGTACGTCAACCAGCGTTGGCTCGGCGGTCTGCTCACGAACTTCCAGACGGTCTCCAAGCGTCTCGCGCGCATGAAGGAGCTCGAGGAGATCGACTTCGACGACACGACGAAGGGCTTCACCAAGAAGGAGCTCCTCATCAAGAAGCGCGAGCTGGACAAGCTCCACAAGACCCTCGGTGGTATCCGCA
>Ga0265798_10008816_pt1 | contig 12768 bp, 13 predicted proteins | sample P3T30metagenome_FD_192430 | JGI IMG/M metagenome (GOLD analysis project Ga0265798, IMG submission 192430) | Plant litter microbial communities from East Loma Ridge, Irvine, California - P3 T30 | ecosystem: Environmental > Terrestrial > Plant litter > Unclassified | place: USA: California...
ACAGGCTGGCCAGCGACACGCCGTCGAGCGCGCCGCGGACCGCGCCGTTGACGACGTTCCAGTGCGGCTTGACCCGGCAGTCGCCTTCCAGCGCGCAATCGTGGCGGCCCTCGTCGACACAGGTCGTCATCGCGATCGGCCCCTCGACCGCCTCGATGATCTCGGCGAGCGATATTGCCGCGGCGGGGCGCGCGAGACGAAAACCACCGCCAGTGCCGCGCGTACTCTCGATCAGGCCGCCCGTGGACAGGCGGCTGACGAGCTTCTGGACCGTCGGCAGCGGCAGCCCAGTTTCCTCCGCGAGCAGGGTCGCGTTAAGCCGACCCGACGAACCACAATGTCGCGCTGCTGCGGACATCATCACGACGGCATAGTCGGCAAGGCTGGAAAGACGCATGAGCTCCAATCGGACAGATTTGGTAGGATTGCAAATGGGGGTGCGGGGTGAGTCGGTCAACCCCTGTCGAAGGCTGGCGTCACCCTGAACTTGTTCCAGGGTCCACGGAGCCACGAGTCCGGTCCGTGCCAGTAGCGCGGTGGATGCTGAAACAAGTTCAGCATGACGGCAGCGAGGCAGGGGACGGCTCGCTACACACCGGCGCGCTTTGACGCGGGCCAGCACCAGTGTCATCAGGCCCCATGCTCTTCCCCCTCCTCCGCCCCGCGCTGTTCGCGCTCGATGCCGAACAGGCGCACGGCCTGACGATCAAGCTGCTGGCGCGCTTCCCGCGCACCGCCCCCAAAAGCGCCCCGATCCTGCGGACCACCGTCGCCGGGCTCGACTTCGCCAACCCGCTCGGGCTCGCTGCCGGCGTCGACAAGAATGGCGAGGCGATCGACGGCTTCTTCGGCCTGGGTTTCGGCAGCGTCGAGATCGGCACGCTGACCCCGCTCCCGCAAGCGGGCAACCCGCGGCCGCGGCTGTTCCGGCTGGTCGAAGACGAAGCCGTCATCAACCGAATGGGGTTCAACAATGGTGGCATCCACGCCGCCCTACCCCGCGCGAAGGCCGCGAAACGGCGCGGGGTGCTCGGCATCAATGTCGGCGCGAACAAGGACGCGCCCGATCGGATCGCGGACTATGCACACGGCGTAGCGGCGGCGGCACCGATCGCGGATTACGTCACGGTCAACATCTCGTCCCCCAACACACCGGGCCTGCGCGATCTCCAGCATGGCCGCGAACTGACCGACCTGCTCGCCGCCGCAGACGATGCGCGCCGGATCGGGAAGACACCACGCCTGTTTCTCAAGGTCGCGCCCGATCTCGACGCGTCCGCAATCGACGCGATCGCGCGCGCGGCGATCAACCATCATGTCGATGCGCTGATCGTCAGCAACACGACGATCTCGCGCCCCGACCTGCGTTCGGCCAATGCGGGTGAGACAGGCGGCCTTTCGGGCGCGCCGCTTGCACCGCTCGCACGCCAGCGGCTGCGCGATTTCCGCAAGGCCACCGGGGGCGCAATGCCGCTGATCTCGGCGGGCGGGATCGACAGCGCTGACGAAGCCTATGCCCGCATCCGCGCAGGTGCGAGCCTGGTCCAGCTGTACAGCGCGCTGGTCTATCGCGGGCCGGGCCTGGCACAGAGGATCACGCATGGCCTGGCAAAGGCGCTAGAACGCGACGGCTTTGCAAATGTGGCGGCTGCGGTTGGCACCGACGGCTGATCAACGCCGCTGCCATAGGCTTGAATTCTGGCCCGAACCCACCGATGCGCTGGCGTGACCCCAGCCCGATGGATAGGGCGCGTTGATCCGCTTCGAAGGAATGGTCCGATGTCTGCACCCGAACTCATCCGCATCGCCACGCCGCATTTGTCCGCCGCGATCAATCCGCTCGGCGCGGAACTGACGCATCTCCACGATTCGGATGGCCGCGAATTGATGACGAACGCCGATCCGGCCTTCTGGGCGGGCCATGCGCCGTTGCTGTTCCCGGTCGTCGGGCGATTGAACGGCGACGAGTTGCACGTCGACGGCACCGCCTATCCGATGAAGCAACATGGCTTCGCTCGCCGCAGCCTGTTCACGCTGGTCGAGCACGACGCGACGCGCGCCGTGTTCCTCCTCGAGGACAATGCGGAAACCCGCACCGCCTATCCCTTCACGTTTACCTTGCGCGTAACCTACACGATCACCGATGCGACGCTGGCGATTTCGGTGGCGATCGAAAACCGCAACGACACCAGCCTCCCCGCGAGCTTCGGGTTCCATCCCGCCTTCGCGTGGCCGCTGCCCTATGGCTTCCCGCGGAGCGAGCACCGGATCGTCTTCGCCGAGGACGAACCCGACGCCCTGCGCGAACTCGCGGGCAACGCGATCATCGAACAGCGCCGTCCGTCTCCGCTCGAGGGCCGCACGCTTGCGCTCGATGATTCACTGTTCGAACGCGATGCTCTCATCTGGGACTCGGTAAAGTCGCGCAGCGTGCGCTATGGCGCACCAACCGGGCCGCAATTGCGGGTCGATTTCCCCGACATGCCGATGCTCGGGATCTGGACCAAGCCGGGTGCCGCGTTCATCTGTATCGAGCCGTGGCACGGCATCGCCGACCCGGCTAGCTTCGCGGGCGATATCCGCGAAAAACCGGGCATCGTCGAGATCGCGCCCGGCGCGACGCTGACATGCGCGATGCAGGTGACGTTGGAGGGCTGAGGCGCTACAGCGCAGCGATGAATCATACGTCCGACCGCCGCACCTTCGCGATCATCTCCCATCCAGACGCCGGCAAGACCACGCTGACCGAAAAGCTGCTGCTGTTCGGCGGCGCGATCCATCTTGCCGGCGAAGTGAAAGCGCGCGGGCAGAACCGGCGTGCGCGGTCGGACTGGATGAAGATCGAGCAGCAGCGCGGGATCTCGGTCACCTCGTCGGTGATGACGTTCGAGCGGAACGGGCTGACCTTCAACCTGCTCGACACGCCGGGGCACGAGGACTTTTCCGAGGACACGTATCGCACGCTGACTGCGGTCGACTCGGCGGTGATGGTGATCGATGCCGCGCGCGGGATCGAGGCACAAACACGCAAGCTGTTCGAGGTCTGCCGGTTGCGCTCGGTGCCGATCATCACCTTCGTCAACAAGGTCGATCGCGAGGGGCGCCCGCCGTTTGAACTGCTCGACGAGATTGCCGAGATGCTCCAGCTCGACGTGACGCCGATGAGCTGGCCGGTCGGGATGGGGAGCGATTTCGAGGGGGTGTATGATCTCCACGCCAACAGTCTGAGCCAGCCCGAGGGGCCGAGCCGCGAGTTCCTCGGCAAGGCGCTGAGCTTCACAGGGCTCGACGACCCCGCGCTTGCCGCGACGCTGAGCCCGGCGGGGCTGCAGCTGCTCCAGGACGAGTCCGAGCTCGCGCTTGGCGGCTATGGCGCGTTCGATGTCGAGGCGTATCGCGGCGGCGACCAGACCCCGGTCTATTTCGGATCGGCGCTGAAGGAGTTCGGGGTCGCCGAGCTGATCGACGCGCTCGGCCGCCACGCGCCGGGGCCGCGCCCGCAGCCTGCCGAACCCGAGCAAGTGCTTCCCGAGCGTGCCGACGTCACGGGCTTCGTGTTCAAGGTCCAGGCGAACATGGACCCCAACCACCGCGACCGGATCGCGTTCATGCGGTTGTGTTCGGGCACCTTCAAGCGCGGCATGAAGCTGACCCCGACCGGCCACGGCAAGCCGATCGCGATCCACTCGCCGATCCTGTTCTTCGCGCGCGAGCGCGAACTGGCGGACGAGGCGTTTCCGGGCGACATCATCGGCATCCCCAACCACGGCACGCTGCGGGTGGGGGATACTTTGTCCGAGCGCGCGGACGTGCGCTTTACCGGGCTGCCGAACTTTGCGCCCGAAATCCTGCGCCGCGTCGCATTGAAGGATCCGACCAAGACCAAGCAGCTGCGCAAGGCGCTCGACGACATGGCCGAAGAGGGCGTGACGCAGGTGTTCTATCCCGAGATCGGGTCGAACTGGATCATCGGCGTGGTGGGTCAGCTCCAGCTCGAGGTGCTGCTGTCGCGGCTCGAGGCGGAATATAAGGTCGATGCTGGGCTCGAGATGGCACCGTATGACACCGCACGCTGGGTATCGGCGGCGGATCCGGCGGATCTCAAGGCGTTCATGGACTTGAACCGCACGTCGATGGCGAAGGATCGCGACAACAACCCGGTCTATATGGCGAAGACCGCTTGGGACGTCGGCTATGTCGCGGATCGCTACCCCAAGGTCACGTTCGCGGCGACCCGCGAACGCTGAGGTCTGGGGCGCTGAACCCTAAGGCGCCGAAAAGCGTCAGTGCGCGTCCACGAAAACAGGAGCGCTCACCCACATCCGTTCGGGCTGAGCGCAGTCGAAGCCCCCAGCGCAACGCAAGGGCCTTCGACTTCGCTCAGGCCGAACGGGAGGTGTAGTCGCGGACGTGCCCTAGACCGCCGCGTCCTGCTCCAACGCCTCGACCAGCGCCTCGCGTACAGCGAGGATGGTGCCATAACTCGCAGCCGGCAACGGCGCGGTGGCGACGGGGCGCTTGCGCTCCGCCATCAACGCCTGCTGAACCCCGCGAATGGTGTAGCCATCCTCGTTGAGCATCTTTGCGATGCGTTGCACCAGCGCCACGTCGGCAGGCCGGTAATAGCGACGGTTTCCAGCACGCTGGAGCGGCCGAAGTTGCGGGAAACGAGTCTCCCAATAGCGCAGGATGTGCTGCGGCAAGCCCGTGTCGCGCGACAGTTCCCCAATCGTGCGATAGGCACCTTCCGCCTTGACGGGCGGCGTCGGCAATTCTGACATGGTGCTGCTCAGTCTGCTTCGACGATGCGGTCACGCATCATCTGGCTGGCCCGGAACGTGAGCACACGGCGCGGCGCGATCGGAACCTCGATGCCGGTCTTGGGGTTGCGCCCTACCCGCTCGCCCTTGTCGCGGAGAACGAAGGTGCCAAACCCCGAAATCTTCACATTGTCGCCCTTCGCGAGCGAGCCGCACATGTGCGACAAAATCTGTTCGACCAGTCGCGACGAGTCCGCGCGGGACAGTCCGACCTGATGATGTAGTGCTTCGGCAAGATCTGCCCGTGTCAACGTTCCTGCAGGTGCCATTCCGGTATCCCTCCCCAAGCGGCAAGACGTTGGTCTAACACACAGAAGGCCAAAACGGAAAGTGCTAGTTACAGAAGCGTAACAATGGTTGCCCTAAAACCGGACGACTGCCGCGCCCCAAGTGAAGCCGCCACCCATTGCTTCGAGCACAGTAAGGTCGCCGCGCTTGATGCGGCCATCCTTTACTGCGGTGTCGAGCGCGAGTGGAACCGACGCTGCGGACGTATTGGCATGTTGATCGACGGTCACGACGACCTTGTCCGGCGACAGTCCCAACTTGCGCGCGGTCGCATCGAGGATGCGGGCATTGGCTTGATGCGGAACGACCCAATCGACATCATCCGCCGAAAGACCACAAGCGGCCAGCGTCTCCGTCATCACACCCGCCAAATTGACGACGGCATGACGGAACACCTCGCGGCCCTTCATGCGGACTTTGCCCACCGTTCCGGTGGTCGACGGGCCACCATCGACATACAGCAGTTCGTTATGCCGCCCATCGGCATGCAGGCGAGTCGACAGGATTCCCCGCCCCTCCGCGCCCGTGTCGTTGTTCTCCTGGCCTTCCAGCACGATGGCGCCAGCGCCGTCGCCGAACAGGACGCAGGTGGTGCGGTCTTCCCAATCGAGGATGCGGCTGAACGTCTCCGACCCGATCACCAGCGCGCGGCGGGCGGATCCTGCGCGGATCATGCTGTCGGCGACCTGCAATGCGTAAAGGAAGCCCGAACACACCGCGGCCACGTCGAACGCGACGCAGTCGTTGATGCCGAGGCTCGCCTGAACCTTGGTCGCGCTTGACGGGAAGGTCTGGTCCGGCGTCGCGGTTGCGAGCACGATAAGATCGATGTCCTGTGCGGACAGACCCGCCGCCCCCAGCGCAGCACGACACGCGTCGGCCGCAAGCGTCGCGGTGGTTTCGTCGGGGGCTGCGATGTGGCGGAAACGGATGCCGGTCCGCTCGACGATCCATTCGTCCGACGTGTCGACGGTCTCGGCCAGCTCGGCATTCGATACGCGTCGTGCGGGGAGTGCCGACCCGGTGCCGACGATTACCGAACGAATCATGCTGCCTTCGCCTCGAATTCACGCAGATCCTCGGCAATGCGCCGAGTCAGGTCATCCCGCACCATCTTCGCCGCTGCAGCGATCGCGGTCGCCACGCCGATCGCATTGGCACTGCCGTGGCTTTTGACCACCAGCCCGTTGAGGCCGAGGAAAACCGCGCCATTGTGATTGTTGGGGTCGAGATGATGCCGTAACAGATCGGTCGCCGGCTTGGAGATCAGGAAGCCGATCTTCGAGCGGGTGGAGGACCGGAACGCACGCTTGAGCAAATCCGCTACGAACCGTGCGGTGCCCTCGGCGGTCTTGAGTGCGATATTGCCCGAGAAGCCGTCGCACACGATCACGTCAACGTCACCACGCGACAATTTGTCGCCTTCGATGAAGCCGGTGAACTGCAGCGGAAGATGGGACGCATGGCGCAGCGCTGCCGCCGCGTCGCGAATGACGTCGGTGCCCTTCTGGTCCTCGCTGCCGATATTGAGCAGCGCAACGCGCGGGCGCGCAAGTTCGAGCGTGGTGCGTGCATAGGCAGCGCCCATTACCGCGAACTGGATCAGGTTGCGCGCATCGCACTCGGTATTGGCACCGAGGTCGAGCACGACCGTGTCGTTCTCGCCCAGCGTCGGCATCAAGCCGGCCAGCGCGGGACGATCGATTCCGGGGATCATCCGCAGCGACAGCTTCGCCATCGCCATCATCGCACCGGTGTTCCCGGCGGAGACGCACGCGGCAGCGCGACCCTGCTTCACCATGTCGATCGCGATGCCCATCGACGTCTTCTTCGATCGGCGAATCGCCTGGGTAGGCTTTTCACTCGATCCGACGACTTCGGGAGCATGCACGATCTCGGCGTGCGGAATCAGGTCAGGATGCCGCTTGAGCTCGGCAGCGATCGCATCCTCGTCACCGACAAGGATGAACTGCATGTCCGTGAACCGTTGCCGCGCACGGGCGACTCCGGCCAGCACTACTGCCAGCCCTTCATCGCCACCCATCGCGTCGACCGCGATACGGGAGCTGTTCGTCACGCTGGCCGCTCCCTGTACACGCACGATGGCACGATACGCTGCCGATCCCGTAGGATCAGCCTTCGACCGAGACGATCTCTCGGCCGTTATAATGGCCGCACGACGTGCAGAGGTTGTGCGGACGCTTCAGTTCGCCACAGTTCGGGCATTCCTGGAACGACGCAACGGTCAGCGAATCGTGCGCACGACGCATGCCGCGCTTGGACGGCGTGGTTTTTCTTTTGGGGACGGCCATTTCGGCGAAACCTTATACTTGTCTGAACCGGTGCGATAAGCCCGAACCCGTTGCGACGCAATCGACGCAAAGTCGACCGCGCAAGCGGCACCGGTGGCCAGACATCTCGCGAAGATGGCGGGCTATAGCGATTCTGCGCGGCGTTGCAAGCATTGCGCGCCCGTGCGACGGGTTCGTTCTGCGAATATGGGGAAGTTTTTCGATGATTACGGGTTCCGACATGACGATCTCGCTGGTGACCGCGGGCGCGGCGGCGATCATCAACCTGTGGCTGGCGATTCGCACGGGTGCGGTCCGGAACAAGTCCAAGGTCATGATCGGCGACGGCGGCAACGAAATGCTGATTCGCCGGATGCGCGCGCATGCCAATTTCGTCGAATATGCGCCCTTCATCCTGATCCTGATCGCCTTGATCGAATTCACGACGGGAAGCTCGTGGTGGCTGTGGGGGGCGAGCGTCGCGTTTCTGGTCGCGCGCTTGCTGCATCCGCTGGGGATGGACGGGTTGCTGATCGGACGGATGATCGGCACCGTTCTCACGTTCGCGTTGCTGGTCGGTCTCGGCGGCTACGCGATCTCGATCCCGCTGTTCGCGAATCACGCGACCTCCACGGTCGCCCCCAGCGCGGTCCCTGCCGGCTGATCCCCGCCCCCACCGAACAGGTCGGTTACGCCGCCAGCGCGGCGTCGCTGACGAACATGTTGGTCTGGCGCTCGTGCGCGAACGTGCTGGCCGGGCCGTGTCCCGGCAGGAAGGTCGTGTCGTCGCCGAGCGGCCATAGCTTCGTGACGATCGATTCGATCAGTTGCGGATGGCTGCCGCGCGGGAAATCGGTCCGGCCGACCGATCCCGCGAACAACACGTCACCGACGATCGCCAGCTTGGACGGCGCATGGTGGAAAATGACGTGGCCCGGCGTGTGCCCAGGGGTTTCGTAGACGTCGAGCACCAGATTGCCGACGGTCACGGTATCGCCCTCGACCAGCCAGCGGTCGGGTTCGAAATTGATCCCCGGGATCCCGTATTGCGCGCCGCTTTCGGACAGGGTCGAGGTGAGGAAGCGGTCCTCCTCGTGCGGGCCTTCGATCTGCACGCCATATTCGTCGGCAAGCGGCTTGGCCTCGCCGCAATGGTCGATGTGGCCGTGCGTCAAGATGATCTTCTCGATCGTCACGCCGTGCTGTGCCGCGGCCGCACGCAGCTTGGGAAGATCACCACCGGGATCGACGAAGGCACCACGCATCGTCGCCGTACACCACAACAGGGTGCAATTCTGTTGCAGCGGAGTGACCGGGACAATCGCGGCGCGGAGGGGTGGAATGCTCATGCGTCATGGATAGAAGCCCCCGACGGGTCGGGCAAGGATCGGGTTTCGCAGGCCAAACCGACACTGTGGGGTTGCCCCGGAGGCATCAAGCGGGGCATCTGGCGATCAGCCATGCTCAGCGACCAGACCAAGCCTTTCGTCCTGCTCGACGATGCCCGCGCGGACGCCGTGCCAGCGCGGCTGTACGTCGATCCGCTCCGCATCCTGAGCGCGCATACGATCGAGGAGATCGACGCGGTGCTGGCAGCGGTGCGCACCGCACGCGATGCCGGGCTCGATGTGGTCGGCTATCTCGCGTACGATGCCGCTGCGGCGTTCGAACCGAGACTTGGACCGGCTACTCCCGCTATAGACACGGACGCGTCGCTGCCGCTTGCGTGGTTCGGCGTGTTCGCCGGGTATCGCACGATCGAGTCCGCCGACGTCACCGCCTTGCTGCCCGACCCTGCCGGGGCGTGGAACGGCACCCCGGAACCCGAGATAGCACTCTCGACCTATGACACGCAGTTCGCCGCCGTGCAGGCGGAAATCGTCGCTGGTGGCCTGTATCAGGCGAATCTCACGTATCGTGCGCGGATGAAGGTCCAGGGCGACCCGCTGTCGCTTTATGCCCGGCTGCGCATGCAAGCGGGCGCGGGGTTCGGCGCGTTCATCGATACCGGGGAGGCGACGATCCTGTCGCTGTCGCCCGAATTGTTCTTCGCGCTGGACGGCGACACCCTGACATGTCGCCCGATGAAGGGGACCGCGCGACGCGAACCGTCCCCCGCTGCGGATGCCACCGCGGTCGCCGCGCTCGCACAGGACCCCAAGCAACGCGCCGAGAATCTGATGATCGTCGACCTGATGCGCAACGACCTTGCCCGTGTCGCACGCGCTGGATCGGTCGCGGTACCAAGCCTGTTCGCGGTCGAAAGCTATCCGACGGTCCACCAGATGGTATCCACCGTCACCGCCGACCTCGCCCCGGAAACGGACGCGGTCGACGTGCTGACCGCGCTGTTCCCGTGCGGGTCGATCACGGGCGCGCCCAAGATTGCCGCGATGCAGGCGATTGCGCGGATCGAAGACAGTCGGCGCGGGCTCTATACCGGAACGATCGCACGGTTCGACGCAACCGGCGACGCGATGGCGAATGTCGCGATCCGGACGCTGGTCTGGCCGAAGGATACCGAGACGGCGTGGCTTGGCGCAGGCGGCGGGATCGTCGCGGATTCGGACCCGGCGGCGGAATGGGACGAGGCCAAGGCCAAGCTTGCTTTCCTGACGCATGACGTGCGTCGCTTCGACCTGATCGAGACGATGGCATTCGATCCCCACCACGGCCTGTTGCTGCTGGAGACGCATCTCGCGCGGCTGTCGGCTAGCGCGCTTGCATTCGACTTCGAGTTCGATCGCCACACCGTGCGTAACGAGCTTCAGGCCGCAACCTTTCGCTTGCGTACCGCGGCGCGTGTTCGCCTGCTCCTTGCGGCGAGCGGCGCGGTTGCGATCGAGATCGGCACGATGCCTGAACAGGCCGATCAGCCCGTCTCGGTCGCGGTCGTCCCCTTGCCGGTCGCGCCCGCGGACATCCGGCTGCGCCACAAGACGAGCGACCGCGCCTTCTATGACGATGCGCGGCGAGGATCGAACAGTTTCGAAATCGTGTTCGAACGCCCTGATGGCCGATTGACCGAGGGAAGCTTCACCTCACTGTTCGTGCCGCGCGGCGACGTGCTGGTGACACCCCCGCTGTCCGATGGATTGCTGCCGGGAATCCTGCGCGCCGACCTCCTCGCCAGCGGACGCGCCGTCGAGGGACACATCACGCAAGCCGACCTTGCGCACGAATTTTTCATCGGCAACGCCGTCCGCGGACTGATTCGTGCGCGACGAACGGTTGCGGCATCGCCCGTCGCACGATAAGCGCTCGCGCGTCCGTTCGTCATCCGACCAAGGCTCTTTGCTATGCACCCCTCCGCCGCGCTCAACCGTATCAAGCCGTCGCCGACGCTTGCCATCACGTCGCGCGTGCAGGAGCTGAAGCGCGCAGGCGTCGACGTGATCGGCCTTGGGGCTGGCGAACCCGATTTCGATACGCCTGACTTCGTCAAGGAAGCCGCGATCAAGGCGATCCGCGACGGCCAGACCAAATATACCAACGTCGACGGCACGCCCGAACTGAAGGCGGCGATCGCTGCCAAGTTCACGCGCGACAACGGCCTGACCTATGCCGCGGATCAGATCAGCGTGAACGTCGGCGGCAAGCACACGCTTTTCAACGCAATGGTCGCGACCGTCGAGGCGGGCGATGAAGTCATCGTGCCGGCGCCTTATTGGGTCAGCTACCCCGACGTCGTGCTGTTCGCCGGCGGCACGCCGGTGTTCGTCGCCGCCGGCCCCGAGCAGGGCTACAAGCTGCTTCCCGAGCAGCTCGAGGCGGCGATCACGCCGAAGACCAAGTGGGTGATCCTGAACTCACCGTCCAACCCAACCGGCGCCGCCTACACCGCCGCTGAACTCAAGGCGCTGGGCGACGTGCTCGAGCGGCACCCGCATGTGTGGATTTTCTCGGACGATATGTACGAGCACATCCTCTACGACGGCTTCGAGTTCGCTACGATCGCACAGGTCTGCCCGTCGCTCTATGAGCGCACGCTGACCGTCAACGGCTGTTCCAAGGCCTATGCAATGACCGGCTGGCGGATCGGCTTCGCTGGCGGTGCGTCGTGGCTGATCAAGGCGATGGCGAAGCTTCAGTCGCAGTCGACCAGCAACCCTTGCTCGATCGCGCAGGCAGCTTCGGTTGCCGCGCTCAACGGTGATCAATCGTTCCTCAAGGACCGCGCCGCTGCGTTCCAGGTGCGGCGTGACCTCGTCGTCGGCATGCTCAACGACGCGGAAGGCATCACCTGCCCCAAGCCGGACGGCGCGTTCTACGTCTATCCGGAGTTCTCGGCGTTGATCGGCAAGTCGACCCCGTCGGGCAAGCTGATCGATAGCGATGAAGCGATGGTCGCCTATCTGCTTGACGACGCGAAAGTGGCGGCGGTGCAGGGTGCCGCGTTCGGCCTGTCGCCCGCAATGCGCATCTCCTACGCGACGTCCGATGCGCTGCTTACCTCAGCGTGCGAGCGGATCCAGACGGCCTGCGCCGCGCTTAGGTGAACCGCAGCCGAAACGATCGTTCAGCTTTCGGCAACGCTGAGTTTGCGAATTATCTCTTGTCGCGGTGCAGCATCAGGACGATGTGAGCCGCGACGCGATAGGCACTCCTGCCGTTGCGAAGAGGTAAGACGATGCGCAGCATCCTGAAGTCGGATTTCGTTTGGCAGTTCGTTGGCGGCTTCGCGCTCGGCGCAGTCGCGCTCGTGACGCTGCATCCGGTCGAAAGCGCGCACGCTGCTACCCCGATGCAGGTGGCGTCGACGCGCTGAGGCGCGTTACCCTGTTTTCCAGCAAAACAGGTCGGGCGGCCGAAAGCACGTCAAGGATGCCCGGACCATACAATCTACCCTGACCCGGCGACAAACCGCGGGTCAGGGCAAAATGTCGACTTAATAAGAGACTTGCCCTCAAGCCTTCCGCAGTTGCTCCACCGCATGTGACGCCGCGCGCGCCGTCAACGCCATGAAGGTTAGCGACGGATTGACGCACGACACCGACGCCATCTGTGCGCCATCGGTGACGTACAGGTTCGACGCCTCGTGTGCCTGGTTCCACTTGTTGAGCACCGACTTGCGCGGGTCGAGACCCATGCGCGCGCCGCCCATCTCGTGGATCGCATCACCGGGGACATGCTCGCTTTCGTTGCTCGTGACGTTGAGCAGCCCCGCGCCCTTCAGCATGGCTTCGCCCTGCACGCGCGCATCGGCCATCATCTTCAGTTCGTTGTCACGGAAACGCACGTCGAACTTCATAAGCGGCACCCCGAAGCGATCGACCTTGTCCGCGTGGAGCGTGACCTTGTTGTCGGCATAAGGCAGGCACTCGCCGAACGCGCCCATGCTGAACTTCCATGGACCGTATTTGCGCATT